>Ga0181528_10002619_pt1 | contig 11116 bp, 9 predicted proteins | sample PEATcosm2014_Bin_47_FD_119742 | JGI IMG/M metagenome (GOLD analysis project Ga0181528, IMG submission 119742) | Peatland microbial communities from MTU Mesocosm Facility, Houghton, MI, USA - PEATcosm2014_Bin10_10_metaG | ecosystem: Environmental > Terrestrial > Soil > Wetlands > Peat | place... | reverse complement strand
GCCGCCGGTTTGGCGGTTGCCAACCAGTTCCGCAACAACATTGCGGAAGTCACGCAAGGCGTGGCCAACGGCAACGACGCCGTGGCGCAGCTCCAGATCATGGATGGCGGTATGAGCAACATATCGCAGATTCTCGACCGGTTACAGACCCTGGCGACGCAGTCGTCCTCTTCCACCTTCACCGGAGACCGGGGTGTTCTGAACAGCGAGTTCCAGACGGACGTGGGCGAAATCACGCGCCAGGCGCAGGCCATCGGCCTGAACACCGGCGGCACCTTCGCCAAGGACCTGGCCATCTACCTGGGCGGCGGCCAGGGCACCTCGGCCACCACAACTCTTACCAACGGAACGGTAAACCTCAACCTCAGCAATTCGACCGTGGATGCCCAAAGCCTGGGCCTCAATGGTGTGCAGGCCACCAACGGCACCAACTACGATCTGAATACCACCGAACTGGGGAACATCATAACCACGAACGACCCCGGCGCCGCCAATCCGACATCGTTCACCTTCTCCGGCCCCGGTTTCAGCGACACGAACTCAGTCAATGTCAGCGTGAATTTGAGCGGGGTGACCACCACCGCGCAACTGGTCGACAATATCAATCAGGCCATTCAGACGGTGGGCTCGGGATCCTCCACTGCCGACGCCGCGTTCAAAGCCGCCAACATCACGGCTTCCGTCGTCACCAATTCTTCAGGTGGGACGCAACTCGCCTTCAATTCGGGCAATGCCGCTTTCTCCGTGACGTCCGGCGACGCGACCGCCAGTGCCCTGTTGGGCAGCTTCACCGGCGGGACCACGGGCAATGGGGGGGGTTACCTCGATCTGGTCTCCAACGGCTCCAGCCAGTTGGGCACCGCGGCCTCCGGCATCACTCCCGCCGCCGCAACCCCCCTGAGCCTGGCGGGCGCCATCACGGTCGGTACCCAGACGGTCTCGATCAACGCCGTCGACGCGAATGGCAACCAACACAACCTCACGGTGGATCTGAACGCCACCAACACCACCAGCCTGAGCACCATGCTCAACACGATCAACACGGCGTTGCAGGGATCCAACGATTCCACGTTGAAGCAGATCGCGGCGGTGGCCACCGGCGGTACCGTGAGCGCCACGCAGTTCAACTTCGTCAGCACGCTGCCTAACTTCACGGTTAACGTGGGGGCCGACGCCACCGCCAACACAGAGGGTGTCAACTTCGCAACCGGCCCCGCCGCCACGGGCAGCGCCATCAAGGCCCAGGCAGTACAGGTGGGAACCGGGGGAGCCCTGGATATCAGCACCTTGACCGGGGCCAACACCGCCGTGTCCGCCGTCTCGGCGGCCGTGCAGGCACTGGGAACCGCGCAAGCCGCCATCGGTAAGGGCGAAAACCAGTTGAACTACGCCATCAACCTGGCCAGCTCGCAGATCACCAACTTCTCCGCCGCCGAATCGCAGATCCGCGATGCCGATGTGGCGGCACAGGCGGCCAACCTCACCAAGGCCCAGACCCTGCAGCAGGCCTCCATCGCTGCCATGGCCCAGGCCAATTCCGCGCCTCAGGCGGTACTGTCGCTCCTGAAGACGTAGTTTTCTAACCGTTGACCTGAGGGAGCGCCCTCCCGGATAGGACGCTCCCTCGGCCTAAAGCTTCGGGCCGGATAGGACGATGAATTCTATTCGGCCCTGGAGTTTATTATGGGGACAATCAGCAGCACCTTATCCGCCGGCCTTTCCGTGGCGAACACGCCGGTCACCGGCGCGAACAGCAGCAGCGGTAGCAGCAGCAGCAGCAGCACGAGCAGCACGAGCGGCAGCAGCAGTACCAATTCCACGGGAATCTTCACCGGCACCAGCGCCTATTCGGCCGAGCTGCAAAACGTGATTGCCCGCGCCGTGGCCATCGCGACCCTGCCCATTGATCTGCTCCAGGACGAGCAGACTACGCTGTCCAACCAGTCCACCGAGTTGACCACCCTGAACACCGACTTTACCGCGGTGCAAACGTCGGTTACGGCTATCCAGGACGCTTTGGGTGGGACCGGCATGCAGACCTCGGTCTCCGACCCTTCGGTGGCCAGTGTGACCACCGGCGATGGAGCCGTGGCGGGATCCTACGCCATCAATGTCTCGGATCTCGGCGCTTATGCCACCAGTTTGTCCAGCCAGAGTTGGAATGCCCCCACCGATGCTTCCGGACAAACCACGACTTATAACCTGGTGATTGGCAGCAACAGCTATAGCTTCACACCTTCGGACAACAGCGCCGCCACGGTGGCGTCCACCATCAATTCGCTGTACGGCGACATGGTGCAGGCCACGGCGGTGAACGTTGGCTCGTCCGCCGATCCCGATTACCGCATCGCCCTGCAAAGCAACACCCTGGGTCCGGAGGATCTGGATATCCAGGTTCCCGCCCAAGGCAACCTGCAAACGGCCGCGGCCGCTACTTCCGGCTACGCCGAGAGCCAGTCCACCAACACCTGGGATTCTTCGGGCAGCGCGTCCACTTACACGCTGGCGGTGGACGGCACCGATTACACCATCTCGCCCACGGACAATAGCGCCTCGAGCGTGGCCGCCGCCATCAACGCGATATCCGGGAACCCGGTCGAGGCCACAGTGGTGGACCTGGGCTCGAGCGGCAGCCCCGACTACCGCATCCAACTGCAAGCCACCAGTGCCAGCGTCTCCACGGTGGACCTGCAGGATTCTTCGGGAGACAGTCTTCAGACGCAGGAGACGCCGGTTGCCACGGGATCCACGGTCAGCCAGACTGTGGGCATCTGGGACCCGACGCCCGATCCTTCGGGCAATCCCACGCAATACACGCTCACCGTGGGAAGCACCCAGCAGACCTTCACGGTAACCGATAACAGCGCCACCGGGGTGGCGGCCGCCATCAATGCGCTTACTGGGGCCGGGGTGCAGGCGAACGTGGTGAATCTGGGGACCGACGCGAGCCCCGAGGAAGCCATTCAACTGGTCAACACCGCGGGGACCTCCGACACTCCGCAGCTTAGCCGGAGCACGCCGTTCGACCTGCAGACCCAGGGACCGGCCGGATCGTTGGCCCAATATGAAGTCGCCAACTCGGGAAAGACCGTTTCGAGCGATTCGCGCTCGGTTTCGGTGGCTGCCGGCACCACCCTGACTTTGACGGGCACCGGGAGCGCTACCGTGACGGTTTCGCAATCCGCCTCCACGCTGAGCTCGGCCCTCTCCGGATTTTCCAATGCTTACAACGCCGCCGTGGCCGAATTGACCAAACAGCGCGGCCAGTCGGGCGGGGCACTGCAAGGGGAAAGCATCGTCAACAGCCTCTCCCAGACCCTCGCCTCGATGTCCACCTACAGTTCGTCCAGCGGGAGCATCGGCATGGCCGACTTAGGGTTCACCCTGAACGACGATGGCACCCTCACTTACGACCCTCTTACACTGATATCCACCGAGGCGACCAACCCTGCCGGGGTGTCGGCGTTCCTCGGCTCGCCCACCGGCGGCGGGTTTCTGGAAACGGCCACCAACGTTCTCAACGGCATGCTGGATACCACCACTGGTACGCTCACGACCGAGGAAACGGACGTGCAATCGCAGATCACCAGCCTGGGCACCACGATTACGAACAAGCAGGCCCAGGTGGATGCGCTGCAGACGCAGCTCACCAACCAGATGGCGACGGCCGATGCCACCATCGCCACCATGGAGCAACAGTATTCCTACATGTCCAGTATGTTCGCGGCCCAGCAGACTGCCGATATGATGTACGCCAACGAGTAATCGCCAACGGGTAATTATGGACACTGAGCGCACCAGCCACCTCCGAAAAGCCATAGCTTCGGGAGATTACCGGCTTGCTCTGCGCCTCTGGGACGATTACGCCGACGGCATTCGCCAGGAGATCGGCCGCGGCGCCTGCACGGCTGCCCGCATGGCTGAGGCGAAGGAATTCCTGGATTGGGCGCGGCGGGTGGTATTGTGCGCGCGGGCACACGCCCAAAACCGGCTCAACGCCATTCATGCGGCGAAACAGTACGGCCCGGCCTGCGCCCGGCCGGCATCTCACTTACGCACGAGTCTGTAGCGGGATCGGGCCGGCCCCCGGTGTCATAAACCCCCGGCATCGGAAAGACGGTCGACGCGCCGGTTGTGCGCGCGGCCCTCTTCCGCACCAGCCTGTAGCGGGGCATCCCCCGAGTTCCCCTGGTACGCTCGGCCGCCCGTTCTGCCGGGCTTGCGGGGCCGGGCCGGCCCGCGGCGTTACGAATGCGGCGCTGCGAAGTTGAAGCCGCCCGGCTGCGCCGTTGCCGGCTCGGCGTTGACCCCTTCCGCCGACAGAATCACCAGGTCGACGCGCCGGTTGTGCGCGCGGCCTTCCTCGGTATCGTTGGTATCCACCGGAGCGTTCTCGGCATAACCGGCAACCGCCATCCTCTCTGGCGGAATCCCGAACTTCTGTTGCAGCAACTCCAGCATGGCGATACCGCGCGCCGCCGACAGTTCCCAATTGTTGCGAAACCGCGAGTTGTGGATGGGCACCGCATCGGTATGGCCCTCCAGCCTCACCGGGTTGCTGAAGCCCTGGATCTCGGCAACGATCTTCTCCAGAATCGGCAGACTCTTGAGAGCCACGGCATCGTCCCCGGAGGCGAAGAAAGCCGATTCGCGAAGGTTGATGACCAGGCCGCGAGCCTCCAGTTTCAGCCCGACTTTACCGCTCTTCAACTCCACGCCCAAAGCCTGCTGGAGGGTGGCCATCGACTTCGTCAGGTCGGCGGGCTGCTGCGGCGGCGACTTCGGCGGCGGCGGCGGAGGAGGCAGGTTGTCGGATTTGGGCACGCGATCCGGATTGGTGGGGGGCCGGCTGTTTTCGTGCTTGCCGCGGCCCAGGACGACCGAGATCGCCGAGCTGAACTGTCCGTGCTCCAGGGCCTCTTTGACGGCCACGGAGATATCTTTGACCTTGGTCTTGTCGGCCTGCGACGCGGCGAACATCACCACAAAAAACGCGAACAGCAGGGTGATGAAATCGGCGTACGACACCAGCCAGCGTTCGTGGTTCTCATGAGCGTCGGCGCGCTTGCGCTGCATTAACCGGTACCCTAGCTTTCTCCGGGCGGCTGGGCCCCCGGCTTGGATTTGGCGCCGGGGCCGGGGGCCGCTCCGGGTTTACCTTTGGCTTCCTTCTTGGGCTCATGATTGTAAGCTTCGAGTTTCAGGCGGATCAGCGTGGGGTTCAGCCCTTCCACGATTCCCACCACCCCTTCCACAATCAGGTCCTTGAGCAGCGTCTCCGCCCTTATCCGGGCCTTCAGCTTGTTAGCCACCGGCAGGAAGAAGATATTCGCCGATGCCACGCCATACACCGTAGCCACGAAGGCCACCGCGATGCCGTGACCGACGGCCTTGATATCATCCAGGTTCTTCATGACCTGGATCAGCCCCATGACCGCCCCGATAATTCCGATGGTGGGCGCGTATCCGCCGGCTGCCTCCCAAACCTTGGCTTCGGCGTCGCTCACCTGCTCGCCCAAGGCGATATCCAGCTCCATCATTTTGCGGATCTCCTGCAGGTCGGTGCCGTCCACCGCCAGGTTCACGGCCTTGCGCAGAAACGGGTCGGTAATCCCGGCGCCTTCGGCCTCCAGGCTCACGATGCCGTTCTTGCGAGCCTTGGTGGCATACCCGATGAGGGTCTCGATAGTGGCCGGGACCGAACTGCCCCGCTCGAAGAACGCGCTGCTCAGACCTTTAATGGCGCGCATAAACACCGGGAGCGGAGTGGTCACCAGGACGGCGCCGAAGGTGCCGCCCATCACGATCATGGCCGCCGTGGTTTGGGCTACGTCCGAAATGCTGCCATGTTCCAGTAACAGGCCGCCGATAATGCCGAGCATAGCCAGGGCAATACCGCCCAAGGTGGCGAGATCCGGCTTGAGGCCCGGCTTCTTGGCGGCTTTCGAGGCCGTTGTTTTAACAGGTTGGGGGGAAGGGCTAGCCATGAGTGTCAGTCCGTCTCCCTGGGCGAATCGGGAATGCCGGGGGATTCGCTTGGATCCCCCTCCGCTCCCGCCAGGGAGGACGCTTGCGACGGAGCGAGTATGCGGCGGCGAAACGCCACGATACGATCGACCACTTCTTCGGCGGTCTCCCGAACCCTCAGGATCTGCCCTGTTGTCAACGTGATCACCGTGTCAGGCGTCACGTCGATGTGCTCGATCAGATCGGCGTTCAGGACCATCGGGACGTGGTTGAGGCGCGTTAGCCGGATCATAACCCTTACTCAATTCTTATCGGCTTCCGGCGCCTGGAATATTAGCGCCGTATTCGGTGGAAGCTGGGGCGCCCGTGGGCAGGCATTCACACGCCGGCTGAAACGGTCCGATAAGCTACAGGGAAGGCGAAAACCGATGACTTCTGCCGAAACCGCCCGTTCCAAAGACTATGCCGCCACCGGGCCGTGCCCGCCCGGGCGCCTTATTGGTTCCCGATCGCGCGCCGCCACCTGGGACGAAGAGCGCCGCGAGGTGTTCGATAGCGTGCTCCAGGCCATGCGCCTGCGGGAGCCCGATGCCGACCGCATGGCTGCCTGCGCCTATCTGCTGCGCCACCTTGCCCGCACGGAACACTGCTGCTGACGCGCCGCCGCCGGGCGGGTAACCCCTGCGAAATCAACGCGCCCGTGTCCGAGACCGCGACCGTCAGTTCCGCCTGATCCCCCGGCTGCGGCATCGCTTCTGCCGTCACGGCGATCCCATCATCAGTGTCGATGCCAAGAAGCGGGAACTGGTGGGCGATTTCGGCCGAAAGTGGGAGCGCGTCCCGACGCCGGTCAACGATCACGACTTTCGCTCTCTGGCCACTGGCATCGTCCTCCCCTTCGGCATTTACGATCCCCAGGCCAACCGCGGTTCGGTCGCCCGGTCCGCGGACGCCGCTCTAAACTAATGGTATATGCGTGCAGGGAAGGGAGGGCCAATCGCGCCGGGCAAGAAGGACGCGCTTGCGGCTCGTCCGCTGTGTGAGGCGCCGGCCCCGGTTGCCGAGATCCCGCGTTTGACCGGATCGTCTCCCGAGACCAGCGGCATAGGATGGCAGATCAAGCCTTATGTCGTGGTGGAACCCGACCCCGATGGCGGCCGGGGCAAGTTTGTTCGCCTTTCTCCTCTCGGGCTGTCGGCGCAACAACGGTATCGCGAGCTGATCTGTCGGATCGAGAAGAGTTGGGAGGCTGAATTCGGCGAAGAAAGGATCCATCGCCTTCGCGAGGCCCTGTTGGAACTGTTCGTCCCCCGGGTGGGGAGCCGGCTGCTCCTCTCGGAAGGGCTGGTGCCAGGTGAAGGAACGGTTCGCTCGGGCAAACAGGCGCCGGCGCTCGGGCGGCGCGAGGCCGGAGCGGCGGCCCGGCAGCGAATGAGAGATCTTGTGGCGCAGAGCAAGATGTTCCAGCGCGACCCTGCGGGCACACTTCCGCACTATCCTCTATGGGACATGAATCGGGGATTCGGGCCCTAGCGAGGGGCTGCCAGCCCTACTAACCTGGTGCGGATGCTGGACGTCCACGGCGCCAAGGGTCTTATTGCGCGCAAGGTTAACATTGGCAGGCGGGTCCTATCCGGAAGGCCAGCCGCACTGCTGGCGAACGGCCACGCATGGGCGGCGCGTGGTTTGCGATACGGCTCCGCCCGGCAGCGGCGCAGAACGCGTTCGTGCCGGGTCGGCTGGTAGTCGCGCCAACGAAATGCTTCCGCCCATGGCGCTATGGCAGCCATGGCACCGGCACCTTGTCCTTTCGCCGCTCCGGCCCGATAATGGAGTTTTGGTTCCGATCCTGAAAGACAACCCATGAATCATCGACTGAATCAGACCGTCCGCGCCGCCAGCCGGAAAACCGCTGCTGCGGCATGCTTCGCCGCCATCGCCGCGATTGCCGCCATGGCTATCGCGCAACATGCCACTGCGCAACAGCCACAACAGAAACCCGGCGACCTGGGTTTCACCGATACGCCCATGGAGCCGGGGATGAAGTGGCACGTGCACGATCCCGACCGGCCGCATCCGCGCGTGGTGACGCCCAGCGCCGTTCCCGGCGGAGCGCCTTCCGACGCCATCGTCCTGTTCGATGGCAAGGACCTGTCGAAGTGGATGCAACTCGGGCGCGGGGCAGACCGCGGCAAGACCGTCGATGCCAAATGGCCGGTGAAGGACGGCTACTTCGAAGTCGCTCCAGGCACGGGCGAGCTGCGAACGCGCGAGAAGTTCGGCGATATCCAGATTCACGTGGAGTGGAGCGAGCCGCCCGATATCCGCGGAACCAGCCAGGGGCGCGGCAACAGCGGCATCCTGGTGATGGGGCTGTACGAAATTCAGGTGCTGGACGGCTATAACAATCCCACCTATGCCGACGGCACGGCGGGCGCGATCTATGGGCAGTGGCCGCCGCTGGTGAACGCTTCGCGCAAGCCCGGGGAGTGGAACGTGTACGACATCGTCTTCAACGCTCCCAGCTTCCAGGATGGCAAGCTGGTGAAGCCGGCCTACCAGACGGTGTTTTGGAACGGGGTGATGGTGCATCTGCACCAGGAATTGCTGGGCCCGATGGTTTACCGCCAGGTGGCCCATTACACTCCGCACGATGCCGAGTTGCCGCTGGCTTTGCAGGACCACAACAACCCGGTGCGATTCCGCAATATCTGGGTGCGCCGTTTAGCGGGATACGATCAGTCCGAGAAATAGCTGCGGGGCAGACCTCCCGGTCTGCCTGCTGCCGCGGTCTGGGGCGCCGGGGCCGGGAATCACGCCCCGCGCTGCCAGACTCCGGTGCCGCGCATGGCGAGGTTGGCGACGTGGCCGGCGCGCGCGGCGGAAACGCCAACTTCGATGGGCGCGTTGGGGGCTTTGCGCGAGGCCACGCAATCCAGGAAATTCTTCATGTGGGTGACGGTTCCGTCCACGGTGGATTTCACTTCCAGTATGGGGTCCGCCGGGACGGGGCTCTCGCTGTAGCGCGGAAACTCCTGGAAAACGGAATACCCGCCGCGCCACAACCGCATGGCCGCTTTGGTGCCGCGAATCATCAGCCCGCCGCCCTCCAGGTACCCTAGCAAAGCACAATCGAATTCTACGATGGCGTGCCCCGGGTACGAGAGCGCGGCGCTCATGGTGTCCGGCGTTTGCCGCTTCGCCAGGATGGCGGTGATCCCGTTGGCCGTGGCGCGCTCCGGCATATCGGCGCCCATGTACCACTGCGCCACGTCCACCCAATGGACGAAGAGGTCGGTCATCGCGCCGCCGCCGAAATCCCAGTACCAGCGCCAGTTGGCGTATTGATCGGGGTCGAACGCGCGCTCCGAAGCCGAGCCCAGAAACCGCTTCCAATCGAGCTTGTTGATATCGAAATTCCCCGGCCGGGCGGAGCCGAGATGGTTCTGATACCAATAGGTGCGAATCAGCGTGACCTGCCCGAGCCGGCCGTTGGCAATCTCATCCCGCGCCTGGGCGAAGTGCTCCCAACTTCTCTGCTGGAGCCCGATCTGGACCACGCTCTTGGACTCGCGCACCGCGGCGATCAGCGGTTCGCCTTGTTCGATGGTGTGGGTGACCGGCTTTTCGCAGTAGATGTCTTTTCCCGCGTGGAGGGCATCCATCAGGATCGGCACGTGCCAATGGTCGGGCGTGGCAATGACCACGGCATCCACGTCCTTGCGGTCCAGCACCTCGCGGTGGTCCGCGTACTGCTGAGCCTTGGGGGCGTGCGCGGCTTTGCTGGTGATGAGATGCGGCTGGTAGATGTCGCACAGCGCCACGATATCGTGCGAATCGAGCTGGTTGAGCGCACCCAGAAGGGACTGGCCCCGCGATCCCACGCCGATGGCGCCAAGCTGAATCCGGTCGTTAGCGCCGAGAATCCGGCCGTACGAAGCGGCCGTAGCGAAGGCGGCGGCACGGACAAACTGCCGGCGCCCGAAAGAGTTGGTAGAGAGCATCCTATCCGCAGTATAGACGAACGCGGTCCGCCGCTGCGGCTGCTTCGGCCGGCGCGGGTGGCGCGGCCCGCCGCCGCGGCCGGCGTGTGGTGCGGGTTGCGCGGGTGGCGCGGTCCGCCGTTGCGGCCGTTGCCGCCGCTGTGGCCGGTGGCGCGGCCCGCTGCGGATCCGCGATGCCGTAGCGTTGCAACCGCTTTGGGACGGGTGGCAAGGATTCCGGAGCCATTTCGCGGCGCGGGAGCCGGGCCCCCGGGGACTTCGACGCGATCTGGGAGAGGCTCAGCCCGTCCGGCATGCCGATGGCCGGGATGCCCGCAGGCGGGAACCGCGGCGCGATCGGCGGTGGTCGACGCTGGCCCAGCCGGCGCCGCGGCCAGGAATCTACCCCATTTCGCGACGGAGGAGAAATGCGATTCTGATATGGGGGTCTCGCATGTTTGGCTTTCGGCACAGCTTGTCATTGACAATCGGTCTTTGCGTCGCAGGAGTACTCTGTGCCCAAACTGTTCGCCGCTCCCTGGCTGTCAATACATATCGCTATAGCGTTATCGCCGGTGAGCGCGTCCCGATTGATGCGCCGTCCGAATCTCTCGCATTTATGCGTTCCGCTAAGACGCGGACCACGGCAGTTTCGGGGAAAGGCAACCGGAGCTTCCCGCTGGGACCGAACGTCGCGGGCGATCAAGTCCTTCTCGGTATCCCGCTAACAACGGAGCCGGGCGATTATTCGGTGTCCGTTACGTTCGTAAGCCAAGCCGGTGAGGAACGCGACGCGGCGATTCAGGTAACGGTAGCGCCGGTCGCAACCCCGCCAGCGTCACCCACCACGCCTCCCGTGGTACTGCTGGACGGATTTCAAGCGACCCTCGGCGGTCCGTGTCCGATGGCGAGCGATTCCAGCGGGACGTTTGGCAATCTGCAATCGTATCTCGGAGGCCCGCCGAATAACATATCGCCGATATACTTTTTTGAGAACTGCACGGAATGCCCAGGCTGCCCCATCGAAGAGCTCGGGGCTGACCTGGCGGCCTTCCTGAATGCGCTCCCCTATCCGCAGGTAGATGTGGTGGCGCACAGCATGGGAGGGCTGATCGTCCGCTCCTATCTTTCGGGAAAACAGGCCAGTGGTTTCAGCCCTCCCTCAG
>Ga0181528_10002618_pt1 | contig 11118 bp, 10 predicted proteins | sample PEATcosm2014_Bin_47_FD_119742 | JGI IMG/M metagenome (GOLD analysis project Ga0181528, IMG submission 119742) | Peatland microbial communities from MTU Mesocosm Facility, Houghton, MI, USA - PEATcosm2014_Bin10_10_metaG | ecosystem: Environmental > Terrestrial > Soil > Wetlands > Peat | place... | reverse complement strand
GAATCCGGCGGAAGCGGACGGGTTCCTTGCAGCGGATCCCCTGCCAAAATTGCGAGCGCACCTGGTGTCCACCGCCGGTGACAAACTCGAACCCATCGAGGCGGAGATTTCGAAATTCGTCGAGGATTGCATTACGATCGCGCTCGCTCAGCCGCGGCCGGATCCGGCGGGAATGGCGGGTGACCTCTTCGCCCCGCCGGCTGCTCCCATGCCCTGGGTGCCCTCGATTGGATCAGGTCCGAAACTAAGAACCCGGGACACGGAATCGGAAGTGCTGACGATGGCGCAGGCGCTCAACCGGGCGCACCGCAAGATCCTCACCGAGCGTCCGGAATCGCTGGTGCTCGGCCAGGACATTGCCACTTACGGGGGCGCCTTCAAGGTCACCGAGAATTTGCTGAAGGAATTTGGCCGGCCGCGCGTGATGAACCTGCCGCTCGCCGAGAGCGCATGCACAGGTTTTTCGATAGGCCTGGCGGTCAACGGACACCGCCCGATCGAGGAGTTCCAGTTTGCTGATTTCTCCACCGAGGCCATCACGCAGATCACCCTGAACGCCGCGACGATGCATTTCCGATCGGGCGCGCGGCTTCCCATGGTGCTGCGGTTCCCCTGCGGCGGCGGACTCACCTTCGGTTCGTTCCATTCGCAGGAACTTGAATCGCTGTTCCTTTCCATGCCGGGCCTCAAGGCCCTTTATCCGGGCAATCCGCAGGACGCGTTCAACGCGCTGCTCGCAGCATTTGAAGACGACAATCCGGTGCTCCTGTTTGAGCACAAGGGCCTCTATCGCCGCGGCAAGCAGACGGTGACGTGGGATCCGGCGTACAGGGATGTGTGGAATCCGCACCGTGTGAGGGCGGGCGATTTTGCGACGCTGGTGACCTACGGCGAAATGGTGCATCTGGCCGGCGAAGTCTGCGATTACTTTGAGTCGGAATACGAGCGCACCTTCGATTGCTGGGACCTCCGTGCGCTGTCGCCGCTGCGCCTCGATGCGATCAAGGAGTCCCTGGCGCGCACCCACCGGCTCATTGTGCTGCATGAAGGCCGGCGCACGCACGGTTTCGGCGCCGAACTGGTTGCGAGCCTGACCGAGGAGCTGTTCTTCTCGCTCGAAGCGCCGCCGCTGCGGCTTGCCGCCCTTGACCTGCCCGTCCCATTCGCCCCGGAGCTCGAGGCGGCTTACCGGCCCACGAAGGAGAAGGCGATCGACGCGATCGTGCGGTGGATGGGATGAAATCATTTCCGATCTTCGGCTTTTGATTTTGCACCTCGTCTTTGGATACTTTCCCTGGCATCTCTTTCAACGTGGCTGAGTCGAAGATCAACCGTCGGAAGTCAAAGATTACCGCTGCGGCATGGGGACGCATCCGGCTGTTCGCGATGGATGTCGATGGCATCCTCACTGACGGGACCGTGACCGTCCGTTCCGATGGCACGGAAGCAAAGACGTTCTCGATCCTCGATGGCATGGGCCTCGTGCGCTGCCGCGAGGCCGGAATAACCCTGGCATGGATTTCCGGCCGTGCCTCGGCAGCCACAGAGCTGCGGGCCCGTGAGCTCAAGATTCCCCATGTTGTTCAAGGCCGGTCGGACAAGCTCGCCGCCCTCCAGGAGCTGGCGGGCCGGCTGGGGTGTCCGTCCGTGGAAGTCTGTTACATGGGCGACGACGAGATTGATGTCCCAGCGCTGAAATGGGCGGGCATTGGAGCCACGGTTTCGACGGCCATTGACGCGGCTCTCGCCGTGGCGGACTATGTTGCCGTGCGCCCCGCCGGTCGCGGGGCCGTGCGTGAAGTGTGCGACCGCCTTCTCGCCGCGTCGGAGTGATTTCTTACTGTGCGCCCATTCAATCTCGCCCTTTTGGTGCTTTGTTCCTGCGCTGCCGTTTCAGGCGTGCGGTCGCTGCGCGCGGCGGAAGACCACGCGACGTCCTTCACGATCGATGCCCCCGTGGTCAATTTCCGCGTGCCCACGTTCACCCCGGAGGGATTTCGTTCCTGGTTGTTGTGCGGCGCGCAGGGCATTTACGTGAATGCCTCCGAACTCGACGTGGTGGATCTCAATCTCACCGTCTTTAGCGGCGACGCCTCCAACAAGGTGGACAAGGTATTCCTGAGTCCGTCCGCCGTTGCGTTGGTCGGCGAAAATCGCGTGCGCGGTCCCGGAACGCTGCGCCTGATCACCGACGACTTCGAGGCGACCGGGGAGGACTGGATCTATGATCACCGCCAGAAAAAGGTTTCCATCCACCGAAACGTCCGGGTAGTTTTCCACACCCGGTTGAACGATATCCTTCGATGATTCGACGCCTTTGTTTTGTCCTGCCCTGCCTTCTGGTTGTGCTCCAGCCGCACGCCATGGCTGCCGAGGCGCCCGCGCCTGACACGGTGATCGTGTCCCAGTCGTGCGAAATCACGAGTACGGACACGCAGACAATTTCTGTTTTCACCGGGAATGTGATCGTCACGGGCAACGGCATACGCCTCACGTGCGACCGGCTTGACGTCGTGTCGCTGCGCAGCGGTGGCAAGCAGGAAACGCTCGGCAAGCAGGATCGATTCAAGTCCCTGGTGGCGTCCGGCAACGTGCGCATTCTGCAGGGGGAACGGGAAGCTACCTGCGGACATGCGGAAGTGCTGCCCGGAGAGGACCGCATCACCCTCACCGGCCGCCCCACGGTCATCGACCATGGCAACAATTCGACTGCCACGGGAGAGCCGCTGATTTTGTATCGGGGCGAGCGAAGAATCACCGGCTCCAATGTCAGGATCACGCTGCCGCCGTTGAAGGATTTGGGATTCGACAGGCGCCAGCCGCCGCCGGTGTCGACTGAGGAACCGCGCAAACTGCCCTAGCTTCCGACAAGCTCCGCTCCTTCCCGCACACCCAAATTCAATGGTCACGCCGCTTCATCCAGTGACTCCGACACCAACTCCCGCGCCCGTGGCAAAATCCGGAGCGGGATCCGCGGCGTTCATCCGCACAGAGGGGCTGGTGAAGACGTTCGGGCAGCGCGTGGTCGTTAATGGAATTGATCTGCGGGTCAACGCCGGAGAGGTGGTCGGCCTTCTTGGGCGTAATGGCGCGGGCAAGACAACCACGTTCTACATGATCGTCGGTCTGGTCCCGGTGACGCGCGGCCGGGTCTTTATCAACGGCTCCGACGCGACACGGCTGCGCATGCACAGCAGGGCCCGGCTGGGCGTCGGTTACCTGCCGCAGGAAGCGTCGGTCTTTCGCAAGCTCACGGTGGAGGAGAACATCCTTGCCATCGTGGAGACCCAGGGACTCGCGCGGCGCGACCGCCCGGCCCGCGTGCGCCAGCACCTTGAAGAGCTGGGCCTCAGCCACCTGGCCAAGCAAAAGGCCTACACGCTGTCGGGAGGGGAGCGCCGCCGCCTGGAAATCGCACGCGCACTGGTGACTTCGCCCAGGTTTCTGCTGATGGACGAACCGTTCAGCGGCATCGATCCGATCGCCGTGGCTGACGTCCAGCAAATCATACGGCACCTGAAGGAGCGGGGCATTGGCGTGCTGATCACGGATCACCAGGTGCGCGAAACCCTGAACATTGTTGATCGCGGCTATATCATTCACGAGGGCCGGGTCATCGCCGAAGGGTCGCGCGACTACCTGATCAATGACGCCAAGGCGCGGGAGTTCTACCTTGGAAAGGATTTCAACCTCTAGCCCATGTCCAAAGCCATTCACGGCATCACTGTCGCGCATTTCTTCGATACGTACGGCGAGAAGCTCAAGCTTGAGCTGGTGACCGGGCGCGAAGGCCTGCACCGTCTCATCCGTGAACCGGCGATCAACCGGCCGGCGCTCGCGCTCACAGGGTTTTTCAAATATTTCGCGAACAAACGCATCCAGGTGCTGGGCGCCGCCGAGATGACCTTTCTGCGCACGCTTCCGGAAGAGGTTCAGCGCACCGTTCTGAACGGGATGGCGGACCGCCACATCCCCTGCATCGTGCTGACGCGGAACTACAACTTTCCCCGGACGATGCTCGAGGTTGCGCGGAAGCGCCGCCTGCCGATCCTCCGCACGTCGATGATCACGATGAATTTCGTGAACACCGCCACCCTGTGCGTGGACAATGAATTCGCACCTGCCGCAACCGAGCTCGGCACCACGGTGGACGTCAAAGGCGTGGGCGTGATGATTCGCGGCGACAGCGGCGTGGGCAAGTCCGAGTGCGCGCTGGCCCTGATCGAGCGCGGCCACAGTCTGGTCTCCGACGATATCACTGCCATCAAGGTGCTCGATGAACGCGAACTCATGGCGAGCAGTCGCGAGATCACCCGGGGCTACATGGAATGCAGGGGCATCGGCATCATCAACATCGCCGAGATGTTCGGCGTCAAGAGCGTCCGGATGGAGAAGCGCATCGACATGGTCGTGAGTCTCCGGACCTGGACGCCCGACGCCGTGGAGGAACGCACCGGGCTCGAGGAATCCTACTACGAGATTCTTGGAATCAGGGTGCCCCACATCGAGCTCTATGTGCGCCCGGGCCGCGACATCGCCCGTCTCGTCGAGGTGGCCGCCATGGTTCAGGCGCTGAAGCAGATGGGCCATGATCCAGCCCAGGATTTCAATAACAGACTCATTGCGCACATGGCGAATCACCCGGTCGGATCCTCGAAGTCGCTTCGGGTGACCGAGACGCCGTTTCCCCGCGAGGAATCCCACCGCGGCTCCGAGATCTAGCCCGGCGTCCGCACGATTTCATGGCACAGGCCTAGTTTTTTCAATCATGCCTCCCTTACGCTTTGACGGCCGTCACGACGATGAACTGCGTACGATCACCTTCGCGATCGGACCGGCGCCCTATGCTGCTGGTTCGGTCCTTGCGCGATTCGGCCACACCCAGGTCATCTGCGCTGCCACCATTGAACCCAAAGTGCCGGCCTGGATGCGCCAGCAAGGTGTGACCGGCGGCTGGCTGACGGCCGAGTATTCAATGTTGCCCTACAGCACGCTTGATCGCAAGGCGCGCGACATCAGCCGCGGCAAGCTGGACGGCCGCACGGTCGAGATCCAGCGGCTCATCGGTCGTTCGCTCCGCGCGATCATCGATTTGCAGAAGCTTGGGGAGAACACGCTTTGGATCGACTGCGATGTCCTGCAGGCGGACGGAGGCACGCGCACGGCTTCGATCACGGGCGCCTATTTGGCCGCGCGCCTTGCCGTTCAGAAGCTCATTGACGACAAACGCATCTCTGCAAACCCGCTCGGCGACTCGGTGGCTGCAATCAGCGTGGGATTGCTGGAGGGGAAGGAATTGCTGGATCTGGCCTATGTCGAGGACAAGGACGCGGAGGTGGACTTTAACGTTGTGATGACCGGCCGCGGTCAGTTTGTGGAAGTGCAGGGGTCCGGGGAAGAATCCACTTTTTCCTATCAACAGCTTCAGCAGCTCATCGCGCTGGCCCAAAAAGGGCTCAATCGGCTGTCGGCGCTTCAAACGGCATTCCTGACCGAGCACCTGGGCACGGCCTGACACGGCGAGCCTTCCGGACACTTCCGAATCGGACCAAGATCGGCGGTTCGTCACTGAGCGCCTTCAGACACGGCTTGAGCGGACAGGGATTCGAACGGCAGAGTCCGGACCGCCGGTCTTTGTCCGGCAGTTAAAAAACCGTAAGAATCTAGATTAGCTCTGGAAGCGCAACCGAACTCGGAACCTCTGCGGATTGAGGTGTGGCCACTGGCTCAAGCCAGCCAGGAATCTGCCGGACCAGCTTGATGGCTTTCCATTCCAGAACGCCTACTCCGAGCGACGCATTCACCCCGCCCATGAACATCATCCAAAGCTCGCCCGTGCTCGAGCCATACGCGGAATTGGAAACAAACAGTCCCGGCGCAAGCGATGGGAGCCACAGCATGAAAAGGCCCATCAGACAGAACCCTAGTGCTTCATACCATTTCATGGGAAGGTTGTCCCTTGGACTCCGGTTCTCCGGGCGGGTTCCATGTGAGCAGCCCGATCCAGTGATGGCGCAGTCAACGTGCGCTCAGGCAAAGACGGAATGCTGCAATATCATCAGCGCAGCCCGCTGACAATCGGGACCTTGCGTTGAGAAGGTCAGATCGGGCGTTCGGTCGACAACCGGTCTACCGCCCGCGTGGATATTGCGGAGTCGGCGATACTGCGCGCGCAGGCAATGCGGAGCTTCGCTGGGTCGTAATGACGGCGACGGAGAGGACGATGATTGCTGCGGCGACGAGCGTTCGGGCGGTCACCGGCTCGCCCAGGATCACCCAGCCGAGAAAAACCGCGACGAGCGGATTTACGTAAGCGTAGGTCGAAACCCTCGCCGGCGTGCTGTGCTTCATCAACCAGACAAAGGTAGAAAACCCGACCAGCGATCCGATGAGGATCAGATACGCAAACGCGAGCCACGAATTGACGGACACGTGCGCCGGGGTGAATCGGGCGAGATCGCCATGGGCCAGCGCCGCAGCCATGAGGGCGCCGCCGCCGCCGAGCATCTGCATCGCCGCCGCGCTGAGTGGCTCGGCGGGATCGCGCAGGCGCCGGCCGTAGATGGAGCCCGTTGCCCAGGAGACGCAGCCGATGAGAATCGCCGTAACCCCGCGCAGATCGAGGCCGCCGTTCGTGACGTTCTGCCACGGTGCCGCGAGCCAGGCCACGCCTGCGAATCCAAGGGCAAGGCCAGCCCAGGTGGTTTTGGTGGGAGCGTGACCACCGCGCCAGACCCATTCGGTCAGCACCATCATCAAGGGTTGCGAGCCGATGAGCAGCGCCGTCATGCCTGAGGGGATGAACAGCTCGGCCCAAGAGATGAGTCCGTTGCCGCCAAGCATCAGAAAGACGCCGATCACTGTGTTGTCGCGCCATTGGCGCCGGGTCGTCCTGAAGCCACGGGTTGCGGCAAGCCATGCGGCCAGCAAACTGCCTGCCACGAGATACCGGATGCCCGCCATCAAAAATGGCGGAATCGATTCGATCGCGACGCGGATTCCAAGGTAGGTGCTTCCCCAGACCACGTAGATCGTGGCAAAGGCGAGCATCAAGGTCGTGCGCGACGGGGAGGGGCTTGCGGCGGGCATGACCTAAAGTTGTTGTTTTGCGAGATCTCCGAGCGTCTTCAGTGCCTCGTCAACCTCGGCAGTCCACGGCAAGGCGCAATTCATGCGCAGACAATTCCGGTAGCGGTCCTTGACGGAGAACAACGGGCCCGGCGCAGTGTTGATGCGGTGCTTGAGCGCTTCGTCATGGAGTCTCAGGGTGTCGACGCCCGGGGGAAGTTCCAGCCAAAGGAGCATGCTTCCCTGCGGGCGGCTGAAGCGCGTGCCTTCGGGAAAATGGCGCGCGATCGCCTGCGAAAACAGGTGCATCAGATTCTGGTAGGCGCGCCGGATCGAACGCAGGTGATGATCATAGCCGCCCTCCCGCAGGAAGTCGGCGAGCACTTTTTGCAGCAGCACCGGCGTTGATATCGTGTTGGTGAATTTCAGGTGGCGCACCTGTTCAAACTGGCGGCCGGGGGCGGCCCAGCCGATACGGAATCCCGGAGCCAGCGACTTCCCGAACGAAGAGCAGAGCATGACCAGGCCGTCGGCGTCCCACGCCTTGAGCGGCCTGGGACGGCTTCCCGCGAATGGGAGGTCGCCGTAGATATCGTCTTCAATGACGGGGATGCCGAAATCGGAAATGAGACGGCAGAGGCGTTTCTTCTTCGCGTCCGGCATGCAGGAGCCCAGCGGATTCTGGAAGCTCGGCATGACCAGAATCGCCTTGATGTCGTTCTGTTTGATCGCGGTGTGCAAGGCGTCGAGGCAGATCCCCTCCCGCGGGTCGGTCGGGATCTCCAGCGCCTTGAGGTTCAGTCCTTGGATGATGTCCAGGAAGCCAAAGTACGCGGGTGTTTCGAGCGCGACGATGTCCCCCGGGCGGGTCACCGCGCGCAGGCAGAGGTTGATGGCTTCCGTGCAGCCGACGGTGATGACCAGTTCGTGGTGGTCGAGCGGGGCCCCGGCGAGAAGATAGCGGCGCGCGATTTCGCGGGCTAGCGGCTCGTAGGCCCAGGTCATGGTGTAGCGGCCGACCAAGCTGGGATCGTTCCGGCTGGCGGAGCCGAGAAGGCGGGCGAGCTTCCTGGTGGGAAACAACGAGTGATGCGGACAGGCCGTGGCGAACGGCACGTAGTTGCCATCCAGCGACAACTCGCGCATCTGCGCGGTCAGGCCGCTCCTGCCCACGTAGGCGGGGCGGGCCATCGGCCGCGCCATGCGGGGTTCCGGCACGCCGGTCAGCGGCCGCGGACGGACGTAATAGCCGCTTTGCGGGCGTGCTTCCAGGTAACCGCGGTTCTCAAGCACGGTGTACGCCTGCAGCACGGTCGAAATGCTCACGCCACGCTGGAGTGACATGCTGCGCACCGACGGCACACGGTGGCCGGGCCTTAGCGTGTCCTGCTCGATGAGCCGCAGGAGCGACGACGCGAGTTCCTCGTAGAGCGGCTGCGTTTCGGTGCCGGCGGGCGGCGGCGATGCCGGCCGTGGACCACCCGCAGTGGTGAGGGCAGCCGGGGCGGAGCCGGCGCGGCTGGCGACCGGCGAAGGCGGGCGTGTGAGCAGGGAGGAGCGCATGGCGGGAGAGCGACAGGATACGCCCGGACGGAAGCGAACGGCAGCACCAGTCGCCGAGGAATGTAACGAGCACAGTTGACCGAATACCGAACTGTTTCAATTACAGTTTAGGCGAGGGCTCCGCAGGATCCTGCCGCGAGCATTCAACGGGAATGTGAATCTGATGGACTGCGTTTGCAGCGGTTCCTCCACCGGTGCGCGCTTAACCCGTAGATTTCACAGCGCGGCATGCCGCAACCGAAGGTGGCTCGGGTCGGGAGACCGGCGCCGCCCAAGATTCATCGCACGCCGCGACGAAATGAACCGAAATCAGCACACGCCGAGATTGGCCCCCTCATGCAAGCGATGTGTTCGAGACGCGATGGCCCGGCGCGCCGGTTGCACGTGGGCCGAATTCTGACTGGCGCTTGGCCGGAACGATGGAGCCGGATGTAGGGCCGCCGCTTGTCGGCGAGCCGTTTCCGCTTTGAAGTGTGGCCCGGCGACAAGCGCCGGCCCCACACCATTCGGTGATCGCCGGCACCATTCGTAAGGCTCGGTCCGACTGCATAAGTCCGGCTCAGATTGTCAGCTCGCCGCGGAGGTACGTGACCGCCCGTCCCGCGATCCTTACCCGGTCTCCGTCAATGGAGCACCAGAGATCCCCGCCGCGGGAGGACACCTGCCGGGCGTGCAGCGTCGATTTGCCGAGGCGTGCGCTCCAATATGGCATCAGCGTGCAGTGGGCGGAACCGGTGACGGGATCTTCGGCAATGCCGGCGTCGGGAGCGAAGTAGCGAGAGACAAAATCGCAGTCCACATCGCCTGGTGCGGTGACCATGATCCGCCCTGGTGTGACCTGCGCAAGCAGGGCATGATCAGGCCTCAGGTCGCGCACGTCGGCGGCGCTGGGATAGACACACAGCCATCGCTCGGGAGCGAGGAGGACCGATTCTGGCGCGCGCCCCAGTCCCCGCAGGAGCGCCGGCGTCGCCTCGCCTGGGGAGCTCATGGGCCGTGCCGGAAAATTGAGTTCGAGGCGGCCCGATTCCTGGCTCGACGCGACGAGCGCGCCAGAACGGGAGTCAAAGGTCACGGAATTGCCTGCCTGCCCCAGTTCACGAAAAAGGACATGGGCGCTTGCGAGCGTGGCGTGGCCGCACAACGCAACCTCAACTGCGGTCGTGAACCATCGGAGGTGGAAGCGGTCGGAGGCGTTTCGTACGAAGAAGGCCGTCTCGGACAATCCATTCTCAAACGCGATGCGTTGCATGATCTCGTCCGGCAGCCATCGCTCCAACGGCACAACGCCCGCCGGGTTGCCGGCGAAAACGTGATCGGCAAAGGCGTCGATCCAGTAGAAGGGAAGGTTCATGGGCAAGAGGTCGAAGATTCCGGAATCGGGAGGCAATTCTCATCTGCGTGTGCCGGCCGGTCATGGAACGTGCTGTGCGAACGTGAAGTGGTTCCTGTGTCCGGAGTCGCGAAACATGTTCTTTGTGCGCAGGCAGTCGTCAAAGGAGCGTCAAAACGGCGTCGTTTTCCGCAATTCTGAGCCGATAGTATGGTTGCCCGGTGTCGATACTGGGTACATGTGATTGTCATGACTTCCCCGGGGTTGACGCGTTGGCTGATTGCCGCCGCCTCGTCAGGCTGTTTCGCCGCAACTGACGCGGCGCAAGTGTCTGCGCGCCTAGTGCAATCGGTCCGGGGGGAGGACGCGCTCTTTGGGGTCGCCCAGGGCTGGGTCTGGTTGCCGGGACTTGCTGTGGTTGCGCTGGTTTTGGGAGTATTTGCGGTCCGTTGGAGGCGGCGCGCGGGACGCCTGGCCGAGGAGCCGGACAGGGATTCTCTGTTCCCTTATGAATCCTTCCGCCAGCTGATCGATCACACTCCCGTTCAAATCATTGTGGAAGACTGGACGGCAATCGGTGAGTTGTTTGGGCAGTTGCGTGCGGAGGGCGTCACCGACATGATCAATCATTTGCGGGCGCATCCGAACCTTCCTTGTGAATGGCTTGGAAAGGTCCGGTTGGTCGACGCCAACGAGCCGGCCGTGGCTGCTGCGGGATTCACCAGCCGCCGGGAGATGGGGGAGCGTTTCTCGAGACAGGCGATGGCCCCGTATTTGGAGATCTTTCGATATCAAATGGGAGCCGTGTGGGCCGGCCGCCGGCAGTTCCAGGAGGAGTTTCAATATCGTGACGCCAGCGGCAGCGAGCGGGCCTGCCTGATGCAATGTCGGGTGACAGACAAGGGGACGCAGCCGGACTTTTCGCGGATTGTGATGGTGCTCGTTGACACAACGACAACGCTGCGAGCGGCGTCGGCGCGCATGGAAAACCAGGACCTGATCCGCCAGATCCTCGCTGGCGCGGACATTCTCCTTTGGTGGGCGGAGGTGCGGCGTGAAAACGGCCGCCTGCTTTGGAAGGTCAATGTGCCAAAGCAGTTGGTCGACACACCGCTGCTCAAGCTGGCCACGGCGCGGGAGAAGAACGGCCTGTG
>Ga0181528_10002616_pt1 | contig 11120 bp, 7 predicted proteins | sample PEATcosm2014_Bin_47_FD_119742 | JGI IMG/M metagenome (GOLD analysis project Ga0181528, IMG submission 119742) | Peatland microbial communities from MTU Mesocosm Facility, Houghton, MI, USA - PEATcosm2014_Bin10_10_metaG | ecosystem: Environmental > Terrestrial > Soil > Wetlands > Peat | place... | reverse complement strand
TCCGAACGGGTCGTCGCCCAGGCCGGCCACGCACCGCTGACGATCGAAGCCAATAGCGCGATTGCCGCTGTGAAAGCGAGAACGCGCCAATCCGGCGAGACATCGATGGGCGCAGCCCCTTCCGCCGCGGGCAGCAAGCGCAACAACAATCGGACACCCCAATACGCAACGCCGAGGGCAAGAGCGGCACCGGCGGCAACGAGCACAATCGATTCCGTCAGGTGCTGCTGGATCAACCTGCGCCGGCTGGCGCCAATCGCCAACCGCAGGGCTGTTTCTTCCTGCCGGACGGCCCCTCTGGCGAGCAACAAGTTGGTGACATTGGCGCACGCGATCAGGAGCAGGATTCCGGCTACGGACAGCAGAATGGTCAATGGCTGCCGCATCTGCGTGCGGCGGAATGAGAATCCCGTTCGGCCGGATTCGACTCGGATACGCTGCGACGCCAGCTCGCGAGCCAAGTCCGCATCGCCGCCGGCGGCCTCGGGTACAAAGCTCTGGTTCATCCGGTTCAGTTCGGCATTCAGGAGGTGATCCGAAATGCCCGCTCTGCGCCTCGCGGCAACACGGAGCCAGCCGACTTCCTTGTAGTTCAGCCACTTGGCTCCTTGCATGGTCACGGGCGTCCACACGTCGACGTGCGCATCTCTGTCGAGGCCGTCAAAGCCCGGAGGTGCAACGCCGACGACAGTGAAAGCCCGCTGCTCCAATTTGATCAACCGGCCGATTATGCCCGGGTCGAGACCGAAGCGGTCGCGCCAGAGCTGATAGCTGATCACCGCATTCGCTTCGACCCCGGGTGCTCTTGCGTCGGCATCCGTGATCAACCGGCCGAGCGCCGGACGCACTCCGAGCAGTTCAAAGTAGTTTCCGGAAATCGCCTCCGGCCACGCCCGCCAGACAACCTGGTCGCCCTGAGTTGTAAGGCGAGCCTGCCCGTCACCGCTAAAGCACAGAACGCCGCTGAACAGGTCCGTTCTCTGCCGTAATTGCAGATAGAAAGGGTACGGGAAATTGTGAGCATACTGCGGACCGCGATCCTTGTAGAGCGTGATCAATTCGTCTGCTCGATCGACAGGCAGCGGGCGCAGCACGATTCCGTTGAAGTACGAGAAGACCGCCGTATTCGCGCCGATACCAAGCGCTAATGACAGGATCGCGACCAGTGTGAAGGCCGGGCTCTTGCGCAGACCGCGTATGCTGTAGCGGAGGTCGCGGAGTACGTTCTCGGCGGCCAGGAAGAGGCGATTCGATTCATAGAATCGCTCTTCCACCCGCGTGACGTTTCCGAATTCGCGCCGCGCCTGCGCGTAGGCCTCCGCCTCGCTCAGCCCTTCGCCGCGCAGCCGGTCGGTTTCCATTTCAAGATGCGCGCGAATCTCTTCCGAGAAATCGGTCTGATCTCTGCCGTGCCGCCACATGGCCTACCCCTCGGCCTCTTCCGGCCCGAGCACACGGCCGATGGCGAAGACGAGTTTGCGCCACTGGCGGGTTTCGCGCGCAAGATGCTCGCGGCCCGGCTCGGTCAATTCGTAGAACCGCGCTTTGCGGTTATTCGTGGAAATGCCCCACGTGGCCTTGATCCAGTCCTGGTTCTCCAGGCGCTGCAGCGCTGGGTAGAGCGAACCATGGTCCACGAGCAGGACATCGTCTGAATGTTGTTGAATCGCGCGCGCGATGCCCAGTCCGTGCTCCGGCCCGAAGATCAGCGTCCTCAGGATCAGTAAGTCGAGTGTGCCCTGGAACAAGGCGATGCGTTCACTCTCAATTCGTGTCGGCATTCGACCCAAGGCTACTGCCACTCGTGTCGCTTGTCAACACAAGAGAGATTCGGTCAGGCACGCTCGCCCACAGGTTTAGGGCTCCCATCTTGGCTCCGGAGTGCTGAAACTCTCACTGCCTCCCTGGATTGGCGCTGATCTTCGGAGTTGACCTCACCTCCCGCCGCAGGTCTGGTTCTTCTGCGACAGCATGACACCACCCCAGTCAGATCGCATCGCATCGCCGGTACTTAACGTGCCGCACCTCGCGACATCCTCCGTGGATCTTCGCTTACGCCCGCCCGCATCACCGGCTTGCTCTCCAGTTTTGTAGCAGCCCTCTTGCGATCTGACTCTCTCGACCTCAGCTACGAGAGCATAAGAATCCGGGTGATCAGGCGGCCTTCTTCGCGGGGCCGGCCGGAATCCGGGGTGCCACTTTCGGAACCTCTCTTCAAGCCGCTCGTCGAGAACCCAGGTGCGCGTTTGCACTAATACCCACTTTTTTTATGCTCTCCAATTTGGGGTATGCTGTCGTTCATGCGAATCGCCGGGCAGCCGCCCGAATGCCGTGTTTCTACCAGGACAGGCATTAGCCTGATCCTCATTCCGCTTTGCGCCGCGGTCTCCTGGGCCGCCGAGCCTTCGCCGCTTCTTGTGAAATTCAATGAGATCGCGCAAGGCCAGTTGGAAACCCGTGCACGCGCCATCGCTGGGGTTCAAAATGTCGCGGCTGCGGAGCAGCGAAAAACGGAGGTCCGCGCGAAGATTCTGCAACTGCTCGGGGGATTGCCAAGTTACCAGGGTCCACTGAATCCGAAAGTGACACACGTGATCGAGCGGGACGGCTTCGTAGTCGAGACCCTCATGTTCGAGAGCCTGCCCGACTATTTCGTCACCGCGAATCTCTACCGGCCGAAAGCGGCGGGCAAACACCCAGCGGTACTGTTCAGCATGGGGCACTCAAATGGCGGGAAGCTCGCCGGCCAGTTGATTGGGTCCAACCTGGCGTTGAAGGGCTTCGTTGCGCTGGCATATGACCCGGTCGGACAAGGAGAACGCCAGCAGGCCTACGACGCCCGCCTCGGCCGCTCGCTGATCGGCGGGTCGAGCGAGCAGCATTTCCTCAACGGCGCCCAGGCCATTTTGCTTGGCCAAAGCGTCGCGCGATACTTCATTTGGGACGGGATGAGGGCCATCGACTACCTCGTCAGCCGACCAGAAGTTGACCCTGAACGCATAGGCGCCAGCGGTTGCTCGGGCGGCGGAACTCAGACCACCTACATCGCGGCCCTGGATCCCCGCGTGAAGGCGAATGCGCCGGCCTGCTATATGAATTCCTTCCGATCGCTGTACGGGGGCGCCCTCGGCGATTCCGAGCAAAGCCTCCCGGGATTTCTCTCCGCGGGCCTGGATCAGACCGACTACGTCGAACTGTTCGCTCCGAAGCCGTGGCTGATCTTGTCTACGCGGGAGGACTTTTTCACCCTGGAGGGAGCCCGTCAGGTCTTCGACGAGGCGAAGCCATGGTACGAGTTGTACGGAGCGGCGGATCACATCAAATGGGTCGTTGGGCCGGGTGAGCATGGTATCCCGCGTCCACTTCGCGAGGCGATGTATGAGTGGATGATCCGCTGGTTGGCCGATGGCAAGGGAGATGCTCGCGAGGGAGATGCTCGCGAGCAGCCAGTGGACCCACTCCCCGATCACGATTTATTGGTGACTGGAAACGCGCAGGTCGGTGGTCGGGACCTTTACCAGATCATTGCCGCCGAGCCTCGCCAAAACGGGACGCAGGAGGAATTGCGAACATACCTCACGGGGTTGATGTCGCGAAACCAACCACTCGTGCAGGCAACAGCCATGCTGCCATCAACCGCCGGTGCTACGCGCAGACCTACGGTTGTGCTGGTGCAGCGCACTCTCGAAGTCGGGAGCGATGCGCGGAAACTCGTGGAACAGGGCAATGTCGTTATCCTCGTTGCGCCGCAGGGCGCGGGGGATGGCGAGTGCTGTTCGTTCACGGGAAACTGGTTGGACAACACTCGCGCCTGGCTGGTCGGGCGCAATCTGCCGGCCATGCATGCGGCCGAAATCAACCAGGCCGTCGAGATTGCACTGCAAAGACCCGACGTCGATCCGCAACGCATCAGTGCGAGGGCCACGGGAGTCGCGGGCATCTGGCTCCTGCTCGCCGCGGCTGTGAACCCGAGCATTGGCAACATCGTGCTGGATCGCACACCTCACAGCCTGCGGGCTGCTATCGAAAGCCCTGTTCACCAAAGCCTGCACGATGCAGTGATTCCTGGCTTCGCCCTCAAATGGGACTTGCAGGACATCCGCAAATTGACGTTGCCCCGGGAGGTCGTTTGGAAGAACCCAACAGATTGGACAGGCAATGTTGTTAAGGTGCAGGGCGCGTTCGAGTACACCTCGTCAGATTCGAATTGGGACCGATAAGCCCCAGTCCTGCGGTTGATAGGCGCCTTCCGTCGGCAAGGTCCAATGTACGCGGCCTGCGAACACAGGTGACCGAACTTGATTCGGACGCACTCCATTTGGGCTTGAAAAATGGCCTAATCAGTTGTTGGATTCCAATTACCGGCACGAGTTCGTCGAGCTTCGTGACGGCGTATTGCGCTATACGTCCCAAGGTGTTGCGCAGGTAGGCCTTGGCCCAACAATCGTGTTACCAGGAGCAGTAAGAGCGACGGATATTGACCTCGGCTGCTCAAGGTGTCAAGCGGGAGCGGAGGTTGAGATAGTTCATCGGTTGTCTCTGGCTTGGCGAACCAGCCACTCTGAACATCGCTCAGGAGACGATTCACGTCTTCGGGATGGCGGGAACGCGGGACTGACCCGGTCAGGCGCTCGACACTATCATCTCGGGCCGCACCACCAGAGGCATGCACGAATCGCGTTTGATCAGCCTGGTCGGAATGGTCACCGACCGAGGAATGGGCGATCTGCCCTCGATCTGCAGCAACACCAGTTCGGCGAGTTGCCGGCCAATCTGCTCGCAGTGCACTCTGACCGTGGTCAGCGAGGGATGCAGCACAACTGCCTCGAGCGTGTCGTTGAAGCCTGCGACACTGATTTGTTCTCCCACTTTGACTCCGCGGTCGCGCAACGCATCGTACACACCTTGGGCGATGTGGTCGTTGCCGGCGAAGATCGCCGTCACCGGATCGCACTTATCAAGAATCGACTTCGTCGCGAGATATCCAACCAGCCGTTCATCATCGGAGTCGAACTCGCCAAGCAGGGGCTGCAAGCCGGCGGCTTCCATGGCGGCGCGGTACGCTTCAAATCGCCGCCTGAACCAGGGCAGCCGCGTATTGGCTACAAACGAAATTGCCGTGTGGCCCAAGCCCTGTAGATAGCGAGTGAGATCACTCGCCCCGCCGGCTTCATCTGTCCGAACGGCAGCAAACCCTTCGGCCTTGTCTTCCATCACCGTATCGCCATAAACGACGAATGGACGGTGAGTCTGAGCTAGCAAGTCGAGGAAGCTCGATGTATTCATGCCGGCGACGATGAAGCCATCGACGGTACCGGGCCGCTCCAAAAGGCTGGGGATCGGCAGGTGCGGCAGCCTCACATGCAGCGGATACCGCAGCGTCGAGAAAAGCATCTGGTAATCGTGCTCACCACAGTAAGCCTCGGCGCCCGACATCACCTCGGAATGGAACGGGTGCGCGATGGGCCGGTTGCTCAACAGAAACGCAATCACGCGGCGCTGTTCCCTGTTGCTCACGTCCCAGCCCAACCGCCTGGCTGCGTCGCGAACTCGCTTTTCGATGTCCGGATTCACCCGGGCGGAGCGCCTGAGGACTCTTGACACAGTGGGAATACTCACGTTGGCCGCGCGTGCGATTTGGCGTTGGGTGACTTTCTTTGCCATGGCTGATAGTGCCGGTCTGACCGCTTATCTATTTTCTGAAGAATTCGATGAGATTTCAAGCTCTATGTGAAAATTTTCTTACATGGCACAACTCGGGGCTCCAGTAGCCCTGAAATCAATCGATTTAACTGGATTTAATCACGCTCTGCGAAAATTTTCACAAGATTTTTCTTGACGCCGCCAACCTAATTTCACATACTACGTTTCGATTGGTTCCTCATCGCTTTGCGCGTCAAAGCTAGAGGTATCGCGGACAACTCCCGGTTGTTCCGGAGTGCGCCTTGGGAGAAAAGCAGCAGAGCATGTGCCAACGAAACAGTCGCAAACCTTCAGCGTTCCCGAGATTACTGGTGCTATGCCTCCTTGCTTCGATACTCTCCGCGGACTCCGTGGAATTGAAGCGCGGGGGAAACCAGATCGATGTGGTCATCGGAGGTAAGCTATTTACCACCTACTATCTCTCCGCTGCCACAGCAAAGCCTTATCTGATGCCGCTACAAACAGCCTCTGGAGTCATCATCAGCAGGAGCTTTCCGGTTGCTAATGACGTGTCCGGCGCCGATGTGCGGGCTTCCTCTTTCGAGCCTCACCAGCGCCCACTGTATTTCGCACACGGCAACGTGGATGGCCTGGATTATTGGGGCGAGCAGGCGTTCGATCATTTCTACGGCGACCATGCGCATCAGGCATATGGTCACATGCTGCTGAAGAGCGTGGAAGAACTGGCTGAGGGTCAGGATCGCGCAACGCTACGGGCCCGGTTCCGTTTGCTCGATCCGAATGAGCGGGGAATCGCCGAAGAAACGCAGACGTACACCTTCTCCGGAGACGAGCGCACGCGGACCATCGATTGTGAGTTTGTTCTTGAAGCCACCGCTGGCCCGCTTGTCCTTGGTGACACTAAGGAAGGCACGTTCGGGGTTCGACTGACCTCGGAGTTGAGTGCGCCGCACGATCATATGCTCAATTCGCAGGGCAGTCGAGGAGAGAGCGCAATCTGGGGGAAGCAGGCCGATTGGGTTAGCTATTCCGGAATCGTCTCCGGTAGACCCGTTGGGATCGCTGTTTTCGACTCGCCTACGAGTTTCCGCCATCCAACCACCTGGCACGCGCGCGCCTATGGCCTGCTGGCCGCAAATCCCTTCGCGCTACGTGCTTTCACGAATGATCGAAACCAGGATGGAAGTTGGACGATTCCAGAGGGGCAGCCCCTCAAATTTCGATATCGAGTCTTGATTTATGACGGTGAACTCACCCCCGCTCAACTGGCGGAGCGATACCGTCAATACGCGGGCGGGAAATAGAACACTGAGGCCATTCGTCAGTGCGAGTTTTGAGGAAAGAGCTTGTATGGAACGTAGACACTTCTTGTTGGCATCTGCCGCCGCCGGGCTCTCTGGACGTCTGGGAAAGGCGAGTCCAAACGAAACCGTTCGTGTGGCCTGCGTCGGTGTACGTAGCCAGGGCCAGGCACATCTCATACATTACGGAGAGATGCAAAACGTCGAAATTGCCGCGGTCTGCGACATCGACGAATCGGTTCTCAATTCGCGTCTCAACGACGTCGAGAAGATGGGCCGCAAGCGACCGGCAGGCTATACCGACATCCGAAAGTTGCTTGAAGACAAATCGATCGATGCCATCTCGATTGCGACCCCCAATCACAGCCACACGCTGCAGACCATTTGGGCATGCCAGGCCGGCAAACACGTGTACGTTGAAAAGCCGTGCTCCCACGACATGTTCGAGGCACGCCAAATCGCCGCGGCCGCGAAGAAGTATGACCGGTTAGTCCAACACGGCACCAACAGCCGTTCCTCCGGTGCCGCCCAGGAGGCCATCCGGCAGATAATGGAGGGGCTGATTGGCGACGTCTACATGGCGCGCGGACTTTGTTTTAAGTGGCGCGATACGATTGGGCGCAAGCCCGTGGAGCCCGTGCCCGCCGGCGTGCATTATGATCTGTGGCTCGGCCCCGCGCCGCTGCACGATTTCACTCAAAATCGATTTCATTACAACTGGCACTGGTTCTGGGACTACGGCAACGGCGACCTTGGCAACCAGGGAATCCATCAGGTCGATGTCTGCCGCTGGGGCCTTGGCGTCCAGTACCCGACGAAGGTGAGCGCCATCGGCGGGCACTTCATGTTCGATGACGACCAGGAAACGCCCAACACACTGATTGCCTCGTACGAGTTCGATAAAGGGGGCAAGAAGGTGATGATGGAATTCGAAGTACGCCATTGGAATTCCAACCAAGAAGCTGGCCTTGGCGCCGGCGGCTCGAACTGCGTTGGCTCGATATTCTACGGTTCAAAGGGCTACATGTCGATCGACTCGGAGGATTCCCTTAAATACCGCACCTTCCTTGGAAAAGCACAGGAACCCGGTCCGTCCGGCGCTGACCCCGGTAATAACTGGGCGAACTTCATCAGTGCGGTGCGGAGTGGTAAGCACTCCGATTTAAATGCCCCCATTGAGGAGGGTGCTATCTCGACAACGCTGGTCCACCTGGCGAATATCTCGTACCGCGTTGGCAGGACACTGCACTTTGATGCGGACTCCTACTCCTGTGTGGGCGACGCTGAGGCCAACGCGATGTTCCGGCGGAAGTACCGTGAACCATTCGTGGTGCCGGAGAGGGTATAGCATGCCAGCCGTTCCGGAATTCGTATGCGGCAATGCTCGCGTCCGAATCTATTCTTCGCGAGTGGAACTTGGAGCAGCCGCCGCGGCGGATGCCGCCCGCATCATCCAGGAGGCCGTAGCCGCTAGGGGGCGAGCCCGCATCATCGCGGCTACGGGAAACTCTCAGCTCGATATGATTGCCGCTCTCGTCCAAATCCCCGGTGTTCCCTGGAGTTCGGTCGAGGTCTTTCATATGGACGAATACGTTGGGATGCCGGACACGCATCTGTCGAGTTTCCGTTATTGGATCAGAACGCGGGTGGAGGAACTGGTGCATCCGGGAGTGGTGCAGTACTTAGCCGGGGATGCTGTAGACCCCGAGGCGGAAATGGAACGCTATTCGCGATTGCTCAACGCCGCTCCCATCGACCTCGCATTCGTTGGGTTCGGCGAGAACGGTCACATCGCTTTCAACGATCCACATATTGCAGACTTCGAGGATCGCAAGACCGTGAAACGAGTCCTGATCGACGCGGCCTCACAGCGCCAGCAAGCCGGCGAAGGCCACTTCGACAGGCCCGAATCCGTGCCCAGGGACGCGTTCACCATCACTTGCCCCGGTCTGTTCAGGGCCGGTGCGTGGATTTGTTGCGTCTCCGATCGCAGGAAGGCGCAAGCCGCCCGCGACGCGTTGGAAGGGTCGATTTCGACTGCCTGCCCGGCCTCTCTTGTCCGCACGCATCCAAACGCAACCGTCTATCTGGACAGCGAGTCCGCTTCCCTCCTAACGCAACGTTAGCCGAGCGGAGCAAACGATTGCCAAAGATGATGAAACGTGAGCCTGTGCGGTCCGATGCATTCCGACGCGTCCTCGAGGTGTATCGGACCGGCACGCCACGAGACAAGGGCACCACAGCGTAAGTGATCGAATTTACCACGTTCAGAGTTGATTCCAGAGAAAAGAACGAGGTGGCCATGGCCAGAGAATACAGCATTACTCCCAAGCGCGTGTCGCTCATTGAGACGCCATTTCGCAGAATCGTGACTGAGTTTCCCGTGCCGCAATCGGTGCCTATTCTCGCGGCGCTCCAGGCGTATGAGCCTGTGGCAATGCGCGGGCAGCCGCCAGTCATCTGGGACCACGCCGAAGGCTTCCAGGTTTACGACCCCTGGGGCAATAAGTGGCTGGATTGGTCCTCGGGCGTCTTGATCACCAACGCGGGACATGGACGCCAGGAGGTCGTGGATGCCATCGTACAACAGGCATCTTCAAAGCTGCTTACGAACTACTGCTTCCCCAGTGAAATACGCATGCGGATGGTCAAGACGCTGTCCACAATGCTGCCGGTGCCGTTGAAAAAGGTGTTCTTGCTAACAACGGGCTCGGAGACAGTGGAATGCGCTATTAAACTCTGTCGGACCCATGGTCTACATGTCGGCGGTCGTTCCAAGCACGTAATCGTCTCCTTTGACAAAGCCTTCCACGGCCGCACTCTGGGATCTCAACAGGCCGGCGGTATTCCGAGCTTGAAGGAGTGGATCGTCAATCTTGACCCTGGTTTCGCGCAGGTTCCTTTCCCGGATGGTTTCCGTACGGAAGACAACACTTTTGCAGGCTTTGAACAGGCTTTATGCGAACGGAATTTACGCCCGCAAGACATCGCAGGCGTGATGCTTGAGACATACCAGGGAGGCAGCGCCGCATTCGCGCCTCCTGAATACATGCAGGCGCTACGGCAGTGGTGTACCGAGCATAACGTGCTCCTTGTGTGCGATGAGGTGCAGGCGGGCTTCGGTCGTACTGGAAAGCTCTGGGGCTTCGAACATTACGGCATCGTGCCGGACATCGCGTTATTCGGAAAGGGTATGGCCAGTTCACTGCCGATTTCGGCGGTCGCCGGGCGGCCGGACGTAATGGACATGCAGCCTGCCGGCAGTATGACTTCGACTCACACTGGCAACCCGGTTTGCTGTGCGGCAGCATTGGCATCCATTGAACTCGTGGTGAGGGAGAATCTCACCGAGAACGCGGACAAGATCGGTGCGGTCCTGCACGGCCGGTTACACGAGTTGCAGCGTCGGTTTCCACAAATCGGAAGGGTCGACGGGAAGGGCCTCGTCGCGGGTGTTGCCTGCGTCAAGCCTGGCACGAAGGATCCGGACGGCGATTTGGCTTGGCAATTGGTCGAGCGATGCGTCGAAAATGGTGTCCTTATGTTCAGTCCCGTTGGCTTCGGCGGTGGCACGCTGAAGATCGCACCGCCGCTGGTCATTAACGAAGCAGCCATTCTCGAGGGCCTTTCGGTCTTGGAAGAGGTACTTGCAGAGACGGTCGTCAAAAGGACGGCATTCGTGTAATTGATCAACCCGGGATTCCCGTTGAGTCACTTGAAACAGCGGAGCCAGCCTGCGTGTGCACCACGCACTCGGATTTCCTGACAAGGCCCGGGTCACCAACGCGCAGGGCTCCGACGCAAACCGTCTCGACCTGGTTAGCGCATTGTGTCTGTCCCGTGAATCCATCTGGTAAGGTCGATGAATATAATCAAGACGAGATCCCCTTCGCCGCCGGTGCACATGAGGCTCGGATGAGCGGCTTCAGCAATGCGCCGGGCGCATCTCACATCCGCTGGTGGATTGTCGCGCTGTTGTTTGCTTCCACCGTCATCAACTACATCGACCGTCAGACGCTATCGGTTCTCGCACCCTATCTGAAAAAGGACTATCACTGGAACAACCAGGATTTCGCGCTGGTGGTGATTGCTTTCCGGCTGGCGTATACCATCGGGCAGGCCGTTTGCGGGCGGCTGATCGACCGGCTCGGCACG
>Ga0181528_10002615_pt1 | contig 11122 bp, 15 predicted proteins | sample PEATcosm2014_Bin_47_FD_119742 | JGI IMG/M metagenome (GOLD analysis project Ga0181528, IMG submission 119742) | Peatland microbial communities from MTU Mesocosm Facility, Houghton, MI, USA - PEATcosm2014_Bin10_10_metaG | ecosystem: Environmental > Terrestrial > Soil > Wetlands > Peat | place... | reverse complement strand
GCATACCCCCGGAACCCCAACTTCGCCACCCTGGCCGAGATCGCCCACGACGTCGGCGCCACGTTCATGGTCGACATGGCCCACTTCGCCGGCCTGGTGGCCGGAAGGGTCCTCACCGGCGACCTCGATCCGGTCCCCTGTGCCGACGTGGTGACCTCCACCACCCACAAGTCGCTCCGCGGTCCTCGAGGTGGTCTGGTGCTCTGCACCGAGGAGTACGCACCCTACGTCGACAGGGGGTGTCCAATGGTCCTCGGCGGACCGCTACCCCACGTGATGGCGGCCAAGGCCATCGCACTGTCCGAGGCCCGCCGGCCTTCATTCGCCTCCTATGCGACCCAGATCGTGGTGAACGCCCGGGCGCTGGCGGAAGGTCTGGTGCGCAGGGGGGCAGAACTGGTCACCGGTGGCACCGACAACCATCTCGTCCTCATCGACGTCGCCGCCAGCTTCGGTCTCACCGGTCGCCAGGCCGAGTCCGCCCTGCTCGATGCAGGCGTGGTCACGAACCGTAACTCGGTACCAGGCGACGCCAACGGGGCCTGGTACACCTCCGGCATCCGACTCGGCACACCGGCATTGACGACACTCGGATTCGGGGCGGACGAGCTCGACGAGGTCGCTGACATCCTCGTCAGCGCGCTACGAGCCACGACTCCGGCCACGGCCACCGCCAAGGCGAAGTACGAGATCGGGCCTGGAGTTGCTCAGGCCTGCCGGGCCCGGTGCGCCGATCTGCTCGCCCACCACGCCCTCTATCCGGAGATCGAACTGTGAGACCGGACGCATCGGTGTGAAGCAGCCCCGCAGCGGTAACCCCATGTGGCCCGGTTGACACGTTCGCCACAGCGGTACCGCTTGGCAAGGCCCGCAGGGAGCAGACGCCCGGGGTAGGCCACCTACGTGACTGGGAAATCCAAGCTCCGGCATGTCCGCTCCAGCCCCTCCACCGCCAGAGCGAAGGCTCCCCCGTGGACGCCCGCAGCCAGAGGCACGAAACTGCGGATTTCGGTCGCCAACTCGCCATCGTGGACGATCGGAGACTGAAGCATCAGATCGGACAGGAGCCTGACCTGGACCTTGTGAACATCGCCGGGTTCGTGGCGATTCTTTGCCGACCCCGAGATCGTCTCGACGTAGGCCATCACATTTGCGCAAGCCGACTTGACGGTGGATCCGATGGCCGGGGCCGTGGTCGGCGGCGAGACCGTGGAAGTGGCGCCGCAGCCGGTCACGGTGAAGGCTGGTACGAGCAGGAACAGCCAGAGGCGTCGACGCACATGTCGACGCTAACTCAACCCGCGCGCCGCAGCCGCGCGGCACCCATCAGGATCACCGGTTGCGCCCGCTCTACCGAAGACACGGCTGGGGCGTTTCGGGCTGTCAGACGCCGGAGCGGTCCGCGCCGCGGTCGAACTCCATCGTGAGACCCTCGTGACGTGGAACGTCCCGGCGAGTCGGTCACGTAGTCTCGACGAGACCGACTCACGGCGAGCTCGTCACCGTCGTGCAGATCGGCCCGAGGAGGTGGGAGTCCTGTTGATCGACTGGGGAGCTGGGGCATGGACCCGACCACCACGATCTGTCCATCGCTCGGACCGCGGGCTGTGCGTCGAAGCGGAGGAAGGCAGTGATTTCTGGCAGCGGACCCTGTATGACTTCCGACATGACGACGGGCATGCACTGTTGGCCCCCATCTCGCCCATCAGCGCTGTAGAGGTCTCCTTCGATCTTGCCGAGCTCACGGAGCGCTACGACCAGGCCGGTCTCCTGATTCGATCGGGACCCCACCACTGGATCAAAGCTGGTGTCGAGGTATCGGACGGAACTGCCCACGTCGGTGTCGTGGTCACCGATGGCATGTCCGACTGGTCCATGTCACCGGTGCCCGACTGGCGTGGCATTGCCACGCTCCGGTTCAGTGAGCTTCACGGAGCCGCCGTCATCCGAGCTCGAACCGATGCAGTGGGTTGGCGCACCATCCGCGTGGCGCCGATGATCCCTTCGGGTCAGCTCCAGGGTGGGCCGATGCTCTGTGCCCCGACGCGCGCCGGCCTGCGCGTCACATTTCGGGCCTGGCGTGAGACAGCTCCAGACGTTGATCTCGATGCAGAGCCACCGGGTTGACGCGACACCTCGAAGCACGGAGATCTGACCCGACCCGAACCGGATCCGGGGTGGCCCGTCAGCACCCCAGCATCGTCATCACGGCCCACCGTCCGCATGCCCGCGGTCACCGGGCATGGGTTGCACCTTGACTCCGGCGGCCGTCAGGAATTCGCGGATCTGGGAGGCATGTTCGATGACGTGCAGCGGCTGGCGCCCGACGACGACTCCGTACAACATGCCATGGTACCGATGAGCCGCCGGCAGGGGCTGAGCGGCCGTCTCCTCGGTGAGGACGTCAAGCGTCCGTCGCACCCTGCCACGGCAGTAGTCGACGTAACCGAGTAGTTCGGCTCTGGAGAACATCCGGTCGGGAAAGGCATAGGTGTTTTCGTCGAACGGTTGCGGCGGAGCCCACGGCTCGAGCTCGGCGCTGAGGTCGTAGTCGAGGGTCGACAGCGCGTGATAGGCCAGAAACCAGGGGGCTGACCCGTGTAACCCTCCGTGAGGCGCCGGACCCGTGGAAGCCTCGTCCGGCCACAGGTCGGTCTCCCACAGAGCGTCGGGGCAATCGGTGAGTGCCGCCTCCATGAGCCGCAACCCCTCCTCGAAGTTGCTGGCCATGCTCAGCACGAACGGGTTCACCATCCCTTACGTGATAGCGCACATCCACGGCGCGGGGGAGTGGCAGACGGTGCTCCCGCCCCGTCTGGGGTCGGACTGGGGCCCGCCGCGGATACACGAGATCCACTAGGCCGAGTGCAGCCTGCCGACGTAGGCGGACGATGCTCGGTGGAGGCGCCCGTGGGAACGTCCTCGTAGAGTTTCGCCATGGTCGGGACCCGGATCGTCATTGCGTGTAGCCAGTGCGGTGCGTTCTGGGACCCCTCGGCCGAGCCTGCATCGTGCACGGACGTGCACCATGACCACCACCGATTCCAATCGCACCTGCACCGCAGTCTTGTCGTGCTACCGGACGGCACGGAGGTGACCGCCGCCTCCTTCGGCAGCGCTGATCCCTATGCCCGAGATGCGCCCCCGGATTTCGGACTGTACCTGGACGCCAGGTGGCGACCGCCCTGGCTCTACGACTACCTGGAGTGGCCCGACTTCGGCGTCCCGGACGACCGGAGGCCGGTTGTCGCGGCGCTCGAGTCGCTGCTCGACCGGGCTCGGTCGGGCCAGCGTGTCGAGATCGGATGTTACGGCGGCCACGGTCGCACCGGCACCGCGCTCGCCTGCCTCGCCGTCCTCTGCGGAATGGCGCCGGACGAGGCCGTCAGCTGGGTCCGCGCCGGGTACTGCGAACGAGCGGTCGAGACCAACGAGCAGGCAGCCTTCGCCCGCAACCTCACCAGCTGAACCCGGCGCCCCGCCCGGAAGGCACCCGGCCCCTGGCTACCAGGGATGTGCTCCGATCAGGAGGCGGTTGGCTTCGGCCCGTTCAGGCGTGTGGAGGGCCCTGCACGGGTAGCGTCCACTCGTGATCAGGGCGGCGACGCATCACCGGCAGGCCGTTCCGTGAGCAGGCTCGCGGCGGCCGTCCTGGTCTCCATCGCCGGCGTGGGAGCACTCGGTTGCGGGTCCTCCGTCGGCCAGACGAGGCCCCGGCAGACGTCGTCGACCTCGACGGAGCAGCCGACGACGACCACGTCGGCCCCGAGCTCGACGACCACGGCCCCGCCGACCACTGCCGTTACGGGCGGCGCCCCCTGCACCTCGGGACAGTTGTCCGTGACGGTCGGTCCCGGTCAGGGTGCGGCAGGAACCGAGATCCTGCCGCTGGTCTTCAAGAACACCGGCTCGACCCTGTGCACCCTGCAGGGGTATCCGGGGGTGTCGGCGGTCGTCGCCGACGGGGTCCAGCTCGGGCAGCCGGCGAACCGCGCCGCCGGGTCCTCCACCCCCCTCGACGCACTGGAGCCGGGCCAGACCACGCAGGCCATCTTCACCTACGGCGATCCGCTGAGCGATTGCCCGAACCCCACCATCGCGCTCGGGCTCCGGGTGTACCCACCGGACCAGACCGCGGCGCTGTTCGTTCCCACCACGGGAGTCGGCCAGTGCCCCGACGCTGCGTCCAGCTTCGGGATCTACCCGATAGGAGCGTCATTCGGGGCGTGACCCAATCCCTCGAACACTGGTGTCCCCTCCAGGTAGGAGGGCTCGAGGAGCACGGCTCCTGGTGCCCGCTCCCGCAGTGCACGGCGGATCGGCTCGACATCGGGGGCCGAGGCGAAGCCCGGGAGCCAGTTGTCGTGATGACCGAGGATCACACGGCTGGCACCCAAGGCCCGCGCCTCCTCGGCGATGAACGCAGCCAGTGACCCCTGGACGGGCTCTCCATCGACGTTGGCGCGTCCGGCGGCGGCTAGAACAGCCACGTCCGGATCCAGCGCGTCGAAGATGGGCGCCCAGTGCCCGGACGTGTCCTGGAACAGCAGCGTGCCCTCCGGTAACTCGAACAGATAGACGAGGGCGGTGCCATCACCTCGATCGCTGTGGGCCGAGGCCGCCCCGATCAGGTGCTCGATCGCGCGATCGTCGAGAGTCCGCGCGAGCCGGGACCCCAACTCCCTCATACGCCTGGCGCGCTCGTGCCACGTGACACCGAGCTCGCCGATGCACACGTCACCGGCACCCGCATCATGGGTGCCCGTCCACAGACAGGAGTGCAGACTCGGATAGACGGACACGGTCACGTCATTTCCAAGGTCGATCCTTTCCCCACCGCCGACACAGATCATCCGGTCGAGGGGTACGCCGACCTCTTCCAGCAGTCGGACCGTCTCGTAACTGCCGATCAACTGGGCCCCGGTGTTGGCCATGATCCTCTCGGCACCCCAGAGGTGATCGAAATGGGAGTGTCCGATCACGATCCAGTCGCAGTCCTCCACGTCGTCAGCTACCAACCCCGGACCCGCCGCACCGTTGACGCGATCGATGTAGGCGTCGAGGAACACGGTGATTCCGGCCGATCGGAGCCGGAAGGTGGAGCATCCGTACCAGTCCAGTACTGACGTCATCGATGAGCCTCCAGTGCACGACATCGGTCGACATTCTCTCTCGAAACCGACAGCTCCGGATCGGTGCCCGACCGGGGTCACGGGACAGGCCGGGACGCCGGTCCGCGGCACGGACCGGCGAGCGGGCGCTGCCCAGGTCGGTGCTCAAGTCGTCCTCCGGGCCGGTCGATCAACAGTCATGCCGAGGCGTCACCAACGGGTGGTTCAATTCGCCCTCGGGCTCCTGTCGGCGCTGGTGATCGTGGCGGTGGCGTTCCGGCCATGGCGCGAGGTCGGGCCCCCGAATCCTTTCGTCTCTGGCAGCCACCTTCCTCAGATGGGTCTCCCCTGGTCGACGGCAGGTCTGGTGGTCATGGCCGTTCTGGCATTCGCCATGGGCCTGTTCATCGATCGCGGCGACTGGCCGACGCGCCTCGTCATCGCATCGGGTGTGGGGATCGTCGTGCTGGTGCTGGCCGTTCAGGTCAATCCGGCGACATCGGTGCTCATCACCAGTTCGTGGCACATCCACCTCGGGGACGCCGTCGCCATCCTCGCCGGCGTACTGATCGCATTCGTCGGGACCCTGGGCATCGTGCTGCGGACCAGGAGTTCTCATCGAGGAGCGTTCGCACGGAGCTGACCGATACGGATCACCCGGCTCGAACAACCGTCGAAATCCGCGCACATCGGGGCAGCCGGATCCGGGCCCCGATACGTCGCGAGATGCCATACTTTCGCGTGGTCTCACACGACACCCTGGCCTGGCACGATTTCTTCCTCGGCACAATCGGCGCGGCGGCCGCGCTGACCGGACTGCTGTTCGTGGCGATCTCCATCAATCTCGAGGAGATTCTGAAGTACCCGCGGCTACCGGGTAGAGCGGCGGGGACCTTGGGGATCCTGGTGAGTGCTCTGGTGGTCTCCGGATTCGCACTGGCGCCAGGGCAAGGAAGTCGTGCTCTCGGCCTGGAGATCGCGGTCATCGGCGTACTGGTGTCCGCGCAGGCCGGATGGGCCTGCCACGCACCGGACGCACCCGGTGAATCACCGTCCTTCCAGCTCCAGCACCTGGCAATCCTGCTGCTGCCCGGACTCGCCCTGGTCGTCGGGGGTGTGAGCCTGGTGGCCGGCGCGGGAGGTGGCCTCTACTGGGTGCTGGCCGCGATCCTGCTCGCCTTCGTCGCCGCATCGGTCAATGCATGGGTGCTACTCGTCGAAATCAAGAGGTGACGATCTCCGAGGCGGGACGTTCCAAGATCCATCGGTTCGTCGTCTGGAAGACGTTGATCGGATTGGGCTTCGCCTCGTGCGTGAACAGGTACCGGAAGCCGGCACGCTGCAATGTTCGATTCGGTGCGGTGTTGAACGCGTTCGGCTCGCAGTACAGTCGCTCGAGCTGGAGCACCCGGAAGTAGTGGCGAGCGGACTCCCCGACGAACTCGGACCCGAGTCCGTTCTGTCGGAGGTCCGGAATCACGATATGGAGGTGCATGAAGGCCTCCTGTCCGAAGACGATCCGGTCCGCCGAGCTGAAACCCACCGGGCGACCGTCCAGCTCCCAGACCAGGGCCACGCCTTCTCGATCCGTAATCGGTCGGGCGAAGTCTGCGGCGTAGGAAGCTCGCCAGGCTTCACGGGTGGGCAGCGACGCACGGTCGACGCCTAGCTTGCGGAGATGCTCGTCCGACGAATCGTGGAAGTAGTCGACCCGTAGACCGACTTCGGCGGGCTGCATCTCCCTCACGACGAGTCCGGGGCGGGCATTCATCACCGGCAACGCTACCGACCACCCGCGCGTCACGGGCTCGCCAGCTCCGGTGGCCCGGATCGCCGGGCGTACCGGGTGCGTCCCAGGTGCCTCGGACAGCAGGTTCCGGCCTCCGGCCCGCTCGGGGTCTCATCCGGTGAGCACGAGCTGACGGACGTTCCACGAGACGGTGCCGCCACGATCGTCGGACGCCGTCCGCCGCAGACCCCGCTCGAGATCCCGCAGTTGCCCGCCTCCGACCGGCAGCCCCGGGGTCGTCGACCAGTGTCGGACGTTGAACAGGTAGATCCTCGCCGCCAGGGCTCCCGGCACGGTCACCGGTGTCACCACCCCGCCCAGGTCGGCGAGTTCGGCCCCGGCGTACATGTGGCCGCCACCGGAACGGACGATCTCGGCGGACACGTCCTCGTAGTCATGCAGTGGACCGGCCGGATTCGACACGCCGTCGAGGTCCTCGACCAGCAGCCGACCCCCGGGCTCGAGTTGACCCACCCATCGGCGTGCGACCGCTCCGGGGTCCGGGAGATGGGCCAGCAGGAGCCGGGCGTAGATGACGTCGGCCGGCGCGCCCGGGAGGGGGACCGCGGTCACGTCGTGCGTCTCGAACCGGACCGCGGGAAGACGGGCCCGCGCGGAGGCGACGAAGGCCTCGGACGCGTCGACACCGACCAGCGTCCCGGGTCCACAGGCCTCGCCGAGGAGTTCGGTGGAGAAGCCGGGGCCACAGCCGAGGTCGACGGCGACGCGAGGGCGTGGGGGTGCATGGGCCTCCAGGAACGGCCGGGAGATCGGCTCGTAGGCCGTGGCGACGAGGCGAAGGCGCTCCCCCGCCGCCCCATCGACTCCGAACCGGTAGCCGCCCACGCCCACAGTGTGGCCGACGTGGCCCCCGGTCGCCCGGAGCCGGACTCACCGCGGTGGGGTCAGGACAGCCCCTCGATGATGTGGATCACCTCGTCGGGGCGGTAGCCCTGCACCCGGCAGAACTCGACGAGGTCACGGATGCGGTCGACCACGACACTCCGCTCGGGCGTGCCGGCCACGGTGATGCCCCGGCCACGCTGGAAATCGAGCAGCCCCTCGTCCCGGAGGATCCGCAGGGCCCGCAGCACGGTGTTCTTGTTGACCCCGAGCACGGCAGCCAGGTCCTTCGCCAACGGCAGGCGCTCACCCGGTCCCGCTTCGCCGTCCGCGATGGCCCGCCGGATCTCGGCGGCGACCTGGTCGTGCAGGGCCCTAGCCTCGGTTCGGTCGATCTTGACAGCGATCATAGTGCTAGTCATAGTAGTTCCATGTCCCTCGGCGTGCTGGAATCCCCGACCTCGAGCCTCGAGGGACCGCCCGGTGAGTCGCTCGGCGTGGAGGTCGACGGTCTCTTCGAGGAGGCCCGGAGGAGACGTCGGCGGCGGGTGCTGCTCGGCACCGCCATCGCCTGCGTCACCCTCACCCTGGTCCTGGCCGTGGCGCTCTCCGGCGGTGCCGGCCGGTGGTTCGGAGGACCGCCGTCCCCTTCGGTCAACCGCGGACCGGCGGGCGGGGCGACGGTGCATCCGCCGTCGGCGGGCGCCCACACCCAGGCCCCTCGGGGGCCGTCATTGTGCGGCAAGGGCGTCGTCTTCCTGGTGCCCCGGAACAGGGCACCGGGGGCTTCGCTACTCCCCTGCTACCGCGCTCCGACCCTTCCCGGGGGCGTGGCGACCACCCCCACACCCTGAGGGCTGCGGCGACCCGGCACCTAGTCGGTCGACTCCTGGCCGGGGCCCGACGAGGGACGTCTCAGGTCGGCGACCTCCTCGGTGCGATTCCGCACGAGGTCGTTGAACGCCTCGCCGGGGCCGATGTGGTCCCACAGGGCGGCCGGATAGTGCGTGACGTACATCGTCCGCCGGTGTCCCGCACCGGTCGGCCGGGGCGAGGCGTGCATGACGTCCTGGATGTGCACGGTGACGTCGCCGGGCTGGGAGTCGATACTGACGACGGGCACCTCGTCGGGGCGTTCCTGCCAGCGGTAGCGCAGCGCCTGGCCGTGGCTGCCGGGCACCACCTGCAGGTTGCCGGTCGCGGCACTCGAGCCCGTCAGCTGGATGCCCACGGCGACCGCCGGGCAGAAGATGGCATGACCGCCGGTTCCACAGTCCTGGTGCCAGGGGATGTTGGACAGGCCGCTCGTCCTGCCGGGCACCTTGATCAGCACCGCGGTGCCCTCCATGCGGTCCGGGGCGATGTCGAGCGTCGGGTCGAGGAGGGTCCCGAGACGGCGCACTCTCGGATCGCTCTCGATCGACGCCAGGAGGGAGGAGCGGAGCGTGGCGTAGACGAGCCGGCAGACGGCCGACGTGCCGTCTTCGGTCGTGACCCACCAGGACTGATCGTCCCCGGGTCGGGCGAGCTCGGCCAGTCGGTCGATCTCGCGGTTGGCCTCGGCCATCTCCTCCCGGCTGAAGACGCCGGTCACGTGGAGGTAGCCCATGGTCCCCAGCTGCGCCGCGAGCTCCCCGTCCTCGGTGTCCGCCGCGAACGAAGCGGCCGGATCGCGCCCCTGGAGGTCGGCCCGGGACGGGTCGTACGGCGGGATGCCGGCGTGGAGGTACCGCAGGACGGGCTCCCAGTCGGCCAACTGCCCGAAACCTCCGCGCTCGAATTCGAGCTCGTCCCGGAGCAGGAGCCCGACGAAGGTGCTCATCTGGGCCACGAGGTCGTCCCACCCCTGACGGCTCACCCGGACGGCCGTCGCACCCCCGTCGGAGCCGACCTCACAGGACACCGAGGCCCCGTCCGAGGAGTACGTGATCGTGTCCTCGCCCACGTGGAAGGTGAGTCCCCCGGTGGCCGCCACCACCGCGGCCTCCTGGCCCAACACCTCCGGATCCACATCGGCACTGCGCGGTGGTACCAGCGACACGTGGAGAGCATAGGACCCGTCCGGCTCGGGATGTCGGGTCGGCGATCGGCGTGGGGTCGGGTCCGGGTGGCACCGCACCCGACCACGGGGACCCCGATAGCCTTCCGTCGATGGCTCGCCAACCGCTGCCCTTCGACCCCATCGACGAGGCCCGGGTGCGGTGGTCGGACCGCTTCGACCCCGATGTCAGCGACGCCATGGCCGCGGCGACGTCGATCATGCGGGCCCAGCAGATCGTGCTGGCCGCCGTGGACGGGGCCCTGCGGCCGTTCGGACTCACCTTCGCCCGCTACGAGGGACTGGTCCTGCTGTCCTTTTCGAGGCGGGGCACGCTCCCCCTCGGGATCATGGGCCAGCGGCTCATGATCCACCCGGCATCGGTCACCAACATCATCGACCGGCTCGAGGACCAGGGCCTGGTGCGGCGGAGCCCGCATCCGACCGACGGACGGACCACACTCGCCGAGATCACGGACGCGGGCCGGGAGCTGGCGCTCGAGGCCACCACGGCGGTCAACGGGGTGGCCTTCGGTCTGGGCACCCTCGGCGACCAGGACCTCCACGACCTGCAGCGCATCATCGGCTCGCTCCGCCTCGGGAACGGCGACTTCGTCGAGTGAGCTGGCGCCGGTGCAGCGGGCGTCCCTAGTCGACGATCGAGATGGCCTGCTTCGGGCAGACCCGCACGGCCTCCTGCACCCGCTCGCGGGCCGACTCGTCGGGGGACTCGTCCAGGACCGTCAGGTTGTCGTCGTCGTCGACGTGGAAGACGTCCGGGGCGACGCCCATGCACAGGGCGTTGCTCTCGCACTGGCTCAAGTCCACGATCACACGCATGTCGCTCCTCCTACCCCTGGGGCACCCGGGGTGGCGATCGGGCCGGCGGGCCGCGGATCGGCCGGTCGGCATCGGGCGGGACGGCTGACCGGCACCACCGTAGGGGTCGGGGACGGCTCGCCACGTGGCACGCCGTCCCCGACCCCTGGCGTCCCTACGAGCTGGACGCCGTGTCGGTGTGGGGCAGGTCGGTGCCGCAGGTCGGCGTCGGCGAGATCAGGTTGAACCCGGACTTGGCCGCCTGGAGGACCCAGGTGCACTCCTCGGGCGGGTTCTTGCCGAAGTTCGTCGAGTAGTCGAGGTTCTGCGGCAGGAGTCCGTTGGCGTTGTAGGACGTCACCCCGCGCAGCTTCTTGATGACCCCGGCCCGGGTCGGGTTGGGGCCGTCGAGCAGGAGGCCCTTGATCATGAGGTCCGCACCGGCCCACGCCTCGTACTGGGAGAAGGTGGGGAACTGCGTGGACGTGAAGTGCTCGTACTTCTCGAGCGCCGCCTGCATCT
>Ga0181528_10002614_pt1 | contig 11123 bp, 11 predicted proteins | sample PEATcosm2014_Bin_47_FD_119742 | JGI IMG/M metagenome (GOLD analysis project Ga0181528, IMG submission 119742) | Peatland microbial communities from MTU Mesocosm Facility, Houghton, MI, USA - PEATcosm2014_Bin10_10_metaG | ecosystem: Environmental > Terrestrial > Soil > Wetlands > Peat | place... | reverse complement strand
GGCACTGGATCCGCGGAAGGGCTGAGGAACTGGGTGCCTTGAACGTAGTTGACGGTGGCGTTGGGGAATTCCTTGCGGATGCCCTCAAGGATGGAGACGGTGTGGGTGGGCTGGCCATTGTAGTTGCCGAGCAGGACCTTGGTCTGGTTGGCGAGTGGGCCGACGACGGCGATCTTCAGGCCGGAGCTCTTGAGGGGCAGGACGCCGTCGTTCTTGAGCAGGACCATGGACTCGTTGGCGATTTGGCGGGCGAGATCGCGGTGGGCCTGGGAGTCGAGCTCGCTGGGGTCGATCCTGGTGTAGGGAACGAGTTCGGGCGGATCGAAGAGGCCGAGCTTGATGCGTGCGGTGAAGAGGCGGACAAGGGAGGTGTCTATCTCAGATTCCTTGAGATAGCCCTGTCGGACTGCATCGAGGTAGGGCTTGTAGTCGCTGTCGCCCTTGACGAGGTTGCCGCCATCGACGCACTCGTTGTCCATGCCGCGGCGCAGGCTGACGGCGGAGGACTCGGGCTGGGTGGCGTTGAATTTGTGGCCTTCGTGGATGTCGATGACGGCACCGCAATCGGAGACGACGTAGCCCTTGAAGCCCCACCAGCCGCGGAGTTGATCCTGCAGCAGGAACTCGTTGGCGCATGCCGGCTCGCCGTTGATTGAGTTGTAGGCGCACATGACGGAGCCGGCATGGCCCTCAGTGACGGCGGCGCGGAAGGCAGGCAGGTAGGTGTCGAGTTCGTCGTGCTTGCTGACGGGGACTTCGGCGTTGTGTCGAGTGGGCTCAGGGCCGGAGTGGACGGCGAAATGTTTCGGAGTTGCAATGACCTTGTAATAGCGGGGATCGTCGCCCTGCATGCCGGTGACGAAGGCTACGCCCATGCGGCCGGTGAGGAAGGGATCCTCACCGTAGGTTTCCTGGCCGCGGCCCCAGCGTGGATCGCGAAAGATGTTGATATTTGGCGCCCAGAAGTCGAGACCCTGGAAGAAGAGGTTGGCGCGCTTTTCGCGCTGCGCCTTCTCGTACTTGATGCGTCCCTCGGTGGAGATGGCATCGCCCATCTTGTGAATGGCGGCAGGGTCAAACGTGGCGCCGAGGCCGACGGGCTCAGGGAACTCGGTAACGCCGTTATTGATGACGCCGTGCAGGGCTTCACTCCACCAGTCGTAGTAGGGGACGTTGAGGCGGGGGATGGCGCGGGCCTGGTTGACGAGTTGGGAGGCCTTCTCGTCGAGGGTCATCTGCTGAACGAGGAGGGCGGCGCGCTGCTCGGGTGGCAGGGCGGTGTCGAGCCAGGCGGGCTTGGGCGCGTCGGGTTTTGGCGCCTGGGCGTGGGCCGGAGTGACGGCAAGGGCAGCGGCGCAGACGAAAGCGCATGCGGCCAGATGAGCTGAGAATTTGTGCATTGAGTCCCCCAAAGGGCGGCGGAAATTGGCGCCGGAAAGATCTGGCGACGGGAGTTTTAACCAGCCGCTCACCGCAGCCAACGCTAAAGGGCGCGAGGGCGGATGTCAAGCGCAGAAGTGGGGGATTTGCCCAAGTAAATCGGTTTCCTGCTGTTTCCGGTATTTCCTGTTGTTACCGGTAATAGGGAGGGTAGGGCGGGCGCGGATAGACGATGTAGGGGGATGGGGCGGTGATGGCCCAGATGAGGGCGATGATCCAGCCGATGAAGGTCCAGCCGAGGAAGATGTTGAGCGCAGCGATCGCGCCGGTCTCCGGCAGGTGGCGGCTGCTGGCGATGATGGAGGGCAGCAGGTAAAGGCCGATGAGGAAGATCAGGTGGATCATGAGAAACCTCCAACAGAGCGAACTTCTGCGGCCCAATTGTAACGCCAGGTGGAATTGAGCCGCTGTGACGAACTGGAATAGATACGGTGTAACCTTCTCGGAAGTTCCAACGTAAGGGTGGATAGAGGCGGAAGGGAAGAGGGACGGACGATGGGGCACGAGACCGACGACGTTCTTGACAGGTTTCGCCACGGCGACCTGGACGCGTTTGAGGCGCTCTTCCGGCTGCATCAGAGGGCGGTTTTCGGGTGGATTTTGCGGATGGTGCGTAACCCGGCGACAGCGGAAGAACTGACGGTGGAGACATTTTGGCGGATCTATCGGGCGCATGCGCGGTTTGAGGCTTCGCGGGGATTTGAGGGGTGGGCGCGGCGGATTGCGACGCACGCAGCGCTGGACTGGATGCGGCGGGTTAGGGTGGAGAGCGGATTGATCACGGAGATGGTGGTGGATGCTCCGGCGGCGGAGATGGGGGATGCGGCGGTTGCCGCGGAGATCCGGCGGAAGACGGCGCGGGCATTTGAGAGGCTGCCGGCGAAGCTGCGGATTGCGGCGGTGCTGGCGGTGGTGGAAGAGCGGCCGCATAAGGAGATCGCCGAGGCGTTGGGGATTTCGGTTGCGGCGGTGAAGGTGAGGGTGTTCAGGGCGGTTCGAATGTTGAGAAAGGACCTGGAATCTCAGGGGATCAGGCCATGACGGGACAAGATGACAAGGTGAAGAAGCTGTTGAAGGAGGCTTTGCCGCGGGTGGAGGACGAGCCTGAGCCAAGCCGGGATTTGTGGCCGCGGGTGTTGAGGCGGCTGGATGAGAAGGCGGGGGCTCCGCCGTGGTTTGACTGGGCGCTGGGAGCCGGAGTGTTGGGGATGGCGGCGCTGTTTCCGGCGGCGATCCCGGTGTTTCTTTACTACCTGTGAAAAAGGCAGGGACTAGGGAACAGGGAACAGGGACTAGGGACTTAGGGACTATGGACCAAGAAGTGCAGAGTAGGGAGGGTGTTATGAGGACTTATCCGTATTTGCGGGCGTATTTGGCGGGGGTGTTTCTGCCAACGCTGATTTTGCCGTTGCTGTTAGGGGTGTTTATTGTGGCGCGGGTGGTGATGGAACTGCCGGTACCGATTGAGCAGGGGATGATTTTCCCGATGGCGGTGGTTCCGCTGCTTTGGGGGCTGTGGAACATGGGCTGGCTTTGGCTGCATGGGCGGAGTTCAATGCAGATTGGGTTGCATGGGGCGATCTTGCCGCTGGTGCTGGCTCCGCTGGGAGGGGAGACGGCACACGCGCTGGGGGTGCTGCAGTTTGGGGCGACCGGGGCGACGTGGTTTCACATGGTGACCGCGCCATATGCGGCGATTGTGCCTTGCTTTCTGGCGGCATTGGCGGGGTACTACCTGGTATGGAAATACCTGGTGGGATTTTTGAACCGGGTATTGGGGATAGGGTGAAGGCACGGCACGCGGGTTGTGACGATTGAGGAAGTGTCCCATCCATCCCGCCACAAGTCTCAAGCCTGCAGGATGATGCGGGCATGAGACCGTTTAAGAAAGCACTCACACTTCTCTTTGTATTGGCTTCAACCGGCGCACTTCAAGCGCAAACTGTTTCCTGGGAGCAGGTGGGAAAACTTGCTCCCGGTACCTTTATCTGGGTTGTGACGGACAAGGCGCAGGCATGCCTTTTCGAGAGCGCGAGCGAAGGTACCCTTTCCTGCAAGAAACCTCAGAGCGACATCTCCGAACCCACCGGAACGGACCACTGGACGTTCAAACGCGGGGAGGTCAAGTCCGTTCGGTTGGTACCGCGCGGCAAGTACGGAAGTTTCGATGACTCGCGGGGCGGATTGGATTTCATGATGGGAGTCTATGGGACCGCGGGAGTGGACGCGCGGAACCAACCTGACTTCAATGGTGGCGCGCGCATCGGGAGGTTGATCACACTGGACATGGCCTACGACTGCTTCAAGGGGCTCTGCGGTTTTGACGCGCAGAATACGGCTGTCCTTCCACTCTTCCGCTATCCCTTCTATCGACCTGACAAGCATCAGAACTTCTTCAAGGTCTTTGTGGAGCCGGGCGTCGGGTATCACTTTGGCGGGGATCTGCATGCGTATACGAGTGCCGGCGCACTAGTGCTGCTGAACGGCCATTGGGATCATGGCGTGCCGTATATCGAGTACACGCACCGCTTCCCATTTGGCTCACCATGGCAGGGGGATAACCGGATTGCGGTGGGGATCATGATGGTGGTTCCGCAGGGCAGCGGGGTCGACTAGCTAACTTTGAGGCGAGAAGAAGTCCTGGAGGCCGGCGCGGGTGGCGTGGGCAGCCATGGTGGACTGGATTTCGAGGGCGAGGGCGAGGGCGTTGCGGCCCTGGCGGGCGGTGACCTGCGGGGGGCGGCGGGTGCGGACGGACTGGAGGAAGGACTCGATCTCGAGGCGGAGGGGCTCGCCGGGAGTGACTTCGGGCTTGGCGAATGAGAGGCCTGGCGAGCCACTGGCGGGGCTGGTGAATTGGGCGATGACGGCTGGGTCGATGCCGGCCATGGCGGCGTATTTGGCGATGGTGGCGGGGTCGATTTTGCCGGCGATCACGTCTTCCGCGATTTTGCGCGGGACCATGGCGGCGATGTGGGGCGGGAGAGCTCTCAGTAGATCGTCAGCCGTGGAGGGGCTGGTTTTCTGTTCGATGCGGATGACGAGGAGGTCCTTGCGGGCGTAGTCGATGGAGACGTACTGGCGGGGCTCGAAAAAGCGGAGCTTGCGGACGCGCTCGGTGGAGACTCGGGAGGCGGTGAAGTTGGCCACGCAGCCGGACTCGAACTCGACGCGGACGTTGGCGATGTCGACTTTAGGCGAGAGGATGGGCAGGCCGACGGCGCGGACTTCGCGGACGGGGGAGTTGGCGAAGGTGAGCACGATGTCGAGGTCGTGGATCATGAGGTCGAGGACCACGTCGACATCGAGCGAGCGGGGGGTGAAGACGGAGAGCCGGTGAGCCTCAAAGAACATGGGGCGGCGAAGTTTGGGCTCGATGGCGAGGACGGCGGGGTTGAAGCGCTCGAGGTGGCCGGGCTGGAGGATTCTGCTGTGTTTTTCGGCGAGGGCGATGAGATCGTCGGCTTCGGCGAGGGAGGCGGCAAGGGGCTTTTCGACGAGGAGGTCGAGTCCGCCTTCGAGGAGCGGGGCGGCTACGGCGTGGTGGTGGAGGGTGGGGACAGCGACTGAAGCTGCGTTGAGCTTGAGGTCGGCGGCGAGCAGGGCTTCGACGTCGGGAAAGACGGGGATGGCGTATTGCTCGGCGGTCGAGGCGGCGCGGGCGGGGTCGGGCTCGACGGCGGCGACCAGGGCTACGCCGACAGCGGCATTTTCCAACTCACGGTAGACGCGGAGGTGGTTGCGGCCAAAGGCGCCTGTGCCGACGACGGCGACGCGCAAGATGGAGTCGCCTGCTATTTTGAGGCTCCTGCAACTGGCGTCCCTGTCTCGGATTCCTGGCCTTCGACGGCCTTGAGGCAGCGGCTGTAGAGTTCAAGAAGCTGGGTGACATGCTCCTCGGGCTTGGTGGCGGAGGGAGCGTTGAAGCCGGTGGAAGGCGCAGCGGGGCGGCCGATGGCAGCGGTGGAGGCTACGAACTTGAGCAGGTCGAGGGCGATGTCTTCATTGCGGCGGGCGCCGAGGCCCGCACCGGTAAGAGCGTCCATAGAGGAAAAGTCTCCAAAAAGGATGCTAGCAGATGGGGTATGGGGTATGGGGTATCGGGTCGAGGGGAGGCTTTTGGAGGGCCTGGCAAAAGTGTGGGCTATCTGTCGCCTGGGAGCACAGGCAAATAGATCGTTCTTTCGCCGGCATATTTTGCGGGAAAACTGATGTATTCATTCGCTGCTTTCTGGAGTAAAATGCTCCCAAATTCAGGGTGGCCGCCTACGGGCGAAGACGGAGTTGAGCTCGGCATCAGACTCGTCTATCGTCCGCATTCCCCGATTCATTTTTCTCATTCCCACCTGTAAGTGCGGCGACTCTTCGGCACGTGCAAGCAGGAGATTTGTCGGCATTTGGGAGGAGAAATGAAGGATGACGCTGTGTTTGCCTTGATAAGAGAGGCTGTCGAAGATCCCACCTTCTTTGAGCGGCTCCCCGCGGATTTGGGAGAAGTTTTGACGCAACGGGGGATTACTGAACCGGAGCGTCGGGATGCAGTGGAACGAGTGATTGTTGCGCTTGGACTTTCGCGGACCGACAACGGGGCGGCGGCCAGCTACCAGGCGCAGCACGACACCACGCTTGAGACGGCCGACTCATTCAAGAGCGCACTCAGGGATACCGTGAAGCAAATTGAAGTGGGATTTCGAACGACGATGGTGATGTATACCGTCGCATTCTACCTGGGTGTGGGCCTGATTGTGGCGGCAGTTGTGATGGCTTTTGTGAGGGATAAGGCGCTGCTTCCGATTGTGTTTGGGAGTCTCGGCATGGCGGATGTGATTGCATATTTCATTACCAAGCCGCCGCAGGATCTTCAGTTCAGCCGGGCGCGGCTGGCGCAGTTGCAGGCTGCGTTTTTCAACTGGTTTATCGATTACACAAATTGGAACGGAGTTCTGATGGATATGACACAGGAAGGCAAGGCAAGTATGACGGACGTGAAGACGGTTTCCGCAATCCTCATGGAGCATACCGAGAAGACCATGGCCTTGATCGATACATACTGCGCGTCGCCACGCGGGATCAAGAATGCAGGAGGTGAACGATGAGCCACGAGCGATGGGGCGCCTTTTCTGTGGTGGATCACAAGGACCTGGGAGGCGTTGCGCCGGATGTGTTGCTCTATGACCGGCTAGTGTTCCCGGTTCCGGGGACGGACTTCGAAAAGGCTCGCTGGGAGGCAGAGGGCTGGCAACCAAGGAAACAAGAGGAGATGCTGGAAGCACTCGATGACCTGGCTGTTTCGGCAAGCTGGAACGGACAGGATCAGCGCAAATGGGCAGAGCTGAATCGGGCTTTGCAGGAGGACGTGGCCCAAATAGTGAGCGAAGCCAGACAGGATCTGGGTTACCTGGCGACCCGCATGGTGCTGGCGGCAAAACGATATCCTCTGCCGCACGGTGTGGACGGAGTCGATGTGATCGCCGCGAACCGATCCGAGCAGGAGTTTCGGCGAAAATTCGAAGTGGATCTGGAGGAGGTATCGAGCATCGTTCCCAACTTCGGCATCAGGCTCAGTCAGCGCATCGCAGTACCGCTCTCGGATCGCGATCCGAAGGACGCGCTTACAAGCTCTGTCCAGCTAGCACGGGATGGAGATTTCCGGCGCAAGCGGAGCAGGGTTTATGAGCTGCAGAACCAGGTTCTTTCCACGGCGGAGCCGGCGCTGGAGACTTTTCAGGAACTGGAAGCGGCAACCGAAGACCTCATCAATTACATATGCCTGATGGTGAAGCGGGTGAGATTCACCAACGCTTTTGGACTTGTGGGCATCCAGCCGGGCCATGCGGTGGGCCGTCCGTTCCGCGGGTACAAGTCGCGCTCGACCACGATATCGGCGCTGCAATTCCGAGGTCAGGTTCACGGGCTCACGCGCCCGGCCGGGTCTTCCGCACCCACGGCGATGTATCACGAGTGAGTTGGGGGATTTGCGACGCGGGCAGGGATGTTCATTTCCGGACAGCGGCTTGCGGTTTCGAACAGGCGAGCATGACCGAATCGTGTCGACGAACATCCAAGCAGGTTGAGTTGATTGGGTTTGCTGCCGAATTGCTTTGGCAGGTTAACTGCTCTTACTCCTGATAATCCAAGTGTGTCTCTGGAGGTTTCCTTGCAGACTCTCTACCATGACTTGCGGTATTCGCTGCGGCAGATGGGCAAGACGCCGGGGCTGGCTTTTCTGGCTATTTTGACGCTGGCGCTGGGGGTTGGGGCGAACACGGCAATCTTCACGGTGATAGAGAATGTGCTGCTGCGGCCGCTGCCTTATGCTCATGCTGACCGGCTGGTGTATGTGAGTCCGGCAGACGGCAAGCCGGGGTTTGGGAGCATGTCGTGGCTGAATTTCAGCGATATCAAGAGCCAGTCGAAGTTGCTGGAGGATGTGGCGGGCTATTCGGAGGACGCCAGCGTGATTGTGAGTCAGAGCGGATCGTTGAGCGTGACTGCGCCGCGGGTGACTACGAATCTGTTTGGGATTCTGGGAGCGCAGCCTCTGATGGGGCGGACGTTTACCGCGAACGAGGGTCAGGCGGGCGGACCGCAGGCGGTGCTGCTTTCGGAAGAGCTGTGGCGGGAGAGCTTTCAGGCTGACCCAGCCATTTTGGGCAAGGCGGTTCAGATTGGCGGCATTTCGCGGACGGTGGTGGGAGTAATGCCGGATTCGTTCCGGTTTCCGGAGTCGATGGGGCCGGATATGCGCAAGGGGATCTGGCTTCCTCTGCAGCCCTCGGCGGAGATGCTAAAGGATCGCGGGTACAACTTTTTCATGGTGCTGGGCGAGGTTCGTCGGGGCGTGACAACTACGCAGGTGCAGCGCGAACTGGACGTGGTTGCCGCGCACATTCCGCGGGAGAAGGATCAGAACAAGCTGGCGTTCCAGACGGGGTTGTATCAGGAAGCGCTGACGGGGCCGGTGAAGCCGGTACTTTATGGGCTGTTTAGCGCGCTGGCGCTGGTGTTGTTGATCGCCTGCGCCAATGTATCAAACCTGCTGATTGCGCGGTGCCTGGGGCGGCAGCAGGAGTTTGCGGTGAGGGCGGCGCTGGGTGCGAGCCGGGCGAGGCTGGTCAGGCAGATGCTGGCAGAGGGGCTGACGCTGAGCCTGTTAGGTTGCGGCGTGGGAGCGGGGCTGGCGCAGGTGGCGATGATGGCGGTGCACAAGCTGCCGGACGGGACGATTCCGCGGGGTGACTCGATACAAATTCACTGGACGGTGGTGTTGGTGCTGGCGGGGATTGCGATTCTGACGACGGTGCTGTCGTCGCTGCTGCCGGCGCTGATGGTGGCACGCGCCAATCCGCAGGCTGCGTTGCAGGCGGCTTCGCGGGGGATCGGGTCGCGGTCAGTGAGCGGCAGGCTGAGCGGGGGGCTGGTGGCGGGCGAGGTGGCGTTGTCCACCCTGCTGCTGGTGGGGACGGGGCTGCTGTTTCATACGCTGTGGAACCTGGAGCAGGCGCGGCTGGGGATTGAGACGGCGCATGTGACCACGTTCCTGGCGATGCCGGCGGATGCGGCGGGATTTTCAGCGATGGCGGTTTCAGAGGATACGGGGAATGCGCCGGTGTCAGTGGCGACTCTGACGTATGCGCCGCTGCTGGAGCAGATCCGACAGGTGCCGGGGGTGGCGAGTGCTGCGCTGGCGACCTCTCCGCCATTGTCGGGGATGGGAATCAGCTCGAGCTTTGACATTGTGGGGCAGGCGACGGACAAGGGCAACCATCCACAGGCAGATGTAACGGCGGTGGGCGGGGAGTATGCCCGAGCGCTTGGGACGCCGATTGTGCGAGGGCGCATGGTGGGCGAGGGAGACACGCTGACGACACCGTTCTCGATCGTAATCAACGAAACGCTGGCGAAGAAATATTTTCAGGGGGTGGATCCGATAGGGAAGCAGATCAACCTGGGGGGCAAAGACACGGGGATGATCAAGCCGTACACGATTGTGGGGATTTTGGGCGACCAAGTGGGGAAGAGCGTGGGCGGAGCGGTTGATGCGTATGTTTTTTTGCCGGAGCAGCAGATTCCAACGACTTCGTTGTTTTACCAGGCGCTTTTGAAGACGGTGGTCACGTTTGTGGTGAAGACGCATGGGGATGTTCCAGTGGCTCCGGCGATGCGGGCGATCTTTGGGAAATACGCGCAGGGGTTTGCTTTGGATGAGTTCCAGACGATGCAGGAGGCAGTGGACCAGAACACGTTCAGCCAGCGGCTTGGGCTGTACCTGGTGGGTTCATTTGCGGGGCTGGCGGTGGCGATGGTGTTCGCCGGGTTGTACGGGGTGCTGTCGCAACTGGTGAGCTATCGGCGGCGGGAGATTGGGGTGCGCATGGCGCTGGGGGCGACGAGGGGGAGCGTGGCGCAACTGGTGGTGCGGCGAGGGGGAGTGCTGGTGGCCATTGGGCTGGTGTGCGGGCTGGGGTTGGCGGTGGCGGCGGGGCGGCTGGTGAAGAGCTTCCTCTACGAAGTGCAGCCAGTGGATGCGGGGACGTATGCGGCGGTGGTTGGCGCGCTGGTGGTGATTGGGCTGACGGCTTCGCTGCTGCCGGCGCGAAAGGCGGCGTCGATTCAGCCGATGGAGGCGCTAAGAGAGGACTAGTTGAACAGCAGATTCGATGGCGCTTTTGCCGGTTCGTTTCTATGAAGGAAGGGCGTCCCTCAGGGGCTAAAGCCCACATTCATTCTGATCTCCTTGCGGCACGGCTGAAGCCATGCCCTTTCAAAACATTGGCTTACCCAGAGGTTCTGAGCGGTAGTCTGGAAGGGATGCGGACGGCTTACATTGGGATGGGCGGGAACGTGGCTAGTTGGGCTGGTGCGCCTGAGGCTACGCTGGCTGCGGCTGCTTTGCGGCTGGGGACGCTGGGGCGGGTGACGAGGCGGTCTTCGCTGTATTCGACGGAGCCGGTGGGGTATGCGGACCAGCCGCGGTTTGTGAACGCGGTGGTGGAGTTGGAAACCGGGTTGGAGCCTGGGGAGTTGCTGAAGGCTTTGCTGGCGATTGAGCTTGTATTTGGGCGCGACCGGACGGCGGGGATTGCGAACGGGCCGCGGACTCTGGATCTGGATATTCTGTTGATGGACGGTGTTTGCGTCAGTGAGCCGGACTTGGAAATACCTCATCCTCGGCTGGCGGAGCGGGCGTTTGTGCTTGTCCCTCTAAGCGAGATTGCCCCACAAGCGGTGGATGCGCGATCGGGAATGAGCATGTCACAATTGCTGAACGTCCTTCCCCAAGATGCAGGAAACGAAGCCAATGCGGTGGTTGCGATCCGGAGCGATGTTTGGCGCGCTGGCGGTGTCGCTGGTGTGTCTGGCGGGGCTTAGCGCGCTGGCCCATGGACAGGTTTCGGCAACGAACGCGGGGAATGCGGTGGTAACCGTCAAAGTGACGGTGACGAACGGCCGGGGAGATGCGCTGGCCGGGGCTACGGCGACGGACGCGGATGGGACGCTGCGAGGACGCACCGATTCCAACGGACAAATGAGCGTTGAGTGCCTGGGGAGTTGCCTGGTGCGCTTGTCAGCGAAGGGATTTGCGGACAAGACAGTCGAGCTGACGGCGGGGATGGTGGTTGCGCTGAAGCCCGCGGCCGAGAGCGAGCAGGTGACTGTGACGGCGTATCGGACGCCGCTGG
>Ga0181528_10002613_pt1 | contig 11126 bp, 9 predicted proteins | sample PEATcosm2014_Bin_47_FD_119742 | JGI IMG/M metagenome (GOLD analysis project Ga0181528, IMG submission 119742) | Peatland microbial communities from MTU Mesocosm Facility, Houghton, MI, USA - PEATcosm2014_Bin10_10_metaG | ecosystem: Environmental > Terrestrial > Soil > Wetlands > Peat | place... | reverse complement strand
GGTCGGCGTCGCCGCCTGCTGGTGGGGTGGAGCCCGCGCCCTCGTGGACGGTCTCGCCCGGACACTGGTGGCCGATCCCGGGCCCCACGCCGCCGCCGCCCTCGGACGCGCCGTGGCCGCGGTGGACGCCGCCGAGGCCGTCCTCCGGCTGGAGGCGACCCGGATCGACGACGAAGCTGCGGGCCGACCCGGGCCCGTAACGGCCCATCGTCGGGCCCTGTCGGTCCGGCAGACCCTCCACGACCGGTGTCGGGACGTCCTCGCCCACGTGGTCGACGGCGGGGGCGCCCGCCTGGTGTGCCTCGACCCCGGACAGGCCCGACGCACCGCCGACCTCTACGCGTATCTGTCGCAGCACCACGCCGGCCGCGACGCCGCCGATCTCGGTCACCTCGTCCTGGGTGACCGGGCGTGACGGGTGGCCCCGCCCGACTCCGTCGGACCGGGCCGGGTGCCGGGTCGTCGAGGCCGTAATGGCCCCGGTCCGGCGCGCCTACTTCGAGCGCCTGTACGCGGCGAGTGACGACCCCTGGGACTTCGAGTCGAGTTGGTACGAACGACGCAAGTACGAGGTGACCGTCGCCGCGCTACCCGAACCCCGGTACCGACGGGCCTTCGAGCCGGGGTGCTCCATCGGGGTCCTGAGCGAGCTCCTCGCCCGGCGCTGTGACCACCTCCTGGCCGTCGACCTGCTGCCCGGCCCGGTCGCCCGGTCGGCGGACCGCCTGCGGGGTGTCGAGGGGGTGACCGTGGAACAGCGGTGCGTCCCCGAGGAGTGGCCGACGGGGCCGTTCGACCTCGTCGTCCTGAGCGAACTGGCGTACTACTTCGAGCCCACCGACCTGGTCCGGCTGCTCGACGCCGCGGTCGGCTCGGCGGCCCCGGGAGCGACGCTGCTGGCCGTGCACTGGCGCGGGGTGACCGACTATCCGCTCACCGGTGACCAGACCCACCGGCTGATCGATGCCACCTCCGGCCTGCACCACGTCGTGCGGCACCTGGAGGAGGAGTTCGTCCTCGACGTCTGGCGGTTGCCCTCGTGAGGCGTCCGGGACGCGAGGCACGGGCCCGGGCCGCGGCGGTGGGTGTGGTCGTGCCGGTGCACGACGAGGAGGAGCTCCTCGACCGGGCCCTGGAGTCGGTCGTCGCCGCGGTCGAGGTGGCCGCCGGCCGCAGCTCGGCGGCGTTCCGGACGATCGTGGTCCTCGACGACTGCACGGACGGCAGTTCGGCCATCGCCGACCGCTGGCGTGAGCGGGTCGCCTCCCGGATCTCGCCCCACCGGCTCCGGGTGGTGGTGACGGAGTCCGGCCGGGTCGGTGCCGCACGGGCCGCCGGGTGCCGGGCCGTCCTGGACGAGTTCGCCGTCCTCGACCGTCACCGGGTGTGGCTGGCCTCGACGGACGCCGACTCGTCGGTGCCGGACCGGTGGCTGGTCGAACAGCTCCACCACCAGGTCCGGGGCGCCGACGCCTGGCTCGGCACGGTCGAGGTCGAAGCTCCTTCCACGGGCCACGACCCCACCGTCCAGGCCTGGAGGCGACGGTACGAGTCGGAGCGGTACCCGGTGCACGGCGCGTCGATGGGGGTGGCCGGCCACGCCTACCTCGAGGCGGGTGGCTTCGCGGCCCGCGCCACCGGTGAGGACCGGGCGCTCGTGGACGCCCTCGCCCAGGTCGGCGCCCACGTGGTCCACGACCATCGGGCACCCGTCCTGACCAGTGCCCGCCGTGACGCCCGGGCACCCCTGGGTGTCGGCCACGACCTGACGCGGCTCGACGCCTGACCCTTCCGGTCCGGCGACCGCTCGGTCCGTCCGGGCGCTGGCCACCGCGCGGGTGGCCTGGGTAGCCTGCAGGTGACCGGGTTCGACGGCCGGACGGGGCCGACGGAACGGACGGACGACTCCGAGGGGACGCATGCGACGAGGCCGAGGTGCAACGTTCCGACCGGGGCGGCGGCGGACCGTCGGGGTGGCGGCCGTCGGGCTCCTGGCGGTGGCCACCCTCGGTGCGGCGTCGGGCGCAGTGGCGGGCGGGACGCCGGGACCGGCCGGGGCTGCCGGCGTCGTGCGGATCGAGCCCGGGATCATCCATCCCGATCCCCTCGCCGGCAAGGACGACGGTCCGCCGACGACGGCGTACTGCAAGCAGCAGTTCGACGTCTCCTGCTATTCCCCCCTCCAGATCCAGACGGCCTACGACCTGAAGCCGCTCTTCAAGCAGGGGATCGACGGGGCCGGCCAGACGATCGTCATCGTCGACGCCTACGGTTCGCCCACGATCCAGACCGACCTCGCCACCTTCGACTCCACGTTCGGGATCCCGGCGCCACCCTCGCTCACCGTCATCCAGCCGGCGGGCGCGGTGCCTCCCTACGTCGAGAACGCCAACCGCGAGGGATGGGCCGGTGAGACCGACCTCGACGTCGAGTACGCCCACACGATCGCCCCGGGTGCGGCCATCCTCCTGGTCGAGACGCCGACGAACGAGAACGAGGGGACGAGCGGCTTCCCCCAGATCGTGAAGGCCGAGACCTATGTCATCGACCATCACCTGGGCGGTGTCATCTCGCAGAGCTTCAGTGCCACCGAGCAGTCGTTCCCCAGCGCCGAATCCATCCAGCGGTTGCGGTCGGCCTACGTCGACGCGGCCGCGCAGGGTGTCACGGTGCTGGCCGCCTCCGGCGACAGCGGCGCCGCGGACGTCGACCGGGGAGGGCACGACTACTACGACTTCCCGGTGACCTCCTGGCCCGACAGCGACCCCCTCGTCACCGGGGTGGGCGCGACCCGCCTCCACCTCAATGCCAACGGACGCCGGGTGTCCCCGGACACGGTGTGGAACGACACCTACGACGTACCGACCCAACTGTTCATCACCGGGAGCTCGAGACCCAGTCCGCTGGCCGGCGGGGGAGGGGAGTCGGTCATCTTCCCCCGTCCGTCGTTCCAGGACGGTGTCGCCTCGGTGGTGGGGACCCAGCGCGGCGTGCCCGACATCTCGATGAGTGGGGCCTGCAACGGTGCGGTCGACGTCTACCAGGGGTTCCCGGGCCAGACAGGTTGGTCCCCGACCTGTGGCACGAGTGAGGCCACCCCGCTCTTCGCGGGCATCGTGAGCCTGGCCGACCAGGTGGCCGGCCATCCACTGGGTGTGATCAACCCGTCCCTGTACCAGATGTCGGCGGCCGGGGCCCCGGGCATCGTCGACGTGACGTCCGGCAACAACACGGTGACGTACACCCAACATCGCACCACCACGACGGTGCCGGGGTTCGACGCTCTTCCCGGCTACGACATGGCCTCGGGGGTGGGGACCGTGGACGCCGCCACCTTCGTGCCCGAACTCGCCGCCGCCTCCGGCTGACGGCAACCCGTCACCATGCGCCGACGGCGGCACCGGCCGACCGGCGATGACCCGGGATGATCCGGCGGGCCGTCCGGGCATAGTGGGACCCGTGGGGTGCGAGGGCCCCGAGGTGTCGCGCCCGACAGGCGGCGCCGACGACGATGAGGAGGAGGCACATGATGGACGAGGACGGCAAGCAGGTGGCGGTCGCCGTGCTGGGACTCGGGCGTATGGGCCGGGCCGTGGCGGAACGGCTGCTCGACGGCGGTTTCGACGTGACCGTCTGGAACCGCTCGCCCGGGCGGACCGACGGACTGGTGGACCAGGGAGCCTCAGTCGCCGGCTCGGTGGCGGAGGCGGTCGGGTCGGTGCAGGTCGTGGTCACCTTCGTGGCCGATGACGGAGCCCTGCGCGACATCGGGATGCGCGACGACGGGGTGCTGGCCCACCTCGGTGACCGGTGGTGGGTGGACATGTCCACCGTCTCGGCGGAGCTCAGTGGACTCCTGGCCGGTCGGTGCGACCGGTTCGGGTCCATGCCCGTGCTCGGTCGACCGGACGCCCTGCGGGCGGGGGAGGCCACGCTCCTGCTCGGCGCGCGCCAGGACCTCCAGGAACGGATCGGGTCGATCGTGGCCGCCCTGAGTCCCAAGGTGCTGCGGTTTCCGGAGCCGCCACTCGCCGCCGCGGCCAAGCTGGCCACGAACTCCGTCCTGCTCTCGGGGATCACGGCGCTGGCCGAGGCGTTCGCCATCGGTCGGGCGGGGGGACTGGACACCGCGCAACTGCGAGCCTTGTTCCAGGGGAGCCCGGTGGTGGCCGCGGCCCTGGCCAACCGCTTCGACGCCGTCCTCGAAGGGGAGGGGGACGCCTGGTGGACCGTGGAGCTCGGCCACAAGGACGCCCGACTGGCCCTCGAGTTGGCCGATGCCGGCGGCGTCGCGCTCCCGTTGGTGTCCACGGTCAGGGAGCGGTTCGACCAGGCCCGGTCGGCCGGACTGGCCGACGAGGACATCGCCGCCGTCACCCGTCTCTACGGTGCCGCCGGGGTGTTCGACATGACCGACCGGTAGCGGTCGTCAACGACGGGTCACCAGCCATGGACCAGCCGCCGCAGAGGCCACCGGGGCCGCGAACCGCGCGTGTAGGTGCGGGGTGGGGGTCGGACCCGACCGAGGAGGGCGTCCCCGCACGCCACCGGGGGGCCTGGGCATCACCCGTCGTCGGGCCCGTCGTCGGGGTCCATCCGTCGGGCCTGACCGGTCGGCTCCACGGGGACCTCGCCGTCCTTCGGTAGCGGGGCGATCCAGAGAATGCGATCGCCACTGCCCTCGTCGACCGGCTCGACATCGGGGAGGCCACCGGCCTCCCCGATGGCGGTGGACTGGACCACCGCGGTCTGGACGACATCTTCCACCAGCTCGCCGTTGTCCTGGCGGACGTGGGCGACCCCCCGGGCGGGAGGGCGCTCTGTCGGGGTGCCGGGCCCCCCGGGGCCACCGGTGTTCCGACCGGCCGCCCGGGTCCGGTCACGCTCGTCCGTGGCCCGGTGGCGGTGCGTGAACAGTCGCATTCGGCGTGCTCTACCCGGTGGGCGACCCCTCAATCGTCACCGATGGGCCCGAGGGGTCGTGATGCCGTCCGTTCAGGACAGGCGGGGCCCCTCCGCCCGGACCCGGGAGACGCGCTCGATGGACGTGCGCAGCTCCTGGAGCCAGTCGGTCTCCTTCTGGCCGACGAAGCGGACACACCAGGCCAGGGCCTCGCTCCGGCTCCGGGCCACGCCGGCCGCCATCAGGGTGTCGAGGACCTCGCGCTCGCTGATGCGGAGGCGGGTCATCACCGGGACGCCGAGGCTGGTGAAGACCGTGGTGGCGTCCCCGACGGTGACTCCCCAGGCCACGGAGCGGCCGGTGGCGGGCTGCACCCGGTCGGCGATCTCCATGCGGGCGGCCCGGGTGGCCTCGCGGAAGGCGGCGGGATCGCCCTCGCCCGGACCGTCCTCGGTAAGGTCGCCGACGATCAGGATCTCGTCGTCGTCGACGGTCAGGCGGGGAGGTCCGCTGAACCATCCTCCGGGAATCATGGGGGAGACCAGGGCCTCGAGGTCGGTGTGCTCTTGAGAGGTAATCATAATTACAAGATTACAGCAATCGTTCGGTGTACCGGACACAGGCGCCGACCCGGGCCCGGCGTCTGGCCACTGCCCACCGGCGGCTCGGTGCTGTGGCGGCGTGACGGCGAGCCGTGGGCGTGCCGGTCGTGCGCGGTGGTGGCCGGAGGTGGCCACGCGGCGGCCTGCCCGAAGGTGCGGCGCCACCGGCGCCTGACGTCGGCCGGTTAGGGCCGCCGGCGGCCCCGGGTCGGCGGTCGTACGCCGGGCGGGGGTGTCACCGCCTACTTGAGGATGTTGACGGCCCGGGAGATGACCAGGGCCACGGTCAGCAACGAGGCCAGCGACTGCACCATCATCAGCATCTTCGCCCGGGAGGTCAGCGGCATGGTGTCCGTCGGGCTGAAGGCGGTGGCGTTGGTGAACGACGTGTAGAGGTAGTCGAGGAACTGGGGCGCCCACCCCGGCGCCGAGCCCGGCGTCGTCATCTGCGGGAAGAGGAAGTCGGGACCCCGGTGGTCGGGCATCCGGCGGGCGGTCACGCCCCCACGGTCGAGCTCCCAGTACCAGAGGCCGAAGGCGATGACGTTGGTCAGCCAGATGGGCACGGAAGCGAACACCAGGGTCCGTCCGCCCGCCGTCGTGGAGTCGAGGAGGGCGCGGATCAGCTCGGCGAGGGCCACCACGTTGACCGCGGTGATGAGGGCGATCATGGCCAGCGACAGGAGCCGGAGGTTCGACTGGGCCCGGTCGACCCGATGGGGGTTGGCGATGGCGACCGCCACCAGCAGCACGATCTCGAGGGCCGGCACCAGCCACTTCGGCCCGAGCCCCTCGACCAGGCGGTTGGGGAGCACCACCTGGAGGGCGATGGCGGTCACGATGGCCACCAGCGGGGGCCATCGTGACTCCCCGCCGGACGGAACGCCCCAGGCGGCCCGGTCGTCGCGGTCCCCCCGCCCGTCCGACCCTGTCGTGCCGTCGGATCCGGGAGGAGGGACTGCGGTCATGCCGTCGGTACTACCACCCCGTGGCCGCGATGATCGGCGCATTGAGGTGCACGCCGGCCATGCTCCCGTCGTTCTGGGCCGAGCCGAAGTCGTAGACGGACCCGCCGGCCGAGGCGATCCAGTAGCCGAGCTTGTCGCCCGTGGCGAAGATCGCCGTGGCGGGATCGGACTGCGTCACCTGGCCGTAGGCGTCCGTCGCCTGGGCGTCGTCGTCGTAGAGGTTGGCGTCGCCGAAGCTCAGCACGATGCCGTTGTTGAACAGGATCCAGTAGCCGGCGCCGTCGGGGGTCCGCACCGCGGACACCACGGGGAAGGGGATGGGCTGACCACCGGTCTCGTCGAGGGGCGAGCCCTCGTCGGGTGCGTCGCCGAAGGTGTAGACGCTCCCGGAGGTCGTCACCAGCCAGTAGCCGTGCCCGGAGGCGTCGGGCAGGACCGAGACGGCGGCACCCGAGCAGCCGCCGATCCCCGGACACGAACCCTCGAACTGGGCGTCCCCGAAGGCGAACACGCCGCCGTCGCGCGCCACCATGAAGTACCCGTGGTCATCGGAGGACGGCACCATGCCGACGATCGGGGCGTTCAGCGCCTTCGGGCGCCCCGATCCCGCCGGGGCGATGCCGAGGCCGGGGAGCGAACCGTAGAAGCCGGAGTCGCCGAAGGCGAAGACGCCGCCGTCGGTGGCGACCAGCCAGTAGCCGTTGCGGTCCGCCGTCGGGGTGATCCCGACCACGGGGCGCTGCAGCACGAGGTTTCCCGTGGAGCCGTGGAATCCCGCGGAGCCGAACGAGAAGATCCCACCGTCGGCCCCCACCAGCCAGTAGCCGTGCGTCACCCGGGGCGCGCTCGACGAGTAGGTGAACTGGTCGGCCGGTGTCGCCGTGCTCGAGGTGTCGGCACTGCCCAGGATGATGTCGACGGTGCCGACGGAGCCGGGGGGCGAGGCCACCGTCACCGTCCCGTCGCTGTTGCGGTAGAGGTCACTGGTCGACGCGCCGCCGAAGTCCGCGTCGAAGGCGGCGAAGAGGTACTGGCCGGTCAGCGTGACGGGCGTGTCGCCCGACGTGGGACCGACGGCCGGCGACACCCCGGTGATGACCGGGGTCGGCGATCCGTACTGCACCGCGAACGAGGTCGTGGCCGGGTCGTAGGCGCTCGGCCAGGAGATCACCTCGGTCTCGTTCGGGTCGATCATGTAGATCGGGGAGTAGGTCGCGCCAGCGGTGCCGCTACCGCCGACCGCCATGCCCGTGAAGGTGGTCGATCCGTAGTCCGCCAGGGTCGACTGGAGCCCGTTGATGGTCGGAGCCTCCTCGATCCACTCGGCTGACGTACCGGGGGTCTTGTACGTCTGGGTGGTCTGGAAGGTCCACGCCTCCGAGGTGTCGGTCAGGACGATCTTCCAGATGTTCTTCGAGGTCTCCGTGATGGAGGCGGTCATCGAGTCACCCGGCTCCACGAGGTTGGGGAGTGGCTGCTCGAAGTTCGGCAGCAGTTCGTACCAGCCGTAGTACTGCGGCGACTCCCCGTTACCGGTTTGTTGCGCCGTGCCCGTCTGGATCAGCGTGCTGCTCGTCGTGCCGTCGATGCCGATCCACGACGCCGAGTAGTCGGCCTCCGAGATGTTCGGCACCGTCGGCACCGTCCAGCTGCCCTGGACGCTCGTGTACGTCCCGCCGGTGGCCAGCTGCCCCGACCAGTTGGTGGAGAGGAGCGGGCCGTCGGTCACCGACGATGCGGCGTGCGGCTTGGAACTGCCGCCGGGCACATGCCCCCGGACCAGGTGGAGGGTGTCGCGTCCGAAGCCCGACGCGGGTCCCGCCGACCGTGCGGCCGCCGGCGTGGACGTCGCCGCGGTGGCGGCCCCGGCCTTTGCGGCCGGCGCCGTGGCCAACCCGGCCACCCCCGCCAACAGGATGGTTCCCGCCACGGCGAGTCGGCGACGCGCGCGACCCCCCGACCCCCTCGTCATCCGAGCCCACGTCATGTGTTCAGCCTCCCTGCGTCCGCCGCCCCCGCGATGAGATGGCCGGTCGGAGAGAGTGTTCCATGTCGGGATGTGTTTCCGCCATCATCCATGGATCCGCTAGGAACCCGGTGTGGCAGATCCGCGCGCCGCCCGCGCTCCGCGTGGGGATGTCAACGACCGCGTCGGTCGATCACGCGACGGTGGACTCGTCCGCGAGCCTCAGCGGGCGGTGATGTACTCCATCAGTTCGTCGCGGTCCTTCTCGAGCTCACCGATGCGCGTCTTCACCACGTCACCGATGCTGATGATGCCCTGCAGCCGGCCGTCGACCACCACGGGCACGTGTCGGATGCGTTCCTCGGTCATGAGGGCCATGATCGAGTCCACGCTGGCGTCCGGCGAGCACTGGTGCACGCGCGACGACATGACCGCATGGACGGGCTGGGCGAGGACGTCAGATCGCAACTCGCTCAGGCAGCGGACGATGTCGCGTTCGGACAGGATGCCCTCGACCGTGCCGTCACCCGGGGACACCACCAGCGCCCCTACGCGGTGGCGGACCAACTCGGCCACGGCGTCACCGAGCGTGGCGGACCGCGGGATCGTGGCCACGGTGCTGCCCTTGGCCTCGAGAATGGCGGAGACGAGCATGGTTCCTCCCCTTCCGGGCCGACGACGGTGCCCCGACCCTGGAGCGGCACCGAGAGCGGCACCGTCCGGCCATCTTCGCGCCGGAACGGCCCGAAGGGAACCGCCGTGCCCGGTCGACCCCGGGCGACCGGTCCGGTGCACCGGTTCTGGAATCTGCGACATGCCGTTCCCGGATCTGCAACCGATCGTTCCGGATCGGGCGACCGTCCGTCGCGAATTTCGCGATTAACACTCACGAAATGTGTTGTCTTGAGTTGCCGGTCCAGGTGGTTTAGCCTGCTCCGCCAACAGGTTACGTGCAGCTGAAATTTCCGTTAACGACGGAAGGACAGGCTGCCCAGAGGAAGCAGGTGACGAATGAGGTCAGAGGGCAGATTCAAGGGGAGCTTCCGGGCAGCCGCACTGGTGGCCGTCCTGGCGAGTGGAGCGATCGCCGCGGGTTGCAGCTCCGGCTCGAGCGGAACGGCCGCCGACACCAGCGCCAGCCAGACCGTCGCCACGTGGGCCGAGGCGCCGCAGACGCCGCCGAACTACATCTTCCCGTTCATGAGCCTCGCCTTCTTCAGCGTGTCGAACTCCGAGCAGTTCCAGTACCTCATGTACCGGCCGCTCTACTGGTTCGGCAACGGGGCCACCCCGGACCTCAACCCGTCGCTCTCCCTGGCCCAGCAGCCGACCTACTCGGCCAACACCGAGACGGTCACCCTCAATCTCAAGCCCTACAAGTGGTCGAACGGTGAGACCGTGGACGCCCAGGACGTGATGTTCTGGATGAACATGCTCCACGCCGAGAAGTCGAACTGGGCCGGATACTCGCCGGGCGCCATTCCCGACGACATCTCAAGCATCACGGTCAACAGCCCGACGCAGCTGACCATGCAGCTGACGGCACCGGTGAACACGTACTGGTTCACCTACAACCAGCTGTCCCAGATCACACCGCTCCCGGCGGCGTGGGACATCACGGCGACCGGCGGGGCACCCGACTCGGGTGGATGCGCCACCGCCGCCTACGGCACCGCCGACGCCGCCTGCACCGCCGTCTACACCTTCCTGTCGAAGCAGGCGGGCTACGACCCGGCCAACCCGAAGGCAGCCAACAACTCGCTGTCGACGTACGCCACCAACCCGCTGTGGCAGGTGGTCGACGGACCGTGGAAACTGACCCACTTCGACGCCAGCGGCAACGTCACCATGGCCGTCAACAAGTCGTACTCGGGCCCGACGAAGCCGACGATCCAGACCTTCAAGGAGATCCCGTACACATCGGACTCGGCTGAGTTCAACGCCCTGGTCGCCGGCCAGGTCGACGTGGGCTACCTGCCCGAGGCCGACGTCACGGCGCCCACGACCAACCCGCTGGTCGCCGGACCGAACAACCCCCGCCTTTCGGGCTCGTACTCGCTCGACCCGCTGTACAGCTGGTCGATCAACTACTTCCCGTACAACTTCAACTCGACGGGTGACGGCGGTGCGGCCGGCAAGATCTTCAGCCAGCTCTACTTCCGCCAGGCCGTCCAGCTCCTGGTCGACCAGCCGCTCTACAACCAGAAGATCAACAAGGGTTACGGCGTCGGTACCTACGGTCCCGTGCCGAGCGAGCCGGAGAACAACTTCGTGTCCTCCGAGGTCAAGAACAACCCGTACCCGTACAACCCGACCAAGGCCGTGTCGCTGCTCAAGGACCACGGCTGGACGGTCGTCCCCAACGGCACGTCGACCTGTGCCGACCCCGGGACGGCCGCCAACCAGTGCGGGGCCGGCATCCCGGCGGGGGCGAAGCTGGACTTCAACCTCCCGTACGCATCGGGCAGTGACGCCCTCACCCAGCTGATGAACGCTGAGAAGTCCTCGTGGGCCTCGGCCGGAATCACGATGAACCTCTCGCAGCAGTCGTTCAACACGGTGATCGGCAACTCGGTCCCGTGCTCGGGCTCGGACTGCACGTGGGAGTTGGGCAACTGGGGAGCCGGCTGGATCTTCTCGCCGGACTACTACCCGACCGGTGAGGAGATCTTCCAGACCGGCGCCGG
>Ga0181528_10002612_pt1 | contig 11130 bp, 9 predicted proteins | sample PEATcosm2014_Bin_47_FD_119742 | JGI IMG/M metagenome (GOLD analysis project Ga0181528, IMG submission 119742) | Peatland microbial communities from MTU Mesocosm Facility, Houghton, MI, USA - PEATcosm2014_Bin10_10_metaG | ecosystem: Environmental > Terrestrial > Soil > Wetlands > Peat | place... | reverse complement strand
GTGGATCCTGATCGTGGTCGCCGTGACGCTCGCGGCGTACCGCGCCGTTTCGACCACCGCGGCCATCGTGCGCTGGGACCTCGGCGAAGCCGGGTACAGCCAGCATTGGCCGGAATTGGTCATCCGCGCCGTCCGGCCCGGCTATCCCGCCGAACGCGCCGGGCTGCAGCCGGGCGACGTCATCGACGTCGCCCGCCTCTCGCTGCACGACCGCCTGACGGTGCTGGACTATCGTAACGCGCTGGCGGGCGAAACCGCTCGCCTGAGCGTCGTCCGCGGCGGGAAACACGTCGTCGTCGACGTCCGCAACCAGCCCCTGGCCCGGGACCCGAAACTCGTCGCCGTCGCGCTGATCGCGGCCTCGACGTCGATCCTCTTGGCCGTGCTCGTCGTCTTCGTGCTGTTGCGGAATCCGACGATCGAAGCGTTCGCCCTCTGGAGCTTTGCGCTGGGCTGGATCATGCCCGATAACTGGCAGGTCGGCTATCTGCTCGGCGATTGGGCCGACGCGCTGTGGAGCGGCTGCGCGACCGACGTCATTGCCGGCTTCACCGCAGCGGGGATGATCGTGCTCGCGTTGCGCGCGACCGGACGCTGGCCGCATCGGCAACGCTACGAGATCGCCGCCGTCGTGGTGGGCGTTGCCGTCTACTTCACGACCCAATACGCCGACGTGCTCACGCTGGTGTTCGGTATCGTGCCCTCGCCGCTCACCGCGGATTTTGCGTCGCGCGCGTGGATCGCGCCGGTCCTCTTCTCGACCACGATCGTCGCGCTCGCCTTTCTGCGCGCCCGCGGACCGTCACGCATCCGTCTGCGCTGGGTAGCGATCGCCTTCGGCTGCATGTTTGCCGGGTGGCTGCTGACGCTGATCTTCACATCGATCCCGGCGCTCGACTTCATGATCTGGCCAAACTTCGTGAACTACTTCTTCGCCGACGCCGGCTTCGCGACGCTGGCGTTCGCGATCTTGCGCCGCGACCTCTTCGACGTGAACTTCGTCGTCAACCGCGCGGCGATCTATACGACGCTGACCGCGGTGCTGATCGGCGCGTTCGCCGGGCTGAACTGGTCGATCGGCCTGCTGCTGAAGCAGACGGGGCTCGCGCTGCCGATCGACGTGATCCTCGCCGCGGCCGTCGGACTCTCGCTCAACGTGATCCAGCGGCGCGTCGACCAAAACGTCGATAAGGTCTTCTTCCGCCGGCGCTACGATGCCGAACAACGCCTCCGCCGGGTCGCCCGCGCGCTCGCGCACGTAACGGACAACGAGTCGGTCGCGCAGGCGCTCGTCGTCGAGCCCGTTGAGGCGTTGGGACTGCACGCCGCTGCGTTCTATCGCACCGCGCCGAACGGTCCGTTCGAGTTGATCGCGGCGCGCGGCTGGCCGCCCGGCTCGCCGACGGCGGTCGCGCACAACGACCCGATGATCCTCCACCTGGGCGGCGTGACCGAGGCGTTGCGGCTGGAATCGGTGCCGCACGACGCGGCCTTTCCACACGGCGCCGCGCGGCCGCGCATCGCCTTTCCGATGTGGAGCCGGCGCGAGCTGGTCGGCTTCGTGCTCTACAGCACGCATCAAAACGGCGCGATGCTCGATCCCGACGAGGTCGAACTGATCGAACGGATCGCCGCCGCGTCGGTGACGGCACTCGAACGGGTCGCGGCGATGTCGTTGCAGGACCGCTACGCGACGCTGCGCACGGAGTTCGAATCGCTCAAAGCGCAGCGCGACGAGTTTCTCTCGATGCTCACCGGCGCCCAGCCGGTCGTGCAGCGAGCGATCGCTTCAGACTCCCTCTAACAGGAGGTCCGACATGGGCAGATACGCAGCGATGACCCGAACCCTGTTCGCCTTTACAGCGGTCGCCGTGCTGACGTCGACCGGCGTCGCCCGGGCCGACGATCCGTTCGTCTTGATCGGCGGTTCGAACCCGGGAACCTATTTCGAGGTGCTCGACGACGTCGCGCTCTACGCGGGTTTCTTCAAAGAGCAGCACCTCGATCTCCAGGTCCGCTACAAGACGACCGTTCCGGGCGCGGCGAACGCTTTCGATACGGCCCAACTCGGCGCGACGGCGGGCGACGCCACGACGACGATGCTCGAGCCCGTGATCCTCGGCCGCACGCCGGGTCTGGTGGCGTTTATGTCGCGCGATCCGCAGTTCGAGAACGTGCTCGCCGTCCTGGACGATAGCCCGATCCGCACGCTGGCCGACTTCAAGGGCGCCAAGATCGGCGAACTGACCGCCGGCGGCCCGGGCGAAGTGCTTGCCGCGACCTTGGAGGGCGCGGGGCTGCAGCGCAGCGATTTTTCGTTCGTGGCGACCGGCTTCGCCGCAGCGGCGATCTCGGCACTCACGAACAAGAAGGTCGATGCCTTCGACGCCCCCTACGTCGAGCTCGCATCGTACGAAGTGAGCGCGCACCTCAAGTTCCGCTATTTCTGGGACCCGATCCTCACCGGCGTCACCAACGCCACATACGCGGCCACGCCGGCGACGATCGCGGCGAAGCCCGAGCAGCTCGCGCGGTTCGCGCGCGCGATGGCGATGGCGGCGATTCTCACGCGCGAGAACCCGCGGCTAGCCGCGCGCTACTTCATGCAGGGCGCGAAGATTCCGATCACGCCCGAATCGCTGCGCACGGAGACGCTCATCATCGAGAAGATCAAGGACGCGCTGCCCGGCAGCGATCCGCTGAGCAAGAAGATCGGCTACATCTCACCGCGCGCGGTCGACGTCTACAGCAACTACCTCTACGACCACCATCTCGCGCCGGCCGTCCTGCCGGCAGCCGCGCTCGTGACGGACCGCTTCATCGCCTACGCCAACGACTTCGACCACGCGGCCTTCATCGCACGCGTCAAAGCGATGCGCTAGCGCGCGAGTTCCTGGCGGAGGTTCCGTCGATGCTAACGCTTGGGTGCGGCGAGCGTGAAGCTCTGGCCGGCGAGTTTGCGGTCGCCGTACCAGATTTCCATGGTCCACACGCCCGGCACGAGTTCCCACGCATCGTCGAGCGAGTAGTCGTGGTAGTTTAAGCCGCCGATGGGCGCGTTGGTCATGTATTCGTGGCGCAAGAGCGGCGCCGCCGTGCCCGGGATGCTGATGCCGGGCGGCGGGTAGATGGTGACCATCCGCAGCGGCACGCTGGTACCGGCCGGCGCGCCGACGACGACGTATCGGAACCCGAAGTGGACGCCATGCTGCATCGGCACGTTCCGAGTGCTTGCGGCAAGCCGCTCGTCGGTGACGGTGTGGTCGATAATGCCGGTGGCTCCAGGCAGCGGGGCAACGACGGTTGCGGTGTAGAGCCCGTATTCGGTGACGTCGATCCGGTCGATCTGCACGGTTTGCGCCGTGGCGACGGTTCCGGTCAGCAGCATCAGAGCGAGCACGAGGGCGACGTTCATCACGATCTCCTTGGTTGCATCAGGGCTTGGTGGCGGCCCCTCGACTACGCGCCTTCGCGCTTCGCTCGGGATGACAAGGGGTGCGCGAGCTCCTCGCGCAGCTTTTCGGCGTCGCTATTGCGAATCGCGGTTGCGCGGGCGGCCACTGCGGCGGCGTGGGCTTCGGGGATGACGACGATTCCGGTGTCGTCGGCGACGATGATGTCGCGCGGGCGGATCTGCACGCCGTCGAGGGTTACCGGCTCGCCGATGCTCTGCGTCTCGAGATCCCACACGCCGTTGACCGGCGAGAGCGCGCGGCAGAACACGGGGAACTTCATCTTGCGGATCAGCTCCGCATCGCGCGTCGCACCGTTGGTAATCAGCCCGCGCACGCCGCGCCGCAGGCAGCGGACGGAATGCAACTCGCCCCAGGTCGCGACGTCGGCGATACCGCCGGTGTCGATCACGATGATGTCGCCGGGTTGCGCGAGCTCGCGCGAGGCTTCGATCTGCCGGCTGAGGTTCGCGTCGCGCGCGTCGGCGCCGTGCTTGGCGTGCTGGCGCAACGTGAACGCGCGGCCGGCGATCGCGGTGTCGTCGGGCCCGAGGATGAGGTAACCGAGGATCACGGCGCGGCGCAGCCCGAGCTGCTCCATCGCGTCGCTCACGTCACCGGTGAGCAGGCCTTCGAATAGCGGCACCAAGGGGTCGTCAGCCATCATCGCTCCTCGCCGGGAATACGGGCCGCTAGACGGGCGGGAAGCGGCGCAGGTAGTCGCCTTCGGCGACCTCGCGGCCGACCTGCTTGAGCAGCGCGACGTCGGCCTCGGGCGTCGCCGCGGGCGGCACCGGCAGCACGGTGTTCTGGGTGCGCGTGCGCAGCGGTGCGTTCGCCGCGCGCTCGAGGCCGAGCGGATCGCGGCCTTCGCGCACGGCGTGTACGCCGTCGCGCAGCAGCTGACGCAAGCCGATCACGCCGTAGTCGGTCGGCGTGAGGTTCTCGTAGCCGTGGACGGCGATGCGGCCCTGACTCGTCATCATCTCGTAATCGCCGGGGTGGCGCTGCCGCTCTTCGTACGGCCGGTCGTTGGCCTGACCGAAGCTGCGCTTGCGCTGCACCGGTAGCATCGGATTGCGCTCGTCTTCGAAGAGCAGAAAGAACTGCTTGGTATTCTCGTCGTCGACCGGCGTCGTCCAGACGGCGTGGTGCGCCGGTTGCGAGACGTTCGCTTTGGACGCGGTCGCGTTCGAGGGCGGGATCAGCCCGCAGTTGGGCATGAACGTGTCGTTGACGCGAATCCAGACCAGATCGCCGACGCGCCGGCTCGCGATATAGTGCATGCCGCTCTCGTTCGCGAGCCACTGCATCACCGGGACGATCCCCATCTGGTCGGAGAAGCCGCGCTGCGTGCCGGTCGTCAAGGCGTGCAGGTAGGCGGTGTGCACCGGATCCATCGCGTTCTCGTGCATCTGCAGCCAGTTGCAATCGGTGTTCGTATAGCGTTCGCGCCCCGTTTCGAGGGTGACGTGCGGATCGGTGTAGAGATCGAGCATCGGGAACGGCGGCACGAGTTCCGGCGGACCCAGATAGGCGAAGACGAGGTCGAGCAGCACGTGCAGCGGATAGGCGCCGTGGCAGAGTTTCCCGCCGCCGGCCAGCGGGGCGCCGGCGCCGGTCTCGAGGATCGTGCCGTCGGGGGCGTAGTGAAAGCCGTGATAGGCGCAGCGAATGCCGCGCTCGGAGATCACGCCGTACTCCAGCGAGGCGCCGCGGTGCGAGCAGCGCTGCTCGACCAGACCGTAGGCGCCGCCGCCGGTCCGGAAGAGCACGAGGTCCTCGCCCAGGACGCGCAGCTTGAGCGGCAGTTCCGTAACCTCGTGCGTATGCGCGACCGGCATCCAGAAACGGCGCAGGTACTCGCCCATCGGCGTGCCGCGTCCGACGTGCGTCAGTTCCACGTCTTCCGTCAAGCCGTGCCGGGAGTGATAGGCGTCGTAGGAACGGACCAGCGGTTCGCTTACGTTCGTCGTCATTGTCGGCCCGGCGTGGCTTCCGCGCACCCGGCGCAGGTTCCCGTCCGCCCTTTCGGGTATGCGGTCGTCGTATGCCGACGGAAGACGCGCGCAGCGGTTCCGATTTTTCCGGGCGCGTGGTGCTCGTCACGGGCTCGTCCAGAGGCATCGGCTTTGCGACGGCGCGGCGGTTCGCGCAGCGCGGCGCGACGGTCGTCGTCAACTCGCGCGACGCCGAGCGCGCGGTGGCGGCGGCGGGCGAACTCACGGCGGCGGGCCACGCGGCGCACGCCGTCGCGGCGGATCTGCGCGCGGCCGATGGCCCGCAACGGCTGATCGACGGAACGCTCGCCGCGTGCGGGACGATCGACGTGCTCGTGAACAACGCCGGCGGCCCGAGCGTTGCGCCGGCGGAGACGCTGGCGACCGGCGACTGGCGCAGCGTACTCGAGCTCAACCTCACCGCGCCGTTCCTGTGCGCGCAATTGGCGGGCCGCGTGATGCTCGCGCGCGGCAGCGGCGTGATCGTGAACGTGTCGTCGATCTTCTCGAGCGTCGCGATGCCGCTGCGCACGGCCTACGTCGTGAGCAAGCACGGCCTCGACGGGCTGACCAGGTCGCTGGGCGTCGAGTGGGGGCCGCGCGGCGTTCGCGTCGTGTCGGTCAACCCGGCGTACACGGCCACCGAGTTCGTCGAACGCACGATGGCCGCCGGCGCGTTTTCCGAAGCCGACGTCGTACGCCGCACGCCGTTGCGCCGCCTCGCGACGCCCGACGAGATCGCCGACGCGATCGTCTATCTCGCTTCGGATGCAGCGTCGTACGTCAACGCGACGCAACTCGACGTCGACGGCGGCTGGAACGCCTACGGCGGATGGTGAGCGACCACAGCGCGGCCTTCGTGCCGCAACCCGGCCCGGAACCCTACCGGCTGCTCGACGACGACGGCACGCTGCGCGGTCCGGCGACGCTGAGCGACGCCGACGCGCTGGCGGCCTTCCGGCTGATGCTGCTCACGCGCCGCTTCGATGCGAAGGGCGCGAGCTTGCAGCGTCAAGGCCGCTTCGGCACGTTTTCGCAAGTCTCGGGCCAAGAGGCCTCGGTCGTGGGTTCGGCGTTCGCGATCGATCCGGCGCGCGATTGGGTCGTGCCGCAGTATCGCGAGTTGCCCGCACTCTTGCGGCAAGGGTTTCCGCTGGCGAATTTCGCGCGCTACTTCCGCGGCGACCCGGCTGGCGGAACGATCCCGCCCGGCGTGAACATGCTGCCGATCCAAATCTCGATCGCCGCACATCTGCCGCACGCCGTCGGGCTCGCCTGGGGACTGCGGCGCCGCGGATTGGATTCCGTCGTGTTGTGCTACTTCGGCGACGGCGCGTCGAGCGAGGGCGACTTCCACGAAGCGTGCAATCTCGCCGGGCTCGTCAAGGCGCCGGTGATCTTCTTTCTGCAGAACAACGGCTGGGCGATCTCGACGCCGCGCGCGCAGCAGAGCGCGGGCTTCACGCTGGCCGAACGCGCGCCCGCCTACGGCTTTCCGGGCGAGCTCGTCGACGGCAACGATCTCTTCGCCGTGCACGACGTCACGTCGCGCGCGGTCGCGCGGGCGCGGCGCGGCGAGGGACCGACGCTGATCGAGTCGATCACGCGGCGCATGGGGCCGCACAATACGGCCGACGATCCGACGCGCTACGTCGACCCGGCCGACGACGAACGTTGGCGCGCTCGCGATCCGCTCGATCGCACGCGGCGCTATCTCGACGCGCGCGGTCTGCTCGACGACGGGCGCATGGCCGAGCTGGAGCGCGAAACCGTCGCCGCGATCGACCGCGCGCTGGCCGACGCCGATGCGGCCGCTCCGCTCGATGCCGACCGGCTGTTCGCGCACGTCTACGCCGACCCGCCGCAGCGGATGCTGCGCCAGCGCGCCGCAAAGCGGGACGACCTCTGATGGCCGAACTCTCGATGCTGCAGGCGATCAACGCAGCGCTCGGCGAGGCGCTGGCAGCCGATCCGCGCGTGATGATCATCGGCGAAGACGTCGGACGCTTGGGCGGCGTCTTTCGCGCGACCGACGGCCTGCAGGCGACATACGGCGCCGACCGCGTGTTCGACATGCCGCTCGCCGAAGCGTCGATCGTGGGCGCGGCGCTCGGCCTCGCGGTCGCCGGGATGCGGCCGGTCGCCGAGATTCAGTTTCTCGGCTTCGCGCATCAGGCGTTTCACCAGATCGGCCAGCAAGTCGCGCGGATGCGCTTCCGCTCGCAGGGCGCGTGTCCGGTGCCGCTCGTGCTGCGCGCGGCCTACGGCGGTGGCGTGCGCACGCCGGAGCTTCACAGCGATGCCTTCGAGGCGTTCTACACGCACTGTCCCGGACTGAAAGTCGTGGCGCCCGCGACCGCGCGCGATGCGAAGGGGCTACTGGCCCAAGCCATTGCCGATCCCGATCCGGTGCTGTTCCTCGAGCCGCTGCGCGGTTACCGGCTCGTCCGCGACGAGGTCGAAGACGCGCCGTTCACGGTGCCGTTCGGGAAGCTGCGCGTCGCACGCATCGGCAGCGACGTGACGCTCGTCGCCTGGAGCGCGGCCGTGCAGCTCGCGCTGCACGCCGCCGACGCGCTGCTGCTCGAAGGCGTCTCCGCGGAGGTGCTCGATCTGCGCACGCTCGCGCCGTTCGACGTCGAGGGTCTGGCCGAAGCGGTACGGCGCACCGGCCGCTGCGTCGTGATCCAGGAAGCGCCGTACAGCGGCGGCTTCGGCGCGGAGGTCGCGGCGACGGTCGCCGAAGAGGCGTTTTACGACCTGCACGCGCCGGTGGCGCGCGTCGCCGCGCCGGATACGCCGTATCCGCTCGCGGCGATCGAGGCCCGCTACATTCCCTCCGTCGCGGACGTCGTGGCCGCCGCGCGCCGGACGCTAGCCGGGACGTGAGCGCGGAACTGCGCCTCGCCGATTTGGGCGAGGGCCTGAGCGACGCGCGCATCACGGCCTGGCTCGTGCGCGTGGGCGACACGGTCGCCGCGGACCAGCCGGTCGTGTTGGTGGAGACGGACAAGGCCGCGGTGGAACTGCCCGCGCCGGTTGCCGGCGTCGTCGGCGCGTGCTACGGCGAGCCGGGCGACCTGGTGCCGGTCGGGACGGTGCTGATGCGCTACGCCGGCGACGTCGCGGCGGAACCGGCACGGCTCTCGCCGGGCGCTCGACGGCGAGCCGCGGCCGCGTCCGGCGGCGACGCGCGCGTGCCGCTGAGCGGCTTGCGGCGCGCGACCGCACTCGCCGTCGCCCAGTCCTGGCGCACGATCCCGCACGTCGCGGAGTTTCGCGAGATCGACGCGACCGCACTGGTCGCCGCCCGAGTGAGGGCGCGCGCGAGCGGTGCAACGCTGACGTACCTGCCGTTCTTCGTGCTTGCCGTCGCACGCGCGCTGCGCGCCAACCCGAACTTCAACGCCGCCCTCGATCTCGAACGCGACCAGATCGTGCAGCACCGCCGTTGCAACATCGGGATCGCGACCGCGCTCGACGACGGTCTCGTGGTCCCCGTGCTCGGCGACGCCGACCGCCTGAGCCTGAGCGATGCCGCCGACGCGCTCGAGCGCCTGATCGGCGACGCGCGCGCGCACCGGCCGTTGCCGCAGGAGAACGCGGCGGTCACGATCACCAACTTCGGCAGCTACGGCACGTGGTTGGGGACGCCGATCGTGCGCAGCGGCGAAGCGTCGATCGTCGGCTTCGGCCGGATTCGCGATGCCGTGATCGCCGTCGACGGCGCGCCCGCCGTGCGCCCGGTGCTGCCGATCGCGGTCGCCGCGGATCACCGGCTCAACGACGGCGCGGCGCTCGCGCGTTACGCGGCGGCGATCGCCGACGCGTGCTTGGATCCGGCGTGGATCTCGCACTGACGGCGGAGCTCGAAGCGAAGCGCGTGGCGGTCCGCGCGTTCGTGGAAGAGCACGTCATTCCGCTGGAGAGCGAGCCCGCGGCCTACGACGAGCACGAGAACATCGCGCTCCCGCGGCTCGAGATACTGCGCGCGCTGGTCAAGGAGCGCGGGCTGTGGACGCCGCAGCTGCCGCGCGCCGACGGCGGGCTCGGGCATCCCGTCGCCGAGATCGCGGTGCTCTACGAAGAGATGGGACGCTCGATCTTCGGCCCGGTCGCGTTCAACTGCGCCGCGCCCGACGACGGGAACATGACCGTGCTCTCGAAGATCGCGACGCCGGCGCAGAAGGCGCGGTGGCTGGCGCCGATCGTCGCCGGTACGGTCCGCTCGTCGTTCGCGATGACCGAGCCCGACGGCGGCGCCGGCTCCGATCCGTCGCTGATGTATACGCGCGCCGAGCCTATCGCCGGCGGTTGGCGCATCAGCGGCCGCAAGTGGTTCATCACCGGCGCGGGCGAAGCCAAGCACTTCATCCTGATCGCGCGCACCTCGGACGACGAGCGCAAAGGGCTGACCGCGTTTCTCTTCCACGCCGATCAGCCCGGCTGGCGCATCGTGCGCCGCATCGGCATCATGGGTCCCGAAGAGCACGGCGGGCATTGCGAGCTGGCCTTCGACGGGCTGGAAGTCGCCGACGGCGACGTCCTGCTGGGCATCGGCGACGGCCTCAAGGTGACGCAAATTCGTCTCGGCCAGGCGCGCCTCACGCACTGCATGCGCTGGCTCGGGATGGCGCGGCGCGCGCTCGAGCTCGCGCTGCCCTACGTGCGCGAACGCAAGAGCTTCGGCACGACCTTGCTCGAACGCGAGAGCGTGCAGGGTGCGATCGGCGAGGCTGCGACGGCCATCGAGATCGGCCGGCTGCTCACGATGCGTGCGGCGCTGGCGCTCGACGCCGGTTCGTTCGCGCGCAAAGAGATCTCGATGGCGAAGATCGTCGTCTCCGAAGCGCTCGGACGCGCCGTCGATACGGCGGTCCAGTTGTGCGGCGCGCGCGGCTATTCGCGCGATATGCTGCTGGAGTGGATGTACCGCTACGCGCCGCAGGCCCGCCTGGTCGACGGCGCGTCGGCCGTGCACCGGATGGTCGTCGCGCGCGAGTTCGCGCGGCTGGGCGCCGATTTCTGGTCGTGGAACGTCTAGCCGCGTTCATCGCGGCGGCGAGCGGCGGGCGCGACGTGCGTATCGAGCGTTACGAGCGCCTCGGCGGCGGCGCGATTCAAGAGAACGTCGCGCTCGACGTGCGTATCGACGGCCGCGCGGAAGCGCTCGTGTTGCGCAAGGATGCGCCCTCGCGTATCGCCGGCAGCCGCACGCGTAGCGAGGAGTTCGCGCTGTTGCGGGCCGCGTTCGACGCCGGCGTGCGGGTACCCGAGCCGTTGTGGCTCGGCGTCGATCCCGCGCTTGCGAACGGCCCGTTCTTCATCATGCGGCGCTGCGGCGGGACCGCGATCGGGCGGCGCATCGTGCGCGACGCAACGCTGGGCGGCGACCGCGCGACCTTGGCCGCGCGTCTGGCCGAGCAGCTGGCGCGCATCCATGCGATCCGTCCGCCGCGGCCGGACCTCGCGTTTCTCGAACCCGCGCCCGGAGCGCACGAATTCATTCGCGGCGCGTATGCGTTTCTCGACGCGACCGGGCGCGTCGAGCCCGCGCTCGAACTGGGCTTGCGCTGGCTCGACGTGAACGCGCCGCCGCCTGGAGAGACCGTGCTGCTGCATCACGATTTTCGCACCGGCAACTACCTGGTCGACGAACGCGACATCACGGCGATCCT
>Ga0181528_10002611_pt1 | contig 11131 bp, 9 predicted proteins | sample PEATcosm2014_Bin_47_FD_119742 | JGI IMG/M metagenome (GOLD analysis project Ga0181528, IMG submission 119742) | Peatland microbial communities from MTU Mesocosm Facility, Houghton, MI, USA - PEATcosm2014_Bin10_10_metaG | ecosystem: Environmental > Terrestrial > Soil > Wetlands > Peat | place... | reverse complement strand
ATTTCTTATGAATGTGCATCAATCCCTGACGGCCTCGCGGCCGCTTGAGCCGTTTTCACCGCCGCCCGAGAATGTTGCTACCGAGGTGGACGCCATGGTGCGGTTCGAGGGTGTGGAGAAGATCTACCCGGCCTATCGCGGCAAGCCCGGCGTGCGGGCGCTGCAGAACATAGATTTCTCAATTCCCCGTGGCTCGATCACCGGCGTCATCGGCCGCTCCGGCGCCGGCAAGTCGAGTCTGGTCCGCCTTATCAACGGGCTGGAAAAGCCGACGGCCGGTCGCGTCGAGGTCGACGGTCGCGATATCTCCGCGCTGTCCGGCCGCGAGCTGCGGCTGGCGCAGCGTTCCATCGGCATGATCTTCCAGCACTTCAACCTGCTGTCGTCGCGGACGGCCGCGGCCAATATCGCCCTGCCGCTCGAAATCGCGGGCTGGTCGAAGACAGACATCGCCGTGCGCGTGGCCGAACTGCTCGACCTCGTCGATATCGCCGACAAGCACGATCGGTACCCATCCGAATTGTCCGGCGGCCAGAAACAGCGCATCGGCATTGCGCGCGCACTGGCGACGCGGCCCAGCGTGCTGCTATCGGATGAGGCGACCTCGGCGCTCGACCCACAGACCACGCGTTCGATCCTCGACCTGCTCGCCAATATCAACCGCGAACTCGGCGTGACCATCGTCCTGATCACCCACGAAATGTCGGTCGTCAGGCAGCTCGCCAAGGAAGTCGTCGTCATCGACGCCGGTAACATTGTCGAATGGGGGCATGTCGCCGATATCTTCACCCATCCAAAACAGGCGATCACGCAGACGTTCCTTGCCGAAGTCCTTGGCGACTCGCTGCCGGTCTCACTCGCGGGCCGCCTGCAGGAAAAGCCCGTTACGGGCGGGCAAGCGGTCATTCGTGTGCTTGTCCGCGGCGACGCCGGCGACACGGTCGTGGCTCGCCTGGCGCGGGAGTTGTCCATGGACGTGGCGCTGCTGGCGGCGCGGATCGACGAGATCGGGGGCCAGCGGGTCGGATCGCTGGCGATCGGTGTTCCCGGCGGCGACGCCACCGCGGCGCAAGTCCTCACCTATCTTTCGCAACATCAGTTCTCAGCGGAGCGTCTCGGCTATGTCGCCTGAACTCATCAATCTGATCATCCAGGCCACCGGCGAAAGCCTGTTCATGGTCGCGGTTGCCGCTTTGGTGGCAACCGCATTCGGCCTGCCGATCGGCATCTTTCTCGCAACCAGCGGGAAGGGCGAATTGTTCGCCGCGCCCAAGGTCAACGCGGTGCTGGGCGTCATCGTCAACGCCACCCGGTCGACCCCCTTCATCATCCTGGTTGTCGCCATCATTCCGTTCACGCGCCTGATTGCGGGCACATCGATCGGGTCGGGGGCAGCGATCGTGCCCCTGACGATCGCGGCGACGCCGTTCATCGCCCGTCTGGTCGAGGCCGCAATCCGAGAGGTGGACGCCGGCCTGATCGAAACCGCGTCCTCCTTTGGCGCCACCCCGCTGCAGATCGTGTTCAAGGTCCTGGTTCCTGAGGCGTTGCCCGCACTGTTGCTGGCACTGACGCTCGCGGTGGTCAGCCTGCTCGGCTATTCGGCAATGGTCGGCGCGGTCGGTGGCGGCGGCCTTGGCGACCTCGGCATCCGCTACGGTTACCAGCGCTTCATGCCGGAAATGATGCTGGCCGTCGTGGTGGTGCTGATCGCGCTGGTGCAGACGGTGCAGACCGTCGGCGACTATTTCGCGAAGCGGGTCAACCGCCGCCTGCGGCATCGTTGAGGCTGGCGTAACCGCGCTTTCGGTATCTCACCTTCCTGGATCAATGCCGGCGCTAGCGGCTTATCCGAGTACTGTTATCAGACGGAGTCCATCATGCGCATACTTGCTGCAGTCAGTGTTGCCGCGATCCTGTTATCCGGTGCGGCTCGGGCTGACACTATTCGAGTGGGCGTCACCGCCGGCCCGCATGCCGAGATCATCGACGTCGTGAAGAAAGTGGCCGCCGAACGTGGGCTCGACATCAAGGTGGTCGAGTTCACCGACTACGTCGTTCCGAACCAGGCCCTGGCGCTGAAGGACCTCGAAGCCAATTCGTTTCAGCACGAACCGTATCTGAAGAACCAGATATCGAAGACCGGCTGGAACATCGTGAAGGTGGCGAATACCGTCGCTTCGCCGCAAGGCGTCTATTCGCTGAAGTACAAGAAGCTGTCGGACCTGCCGGAGGGCGCACGGGTCGCGATCGCCAACGACCCGTCGAACGGCGCGCGCGGGTTGATGATCCTCGCCCTGCACGGTGTGATCAAGTTGAGGGATCCGAACAATGTCGCCTCGACTATTGCCGACATTACCGACAATCCGAAAAAGCTGCGCTTCGTCGAACTTGACGCGGCGCAATTGCCGCGATCGCTGCAGGATGTCGACGTCGTTTCGATCAACAACAATTACGCGGTGCAGGCCGGCCTCAATCCGGCGGTCGATGCCATCGCCCGCGAAGCTGCGGATGGCCCGTGGGTCAACATCATCGCCGTGCGCACCGAGGACAAGGACAAGCCCTGGGTCAAGCAATTGGTGGACGCTTATCGCTCGCCCGAAGTGAAGGCGTTTCTCGACAAGCGCTTCAACGGAACTTACATCGCGACCTGGTAGCACGAGGCCTGGTCGGGCGCTGCCGGTGCCCGGATGTGAAGACAGGCTATTCGGCGGCGTCGGATCGCGCGCGGTTCGCCGAAGATGCGGCTAGACGACGGAAGCCAGCCGCTGGATGCGTCGCAGGCAGGCGCGCGCTCCGTCCCGGAAACAGCTTTTCGCGCAGGGTGCCCTCGCGATAGGCGGTCTTGTAGACGCCACGGGATTGCAGTTCCGGCACAACTAGGTCGACGAAGGCGTTCAGCGATTCCGGCACCACCAGGCGGAACAGGTTGAAGCCGTCAACGTCGGTCTCCTCGGCCCAGGCGATCAATTCGTCGGCGACGTCCTGCGGTGAGCCAACCACGAAGGGCGAGCGCGCGCCGACGCGGCTGAGGGTGGCGAGATCTCCGATACGGACCGGGCGATCACTCCGCAGCGTGAAATTCTCCACCATCGACTGGATCGCGTTGCTCTCGACATATTGTACCGCTTGATCGGGCTGGTAGGTCGAGAAATCGATGCCGGTCCAGCCCGAGAGCAGTGCGAGCTGTCCGGCTTGATCGACATGCCGCGTATAGTCTTCAAGGATGTCTTCGGCCTCGGCCCGCGTCGGCGCCACGATCACGGTCGCTCCGGCAAACAGCTTGATGTCATAGGGATCGCGGCCGAACTCCTTTGCCGCGGTCCTGATCTCGCGCGCGGCGCGCGCCAGGATCGGCTTGGTCTGGCCGTTGAGGAAGATAGCTTCGGCATGCCGGGCGGCGAAGGCACGGCCGCGCTTTGAGGTTCCTGCCTGATACAGCAGCGGCGTTCGCTGCGGCGACGGCTCGGCAAGGTGGATGCCGTCGACACGATAATGGCTTCCCCAATGCCGGACCGGATGAACCTTTGCCGGATCGGCAAAGATTCGTGCGGCGCGATCTCGGCGGACCGCATCGTCCTCCCAGCTTCCTTCCCATAACTTGTAGGAAGCTTCCAGAAAGTCCTCCGCGGCGTCATAGCGCTCGTCATGGACGGGAGAGGCGGGAAGGCCCATGCCGCGCGCGCCGCTGTCGAGATAGCCGGTGACGATGTTCCAGCCGATCCGACCGTTGGTGAGATGATCGAGCGTCGAGAAGCGGCGGGCCAACTGATAGGGGTGCTCGAATGTCAGGTTCGAAGTGATGCCAAAACCGAGATGCCTGGTCGCCATCGCCATGGCGGAGACCAGCAGTGTCGGTTCGGCGTTCGGCAGTTGCACGGCGTGGCGTATTGCCGTGTCCGCGCTGTCGCCGAACACATCGTAGACGCCAAAGACGTCAGCCAGGAAGATGCCGTCGAGCAGCCCGCGCTCCGCCGTCCTGGCATAGTCGACCCAGTATTCGAGCGAGTTGTAGTTGATCGAGGTATCGCGCGGGTGCGACCACAGGCCGGCCCAGTTGTGGCTCGGCGCGGTCATGTTGAACGCGTTGAAGCGCAGCTCTTTTGGTTTGGCCATCGGTCGGCTCCCGAAGACATGTCTCAGTGATGCTCGATAAACCGTTTAGCATCTTGCCCGGATAACGTTGTTTTCAATTCCAGCGATCGAAACGCAAATCGTGCTGCCATGCCGTCGCGCTGCAGCACGCATATCGCTATTTTTGCCAGCGTCTCGACACCGCTTAATTGAACACGCATCATTTTCATATCGGATACTCAACAAGAAACGGACTTAAGGACCATGAAAGTACTTTTGCGCTTGGCGCAGGCCGCGGGCCTCTCCCTTGCATTGACGGCCGCTGCTGTTGCCGGCGAGCCCTTGAAGATCGCCACCAGTGCCGGCCCCGTCGGGCAGCTCGCCGCCTTTGCCGCCAAGCTCGCCAAGGAGAAGGGGCAGGACGTCAAGATCGTCGAGTTGGGCGACTGGGTCGCGCTGAACGAGGTGGTCAACAACGGCGACGTCGATGCCAATCTGTTTCAGCACGCGACCTATCTGGCGCTTCAGAACAAGCAGCGTGGGCTCAATCTCGTGCAGGTCGACAAGGTCGGCGTGATCGCGCCGGTCGGACTGTTCTCCAAGAAGGTCAAAAGCCTTGAAGAAATCAAGTCCGGCGACAGCGTGGCGATTCCGAACGAGCCGTTGAACGGCGCCCGCGGACTGATCTTGCTCGAACGTGCCGGCCTGATCAAGCTGACGCCGGGGAAAGGCTTTTCCGTCAGCAAGCTCGACATCATCGAAAATCCCAAGAACCTCAAGATCGTGGAGCTCGATCCGGCGCAGACCTACCGGTCGCTGGATGACGTCACGCTCGCACTTGTCAACATCACCTACCTGATCCCCGCCGGCGGCGATCCGAAATCGGCGCTGATCATCGACCGCACCGTCGATGACGGTCTCGTGCTGCGCTTTGCCGCCCGCCAGGACAAGAAGGACGATCCGCGGCTGAAAGCGTTCATCCAGGTGTTCAACTCCCCGGAAGTCAAGAAGTTCATCGAGGAGAAGATTCCGGCGTTTATTCCCGCCGGGTTCAATAGCTAGGAGGAGCGCGCGGCGATGCTCGTCGCGCTGACGCGGGCGAGTTTCGCGGCAAGCGCCGCGCACTGGTTGCGGATGTCGGGGATCGCGATGATCTCCCAGAAGGCGGCGCGGGTGAGCGGACCGACCGCAAACAGCCGCTGCGACGGAACGCCGTCGCAGCTGACGATTGCGCAATCCGCCCCGGTCTCGATGCCGATATGCAGCGGATCGACGCGCGCGAGGCCCCGGTCAAGCAGGCTTCGCACAGCCGGATTGGCGGAGGCGAGGGGATCTTTGACGATCCCGGTGCAATCGACGACGGCGCCGACCCGCATGCTGAGGATTTCACGTTGGCCGCGCCGGCGGTAACGAACCTGCGCGCCGGCGCCTTTCGGCTTGATGCCAGTCACCTTTGCCGCCATCAGCGTCAGGCGGCCGTCACGGAGCGCCTGCGTCACGCGGGCTTCCACCTCGGGCGCCATGCGATGGCGGTGCACGTCCCACCAGGCGCGCGCATGTTCGAGGAAGCGGCGTTTGGAGGCGGGCGGAAGCTCGCGCCACAGTCGCTGGGTGTATGGCCGGATACCATCGATGACGCTGCGCCAGTCACCGCCCTTGGCAGCGTGCGCGTCGACCCGGCCGCGGAACCAGCGCAGCAACTGGCTGATGTTGGCGCCGAACGGCACTTCCGTTTCCGGGATGCGGACTGGATGGACGCGCTGGTGGGTTCTCGCCAGTAGGCCGCGCCGGGACATGGCCACGATCGATCCACGGTGTCCGTCGTGAACAAGTGACTGGACGTAGTCGACCATGGTGAGTCCGGTGCCGAGGACCAGCACGGTGGCGTCAGGATCGATGCCCGCTGCGGAAGGCGGCACCCAGGGGTCGGCATAACCCGGGGAGCAGGATCGGACATCGTGCCCAGTTGCAAGAACGGCGATATCGCCGACAAGGCATCTGCCGTCATCGAGTCTGACTACCACGCCGTTCGGATCTTCGCTGACGTCGACGCACGCGCCTTGCACGACGGACAATCGGTGCAACGAGCGGCCCTTCGCCGCCGTGAGCAGGCTCGCAATGTAATCGCCGTAGATGCGCCGCGGCACGAAGCAATAGGGATCGGGGCAGGGCGGTGGCACGCCATCGCGCGAGGTCAGCCAACGCCAGAAATGGTCCGGTTCATCCGGAAGTGCGCTCATATTGGCTACGCGCACGTTGAGGACGTGTTCGGGATTGCCGGTATGATAAGCCAAACCTCGCCCGATTTCTGGGCGCTTCTCGATCAGTGTAATCCGGTAGTCCGGGGTTGAGTGCTGGAGCAACTGGTAGGCCAGCAGCACGCCGCTGGCGCCGCCCCCTATGATGATCGCGTGCCGGCTTGCGAAAGCGTCATGCAACCGCCCCGTTTTGGCCAAGTGATCAGCTCACATGAGACTGTCCTGTCGGATCGTGGCTGAATTCCAGCAGGTCGATGCGCGGGTAGTTGAAAAGAAAATCATTCTGCGAGGAGAGGCCAGAAGAGCAATTGGATTCCGGGAACCTGCACCCGCGCAGATATTTTTCGCGAGTCGATCGCTCGGACGTTGCTCAATGTTCGGGCAACGGCGTCATGATCGGGTTCCTGCACAGGATTCGATCCCGCAGATTCGATTCAGCCGACTGCCTTGCGCTTCCAAAAATCGTTCCGTTTCCTTTTCTGTGGCGTGCATAGAACCGCCGACGCGTCGCGACGATAACATTGAATGGCCATTTCATTGACGCGAGCGCCATCATCCCTTCTATTTGCGCAGGGAATTGTCCCGCTCAAGAGTGGCCGCATGCGATCCGATCGAACACCAGCGTCCGAGAATGCGCGTCTGCGCATGGCGTTGCGCTGTTTTTCCGCGGCCACCGGCGCCTGTTGCTGATCTTCCCGTTCAAGACAAATCGCGATCATCAACCAGACAGGAACACCGGATCGATCCGGTGAGAGCAGACATGACCCAAGCCTACATCATCGAAATAGAGAACCGAACCGCTGGCATCGTCGCCAGGGACGACCGCGGATACCGGTTCTTTTCCTCAGACCGCACTTTCGATGGCCTCGAAGGGCACGAATTTCGATCAGCGCGCGACGCCGAGCGGGCTGCCAGAACGCTGCTGCAACAACGCCGCCATCTGTTCGCCAATCCATCGACGGCCTCAGCGTTCTGATCCCATCATTCACAAAGTTAAACGGAGACCAACATGTCGTTTCGTTATGTTCTGATCGCCACAACAGTCCTTGCCGCCTGGTCGGCGAGCGCTGCGGCGGAAGTCATCAAGGTTGGCGTCACATCGGGACCGCATGCCCAGATCCTCGAAGCCGTGAAGCCGATCGCCGCGAAGAAGGGGCTGGATATCCAGTTGATCGAGTTTTCCGACTACGTGGTCCCGAACGCCGCGCTCGATGCGGGCGAACTTCAGGCCAACTCGTTTCAGAACCAGCCCTATCTCGATAACCAGAAGGCAGATCGCGGTTACAAGATCGAATCGGTGGGCCTGACGGTCAATTTCCCGATCGGGGTCTATTCGAAGAAGCACAAGAGCTGGTCGGATATCCCGAACGGCGGCACGATTTCGATTCCGAACGATCCCACCAATGGCGGGCGGGTGCTGCTTCTGTTGCGCGACAAGGAAGTCATCAAGCTGAAGGACGGCGTCGGCTTCAAGCCGAAAATCTCCGACGTCACCGACAATCCGAAGAAGCTCAAGTTCGTCGAAATCGATGCCGCGCAGTCGCCGCGCGCGCTCGACGATGTCGATGCCGCGGCCATCAACACCAACTATGCGACGCAGGCCGGCCTGGATCCTGTCAAGGATCCGATCCTCCGCGAAGATCCGAAGGGGCCGTATGTCAATCTGATCGCGGTCCGCGCCGCCGACAAGGACAAGCCTTGGGTCAAGACGCTGGTGGAAAGCTACCAGACGCCGGAAGTGAAGGAGTTCGTACTGGCCAAGTTCAAGGGCGCCGTACTGCCGAGCTGGTAAGCGCACACCCTCAAAGACAATCTCGAAAGGCAATCAGACCATGATCAATCGTCGCAACTTTCAATTGCTGGCAGCGGGGCTCGTCCTCGGTATCGGTGGCCGGGCTCCACGTGCGCAGGCCGACAGCAAGACCTTCCGGATCGCGCTACAGAAGGGTGCCGGCAATCTCGTCTTCCTGAAGGAGCGCGGCATTCTCGAGCGCAAGCTTGCTCCGCTCGGATGGTCGGTGACATGGACCGAGTTTCAGGCCGGACCGCAGCTGCTCGAATCGCTCAACGTCGGCGCCACCGATTTCGGCCTGGTGGGCGAGGCGCCCCCGATCTTCGCCCAGGCTGCGGGCGCCAACATCGTCTATGCGGGCTTTGAACCGGCTTCGCCGAAGAACGAAGCGATCATTGTTCCGAAAGACAGCCCCATCAAGTCCGTGGCCGATCTCAAGGGAAAGCGTGTTGCCCTCAACAAGGGGTCGAACGTCAACTACCTGATCGTGAAGGCGCTGGAAGCGAACGGGCTGACCTATGGTGATATCGTTCCGGCCTATCTCGCGCCCGCCGATGCCCGTGCGGCCTTCGAGCGCGGCTCGGTCGATGCCTGGGTGATCTGGGACCCTTATTACGCCGCCGCCGAGCTCAGTCTCGGGGCCAGAGCCATTGCCGACGGGACGGGTCTTGCGCCGAACGTGGCGTTCTATATGGCGTCGCGGCCGGTGGCGGAGAGTAACTCGGAGGTCCTGAAGGCGGTGCTGGCGGCGGTCGACGAAATCGACGTCTGGATCAGGGATAACCGCAAGCAATATGCCATCGAGCTTGCGCCAAAGGTCGGACTTCCGGTTGAGGTCATCGAGCGCGGCGTCAACCGCGCCGAACTAGGTGCACACCCCATCGATGCGGCAACGCTTGCAGGTCAGCAGAAGATCGCAGACGCCTTCGCGGACCTGAAGCTCATTCCCAAGCCGCTCAAGGTTACCGACGCTGCATGGAAGGTCGGGGGGTAGGTCGGCCCGGCGCCTCGTCCTGACCCTCGATTTCCATCTCCCTGCTCCTTTGCATGGGGTTGTTTTCGATATTTTGGTTTGGGGACGCGGTGCGGTCCGGCTTTGCTTGTCGGCTCGATCCGCATCCCGATCATTCTGCGGCGATGATTGACCTGAGGCGCGGGGGCGGCGCATGGGCAACACCCGACGGGATCGACGCCAGCAGCGACCTTGTATAGGGCTGGCGCGGGCTGTCGAAGATATCGGCGACGGTCCCGTGTTCGACGATGCGCCCGCGATGCATCACCGAGACGGTGTGGGCGAGTTGGCGCACCAGGGCCAGGTCGTGGGAGACGAACACATAGGTCAGGCCCAGATTGGCCTGTAGCGAGAGCAGCACCTCGACGATGTCCGCCTGGACGGTGACGTCGAGCGCGGAGGTGGGTTCGTCGAGCACGATCACGTCAGGCTTGAGGACCAGCGCGCGCGCGATGGCCACGCGCTGGCGCTGGCCACCCGACAGGGCTCCCGGCTTGCGGGAGAGCAGGTGCTCGCCGAGCCCGACGTCGGCCAGAGACCGGCGAACCCGCTCGACCCGTTCCTTGGGGGCTCCGATCTTGAACCGGTCGAGCGGCTCGCGCACCAGTTGCTCGACCTTCCAGGTCGGGTCGAGCGAGGCGAACGGGTTTTGATAGATGAACTGCAACTGGCGCCACACCGCGCGCAACTCTCCGGGCGAGCGACCGGTGAGCCGCGCGCCGGCGACCGAGATGTTGCCGGTGTCCGGTTCCTCGAGCCCAAGCAACAGCCGGACCGCCGTTGTCTTGCCCGAGCCGGACTCGCCGACCAGCGCGTGCGTGGTGCCGGCCGGGACGGCGAACGATACGTCGTCGACGGCCGTCAGTGTCTTTCCATCGACGGTGAAGGTCTTGGTGACGGCGCTGAACTCGATCTTCGGTACCTCGCCGGCGCTGGTCTTGAGGCGACGCAAGCCCAGATCGCGCAGCTCGGCGTAGCGGTCGGGGTTGAGGGCCGGGACGTCGGCGTACAGCTCCTTGGCGTATGCCGACCTCGGCGAAGAGAAGACAGAAGTGGTCCTGCCGGCCTCCTGGATGACACCGTCCTTGAGCACCACCAGCGAGCTGGCCCGCTCGGTGGCGATCGCCAGGTCGTGGGTGATGAGCAGCAGGCTGATATCCAGCTCGTGCTGCAACCGGGAGAGCAGGTCGAGGATCCGCTTCTGGATCGTGACGTCCAGCGCCGACGTCGGCTCATCTGCGACCAGCAGCGCCGGTCGGGGGAGAACCGCCAGGCCGATCAGCACCCTTTGCAGCATGCCGCCGGAGAGCTGGTGCGGATAGGAGTCGTAGACACGTTGGGGGTTGTCGAGCCCGACCTGGGCGAACGTCTCCAGGATGAGTTGCTTGCGGACCGCGTTATAGGGCTCGTCGAGAAGCGCGGCGGCCTCCTTTGCCTGGGCGCCGATCGTCCGCACCGGGTTGAGCGCGTTACCGGGGTCCTGCGGGACGAAGCCGATGGCCCGTCCCCGCAGCGGCCGGAAGCGACGCTCGGAGAGCCCCAGTATATCTTGTCCATCGAACTCGATCCGGCCGGTGGCGTGCCCACCGCTGGGGAGTAGCCGCAGCACCGCGCGTGCAATCGTCGACTTGCCCGAGCCGGATTCGCCAATGAGCGCGAGGCTCTGGCCGCGGCCGAGTTCGAACCCGACGTCGGTCACGACCTCGTTCGGTCCGTAGGAAACCGACAGGCCGTCCACGCGGAGCAGGGGCGCCGGCCGTTGCAGCTTCGGCGCGGTGGTCTCGGCGCGGGTGAGAATGGCGGTCAGTCCGTCTTGCGGAGCCATCGGCTGATCCTGTTGATGGAGAGAACGGTCCCGACCGTGACCAAGGCGGGCGCGTACACCAGCCACGGCCATTTGAGGTAGTCCTTGCCGATCGAGATCAGCAGGCCCCAGTCGGAGGCGGGCGGCGGGTCGCCGTAGCCCAGGAAGGCAAGGCTGGCGATCACCAGGAT
>Ga0181528_10002610_pt1 | contig 11132 bp, 8 predicted proteins | sample PEATcosm2014_Bin_47_FD_119742 | JGI IMG/M metagenome (GOLD analysis project Ga0181528, IMG submission 119742) | Peatland microbial communities from MTU Mesocosm Facility, Houghton, MI, USA - PEATcosm2014_Bin10_10_metaG | ecosystem: Environmental > Terrestrial > Soil > Wetlands > Peat | place... | reverse complement strand
GAAACGGAACGTCAGGTCATCACCGTCGAGGCTGTCCCACCGTCACGATTGAACGCAAATGTACCACGCGACCTGGAAACAATTTGCCTGAAGTGCCTTCATAAAGACCCTGCCCGACGTTATGCCAGCGCGGCGGAACTAGCGGACGATCTGCGACGATTTATTGGTGGCCAACCGGTTCGTGCGCGGCCCGTGAGTCGGCTGGAACGTGCGTGGCGATGGGGAAAACGTAATCAAAGTGTGGTCGCTGCGTTATCAGGAGTTGCATTGCTACTGACGTTGATTGTCGTGGGATCTGTCTGGGCAGCCACACATTTCCGTAAACTCGAAGTCGAGCACCGAAAGCTGGCACAAGAAAAAGGGAATCTTGCAGACCAGAAAGGACGGCTGCTTGCCGAAAAGGACCAAGAACGCGAAAAAGCTGTTCTGGCAGAAAACCGTGAAGCCAGGTTGCGTCGACAGTCCGAGGAGCAAGGTAACGAATTTCGCCGAAATCTTTATCTGGCAGAGATGAATTTAGCGGGGCAGGCCAAATCAATCCCCAGCGGTTTGTGTCGAGTCAGCGAATTGCTGGAGCGGTGGGGGTCTGAACGCCCCGATTTGCGTAAGTGGGAATGGTACTATCTAAACGGCTTATGTCATCGTTTTTTGTTTACTCGGACGGATCATTTGGCCGTGGTTTATGACGTTGCGTGGAATCCCAGCGGGACTCGCATTGCGTCGGCCGGCGCGGATCGAGCAATATGCATCTGGGATGTTTCGAACGAACGGCCGCCTCTGAGACTTTCAGGCCACAGCCGCGATGTACTTGCAATCGCCTGGAGCCCCGACGGGCAACGTCTGGCATCGGCCAGTTGGGATCGAACCGTGCGGGTCTGGGACACCATGTCCGGAGCCGAAGTGAACCAATTTTCAGGTCATACTGCGGAAGTCTTCGCCGTGGCTTGGAGTCCTACAGGAAACACGATCGCCTCTAGCGGAGAAGATCAAACCATCCAAATCTGGGCTGCTGTTGACGGAACAATCCGAAATGTCCTTCGCGGACATCACGACACTGTTGCGGGTCTCGCTTTTAGTCCAGATGGTCGGCGGTTGGCCTCGTGCGCCAGGAACTCAACAATATATGTTTGGGATATGACTTCCGGAATGGTAACACAAAAAATGAACGGCCACACGAACTGGGTGAATCAGGTGTCCTGGAACCCAGAGGGATCTCGGTTGGCATCAGCTAGCAATGATCAAACGCTGCGAATTTGGGATCCCGAAAACGGGCAAGAACTATTGAAAATTAGCGGACATACACAAGGAGGAATCTCGCATGTGGCCTGGAGTCCGGATGGCACACGCTTGGCGTCGAGCAGCGATGACCAAACTGTAAGCATCTGGTTGGCCGACACAGGCATCGAGGCCTTCAGTCTTCGCGGTCATACGGCTCCTCTGACATCCGTGGCCTGGAATCCCAAAGGCGATCGAATCGCCTCGGCGGGATATGACAGGTCGGTAAAAGTCTGGGATGCCTACACGGGAGCGGAAACACCAGTCATCACCGGCCACGATAAACCAGTCACATCGATTACCTGGCATCAAAAAGATTCCACGCTGTGCGCCACGGCCGACTCGGGCGGATTCATCAAGGTCTGGGACATCGCCGGGCGTAAGTTCCGTTGGACATGGCAGGCAGATAAGCAAATCGTGTATTCGCTTGCCTGGCATCCGGCCGGGACGCGTCTGGCGGCGGCGAGCGCAAACGGGTTGATTCGTCTTTGGGACGTTGCTCCAGGAACAGAGCCGACCGTAATCGAAGCGCATACCGGAATGATCTGGTCGGTGGCTTGGAGCCCGGATGGGCGAAGGCTGGCATCTGGCGGAAGCGACAAGGCAATTCGCATCTGGGACGCAATATCTGGAACTGTTTCACGAGTCATTCAGAACCATACGCACTCCGTTTACACCGTCGCTTGGAGCCCAGACGGCCGACATCTTGCGAGTGCCTCGGGAGACCGTACTGTCAAGATTTGGCTGGTTGCCACGGGCGAAGAAGTTCTCTGTTATCGAGGACACACGTCGGAAGTTCTCACGGTGGCGTGGAGCCCGGATGGAAGCACCCTCGCGTCAGCCGGTTACGATCAAACGGTTCATTTGTGGGACGTCGCCACTGGTCAACGAACCTCGCATCTGCATGGGCACATGTCGCATGTCGCTCAGGTCGTTTGGAGCCCGGATGGTAGCCGCCTGGCTTCAGCAGGAAGAGACGGGACAGTGAAGATCTGGGATACCCAAACGTGTAAAGAGGCTCTGACACCTGAGTCTCAAGCAAGTCAGGCAAGCGGTGTGGCCTGGAGCCCGGACGGAATGATTTTGATTTCGGCCAACGACGACCACCTGATTCGCATCCACGATGCCACCGCCGGTTACGTCGCCGCGAGGTCCCAGCAATCACTCACGGTGATCGATCGAGAGTTGTCCGCCGATTCATCACAGTACACATACTGGCGAATTCGCGCCGAGATTCATGCCCAGAATCAAGAATGGAAGCAGGCCGCTGTCGATGCGCGGCAATTTCTGCTAAGAAAATCGTATCCTGCCTGGTTGATCCTGGAAGGCGCTCTCGCAGGTCCATATCCAGAAGATCTGAATGTCCGCTGTTCTCCCGAGGATTGCCCTTTATTCGGCACAGCGGTGCCCGGCACAAGCGCAGGTGAATCGTCTGAGAGCGTGAACTGGAAAGTGGTTCCTTACAACTCGACAGGTCTGGTGGATTTTGGATCTCTTAGGGAACACATTGACCACGTCTCGGCTTATTTACGATTGCCAATCTATTCCCTCGAAGACCAGCACGTCGCTGTTTTGGTGGGAGCTGACGACCGCGCTCGGCTGTGGCTGAACGGCGAACTACTGTATGAATCTTCGCGCGCGGGCGCAGCTGTACCAGACGAAGTCGCGGTTCCGGCGCTGTTGAAGGCCGGTTGGAACACCTTGCTCGTCAGGGTCGCCAATGAATCCGAGGATCACGCATTGTATTTGCGACTATCCGATTCGGCGGTAGATATGGCGCGCATCCGTGGCACATCCAAATCAACGCAATAGGTGATTCGCCTCTCAATACGACGAATGATAAATCCATCGGGGAATAAAGCCCTGATTCATGAATCTTTGCCGCCGGTGGAAATAGTCCGGCCAGATCTTAGATCGATCGGTGCCGTGAGACGCACGGTTCACGAATGAAGCCGTACTTCTGTCGATCTTGTGTTGGCCTCCTTCAACGCTTAGATGAGTAGTGACAAACTCATTCGCTTCCCAGCGAATTCCGTCGAATATTTGTGATCGTAGTGTCTGAGTGATTCGAGAATCCAGCCCGCTCGCGGAAAGCGTCGACATTCCTCTGAATCCGTGCTTTTTCGAACGTGAATTGGTGCAACTCAATCTCACCGCTTAAGGAAGTCCCATGTTCCAGGAAACTTTGACCTACCAGGCCGATGGTCTCACGATGCGAAGCCAGCTCTTCTTCGAAGCCACGTCCCATCCATGCGCCGGTGTGCTGGTGTTTCCTGAAGCTTTCGGCTTGGGCAGCCACGTGATCGAGCGTGCGAAAAGGTTATGCGAACAGGGCTACGTTGCCCTCGCTTGCGACTTGCACGGTGAGGCCCGGCACGTGGACGACCTTCCGGAAGCGATGAGCCTGCTGCAACCTCTGTTCGACGATCCATCGCGAACTCGTGCTCGTGCGGCTGCGGCTCTGCAAGCCCTGATTGCGAGGCACGAGGTGGACGCGGTGCGCATTGCTGCGATTGGATTCTGCTTTCCAATGCCGTTGGAACTTGCAAGGTCAGGGGCCAACCTCCGTGCCGTGGTCGGCTTTCACACCAGCCTGGCAACAAAGAAGCCGACAACCGACGCGCGCACGATCAAGGCCAAAGTACTCGTCTGCATTGGTGCCGATGACCCCTATATTCCACCGGACCAGCGTGCCACGTCCGAGGCCGAAATGCGCGATGCCGGAGTGGACTGGCAAATGCATGTGTACGGCCGCACTGTTCACAGCTTCACTAATAAGGAAGTCGCGAAACGGAATATGCCCGACGTTCTTAGATACAGCCTCGAAGCCGACACTCGGTCCTGGGCGTCGCTGCTTGAACTCTTCTCGGAAACGCTGGCGAACGAGACAAAGAGATCGTCCGAACTTGAAACGAGCGGCAACGGATTTCTTCCATTTGCAGTGCCTGTTGTGACCACCCCAAACGCTTAGTCAGGTAACGGCAGGCAAGTTCTGTAGTAAGCGACTCTCATGTCAAACGTGCCTGCTTCAATTGGAAACTCACGTAGGTTTCTGTCTGTTTTCTGTCGCTCACGTCGAAATGGCAACTTTCTTGCATTCGCGTCGAGCAGACCAATCTAGGAAAGGTGTCGTACTATGAAGAAGCGAATTTTCAGCGGCGTCAGTGTTGCAGCGTTAAGCCTCGCCATCGTGAGTGTCGTGGCCTTCACTCGGCAGGGCCAAACGGATGATAAAAAGCTGGTACGCATTGAACACAAAGCGATAATGCAATCGTGTGCCAAGGCATGTTCGGATTGCCAGCGTGCTTGCGACACTTGCGCGACCCACTGCGCTCACATGTTGAATGAAAGTAAGAAAGATCACTTAACGACTTTGACGACCTGTCGAGACTGCGCGACAGTCTGTTCAGCGGCCTCACAGATCGTGGCAAGGAGTGGACCCTGTTCCACGGCAATTTGCACGGCCTGTGCCGAGTCATGCTCTTCGTGCGCAAAGGCGTGTGAAGCTTTCTCCGATGACGCGCAAATGAAGTCATGTGCCGAGGAATGCCGTAAGTGCGAGAAAGCATGCATGGAAATGCTAAAGGACCGTCAGTCCACCAAGTAAGACCGGACCAATGTGCATCGACGAGAACCTTAGACGGCCCAATCTTCATCAATACTCGGATGCGATATTGACCACTTCCCTTCAATCTGATCCTTACACGGAGATTTGATCATGCCTCGAACGACGAAATTCATTCCAGTGCTTTCTCTTTCCGCCATCGCTTTGATGATTGTTGGCCTGAGCAACTTCAGCATTGCAGAAAAGTCTGCGCCGGCAAATTCGGCAAACGGAATGAACTCAATGAAGGTGCATTACAAAACGGTGAAGATTGACAACCTTGACATTTTCTACCGCGAATCTGGTCCGAAGGATGCGCCGATAGTTTTGCTGCTCCACGGTTTTCCGACAAGCTCACAGATGTTTCGTAATTTGCTTCCCGCTTTATCCGATCGGTATCATGTGATCGCGCCGGACTACCCAGGCTATGGCCACAGCTCGATGCCGGCGCGCGACGAGTTCGCGTATACCTTTGACAACCTGGCAAAAGTGATCGAGCACTTCACTGAAAAACTCGGCATTACCAAGTATGCCCTTTATGTGCAGGACTATGGCGCCCCGGTTGGTTATCGCCTGGCGGCGAAACATCCAGAGCGAATCACTGCGATCATCGTGCAAAATGGGAACGCCTACGATGAAGGACTCGATAACGATTTCTGGAAACCGCTCAAGGAATATTGGAGCGATCCAACCAGCAGCGAGAAACGAAACTCCATTCGTAAGTTGGTAAGCTACGACGCAACCAAGTGGCAGTACACTCACGGAGTGAAAAACCTCGAACTTGTCAGCCCGGACGGGGCCGCCCATGATCAGTTTTTGCTCGACCGCAAGGGCAACGACGAGATCCAACTCGACCTCTTATTGAGTTACGGCAGCAATCCACCTCTGTATCCTTCGTGGCAAGCATATTTCCGCAAACATCAGCCACCAATGTTGATTGCCTGGGGAAAGAATGACCAGATTTTCCCGGCCGATGGGGCAGAACCGTACAAGAGGGATCTGAAGACACTTGAGTATCACCTGCTTGACGCTGGCCATTTTGCTTTGGAAACGGACGGTGATCAAATCGCCAAGCTGATGCGGGAATTTCTCGGCAAATACGTGGCGAACAAATGAGGATTACGGCGAAAGCCACTGGGATCATTTGAGACGAGCGGCCCCGCTTTTCCGCAGAGCCACATCGAGAGAGCTTCGACATTAGGCCACTAAATCTTGCCACCCATCTCACGAACAAATGAATTAGGAGTATTCTGATGACGACAAACTTCGAATCCGTCTTTCCACTTGAGAGCAGCGAGCTAAGGCCGTTGCTGGACGACGTGGCCTATCTTCGCACTGTGATGGTCAACCTTTATTTCGTCGGTCATGTCCACGCGAAGGATCGGGAATGGGTTCTGATCGATGCGGGATTGGCCGGATCGGCAGATCGAATCGCCCAGGCAGCCGAGGTACGTTTCGGCCCTGGCTCCCGTCCGTCGGCAATCATTCTGACTCACGGTCACTTCGACCATGTGGGCGCGCTGGAGGCCCTTTCGCGGTGCTGGGACGTGCCAGTTTATGCCCATACGATGGAGCTACCTTTTCTGACGGGGCAATCTTCCTACCCGCCGACTGACCCATCCGTTGGCGGAGGGCTCGTTGCCACCATGTCCTGGAGCTATCCCCAGGGGCCGATTAACCTGGGCGACCGCGTGAAACCCTTGCCTGAAGACGGATCAGTTCCAGGTCTGCCCGATTGGCGCTGGATCTTCACACCGGGTCACACTGCCGGTCACGTCTCGTTTTTCCGGGATGCTGACAGGACTCTGATTGCTGGTGACGCCATTGTGACGACGAGGCAGGAATCGGCGTTGGCCGTGATTGCTCAGCGCCGTGAGTTACACGGTCCGCCGATGTACTTTACGCCCGACTGGGAAACCGCCGGCAAATCGGTCGCGACCCTGGCGGATCTCGAACCCGAGATTGCCGCCACCGGCCACGGCGAACCGTTGCGGGGTGAATCAATGAGGGCTGACCTGCACGCCCTGGCACGTGACTTCCGACGCAGGGCTGTTCCCCACCACGGCCGATACGTGGATCGGCCAGCCAAATATGACGAGAAGGGGGTGGTGTCCATTCCGCCCGACGTGCCGCGCAGCCAATTCAGTTTCCTGCGTGGTGTAGATGAAATTGCCAAGTTGACGCAGGGGTTGCTCGTCAGGGAACTGGTCAAGCAATAGAGATTTTCCATTCGCACAAAAAAGGAATAAACATGAAGATTCACAAAAGCGATACGGCGTTGGTCATTATCGATCCGCAGAATGATGTCTTGAGTGAACGAGGTGTTTCATGGGGCTTGGTGGGCGATAGCGTCAAGGAAAACCACACCGTTGAGAACATCGAACAACTGTTCAAAGCTGCGAAACAAGGGGACATGGGGGTCTTCATCTCTCCCCATTATCTTTACCCCGCGGATCAAGCTTGGCAGTTTGGCGGACCGGTCGAAAAGATGATGTTGGAAAGCAAGGAGTTTTATTTGCCCGGTCCGCTAAAACTCGACGGCCTTTCCGGATCGGGGGCCGACTGGCTCGAGCGATACAAGCCGTTTATCGAGGATGGCAAAACCATCGTCGTCAGCCCCCACAAGATGTGGGGACCTCAAACCAACGATCTTGTCTTTCAGTTGCGAAAACAACGCATCAACAAGGTTGTACTCGCGGGCATGCTGGCAAACCTTTGTGTTGAAAGCCACTTGCGTGAATTGCTTGAGCAGGGATTCGAAGTTGCGATCGTGAAGGACGCGACAGCAGCCCCCAGGCATCCCGAATTGGGCGACGGCTATCATGCGGCAATTATCAACTATCGATATTTGGCAAATGCGGTTCTGTCGACGAACGACGCCGCGACGGCCATGAGTTAGCTCGTTGTTGAAACGTCTCAAACTGCAACTGGTGATCCGCAGTTTTGCCGACGCTGTCGCCCACGCCAAGCATAAAGGGTATTCATCGTGACCAACGAACAGTATCACAATCTCATTATCGGTAGTGGTGAAGCCGGAAAATATCTCGCCTGGAATCTGGCGAAAATGGGCCAGACAACCGCCGTCGTTGAACGATCGATGATTGGCGGATCTTGCCCCAATGTGGCCTGTCTGCCGAGCAAGAACATCATCCATAGCGCGAAGGCCGTGGCGCTGGCCGATCCAACAACCGGCTTGGGTGTGATGACTGGATCATTCAAGGTTGACATGTCTGGCGTTGCGCGTCGCAAGAGCATGATGGTCAATGGACTGGTGGACTTACACCTGGCTAATTTCAAAGCGAGTGGGGCTGAACTCATCATGGGCGAAGCTCGTTTTACGGAACCGAAAACCGTGCAATTGATGCTGAATGGCGGCGGCTCTCGCCAATTGCGTGGTGATCGCGTCTTCCTTTGCGTTGGCACACGAGCCAGTATCCCTGACGTGCCTGGACTCACTGACTCCGGACCAATGACACACGTCGACGCATTGAATCTGGAAAGATTACCCGAGCATTTGGTCATCCTTGGCGGTGGTTACGTTGGCCTCGAGTTTGCCCAGGCGATGCGCCGCTTTGGCAGTCGCGTCACAATTGTTCAACGCGGCCGTCAACTGCTCGATCGAGAAGACCCCGAAGTGTCGCAGGCGCTTCTGGAACTGATGAAGGATGATGGCGTTCAGGTCCTTCTACAAGCGGAGGTGTTAAGCGTCGCGGGCCGTTCGGGTGACAACGTGACGCTGAAGATTCGCTCGGGCACCTCGGAAAGTCTCGTGGAAGCCTCCGATATACTGGTAGCGGCGGGCCGAACTCCAAATACCGATCGACTGGATATCGCGCGAGGAGGTGTCGAGTTGGACTCGCGAGGCTACATTCGCGTCAATGAGAAGCTGCAGACGAGTGCCACCGATGTCTGGGCCATGGGTGACTGTGCTGGCAGTCCCCAATTCACGCACGCCGGTTACGACGACTTTCGGATTGTCCTCAACAATCTTGCAGGTGGCAACCGCAGCACGCGCGGTCGACTTATTCCGTATTGCCTGTTCACCGACCCGGAACTGGCTCGCGTTGGAATGAGCGAATCCGAGGCAAAGGCCAAGAATGTGCCCTACCGAGTCGCGAAGGTTCCCATGTCATCTGTACCGAGAATGCAAACCCTATCACAAACGCGCGGTTTCGCTAAGGCTTTGATCGGTACCGACAATCAAATTCTTGGATTTACGGTTTTCGGTGCTGAAGCGAGCGAGTTAATGGCGGTCGCTCAGACTGCGATGCTGGGCGGAATGCCGTTTACGGCATTCCGAGACGCGATCTTTACGCACCCCACCGCGGCGGAAGGGCTGATCGTTTTATTCACTAGCGGGTTTGCGGGTGCGAAGTGACCTTTGAGCATGACTCCGTCTAACCAAAGAAATTGACACGACTCAAAATCAAGCAAATGAATAAGGAGTTTCAGCGATGGCCAAAATCACGGCGAAAGACGGGACTCAGATTTATTACAAGGACTGGGGCGGTGGGCTACCCGTTGTCTTCAGTCATGGATGGCCTTTGAACGCCGATGCGTGGGATGACCAGATGCTCTTTCTGGGCGAACACGGCTATCGGGTGATCGCACATGATCGTCGCGGCCACGGTCGGTCGAGTCAGCCATGGACTGGGAATGACATGGATACGTACGCGGACGATCTTTCGACGCTGGTGGAAACACTCGATCTTAAAGACGTGGTCCACGTCGGTCACTCGACCGGTGGAGGCGAAGTCGCGCGCTACATCGGGCGACACGGTACGAAACGTGTCGCAGGGGCTGTGCTCATCAGCGCGGTTCCGCCAATCATGTTAAGAACTTCGACAAATCCGGGCGGTTTGCCGATCGATGTCTTTGACGGCATCCGTGCCAGTGTCCTTGCCGACCGTTCACAGTTTTTCAAGGATCTTTCCCTGCCGTTCTATGGCGCCAATCGAGCGGATTCAAAAGTCTCGCAAGGCGTGCGCGATTCGTTCTGGTTGCAAGGAATGCAGGCCGGGCTGAAGAGTGCCTTCGACTGCATCAAAGCGTTCTCAGAAACGGATCAAACAGAGGATCTCAAGAAGTTCGACGTACCGACGCTCATTATTCATGGCGATGACGACCAGATCGTTCCGATGGGGGCGGCGGCCATGCTCTCGTCCAAATTGGTGAAGGGCTCGGTGTTAAAGGTGTATCCTGGCGCGCCACACGGTTTGACCAGCACTCACAAGGATCAGGTGAACGCTGATCTGCTTGCTTTCCTCCAAAGTGCGAAATAGTTCCATCAAAAGTCGCTTAACTTCGCCACAAACGTTCCCAATTCGAAATCCATGCAGGAGAAATCTGACGTGTTTAAAACCAAGAATGACCTATCTGAAGAAATCCGTGTCCAGGCTGTTGCCTTGCTGAACGCACGTCTGGCCGACTGCGTCGACCTGCAGACGCAGACCAAACAGGCTCACTGGAACGTTAAAGGGCCGAACTTCATCGGGCTGCACGAGTTGTTCGACAAGATTAACGAGGACGTTGAAGAGTATGTCGACACCATCGCCGAACGAGCTGTGCAACTTGGCGGCGTCGCCGAGGGGACTGCGCGGATGGTCGCGAAACGTAGCTCGCTTGCTGAATACCCGGCGAATGCAGAGGATGGTTCAAGTCACGTGGATGCGTTGTCGTCGGCCCTGGCGTCTGTCGGTAAAGCAGTCCGAAAGGCCATCAATCAGGCTAACGAATTGAGAGATCTGGACACGTCTGACCTGTTCACCGAGGTCTCACGCGGGATTGATAAGTGGCTTTGGTTTGTCGAGGCGCATCTTCAAGCGGACCGATAGCCAAGTTCGGCACGTCCGTAATAGATAAAGGCTTTATTCATCTGATCTTCACCGTGAGGAGTAAGCGATGACTTCAAATCTTTTGCCCCCCCAAACGTCAATCGTGGTTGCTCCGCCTTTCACGTTTGAGACGGCCAAGCAGAAGGTACGGCTGGCCGAAGACGCGTGGAACTCGCGCGATCCGGACCGTGTTTCCTTGTCGTATACAGAAGACTCGGTTTGGCGAAACCGAAGTCAATTCGTGACCGGCCGAGATGCAATACGCCAATTCCTGGCCAGCAAGTGGAAACGCGAACGCGATTACCGCCTGGTGAAAGAACTGTGGGGATTCCGGGAAAATCGTATGGCAGTGCGATTTCAATACGAGTGGCGCGACGAGACCGGGCATTGGTTTCGAAGCTACGGAAATGAACTGTGGG
>Ga0181528_10002609_pt1 | contig 11135 bp, 9 predicted proteins | sample PEATcosm2014_Bin_47_FD_119742 | JGI IMG/M metagenome (GOLD analysis project Ga0181528, IMG submission 119742) | Peatland microbial communities from MTU Mesocosm Facility, Houghton, MI, USA - PEATcosm2014_Bin10_10_metaG | ecosystem: Environmental > Terrestrial > Soil > Wetlands > Peat | place... | reverse complement strand
CCTGAATCGCATCCAGATTGACAATCGGAAATACGGACACGCTCACCCCCTGGCCGATGTCCGGCTGCACCAAGAGGACCTTTATCCAATCGATCAACGACCAGGAACCTTTAAGGTCCTCCCTGCCCAATCCACCGAAGACGGCGATCCGAACCGGGTCGATGCTCGAGCCGGGACCGAAATACACGAACTGCGGCAGGAAGATCCTTTGGCCGGGTCCCTCTATGGGGCCCAGCGGTGATCCAAAGACGCTGTCCGAGGCGGACGCCTCCTCGTAAAGGGCGCCTGCTGAGGAGTATATTCTAGCCGCCTCATTTCTGCCACGGCAACCCGGCACAGTTCGGCCCGTGTGCTCAAGCCCGATCGCGGCATCATTCCGAGGGGAGCGCGACATAGGAGGTTATACAGCCACTCCCTTCGAGGCCAGGAGCGTGCGAGCGTTCTCGCTGAAGATCCTTTTACGGTCCTCTGGTGTGAGAGGCGAATGCTCCACGTTCTCGATGACAGGAACCACCGATGCGGCGGCACCGTAATCGGTTCCAAACAAAATCCGGTCGGCGCCGATCACGCGGGCCGCGAGCGCGATCGCCTCGGGGCCGCGACCTCCGGCACCAGTGTCGAGATAGATGTTCTTGAATTTTCCCCGGATGTCCGTGATTCCGTTCGCCGCGGCCGACTGCTGCACAGATTCGGCGACAAGGGCGATCCCGCCGACGCCACCCAGCTGCGCCACCTGAACAGTGACATCCGGATAGGCGTCAAGAAATCCCGAGAATGCAAAGGTGATCGTCGCCGCGGTGAAATTCCACAGATTGTCGAGGGCGCTCCTCGCGGGTTTCGAGTCCCCGTGAACGGGCCTCGGAGGCTGTCCCGGTATCCGCGCATTCGCGTAACCCGTGTGGAGGTAGATGTGGCTCTTGAATTTTTGCGCGACCTCGAAGACGGGGGCAAAGGCCCGGGCACCCTCGAGCGTCGCGAAGCCGTTCACAGGAAGGACGCCGCCGATAAGGCCGAGCCTGTCATGCGCTCGAGCGAGCTCCCTTGCAGACCACTCGATATCAAGGGTCGAAAGGGCAGCGACACCTGTGAACCGGGATGGGTTCTTCTGAACGAGGCCGGATAGGTCGTCGTTGTAGGCAGCCCAGAGGAGCCTGGCCTCCTCCGCCGTGAGGTCGGGGTCGACGTTTGAAGTGGTCGGCCACGAGATCAGCTGGCGCTGAACACCGTGCTTGTCCAGATGGCTTATGCGCGTCTCAGCGCCGTCAAACATCTGCGTGCCGCGGGGTCCGTTAGGACGCGGTCCCTGGCCGCTCGCAGGAGCTCCAGGGCGCACGAGGTTCCGCTCGCCGTTTTCGTTTGTCACGTAGCGGACGCCAACCGTCTTGGTAGAGAGAATCTCAAAGGCTCCCGGCGATATCCAATGATTGTGCAGGTCGAATAACCCGCTGGGCCCGGCGGACGCGTTGTCATGCGATTCGGCGACTGCTTGGGACCGAAGGCGAGACGGCAGCAAAGCGGCAACCGCGGTGGCGGCGGCTCCCATTTGGAGGAACTGGCGGCGGGATTTCATAGTGATGCAGGTTTTGACTGTATGTATTCTGCTCAGGTTATGCCCCGGGCCTTCAGGAGGGCCCGGGAATTGTCGACGTAGATAAGCTGACGCTGAGAGGGTGTGAGCGCCTTGTTGAGAGATGCGACCGAGGGAGCCAGGCGATCCTGCGAGGTCCCTCCCCCGACCCCGTAGTCGGTCCCGAAAAGGATCCGATCGGCGCCGAATTTTTGAGCCGCCAACGCTACCCATTCGCCGTTGCTGCTCGAATAGGGACCGGGTTCCAGATAGATACGCCTGAGTCGCGCCAGGGGATCCTTGATGTTGAGCCGGGGCCCAGAAGCGATGATCGAATCGATCAGGTAGGGGAAGAATCCGCCCAGCATGATCACCTGGACGGTGACGTCGGGATACGGATCCAGGAAGTCGGACAGCCCTAGAGTGATTGCTCCGTTCACGAGGTGCGTGTTGCTGATCACGCTCCAGCGGACGGCACCCAGATCCGTGGGCACGATTAGCGGCGGCTGCCCGGGCAGCTGCGTGCTCGCCGGAGCCCGGTGGACGAATATATGGCTCCCAAATTTCTGCGCGGTCTCGAACAGCCGCGCTTGCGTGCGTGCGCTCTCAACCGTCGCAAAGGCATTGAGGGGCAACGCGACGCCGATCAGCCCCAGATCCTGGTGGGCCCTGGCCAGTTCCTCGGCAGCCCATGCGGGATCGGTTGTGGGCACCGCGGCAACTCCAAGGAACCGCCCTGGATATTTCATCAGCGTCGCAGCCATGTCGTCGTTGAGCGTTCGATAGAAGGGGCGCAGCTCTTCGATCGGAAGCGTCGCATCGTATCCCAGCGCCACCGTGTAGCTCAGCAGTTGGCGCTGGACCCGATTTTTATCGAGATGTCTCACCCGGGTCTCGATGTCGGAAGCTGAGGTTACGGACGGACGGCCGCCCGCAGCTGAAACCGTGGTGAGGTTCTCGAGCACGCTCCGGCCCTGATCGTCCTTATAGATGCGCGGGGCCTTGGTCCGGCCGGAAAGATAGGAGATCTCGCCGGGCGTGATGACGTGGCTGTGCCAGTCGACCAGAACCAGTGGATCGGGACCGGACGGCAGGGAGGAATCCGGCTCCGCAAAGGTGCGCTTCGGCAAGAGTGTCCCGGCGGCAGCTGCGATGCCGGCGAGCTTAATGAATCTGCGTCGTGTGGTGGCCATCGCGGGTCCCCTCAGAAGCGATAGGCCACCCTCAGCCCCGCATTTGCGCCTGGCAGGGGCGTGGAGCCACCCGCATGATCGTGCTGGTTGGTCGCGTTCTGAAGGTCCAGCGCAATGCGGTAACGGGGCTGGTTGTAATAGACGCCCAGGTCGAGGTTGTAGTCTCCTGGCACCGTTACGGAGCCGTCGGTCGCGACCCAATAGGAATCGTGAACGGAATAGTCCGCCTTCACGCCGAAGCCGGAACTGAACTCGTACACGGCATATAGTGTGCCGGTATTGTGTGGCAGGTTCACGATCCGGGTGTTCACGCCCTTGACCGCCGTGGTCGCCCCCAGGATGTTGGTCGAGTTGTCGGCGACGATCGGAGCCGGAGCGCTGAACGTGGAATTGAGGTTTGTCGCGGCAAGGTAGCTATAGTTGACGCCGAGGCTGAACCGCTTGATCGGCTGGTAGCGCAGCGAGAATTCGGTTCCCTGATAGAGGCCCAACGCCTGGATCGGGTTGGCATTGGCGGCGGCGCCGGCGGGAAGCGCAAGCGTCCCTTCCCGGGTCTGTCGGTACTCGTCCACGGTGACGAAGAGCTTGTCCGGGATGACCTCCGCCTTGGCGCCCGCCTCGCTCAATTCACTTACGCTCTTGAAATTGTAGGGGTCGAGTTGGTTCGCGACGCCTGCGATCGTGGTCGAGAAGCCCACGGCGCCGCTGGTGTTGCCGTCCGTCGCGGTCACATAGTCGTAGGTGAAGTAAGTGGTCAGCCAGGGCACCGGCTTGTAGCTCAGGCTCGCGGAATAGGACGGTTCGGGAACCCTGACCGAACCGCTGAGCGCGCTATTTCCGGGTATGTTCGGGGTATAGATGGGATTTGAAGCGTGGGCCCATGCGAGGGATTCGCGCGCTCCAAGGTCTAGGATGAAATGGCTCCCAATCTTAATGGAGTGTTGGCTGAAGATGCCGCCCCACTCCTCGAGCGTGTAATAGTCCGCCGTTCCTAGCGTTCCGACGACGGTGCCCGTCGAGCTGCCGCCAGGGGTTGTGGCGCCGCCGTTCGTGCTCTGAGGGACCGGCAAGTACTGCCAAAAACCCTTCAGATAGCCAAAGTTAGTAAGCACCGGGGTGTTTACCGTGCCTGAAAACGGATAGACCTGTGCCCCGAAGAAGGAATTTCGGTTAAAGGTCGCGGGATTGGCCTCCAGATTGTAGAAGTCGCCTGTCGGCCCGTAGGCCGCGCTTTCGCTGTCCTTGAAGTTCGTGCTGGGCTCCCATCGAAAGGCCAGGCCCGTGTTGCTGTCGTGCTCGATGTTTACCCCGAGCACCTTGTAAAGCAGCTTTAGCTGCGCCTCGAAACGGTCTTCTATGGAGTTGGCCAGGATGTAGTTGAAGAACCCCCCGTTCGAGGTGCTGTCGGTGAGGTAGCGGCCATAGGTGAGGCTGTTCACGAGCACCAGGCTCTCGTTGACCTCCTTCTTGAAGCGGGTCTGGAAATTCACCGTGTCCGTGTAGGTGGGATAGGCCGGGTCGTTCAGAGTAGCCGCTTCTGAAATCGCCTCAGGCTGCACGAGGGCGGGGTCAAGAACGTAGCCGACGATCGTCCCGGCACCGGCCGTTGTGTCGCTCGTCGGATTGGCGGTGGGCGCACCCGCATTATAGTAGGTTAGGCCGTTCGGCGCGGTTACCTTCGTCCGCTTGATCCAGTTTCCCGTAGCAACCCCGGAGGCGTTGAGCACCGGCGAGTAATAGCCGGTGCCGACCTGGATGATGGGCGTGGCCGGACCAGCGAGATAAATGCTGTTATCGATCAGCTCCTGGTTAACCCTATTTTGGAAGTTGTTTACGATCCAGTCGTAGTGGCCGTACTCTAAATTAAAATCCAGGGCCGTAGTGCTATTGGGCCGCCATCCGAGCGCCCCGAAGAAGTTATTGTAGCTATCATGGGTGTTGGCGTAGTAGGAGTCAGTCGTGTCACCCTCGTAACTCACCCGAAAGGCGAGCTTCCCCTCGACGATTGGCGCTCCGATGTCGATCTGCGCCGAATCCTGCAATTTGTAACCCTCGCCGTCGAACCACTGCCCGATATCGACCGACACGACTCCGCGCTCCTGGTCGAAATATGGCTGCTTTGTGATGTAATTGACGTAGCCGGCCGTGCGGGCCGAGGGGCCAAAAATGACTGAAGCCGGACCCGCAATGAGATCCGCGCTTTCATAGGGATTGAGCGTAAACGGGCGATTGTTCGTTCCGCGCGTGAGGAGTCGGACTCCGTTCTGGTAGAGATCGCCCTGGGAGCCCCGGAAATAGGGGGTGCCCGCGTTGACCGCCGCACCCGTCAATAGGCTTGTCGAGGGACTGTAGCGGGCAAAATCGTTTACGCTGTTGATGATGTCGTTGTTGAATTCCTCGGGCGTGATCTGCGAGACGCTTCTCGGGACGTCCTGATAGGGTGTTGCGAAGCCGTAAAGTGCGGAGACCGGACGCTCCGGAAGGGTCGAATCCGCGAGTTCGGTCTCGCCAACCGTGTACTGCTCCAGTGTGACCAGATTACCGTCAGCGGCAGAGGGCGGCGGAGCGGGAACGCTGGGTGCCGAGGAGGGCCCGGCGACTGCAGCTGGCGTCGGTAAGGCAGATGCGGCCGCGGGCGCCGCCGGCTCGGAACCGCTGGCGGGACCGTTCGCACCGGACTGGTCACCCAAAGCAGTGAACGCGAGTATGGAAGCCGTGAATACAGCGGCAGCGACGTGTCCAGTCCTCCGAGTCCTCAGATAGCTGCCCGGCGCAACGCGGTCAGAGTCTGTAGGGGATCCCGCCGTCCCCACCCTCGCCCGGAACATGCCGAGCGGCTTGTGCTGGCCAAGAAACCCAGTGTCGATCTGGGCATTCGTTTTTGGTTTGATGTGAGGGTATGGGTAACGGCTCATGTGGTCTCACAAATAACCGCCTGCCTAAATTGAATTTCTGTAGTTCGTTTATTATCATCTTTTTCGGTTTCATTTTAATCCCTACCATTCCAATAGAGTTGACCGCCGATTTTTTGCCCGTTCGATGGCACCCCGCCACGGATGCTCCGACGACCAGGCCACTGGAGAAAGGCTTTCGACGCACTTTGCCATGCACGAACCTCTTCCCAGACATCCTCCAAATGCTCCACGCCCCTTCGTCTCAATGGGGGGCATACCATGACCCTTCAGGCCGGATACGAGGACGTAACGACGAAGGCCGGTACCGAACACGCTGGCAGCGAGTCCCCACCCGACGCCTCTGATGGCGGCGCGAGCTTTGGCTCCCCTGAACGGAACGCCTATTTGCGAGAGGCCGCGGAGCGTCTTAGCGCTGCCCTTTTCCATGTGGTGCACCAGCCAACGTCCAAAGGCCGGGATCGGTCACTTGCCGCACTGGTGGCTCTCATCTATGGCCCCACACCGTTCGGCGGAGTGAACAGCCTGAGGGACGTGGCGATGCGTTACGGCATGACGGAGCAGAATCTCTTCCAGCTGATGCGCGGCCACCGCGACCTGCTGGCTCGCGCGGCCGACCCGGAGTACGAGATATGAAGCCCGATACGCGGCCGGCCGCGGACCCCAGCGGCGCCCAGAACGCCCCCCAAATCCGATCAGAGTCGGCTGGGGCCTTCATGCACGGCGGAAATCGATATTGCATCGAAAGGATCCGGTTCCTGGGCCCACCCGCGAGGCACGACTACATTCGAATCGGGATTTTCGCCGGTATTCATGGAGACGAACCCTCGGGAACGGCCGCTGTGCGCATCTTTCTCAATTCTCTCATCAAAGAGCCTGTACGAGCCACGGGATACGAGTTATTCGCATACCCCGAAGTCAATCCGGTCGGCCTTGAGAGGGGAACACGGGGAAATTGCTCCGGGATAGACCTGAATCGGGATTTCTGGAGGTCCTCAAGGGAACCCGAAATCGGTATCATAGAGCGCGAACTGCGGGAGAATGGCTTCAACGGTCTCATTGCGCTGCACGCGGACGACTCCTGCGCGGGCACTTACGGGTATTCACACGGCAATGTGGTGGAGGACAGCCTGCTTAGGCCGGCGCTGCTTGCAGCCGAAAGGGTGCTTCCTAGGGACCCGCGTCCGTCGATTGACGGATTCCATGCACACGAAGGAATCATCACCGATTGCTTTCAAGGTATTCTAGCCCCGCCTCCCGAGCAACATCCTCGGCCGTTCAATCTTATCTTTGAAACTCCTGCCCATGTGGCCCTCAACATTCAAGTTGCAGCCCATGTTGCCGCGCTTGATGCAATCCTGGCCACTTATCGAGGTTACATGTCCTACGCTCAGGATCTTTAGAATCCGTCGCGGACCGATAACGAAGAAACTGTAGGTATCGTATCCCATAACGGAGCGGGTCGCCGCTAGGAACGAATTCCTTAAGCCTTCTGGTCAGCTCCTTGGGCAAGCTCCAATGCTTGCGTAGCGGTCATGCTGGCGCTCTTCGCACCCATAGAAAACTTGCAGTTCGAAGAGCTGGCATCGTAGGCGCAAAAATAGGGGAGGTAACTAAAAGAAACTAAATAGGACGTGCCATACTGGCTCAGTCGGCGCGGCTCGACCGTCGCCATTCAGTTACCCTCAAGCCCATCTCCGCCTCCAGAATCCGCCAATTTCACGCCGGTATTACGAGCGAATCTGATCAGCGCCCGAAGACTAATCTCTCTTCTCGATCTCTCCCTCAGAGACTGCTCTGCTTGTTCCTTGGAGATTCGACTCAACGGCCAAAGCTGCGACACTCGAGCCCGCGTAATCCCCTCAATTTTAGCTACTTCTGAACAGGATTGCACCCGACCCTCTCTCAATTGTTTGGCCCAGGAATGGACTCTAATAACTACCGCCCAAGGATCGGAGAGGTTCCCAAACAACACGCGTTTTTGACTGAGGACTCTCCCCGATCTTCTCGTTGAACTCCTGCCCTTTTCGAAGGGCATCGAGACCCGCAAAATTTTTTCTCGGATCCCAGCCCGGGCAGCCATTTTTTATGAGTCGTAATGCCTGCTGCTTTTTTGCGGGAGGCAATACCTCAATGACATCTGTAAACCGCTTCAAGTCAGCTTTGAGCTGGTGTCCATCGCCTAGCTCGTGCTCCAACAGATCCTTCTGCTCCAGTCACCGCTCTCTTTTCCCCTCCAAATCCCGGCGCTGGCGTACGAGGTCCTTAGCCTCGATTTCGATCGAGAGCGGCTTCATGGCTTCCCCTCCCGCCCCGCAGGAGGCGTGACCGATGGAGACGCAGAATCCGGGTGTTGGTTCTGCACCTTTTTGTTGAGACGGTGATAAACTAACACTGCCAAGAACACGGCAAAAGCCGGTGCCATTGGAGGAACATGGTCAAAACCGCCGCGAATACACTCTATGCCTAAGACGAGCGCGGCACAGGCGACCGAAACAAGGAACGCCCAAAACGCCTTTCTTTGATTCGGGCCCCCAACAACAACTGCGCCAATCATCTCAAACGAGCAGTATACAAAGACCGCGGCCAAGAATGGGCAGAGTATCACACCGGCAACTCTCGAATATATCGGCAGGTCCCAAAACCACGGCCTAGAAATCCAAAATACCGGGATAGCGAGAATCGCATACGTAATCCAAAACCCAAGTGTCGGCCTAAACGGCTTATCGATATCTACGGTCTTCATTGTTTGCCGAACATCCGAAGATCCGCGGCGACGGATGGTGCGTCCCCCGCTAATGTAAAATATGGCTCCATACTCTCAGGGTTCTTTTATCGCCGCTTCGTCCCTCCCGGCAACGTATAAGCCTTCCCAGTACGTAAATCCAAGTAGTCTCGGGGGCCGGAAACCCCTTCCCGCGACAGCCCTTTTGCCTATAATAAGGGAGAACCCGTGAAACCTTACCTCATAAGCGGATTCATCCTGACGGGGCTGCTCCTTGTCGGCTGCTCCACGCCAGTCACCCAGCTTTTGGACAAGCCGGCAATTGTCGTCGAAAAAGACGGGATCAGCGCCACGTTGCCCAAGGGCTGGCAGCCGTTCATGCCGTACGGAGATTTCGGTGGACTCGCATTCTCCTCACACGCATTAGGCCCCGGAAAATCGGCCTTGGAACTCATTATCGAACGGAGCCCCAGTATCGCCATCAGACGGGAATTAAAAGCCTTCTTACCGGAAAAGGGGCCAAGTCCTTGGAAAGATAACAGCATCGACACCTTCGCGAGTCTTAAGGGCAAAGGCCGCAGCGCCACTAATTCCGCTTCCGGAACCGGCGCTCCCATCGCCTTCACGGTGTTCTTCCCAAAGAAGCTCAACCCGTCGGACTCCTATTCGACCGCGATCCTTAAGATCGTGAACGCGGAGCCGGACCGAACCCAACTCGCCGAGCTGGCCCAAATCGCTGCATCTATTGAGATAAAACCTCTTCCAATGCTGTCCGAGGATGAATCAAAAGCCATCATTGCCGCAGCGACGAAGGCTCACCCTGAATACGAATTCGACTCGATATTCAGAGACGGGCCTTCCCTCGTGCGGGTTTTCCTTTACTCAGAGACGCATCCGACACAAGTACTCCTGTTAACCTTCAAGCCGAAGAACGGCCGCTGGGCAGAAGACTCCGTCGAGATACAGAAGGCACCCAAAGCCGGAGACACAATCGGCCCATAACCCTCCCGAACAAGATCCTGTGCGTCTTGGGCATCACCGTCGCCGCGGCCGTCGCGGTCGGCGTGATCGCCTCCACAAATCCCCTCATCCAATCTTAGATTGGGATGCTGTAGGGAGCGGCCAAATCCAATCGGCTTTAATCAGTACCCTCTCCTCGTGCCGCGCGGGCCAACGATAGTATGGCCGACCTGATTTCATTTCGGAGCGCTGGCCACAAGTTGGCCAGCTCTTGTAGGTCCTCCGGGAATTGTGTCCCATGTTGTGTCCCAGTCTTTCCATCGCTTTCGTAACCCAGTTTATCAATAAGGCTTTGGAAGATCCTGCACGCTGTTTCGATCCCAGCTCGGGCAGCCATTTGATCCTCGTGACAGGAAGTGACAGGCTCTCCACCATGAAGTGGCTCTCCACCATGAAGTGGGCTCACGGCAACCCCTTCTAGTGACGGGAATTTTGCCTCGCCCCCTGTGCCCCATCCCGTGTTCGCAGTTATTTTTGGGGAATCGCCTTGAAGGCGGCCACGATAATGGGCTTCGCCCATTCGGGAGTGTTCTGCACATCGTCGGGCCCGGGGAAGTCTATCGCGCGCTTAGTGACTGAGAGAACCAGTTTGGGTTCGGGAGATTGCCCTTTGTCTGGATCCCTTTCCATGGAATTGTCGTAGACGCGAAGGTCAGTCACATGGGGCAGCAATTTGACGAGGTTGACGTGGCTGCCGATCCAGCGTTTTCGGATGTCGGCCTCGGGAATTGGGTGCCCACCTTTTTCCACTCGGGAGGCCACACGCTTGATATGGAGGTCAATACTCGACAGGCCGGCATACCAGATATTGAGAGTGGCTCCCCTCTTGGCGGCATCGATCAAGAGCTTGGTCATAGTCTCGCCACCGAGGGTGGTTTCAAAGTTGAAATCGGTGCGATCCGCGATAGCGGCATCAAGCAACTCCTTACCGCGCTGCCAGGCATAAGCGTTCGCTTCTTGGGCGGTGAGTGAAGGCGAAGCTTTGCGGGCAGCGAGCGCTACCAAGTCGGGATTATAGAATGCACCACCTCTCTGCTGGAGGTAGGCTCCGCCAATGCTGCTCTTGCCGGCGCCGTTGACTCCGGCGAGAACCGTGATGATGAACGAGTCAGCGGGCATTCGCCCTGGAAGCATTTAATGCGGCTTTGCCTAAGTCGGCGGAGGTAGATCCGAAAAGAGCCTGGACGGCATTTCTTGATTTGGCGGTCTGCATCTTCGCGACCAATTCATCAAACTGCCCAGTCAACGCGTCGAGTGAGGTGCGCCGGAGCTTCTCTAGGCGGACGTATTCCCCGGCAGCCATAATCACCAGTTCCGGCCTACTGTATCGGCTGATGGCAACTGCTCCCTTGGCCGCTTGCGCAGCCACGTCTCGGAATTTATTCTTCACGGTCGAGGCGTCGAACGTGCGTAACTCTCCTAAGATGGGATCGATCGGCGCAGGGGGCGTTTTCATAATATTAGACATGTTGTCCATATTGGACATGTTGTCCATCATAATAGTCAAACGAAGGATTTCCATCTCGATTGTGCCGTGCATAGAATTCGTCAAACAATCGGCATTGAAAGGCCCGATAGCCGGAGTTAACTCGTTGGTAATGAGTATAGCCCCTAGGTTCGATCCCAGCCCGGGCAGCCATTTCACTACGGATTACAAAAAGTCCGGCCTCCTTTCCCAACGCGTTTGAGAATCGAGGTTTAACATAGAGATCGAGGTT
>Ga0181528_10002607_pt1 | contig 11136 bp, 8 predicted proteins | sample PEATcosm2014_Bin_47_FD_119742 | JGI IMG/M metagenome (GOLD analysis project Ga0181528, IMG submission 119742) | Peatland microbial communities from MTU Mesocosm Facility, Houghton, MI, USA - PEATcosm2014_Bin10_10_metaG | ecosystem: Environmental > Terrestrial > Soil > Wetlands > Peat | place... | reverse complement strand
GATCTTAATGCCGGGTTGCGAGATCGGCCGCTACAGCCGTATCCGGCGGGCAATTGTGAATACCGGCGTGAAGGTTCCCGATTCCAGCGCGATCGGTTTCGACCTGGAAGCGGACCGCGCCAAGGGATACCATGTCACCGACTGCGGCATCGTGGTGGTGGCGTGAGGATGCTGGGAGATACTGAGAAAAACAAAGTCCAAAACAAAACGGGAGCACACGGAGCTGGCGGAGGCCAAGGAGGCGCGGGGGGCCCGGAGGTCCCGGCCTCCTGGTAGCTTCAGCTCGGGAAAATCGTTGTGGCGCGCGAATGGCCGCGACGAAAATGAAAAAGATCGGAGTTGCCGGAAAATCTCCGCAGAACGCGAAGATTTCGAACATTAGTGGGACAGGGACACGGAGTAAGAAAAGCAAGGCCGGCCACGGAGATTGCAGAGAGCACGGAGGCGGAGTTGGCCGCGGGCCGGCGTAAGCTCTGCGGCTGTGGCTCTGTGGCTTCTGCCATCTACGTTCGTCCATGTCTTGGCCATGACTTTGTTTTTCTCTGTGTCTCTGCATCTCTGTGGTGATCAGATTTTAGGAGCCATACTTTGACGACTATTGCGAAGATTATCGGACGTGAGATTTTGGATTCCCGCGGGAATCCGACGGTGGAGGCGGATGTTTATCTGGCCAACGGGAGCATGGGAAGAGCCGCTGTGCCTTCCGGCGCTTCTACCGGCGAACAGGAAGCGGTGGAATTGCGGGATGGCGACAAAGGTCGCTACTCAGGTAAGGGAACGCAGATGGCGGTCAAGCACATCAATGGCGACATCGCCGGCGCGCTGGTGGGCAAGGATGCCTGGCAGCAGGCGGCGCTCGACCGCATCATGATCGAACTCGATGGCACACCGAATAAGGGCCGTTTGGGCGCCAACGCCATATTGGCCGTTTCGATGGCGGCCGCGCGCGCGGCAGCCGCGGTGCAGCATGCGCCGTTGTATCGCTACCTCGGCGGCGCGGGCGCGGTGGTTCTCCCGGTCCCCATGATGAACATCATCAATGGCGGCGCCCACGCCGACAATTCCGTGGACGTGCAGGAATTCATGATCGCTCCCTTCGGCGCCACGAAATTCTCGGAAGCGTTGCGCATGGGCGTAGAGACGTTCCACACGCTCAAGAGCGTGCTCAAGAAGAAGGGCTACTCGACGTCTGTCGGCGACGAGGGCGGCTTCGCCCCCAATTTGAAATCCAACGAAGAAGCCATCGAATCCGTGCTTGAGGCCATCACGCAGGCCGGATACAAGCCCGGCGTGGATATCGGCGTGTGTCTCGACCCGGCAGCCAGCGAGTTCTACATCGAGGGCAAGTATGTGTTCAAGAAATCCGATAAGAGCGCCCGGAGTTCTGAACAGATGGTGGAGTATTGGGCGAATTGGGTGCGCCAATATCCGGCCATCTTGTCGCTGGAGGACGGCATGTCGGAAGAAGACTGGGACGGATGGAAGCTGCTGACCGACACGCTCGGCAAAAAAATCCAACTCGTGGGCGACGACATCTTCGTGACCAATCCCGAGATCTTCCAGCGCGGAATCGACAAGGGAATCGCCAACTCGATCCTGATTAAGGTGAACCAGATCGGCACCCTCAGCGAAACGTTGGACTGCATGCGCATGGCGTCGCGCGCCAACTACACCTCGGTGGTGTCGCACCGCTCGGGCGAGACCGAAGATCCGTTCATTGCCGACCTGGTGGTGGCGACCTGCGCCGGCCAGATCAAGACCGGCTCGGCCAGCCGCACCGATCGCATCGCCAAATACAACCAGTTGCTGCGCATCGAAGAGCAGCTCGGCGCCGCGGCGCAATTCCTCGGCAGGAAGGCGTTCCGGCAGTGACCAAACTGGTATTGATCCGCCACGGCGAAAGCACGTGGAACAAGGAAAATCGCTTTACCGGCTGGACCGACGTGGAACTCTCCGATATGGGCCGCCAGGAGGCCCTGGAGGGCGGCCGCGTGTTGAAGGCCGAGGGCTACACCTTCGACGTGGCGTATACTTCGGTGCTGCGGCGGGCCATCCACACACTCTGGACGGTGCTCGACGAGATGGAGCTCGCATGGATTCCGGTGCACCGTTCCTGGCGCTTGAACGAGCGCCACTACGGCGCGCTGCAGGGTCTGAACAAAGCGGAAACGGCGGCAAAATTCGGCGAGGACCAGGTGAAAATCTGGCGCCGCAGCTACGATATTCCGCCGCCGGCACTCACTGCCGACGACAAACGGTACCCCGGCCACGATCCGCGCTATCGCGGACTCACGGCCGCCGAACTGCCGCTCACCGAGTGCCTGAAGGACACGGTGGCGCGCTTCCTGCCGCTGTGGCACGAGACCATCGCTCCGGCCATCCGGAGCGGACAGAAGGTGCTGATCGCGGCGCACGGCAATAGCTTGCGCGCGCTGGTGAAGTATCTCGATCACATTCCGGAAAAGGACATCGTGGAGCTCAACATCCCGACCGGTATGCCGCTGGTCTATGAGCTGGATGACGATTTGAAGGCGCTGAATCGTTACTACCTGGGAGATCCGGAGAAGGTGAAGGCGGCGATGGAAGCGGTGGCCGCGCAAGGGAAGAAGAAGTAGCGCGTCTGAAGATACTGCGGGGGCGCGGAAGCAAACGGCGAAGACCGCGGCACGCTCTGCTAGCGTCCCTTAGTGTCCGGGCGGGAGGCGTTAGTTAGCCGGACGCAGCATGGGGATATAATTGCGTCTTTCCAGGCTGCGATTCCGGAAGAACATCCGATTATAGACGCCCCGGCAATGGCGGCCAAGGATTAGGGCCGGCAGGGTTCCGATCGTCAGCTGAGCGACAGTCGGCGGCAGCAAAAAAGCCGAAGGAACACCACATGGCGTCTCCCCGGCTGACTATAAACCACCACGCGAGAACCGTTATGATTGCGGCCTTCGCGGGGGCTGTAGAGCGGCGGGGTGCGGCACACGGCGAAGCCGGGCGTGGGCTAGCAAGATGGTTGTGGGGGCAGAGCAGCGAAATTCCGGCCGGCTCCCGTAGGAAGTGCGGGTGGATGCTGAGCGGCCGCGGCGGCCCTATTGAATCCATCCGCTCTTCAACGCCTTGATAACCGCCTCACTCTTCGAATGGACGTGCAGGCGGTCGTAAATATTGCGCACGTGGAAGCGGATGGTGTCGTGACTGATTGCCAGCCGGTCCGCACAGGTTTTGTAGCTATGACCCTGGGCGAGCAGTTGGAGCACTTCGAGTTCGCGCTCGGAGAGGCACGTCTGTTCCACCGTCGAGGGCGCGAATTTCTGGAACATCAGGACAACTCGGCGCGCCACCTCGGGCGACATCGGGGCGCCGCCGGCGTAAAGCTCACGGATGGCGGCCAGCAGGCGCGCCGGCTCAACATCCTTCAGCAGATAACCGACCGCGCCATTGCACAGGGCGTCGAAAACGTGCCGGTCCTCGCCGTACACGGTGAGTACCAGGATGGGCACCTTCGGCAACGAACCGTGCAATCGGCCCACCAGCTCGATGCCGCTCATGCCCGGAAGACCAAGGTCGGTGAGGATGACGTCGGGGCCGGCGGCCGCGATGCCGCGCAGCGCCTCTTCGGCCGATGCGTACTGGCCAGCCACTGCCATGCCGGGCGATCCGTCGATGAGCGTGGCCAAACCCTCGCGCATACGGCGCTGGTCTTCGACAAGTACGACTCGAATGCGATTCTCCACTGAAATTGCAGGATACGGGAGCCCGCGGCGAGTTACAACCACATCATCATGCAGGGGGTCTCAGAGCGGCATGCGCACGCGCACGCGAGTGCCCTTGCCGGGAAGGGAATCGACCTGCAGGGCGCCGCGCACGGCCTCAGCGCGCAGCGCCATGTTCTTCAGACCCTTCCCGGAATGGGCGCCGGCGGCGTCGAAGCCGCGGCCATCGTCCACCAAATCAACCGCCAGCATGCCGGGTGAGAGCCCGACCTCGACTCGCACGCGCGTGGCGTGCGAGTGGCGCGCCACGTTGGTGAGGACTTCCTTGAACAGCAGGAGGAGATGGCGGCGGCAGTCGGGGCGGAGGGGAATGCGCGCGGTTTCCTCGTCTGGCGGCGTCAGGAACTCGAGGCTCTCGTGGCCCACCAGGGTAAAAGCCGTTTGGCGCAATCGGCGGATCAACCCTTCGAGGCTGTCGCATTCGGGGTCGACAGACCAGACGATGTCGCCCATAGCGCTGCGCAATTCGCGGGCGCGCTCGGCGACGTCCTGCAGGCTCTGGGTACTATTCTGCTGCTTGGCGACCTCGCTCAGGATGGCAATTTCGGTGAGGCCGGCGCCCAGGTCGTCGTGCAGATCGGCAGCCAGGTGTGTGCGCATGCGTTCCACAGCGAGCAGATATTTCACGCGATACAGGTGCGCCGACAAAACCAACGACCCGATCGACGAGCCGGCGAGCGCCGCAAACCACCACGTCCTCCAAAAGGGCGGAGCAATGCGGAACGCCACGCTGGCAACGCCGGCGCTAGGCAATCCTGTGGGTCCGACAGCCTGCACCTCGAAGCGGTATGAGCCCGGGCCGACTCCGGCGTACTGCACAGTTCGGCCGGTAGTAGGCGCATGCCATTCGGATTGTCCAGGGGCCAGGCGATAGCGGTAGCGAAGGTTGTTCCCCACGGTGAAGTCGACGCTGCCATAGGTGATCTCGATGGAATCCCTGCCCGCGGGTAGGCGCAACAGACCGATTTGGGATTCGCCCTCGTCGGACACCAGCGTGCTGACACCCGAGACGCGGACTTCGTGAATCGAGGGCGCGGCGGGCGGAACCGTGGCGTCGGGCTCGGGAACGTAACGCGCCAGGCCGAAATCGGAGGCGAACCAGATCTGGCCCTGGCGATCAGCGAACAGGCGGTGCGTTTCACCTTCGGGAAGGCCGCCGGTAGCGGCGAAGTGATAAGCAAAACCGCTGGCGGGATTGAGCCGGTCGACGCCGTTACCGCCGGCGATATAGATTCGCCCGGTGTGATCTTCGGCTAAGGAAAAAAGGTGTTGGCCTCTCACGCCGTCGGCCTCGGTGAAACGGCGAATCGCCGGCGCCGGATCGGCGGGACGATCGACGCGCGCCAGACCTTGCTGGCTGGAGGCGATCCAGAGTTGGCCGGTATGATCGATCAGCAGGCTGTTAATGGAGCCGGCCGGCAAACCTTGGCGGATGGCTTCGGCGCGGCCATCGCGGTACCGCACCAAGCCACCGTGATAGAAGCCGGCCCACACCGCGCCGCCCCGGTCCTCCGCGAATGAGTGCGGAACAGGATCGTGGCCGAGGGCCGCGCGGAATGCCGGGCTCAGGTCTTCCAGGGTTCCGGCACCGGCGCGGAAGCGGGCGACACCCGATCCGGTTCCGATCCAGATGTCGCCGCGGCTGTCTTCGAACAGCCGCGTGATGGCTGTGTCCGGAAGCCCGTCGTCCCGCCGATAAATCGCTTTGGGCGAGGTGTGGACGAGATCTGACGGCCTGGCGACTTTGGGATAGCGGAGCAGACCCACGCCGGTGGCCAGCCACCATTCGCCGCGCCGGTCTTCCAGGACGATGCGGTCCTCGCCCCAGCCGAAAGCTCCGATACCGGGAGCCGGCGGTTGAATCGGCGTGAAGCGGCTGCCGTCGAACTGGTTTAAGGTGTGACGCGCGCCGCTCACCGCCAGGAGTGCGCCCTCATGAGTTTCAAATACCGATTGCACCGTCTTCGATTCCAGGCCGTCGGCTTCGTCGAACTGGCTGAATCCGGGTTTGAGTACACGCGCGGCCCCCAGCGCGCCCAGGGCGATCCACAGGTTGCCGGCGGAATCTTCACTGAAAGCGAAAGCGTATTGGGAACCGAGCGGCGAATTCCGGTCGAAGGATTGGACGCGCAGCGCCCCGGCATGGCTGTCGGCGGCCTGCACGCGCATCACCCCGAAACTACCGATCCAGATCCGGCCCTGGCTGTCCTGATAGAGGGACTGAATATCAGCCAGAAAATGCACCGTTGGGTAGCGGCGTAGCTGAGGCGATGCCTGCCGGCTGTCCAGCGTGTAGAGGCCGAGGCCGCCCGCCCATAGAGTCCCGTCGCGGTCGATGAGCAGGGCGCGAATGAACGGATCGCGGCCGCTTTCGCCGTACCAGGATGAGATCGTGCCGTCGGGCCGCCGCCGCGCGAGGTTCTTCTCCGTTCCTACCCACAACGATCCATCCGGACCCTCGGCGAGCGCCCTGATCCCTTTCATCGCCGGGCTGAGATCCACAGCGACGGCCTCGGGCCGCGGCCCGTTGCGTAGAAGGTAGAGTCCTTCGTCGGTGCCGAACCAGATTTCGTTTGCCCGCGACCGGAGCAAAACTGCGGATTCGCTGGCGCGGAAGCCCCCTTGTACGGACACGGGCTCGAAGACCGGGCCTTGGATTGCACGCGGGCGAAAGCGCGTCAGGCCGGCGCCGGTGGCCAGCCAGTAGTAGCCGCCGCCGGCCTCCAGAATGTCATCGACCATGCGATGGGGCAAACCGTCCTTGACGCCATAATTCGCGAACTGTTGGCCGTCGTACAGAGAGAGCCCTTCCACGGTGCAGAACCACAAACGGCCCTGGCTGTCGCGGCGAATGCGCGTGATCCAGTTACGCGGCAGCCCGTCGTCGATGGTGAACAGGCGCATCACGGGCTGGTCGGCGAGTAGCGGGGCAGCGAGGAGCAAGTAAGCCAGGAGTGCCTTCGATCGCTTCACGTATGGAAGATTATACGCCGGGCTGCACCTGCATCATCATGCAGGCGCCGGCTGGAGTCACACTATTTTCCACATCATCATGCAGGTGGCAAGAGCGCGCCGGCTGCTTACAATCCATCCATGGCATTCGATACCGCACGATGGGAATCGTAAAAGAAAGGTGGCCGCCGGATGGTTCAGTCTTTCAGAAAGTTGGAGCCGGCGAGGAGTAGGGCATGCTTCTGAAGCAACAAGACGTCAAAACGTTCGAGAGTTACAGGAAGGCCATGAGAATGTCGGCCAGCCAGATCAAGGATGACACCAAGTTTTGCATTTATACCGAGGTTGAGCTTCCCGACGTCTCCGGCAAAATGCACATTTTGAAGCCGTTTCTGGTGGTAGGTAACGGGCAGGCGACCTTCAAACCGCTGCTGCCGCTCCTCAAAGGCGGCAAGAGGTTCATCTGCGAAGGCACCTGTTCCCTGCACGAAGGCAAAGTCATCTTGCAGGGAGGTAAGGTGCCTTTCGGGCAGCTCAAGAGACAGGCCACACTCTTCAAGGAGCTGATGGGCAAGCCGCTAGGGATCCCGACGGGGACCCGGGAAGAAGACGACGAGGAGGAGATTGAGTCGAAACCGCCTGCCACGCAGGCGGGACGGTCCGCTCCGCTAAGGCCACCGGCGGGGAATATCGCTGCTTCGACGGTCAAACAACCTGTTCCGCCGTCACCGCCTCAGGCAGCTCTTCAGGGCGCGAAGACGACGCCCCCTGTACCTGCACCGGCGGCCGAGTCCCATCCGGTCAGGCTGGCGAACGCCTCCAACACCTGGCACGGTACGCGCGGCATCGTGGACGGCAAGTGCAAGGAGCTCAAGCAGGCCATCCGCGCCCATTACGGTAAGTCGCACCCCGAAGTCATCCGCGAGATCGAGAACAATATGCACAAAATCGACGCGATCGTCAGCCGGTTGGATCATTCCCTTGCGGTTTCGTTGAAGAAGGCCAGTGCGGCGCCGACCGACGCTGCCCGTTCGGCTGAGTTGCGCGTGGCCCGCGGGATTCTGAATGATTACATCCGCTATGCCAGGTCCGAACCGTTAATCGCGCAAATCGACCGCAATCCGTTCGGAGTGAAGTGCAATTTGCGGCAGGTTTTGGCGGAGACCCTGACGCACATGTCGCAAACTATCACGGCGTAAGTCTTCGGAAGAGCGACACAAAAAGCACAAGAGGTATTTTATGGCATCGGATCAGGATTCCTGGATTCAAAGCGCTTTGGGTGTCGATGTCGGAAGCATAGTTTCAACAATAGAATCGGCAGTAAGCTCGGCGCCCGCGGCGGTGGCGGCGAACGATGCGAATGCTTGCACCGACTCACCCCCATCGTCGCCAGTCGCTGCCGCGCCCAGTTCCAGTTCCGATGCGTCCGGGCCGCCCCCTAGTGATCCTGCTCCCCTGGCTTCCGGGCCGGACCCGGACAGTTACAAGCGTGGCTATCAGGACGGCCTGAGCGGTCAGGACGCCCATTCCGGCCCCCTGTCTCCCGAGTCATTGACCGACTATCAAGACGGCTATGCCAAGGGCCAATACGAATTCAACCAGAAGAACGCCTCGCAGGTTCCGGGTGGGCCGAACTCGTCGGAAGGGCTGTCCTATACTCCCGCTCCGCCGGCGCCTCCCGATCCGGGTCCCAATCAAACCGTCACCACCGACGAGGATCGGGCCGCCTACCAGAAGGGCTATCAGGACGGTTTGAGCGGCGCCGACGCGAATCCGATCGGACAGGCAGGCTTTCAATACGCTCAGGATTATACCAGCGGTTTCAACGCCGGGAAGGCGGACAGGCGGAACGTGCCCGCGGCCCCCAGCCCCAACACCAACGATCCGAATTCCAAGGAATATCTCGTCAAGGAGATCGAGGACCTCGGCGGGCCTTGCTACGATCCGGATGCGATGTCCTATGACGATCTGAAGCAGAAATATGAGGAGTTAAAGCAGCGAAGCGGAGCCGACAGCACGACCGACAACGGACCGGCAGTCGAGCAGGGGAAGTCCAGTGAGGAGAGCGAGGAGGACCGGAAGCGGGCCAAAGAGGCTCAGGAACAGATCGAGGACTTCTATAGGGAATTTGGGCAGGAGGTTCCGGAGAGCCTAAAGAGAAGGAAAAAGGGGGAAAGAGAAGGAGAAGTAGTAATCGACGAAGAGTCCCCGGAAACACCCGAGCTTCCTGTAACGCCCGCTGGTGGCGAGTGAAGCTCGAATGCCCGGCCGCGGCTTTCTTCGGAACGCCCTTCGTATGGCACTCCGCGCGCGATGCGCGTGATTGGCGATGCCGTGGATTGCGCGCGGGCGAAAGCGTGTCAAGCCGGCGCCCTGACGTTGGGGCGTATCCGGGCTGGGATTGCCTGGATTTCTGGCCGAAGGCGGTTACGCACGCTTCGCACTTTTCGCTGCCAAAGCATAGGCCCTATCGGGGATTGCGTGGCGGCCCAAAACGTAGAGCAGTGTTTTTGTTTCGTTCGAAAACCGATTGAGCCGGGGAGGAAGGCCGGCCCGCTGATCGAAAACCATCTGTCAAGGAGCTTCGGGAGAAAAGTATCACACCCTTCGGTATCGAAGCTTCACTATTAGCAACCTGTGAAGCTCTCCGCTCGGACGAAAAGAAAGCCTGGAGAGTTTCACGCCAACCCAAATACAAGGAGGTGCCGAATGGCCCATGAAAAAATCGTCAGACTGACGGCGGCTATGTCCGCCGCGGGAATTATCGCTCTCATCGGCATGCAGCTTAGTCCCACGAACGTGCATGCCGACGATGAACACTCCAACAAGGAACTCGTGGAAATCGGCCTACGGATCGCGCCGGACTTCATCAATATGGCGGGCAAGGATCGAAATCTGGTTGGATTGGGAAGCTTCATCGTGCATGCGCAGGCGGACTGCAACGGTTGCCACGGATCGGACCCGGCAAATGAGTATCTGCCCGCGCACAATCCGTTCTTCCTGCCGCCTAATAATTACCCTGTGAAGTACAATCAGGCCACCTACCTGAACGGCGGTCAAAATTTCGGTCCGGCCGGACCCGGAATCGTCAAGAACACGAACAGCCCCTTATACGGCGGCCCGGGCCTCGGACCGAACATCATCACGCGCAACCTCACGCCCGATTACACCGGCAATCCCGAGGGCGGCCATGACCTGGGCTCGTTCATAAACATCATGCGGACCGGCCATGACTACGACCACTTACACCTGAACTGCGGAGGGAGTGTCACGGATAATTGCTACTCAGCGCCCGTTAACGGCGCTTTGCTTTTGGTTATGCCCTGGCCTAAGTTCCAAAACATGACCGACTATCAGCTCACAGCTATATGGACGTACTTGAGCACGGTCCCCTGCAACGCCCACAACGACGCACTCGGGAACACGTTTCCCTGGCTGAAGAACGTGTGTCGTTGATTCGCTGAAGGTCAAGCTAGCCCGCGTGCAGCACCTTCGGCCATCTGGTATTTCCGTGCCCACCAGAAGAGCATTGAGTCGAATTTCGTCGATTCGGCCGAAACGCGCCGGTTTTTGGCAGAACGCGCAAGTTTCCACTCGTCCCCGGCGAATGCCCCTTACTGCGCCTACCCTTCGCAGGCTGAACGGAACACGCTGCCTCTGGAACCGTCGACCGTAATGGACTCGCCGTCACGAAGCGCATTCAGGATACCGGGGATATTGGCGACGGCCGGAATGCCATACTCACGAGCGACGATGGCGCCATGACTCAGAAAGCCGCCGGTCTCGACCACAATGGCTGAGACTCTCAGGAATAGCGGGGTCCAGCCGGGATCGGTGGATGGGGCTACCAGGACGTCGCCTGCCTGCAAACGAGCCGCGTCGGCGGGAGTGTACAGAATGCGGGCGGGGCCAGTGGCGGCGCCCGGCGAGACGGCGATGCCGCTCCACGTGCCAGACTCCGGCGGTGAAACCATTGCTGGCACGGACTCGGCCATCCGGCCATCCGGCTCTTCGGTGATGAGATCCGGGGCAGTTTCAGCGAGCCAGGACTCGCGGCGCAACGCCCGGTCCCCGGCCAGTTCGCGCGCCCCGGCGCCATCCCAGTATCCTCTTAGCCAGCAAGTCAGATCGCTGACCCGCGCGGCACCCGAAAGCCGTAGCGCGCCAGCCGCGCCAGGTTGTACCCCTTGCCGCCGCAGACCGAGGCGCCGGCCTGGTATGCGCCGGGCCAGCTCAAGAAAGCGCTCACCGCGGCAACGCTCCTTCCAAATGCAGCTCCCAGGCGAGGCCCAACCACGCCGCCAACTGCCCGCGCTTTCCGTCCACGGTCCAGTGCAGAACGGTCAAGGCAATATTGCCGGCCAGTAATCCCGACATAGCCTCGGCGGACAAGTCGGCTCGAATCTCGCCCTTTTTCTGCGCT
>Ga0181528_10002606_pt1 | contig 11138 bp, 8 predicted proteins | sample PEATcosm2014_Bin_47_FD_119742 | JGI IMG/M metagenome (GOLD analysis project Ga0181528, IMG submission 119742) | Peatland microbial communities from MTU Mesocosm Facility, Houghton, MI, USA - PEATcosm2014_Bin10_10_metaG | ecosystem: Environmental > Terrestrial > Soil > Wetlands > Peat | place... | reverse complement strand
CCACAGCTCCAGCCACGGCAGCCATTGCGCCGCCGACAGCCCGGCGGCGAGCATCGCGGCGAGCAGCATGGCCAGCAGCCGGCGCGCCGCCGCCGCCGATGCCGCCTGCCTCGCCGCCCACGCCAGGCACAGGAGCGCCGTCACCACGCCAACGGCCGATAGCAGCCGCACGTAGCGCAGGAACAACATGGTCCACGCCATGAGGCCCATGTCCCCGGTCACGGCCGCCAGGCCGAGGGCCACCCGGCGGCGACAAGTCGTCACCACAGCGCCCGCCGTGCCGAGCATCAGCACGATGACACCGAAGGCGGGCGTCACCGGCATCCCAGCCGCCAGGATGGCCAGCGCGGCCGTCAGCGCGAAGGCCGGCCACCGCCCGCCGATCGCCGCCGCCGCCATCCATGGCAGCCAGGCCGCCGCCTGCGCCGTCAACACCGAGGCGCGCGCCGCGAAACGATCCGCCACGACGCAGGCCACGCCCACGATCACGGCCACCAGCAGGGTCCCATTCAGCCGGCGCACGGCCACGAAGCCGCCCAGACCGGCCAGCAGGAAATACGGCGCCATCTGCCCACCGTCCAGGGCGCGCAGCGGCGAGAGCCCGGCGCCCAGCCCACTGGCCAGCAGCGGATAGCCCGTGCCCAGCTCCGTGCACCACCAGCGCACCAGGCCGTGACGCCATCCGGAAGCGAACCACGCACTCTCCGCGGGCGGTGTCCAGTGATGTCCGGTCGCCGCCAGCGCCGCGGCGAGGAACAACAGGACTACGGCCAACGCCTCCGGCCAACGCCGCATGTCAGTACGCCCCGCGGTGGAACAGCACTTCGGCCGCCGTCTTCACCAGGATCTGCAGGTCCAGCATGAGCGACCAGTTGTCGACATAGAACAGGTCGTAGCGCGTGCGGCGCTCGATGCTGCTGTCGCTGCCGCGTTCGCCGTTGACCTGCGCCCAGCCCGTGAGGCCGGCCTTCATGCGGTGGCGATCCAGATAGCGCGGGATGGTGGCGCCGAACTGCGCCACGAACGCCGGCCGCTCCGGCCGCGGGCCGATGACGCTCATGTCGCCGAGCACGATGTTCAGCAGTTGCGGCAACTCGTCGAGGCTGGTGCGGCGCAGGAAGCGGCCGATGGGCGTGACGCGCGGGTCGCCGCGCTGCGTCCACACCGCGCCCGTGCCGGCCTCGGCGTCGACCACCATGCTCCTGAACTTGTAGAGCGTGAACTCGCGTCCGCCCTCGGTGAGCCGCGTCTGCCGCAGCAGCGCCGGGCCCGGCGAGCCGCGCCTCACCAGCGCGCCGAGCACCAGCAGCAAGGGCGCGCACACCAACAGCGCCACGGCCGCGAAGGCGGCGTCGAAGAGGCGTTTGAGGCCGCGTTGCAGGGCGTCGAGCGGTACGTCGCGCACGCGCACCAGCGGCACGCCGGCGGCATCCTCTCGGGCGCCGCGGCGCAGCAGCAGATCCACGGGATCGGGCACCACCACCACGCCGGCATTGGCCGCCTCGCACTCGCGGAAAAGGGCGATCAGGGCGTCGCTGTCCAGGCCGCGATGGTTGAGGATGACCTCGTCCAGCTCGCCGCGCGCCACCATGGCGCGGGTCTCGTCCAAGGCCGCGGCGGCATCGTCGCGCGCTGTCACCACCTCGCGGTCGTCGCCCACGGCGTCGCGCAGCTCGCTCGCCCCGAGCAGAGCGACGCGCGACCGGAAGCCCGGCTGACGCCGCAGCCGCGCCGCCAGCTTCAGCCCGGCGCCGCGCAGCAGCATGTCGAAGCCCACCGCGATGACGAAGGCCAGCGCCGCGGTGAGGCGCGAATAGGCGAAGGAGCGGTACAAGAAACTCAGCGCCAGCACGCACACCAGCACGCCGCTGGCCGCGATCAGCACGCGATAGGCCTCGTCCAGCGCCCCGGACCAGGGCTGCGGTCGATAGAGGCCGAGGGCCTGAAAGACCAGCAGCCATACCGCCGTGACGGCGAACAGGGCGCCGAAATAGGCCTGATGGCTGAGCGGCTCGCCGAGGGGCACGGCCAGCCAGCCGCTGCGGAAACGGATCCAATAGGCGGCGGGCAGCGCCAGGTTGAGGGCCAGCACGTCGCCGATGACGCCGGCCAGGCTGAGGGCGAGATTCAGCCGCCGGCGGCGCACCGCCGGCCTCATGCCCGGCGCCGTGCTGGTCGCTGCGCTCACCGGAACCGTCCCTCCACACTCATACCCAATGACCATGAACCCGAGTCGTCGAGCGCCGTGCCGTTCTGTGGTGCAGCCGTCCCGGCTGCGTGCAGGCGGGACGCCTGCACCACAACTTCGCCGTCGCGTGGCGCGGACCAAAGGCCAGTTGGTATCATTCCTACCGCGTCGCCGCTCAAGAATGTGCTACCCGGCGGTAAACGTCCAGCAGTTCGCCCGCCGCGCGCCGCCAAGAAAACTCCGCCGCCCGCCGCGGCCCGCGCACGCGCAGGTCGGCGGCCAGCGTCTCGTCGCCCAACAAGCGCTCCAAAGCCTCGGCCAACGCCTCGGCGTCATCCGGCGCGGCCTTCAGCGCGGCGTCGCCCACCACTTCCGGCAGCGACGCGGCGTCGGCCACCACGGTCGGCGTGCCGCAGGCCAGCGCCTCCAGCGGCGGCAGGCCGAAACCTTCGTACAGCGACGGCCAGGCGAAGGCCGCCGCGGCACTGTACAAGGCCGGCAGATGCGCCTCCGGCACGAAGCCCAGCACCTGGACGCGATCCGCCAGGCCCACCTCGGCGGCGTGCCGGCGCACGTCATAACCGCCGCCGGCCGCCGGTCCCGCGATCACGAGATGCGCGTCATGGCGCGGCAGGACCCGTGCGCAGGCCGCCACGAGCTGGTCCACGCGCCGCCGCGTGTGGATACCACCGAGATAGAAGACATAGCGCGGCGGCAGATGGTAGCGCGCCCGCACCGCGGCCAGATCCTCGATGGGCTGGAAATGCTCGTCGGCGGCCGACAGGATGGGCACCACGCGCGCCGGGTCGATGCCGTAGACCTCGACGATCTCGCGCGCGCTGAAGGCCGAGACCGTGGTCAGGAGCGTGGCATGGAGCGCCGCGCGGCGCGTGCCGTAACGAAGGTAGGCGCCGACGCGACGCGAGAACCACTCGGGATGCCGAACATAGGACAAGTCATGCACCGTGACCACGCTGTGGCGATGCAGGAACCACGGCAGCGTGTAGTTGACATTGTGGAACACGTCGGCCCGGCGCCGCCGCGCCGCCAGCGGCACGGCCCACTCGTTGAAGGTGTAGACATTCTCGTGCAGCGGGGCGCGGAGAGGCTCGTAATGGACATTCGGCGCCACCACGGGGTCGTCCGCCGTGCCGTCATGAAGGACGGTGAACTCGTCGTCGGGGGCCAGGGCGGCGAGCTGGGCGAGGTAATGGTGAAGGGTCTTGCCGACGCCGGTGCGGGGCGAGAGGAGACGCCAGGCGGGGAGCAGGACGTGCATGGCTCAGCTCCCGTCGTACGGATCATGGGATGGCCAGGGGCGGCCGGCGAGGGCGGCGTCGACGGCGCGGATGGCCATGGCGGCGGTGACATCGCGCATGCAGCGCAGCTCGTCGCCGCGCCGCGTGCAGGTCCAGCGGTACTTGCGGCCCACCAGATCCGGCTGGCAGCAAGGGGCACAATCGGGCGGCATCCACAGGTAACGATGGGTGGGGCCGAGCGGAGCGCGACGGCGCGGATCGGTGGGGCCGAAGATGCCTACCGTCGGCGTGCCCACGGCGGCGGCGATGTGGAGGGGGCCGCTGTCATTGCTCACCAGCACGTCGCAACGCGCCAGCATGGCGGCCAGTTGCGGCAGGTTGAGGCGGCCGGCGGCGTTGACGCCCTTGCGGCCGGCGGCGGCGGCCACTTGGGCGCAGGCTTCGGCCTCGTCGGCCGAGCCCACGGCGATGACCGTGCCGTATTGCGCCATGTGCCGCGCCACCTCGACGAAGGCCTCGGGCTGCCAGCGCTTGATGAGGGTCAGCGTGTTGGGATTGCGCCCGCCCCCGGGCGCCACGGCGAAATAGGGCGGATCGGCCTCTTCGTCCTGCAGCAGCAACTCGGCCACCACCTGCGCCTCGTCGGTCAGGCCCAGGGTGAGGGGCGGGCTCTCCACCTCATAGCCCAGGCCGCGCAGCAGATCGAGGTAGCGCTCCGTCTCGTGCTGGGTGCTCTCGAAGGGCATGGAATGGGTCAGGCAGAGGCCGGCGAGCTGGCCTTGGAAGCCGATGCGCACCGGCGACTCGGTGAGGCCGACCAGGATCTGCGCCGCCGCGCCGCGCTCCAGGAGGAAGACCAACTCGTATTGGCTGCGCCAGGTGTGCAGCAGCCGGCCCAGGGACATGGCCCAGCCGTAGAGCCCGCCCGACAGCAGACGATCGTAGACGATGCGCTTGCGCAGGCCGGGGTAGCCGCGCAGGATGGGCTCGGCGTGGCTGCCCACCAGCCAGTCGATCTGCGGATCATCCACCTGGCGGCGGACAGCCTCCACCAGCGGCGTGGCGAAGAGCACGTCGCTGATGGCACCGAGCTTGACGATCAGGATGTTCAATGGCGGTTCACCCCGCGCCGTTCAGGCGCCGAAGGAAGCCAACGTGCGGCGGATGCCGTCCTCGAAGCCGACCTCGGCGCGCCAGCCCATGACGGCGGCCGCCTTGCGCACGTCCAAGGCGATGCGCTGCACCTCGCCGGCGCGCGCCGGGGCGTGCTGCACCTTCATCTCGCCCGCGAAGCCGGCTTTGAGGGCCGCCACGACCTGGTTGACGGTGATCTCCTGGCCTGTGCCGACGTTGAACACCTCACCGTCGGCCGCCGCGTAGGCGGCGATCATGGCGCGCGCCACGTCGCCCACGTAGACGAAGTCACGCGTCTGCTCGCCGTCGCCGAACACCGTGCACACCTGGCCGTCCAGCAGGCGGCGCGTGAAAATGGCCACCACGCCGGCCTCGCCGTGGGGATCCTGGCGCGGGCCATAGACGTTGGCGAAACGCGTCACGGTGTAGCGCTGGCCATGGATGAGCGCCTCCAGGCCGAGGTAGCGCTCCAAGGTGTGTTTGGTCAGACCGTAGGGCGACAGCGGACAGGCCGGGTAGGTCTCGCCCACCGGCAGCTCCTCGGGCTTGGGATCGCCGTAGATGGCGCCGCCGGTGCTGCTGTAGACGATTTTGGGCTGGCCGTGGGCGCGGCAGGCCAGGATGAGGTTGATGCCGCCCGCCACGTTGCGCTCCAAGTCGTTGTGCATGTCGCGCAGCGACTCGATCACCGACACCTGCGCCGCAAGATGGAACACGGCGTCGGGCTTGACGCGCCCCAGCACCGTCTCGATCCCGGCCCGATCGCAGATGCTGCCTTCGTGCAGCGTCGCGCCGGCCGGCACGTTGGCCTTTTTGCCGTTGCTCAGGTCGTCGAACACGTGCACCTCGTCGCCCCGCGCCACCAGCGCCTCGGCCACGTGCGAGCCGATGAAGCCCGCGCCACCTGTCACCAATGCCCTCATGAACGTCTCCTTGTCTGCCTGCAAGTGCGGCGGCTCATCGCCAGGATCGGCCGCCACAGCTCCTCTTTCTCGGCCTCATCGCGCGCCAGCAGCAACCCCACACTGGCGCGCGCCGCCGACAACCACCGAATCAGGCCCGCCGCCGCCGCGCCGCAGTGCTTGCCGTAGAACCACAGGCGGCTGCGATAGTGCGCCACGCGCTTGCGTCGTGGCACTTGAGCGGTGCTTTGCCCTTCATGGTGCACCACCTCCGCCGCCGGCACGTAGCGCAGTCGGTAGCCGGCCCGCAACAGCCGCAGGCTGAGGTCGCCCTCCTCGAAAAACAGGAACGGCTCGGTGGCCAGCAGCCCGATGCGCCGCCATGCCTTCATGGGCACCAGCAGCGCCGCGAGCTGCACGCCCTTCACCGCGCGCGACTCGCGCCAGCCACTCACTTCCGCCTGCCACGCCGCCGATGCTATCCGCCGCCGTTGAATCAGCACCAGGTGCAGCTCGGCGAGCAGGCTCGGCACATAGTCCCAGGTGTACTGCACGCGGCCGTCGGGATAGCGGACGCGCGGGCCGATGGCGCCCGCCTCGGGATGCCGCCGCGCCTCCTCCACCAACGTCCGCAAGGCGCCCGGCTCAAGCTGCGCGTCGCTGTTGAGGAGCAGCGTGAATTCGCCCCGCGCGCGCCGCAAGCCGAGGTTGTTGCCGCCCGCGAAGCCGAGGTTGACGGGACTGGCGATGCAACGCACGCTCTTTCGGCCGGCCAGCGCCTCGACCGTGCCGTCGCGCGAGCCGTTGTCCACCACGATGACCTCGACCTCGTCGTCGAGCTCCTGGGCCAGCACGCTGTCCACGGCGGCCAGGGTCAGGTCGCGGGTGTTCCAGTTGACGATGATCACGGAGACCGTCATCGCGGCGCCACCTCGAAGGGCGGCGGCTCGTCGGCGGGATGCGTCAGCTCCCAGGTCTTGGCGCGCACGATGAACAGGTAGCAGGCCATCAGACCCGCCAGCACCAGCCCCACGGCGCCGTCGCGATAGCCGCCTTGCACCACGAAACGCCGCCAGAAATCGCGCACCGGCGACAGGACCAGCTTCCACGGCGAGTAGACGAAGCCCTCGGCGGCGCGCGCCGCCGCCTCCTCGTCGGTGTAGCGGTTCAGCTTGGCGATGAACTGGGCGACGCTTTGGTGCGACCAGTGCAGAATGGGCGAGTGCAGCACGGCGCGCCGCCAGTTGCCCTCGGCGCCGACTCGTTCGTGCACCGCGCCGCTCCAGCGCACCTCGCGGCGATAGAGGCGATACAGCGGGTCGCCCCAACTGCCGTGCCGCGGCCAGCGGCCGAAGAGCTTCTGGCAGAACGGGATGCCGTAGACATCCGCCGCGTCGGGGCGGTCGATGGTGGCGCGGATCTCCTCCGCCAAAGCCGCCGGCACGGCCTCGTCGGCGTCGACGGCCAGAATCCAGGCGCAGCGGCTCTGGTCGGCGCCGAAGTTGCGCTGCGCATCGAAGCGGTCCAGGCGGCGCGCGAAGACCTGCGCGCCGTGAGCCCGCGCCATGTCCGCGCTGCCGTCGGTGCTCTCATCATCCACCACGATCAGCTCGTCGACCCATTTCAGGCTGGCCAGGCAGCGCTCCATGACCTCGGCCTCGTTGTAGACAATGACGACGGCGGCGATGTCGGCCATCAGGCGCCTCGCAAGCCCAGCCGAAGCTGGAGGCGGAGCAGCTCGAGGCGCGCCGCGCGCTCCGGCGAGCGATCCGCGAGCCAGGCCCAGGGCAACTTGATGAGCCCGCCGAGGGCCAGCGCGAGTCGCACCAAGCCCACCGCGATTCGCCCGTCGTTGCGGCGCAGGTAGCGCACCAGGGCGCGCCAGAAGTGCATGCGGCGCACGAAGGTGCGGCCGCCGTAGGTGGCGCCTTCGTGGTGGATGATGGTGACGTCCGGCGTGGCGGCCAGCCGGTAGCCGGCGCGCGCGGCGCGGCGGCACCAGTCGACATCCTCGAAATACATGAAGTAGCCCTCGTCCAGCGGGCCGACGTCCTCCCATACCTCGGCGCTGGTGAGGAGCGCCGCGCCGCAGATGTACTCGGCCTCCAGCAGTCCGTCGCGCACCGGCGCCGGCGGCGGCGTGAGTCGGATGTGCAGCAGATCGAGCACCAGCGCCGCGGCGCGCGGCCGGCGCCCCGCGATGACCTGCGTGGCGCCGTCCGGCAGCTCCAGGCGACAACCCAACGCCCCGAGCCGATCGACCCTCTCGAAACAGGCGGCCAGCTTCTCAATCGTGTCAGGCGTGGGAAGCACGGTGTCGGGATTGAGCAGCAGGCGCAGCGGCTGAGTAGCGGCGGCGACGGCCAGGTTGGTGCCGCCGGCGAAGCCGAGGTTCTCCGCGTTGGGCATCAGCCGCACCCAGGGATAGTCGGCGCGCACGGTGTCGGCCACCGGCTCGGCGGAGGCATTGTCCAGCACGATGGTGTCAATGACTCGAGGCGATTGCTGGGCATGGAGGCTGTCGAGGCAAGCTCGGAGCTTGTCGAGGGCGTTGTAGGCGACGATGCAGACCGACACCCCGGCCGGCGCGGCTGGCGACAAGAGCGGCTTCCCAGGCGCCATCAGTCTACCACCGATCCCGGCGGGCGGCGGCGCAGGGCGCCTTTCAGCGCCGCCCACTCGCCGATCGAAATGGGCCGCACCAGCCAGCCTTGGAGGTTGTAGACGCCCAGCGACAAGAACAGCCGCAGCCACAGCCACGGCCCGGCCAGTTGCACGCACAGCAGCCACACGGCGGCCATGGCGAGCCCCATGCCGGCCGGTTTGAGCAGGATGGTGGTCCAGCCGAGATGGGCGACGCGTCGCAACGACAGCACGGTCCACGCGAACACCATCACCGCCGCGCACACGTGCGCCGCCGCCGCGCCCACCGAGCCGAAGATGGGCGCCCACCACCAGGCCAGGCCGAAGCTCGTGAGCAGCCCCGCCACTTGGGCCGCCAGCACGTCGCGGCCGCGCCCGGAGAGCAGCAGCAGATGGCTGACGACGGCGGCACAGAAGGTCGGCAGGACGCCCCAGATGAGGATGCCGAGGGCCGGCGAGGCCTCGAAATAGCGATACCAAAGGCCGTGCAGCAGGTACGGCGCCAGCTCCCCGACCACCAGGCAGACAGGCACGAGGACCACCACGCCGGCGCGCAGCAAGGTGCCGGCCTTGCGATACACGGAGCCGTCCTCGGCGCAGGCGGCGCGTGCCAGCAGCGGATAGGCGACGTAGATCACGGCCAAGGCCGCGGCTTGCGCGAAATCGAGCAGGCGCAGGGAGAAGGCGTAGTGGCCGAAAGAACGCGCCTCCAGCCAGCCGTGGGCCACCAGCAGATCGGCGCGCGCGCCCCAGGCCGCGCAGACGGCGATGGCGGCGGCCATGGCGGCGGGCCGTGCCAACTGGCCGACGAAGGCGCTCGGCTTGCGCGGCCGCAGCACGGCGGCGCCCTCGACACGCGCCACGTTGCGGCCCAGCGCGAAAGCCCACGCCAGGGCGCCCACCAGTTGGCCGGCCACCACGCCGCGCAAGGCATGATGCACGCCGCAGCCGATGAACAGGCCGAGGTTGAGCAGCGCCGCGTGCCATGTGGCGGCGCGCGCCTGCGCGCCGTAGCGTCCGCGCGCCGCCAGCGCTTCGTCCCAGGTGTGGGCGCAGGCATTGATCAAAGCCGGCACGAGCAGAGCGAAGAACAGCCAATCGTCCGTGTGATGCCCACCATGGGCCCAGCCGCCGGCCGCCGCCGCGATGAGCGCCGCCAGCGCCAGGCGCACCGCGAGCACCTCGCCCAGCAGCTCGGCCGGCAGCTCGCGTTTCAGGCCGCGCGCCACCACCAGGGTGAGCCCGCCTTGCGCCAGGAGACCCCAGATAGTGGCCAGCACGAAAGCCAGGTAGAAGCGGCCGTAGAGGGCCGGCGCCAGGGCATTGGCCAGCAGCGGCAGCGCCAGCAGCGACGCTCCGCGCGCCGCCAGGTAGGCCATCGTGCCCAGCGGCCAGCGCCCGCGCCGCGGCTTGCCGCCGGCGCTCATCGGTGCAGCCGCCAGAGGTGCACGGCGCCGCCGTCGGGCAGTGGGTAATCGGCCACCGGCTCGTACTTGGCAGCGAAATGCGGCCAGTCGCGGTCGAGATTGGCCACCGTGGCGTCGATCAGCTCCTTGTGCGCCCCCTGGTCGCCATCCTGCGTGACGAGCGTGACGAAGCCATCGGCCACCAGAGTCGCCACGGTCGACGCCGTCTCCCGGCCGCCGGCGCTGTGCAGCGCCTTGAACACCGTGATCATGCGCTTGTCGGCCGGCAGGTAGGGGTAGATCTGTCGCAGCACGAAGTAGCGCACGGTGAGGTCGTTGATGACGCCGGTGTTGGGCAACACGCCGACTCGTCCGCCGGGCGGCGTGACGCGGGCGATGTCGCGCGCCATGGACTCCAGCGGCCAGTCGGCGCGGTGCGGCGGATGGCACAAGTAAGCCTCGGTCGACCACAGCGGCGCCCATGGCGGTCCGATGCGCGCCGGCAGAGGCCGCGGCCCGAAGGCCGTGCCCCAGAACTCGGCCAGCCCAATGACCAATGCCGCGCCGATCAGCAGCGTGCGGGTCAGCAGCCAGCCGTCACTGGCCTTCCGGCCCGGCGGCGGCGGAGCCAGCACACTGGACGACAATATGGCCAGCGCCGGCAGCAGCACCATGCCGAAGCGCGAGTGCTTGTTGGGCACCAGCGTCATCATGATCAGCCCGCCGATGAGCCACGTGAGCACCAGGCCGCTGCCCGGCAGGCGCCGCCGCTGCCCCCAGGCGAACAGCGCCCCGCCCGCGCCCAGCAGCCCCAACGGCAGGAACACCTGATCGGCGAACACGGCGCGCACGTAGAACGTCAGCCCGCCCAGCGAATACCACAGCGGGCTCTCGTCAATGCGCCAGTTGTCGTTGCTGCGATGCAGCTCGGCCAGCGTCTCCCGCGGATGCGCCAGATACCACGGCCCGGCGATCAGCAGCACCCCCACGCCCACCGCCAGCAGATTGAAGGCAAAGCGCTTGGCGGCCTCGGCATCGTCCGCCGCCCAGGCGCGCCGCGCGCCGTCGGCGGCGGCGAAGATCAGCGGCCACAGCACCACGAACGCGAACGACCACTTGGTCGCCATCCCCAGTCCGGCGGCGATGCCCAGCGGCCAGATCCACACGGGATGCGTCAAGCCTTCGGAAGCCATCAGCAGCGCCAACGTCAGCGCCACCAGCGCCGTGAGCGGATACTCGAGCAGCACCAGCCGCGATTCGCCGGACAGGATGGGATAGACAGCCACCAGAAAAGCGGCGAAGACGCCGGCCGCCGGGCCGTAGCAGCGCGCCGCCAGGCCGTAGGTGGCGAACAGCAGCACGCCCATGAAGGCCAGGTTGGTCAGCGCGCCCACGCCTTGGGTGCTCAAGCCGGGCCAGGCGGATTGGAGGATGCCGCATTTGCCCATCACGAAGGCGGCGCACAGGTGAAAGAACGGCGGGTAGTAGGTGGAGGCATGGGCCACGCCGCTCCACGCCGTGAGCAGCGGCCAGCGATCCAGCATGGCGCGGTACATCAGGCTCCAGCTCAGATGCCAGGCCTGGTCCCACGGCGGCGGCGTGTTGT
>Ga0181528_10002605_pt1 | contig 11140 bp, 6 predicted proteins | sample PEATcosm2014_Bin_47_FD_119742 | JGI IMG/M metagenome (GOLD analysis project Ga0181528, IMG submission 119742) | Peatland microbial communities from MTU Mesocosm Facility, Houghton, MI, USA - PEATcosm2014_Bin10_10_metaG | ecosystem: Environmental > Terrestrial > Soil > Wetlands > Peat | place... | reverse complement strand
GGCGAGCAACGCGTCGAGCGAGTAGAGTTCGAGAATTGTCATGTGACGTTGCACGGCGAAGGGGAGCAACGGACGCAGGTCGCCGGTTGCGCTGTTCGTGCCAGAGATCGCAACGGGCGCGGAGAGTCCAGCCTGCTGAAGTTCGAGCGGGATGCCGGAGCTGTAGTAAGTGTCGAAGTCGGAGCACCAGTCTGAAGTGCATCCACCGCCCGCGTTGTAGCTTGAGATGTCGCTCGACTGCAGACCCTGGCTGCCAATTCCGTTTGTCTGTCCGGAGGCATTCTTGTACGTCACCGCCGTCTGCGCTTCCTGCGAGCCGTAGCTGGTCACCGCGCTCGGACCGCTTCCGGCCTGATTGAGCGGATCGAGAATCTGCATTTTCGGATTTTGCGCGGCTACAAACTGATCGATATCGCTGTAGTACTGCAGCCATCCAGACTCGGTGTAGGTGTTGGGAGCGGGAATCTGTTCCAGATTTGACAGGCACTCGGGATAGGCCTCGCCGCCGCCAGCGCGCCCGACGCGCATGTACGAAATCTGCGAGAGATTCGCCGACCCGTTGTAATGCATGATCGCTGCGGCCACGAATGATTCCCAGGCGGTTTTGTAAGGCGTTTCGTAGGGCACAGGCCACGACTGTTGCTGGCTGACGACGGTGCCCGGAGTCGTGGCGCTGCCTGCCGTCGTGACCGCTGTTTGATACTGGAAAGTATTTGCGGTGGCGTTCTGAACGGCCACGCCCAGAGGATTGGCGGTTCCGGCGGTTTCAGCCGTCGGGCCGTAATCGGCGTGCGCAAAGGTCGCGGTGAATGAAGTCGAGGTTGCGCCCGTGATGGTGACCGTCTGACCATTGAGGAAAGTCGCCGCGCCAAGATTTTGAAACGTGACTTTCATTCCGGCGGGGAAGCTGTTGGTGACAGTGATGGTAAGCGTCGATGAGGCTGAGGCGACCTGGACATTGGTCACGCTCTCTTGCGCGATATTGAAATTCGAAGGAGTGGTACTGCCGATCCAGATGATATCGCCGTTGGAGTAGCCATGATTGGCCTCAGTGACTGTAACCAGTCCAGTTGCACTGCGGGTCATTGAAGTGGCGATCAATCCCAGATAATTTGTGCAGCCATCTTTATTCGCATTGAGCAGGTCTTCGTTTCCCGACTGGGTATGCGCCGCCCAACTTGGTGTTGTTACATAGTAAGGAGTGACGGGATTGATGCAGGTGTTATCGAGCAGACAGTTGGAGCCGGCGTCGCCGATGCCTTCGACAATGATGTTTACTTTTTTCGATCCCGACTGCGCAGAAAACCATCCGGAATTGGAGCTATCGACCGCGGACCAATCGTAAGTGTGTGTCCAGCCGAAGGCATCTAGTTGACAGGTGTCGGTGCCGACAGGGCTGCAAGTGCCGGGACCCGGCGTGCCGGTCTCAGCGGACATCCAGGCGCTGCCGACCGTCACGCCTTCAATCGCTTTCTGCGGCATCACGGTATTCATGAAGTGGGAATAGTTGGGATCGCTGGTCGAAGGAGGAAATACGACGTAAACGTGGGTGAACTGCCCTGGTCCGGAAGCGCCGCTACTCTTGGACCCGCCGCCGCAAGCGGTGAGGAGGCTGAGCATGCAGGTGACAAATAAAAACAACAAGATGCTTCCGCGCGATCGCGACACAGACGACTCCCTCATGAGTGTTTATGAAACCGTAAAGATGATGTATTCCCGCGTTAAGGTTGGAAGGCCCGCGAAAACGCTTGCCTTTCTTTGTGATCTGGGAGCGCCGGGCATGGGTTCAAGCTCTTCGCACCGGCGATCGATGCGGAAGTCTCTCATGTCCTTGTGCGATCTAAACCCGCCGACGAGAAAAAGGTTTCGCGAGCGTGGAACTTTGTTGAAGCAATCGAAAAACGCAGAGGGCTTGTGTATAGTTTCAGCTTTCGCGCGGTTTGCAACCCGCACTCACGTCAGGGAAGGGTGACCGAGTGATACGAGTCCTGAAACATTCCATTTGTTTTCTTCTGTTCTCAATTCTTCTGGTGGCCGCTTCACTGTGGGCGCAAGGGACGGTTGGCGAGCGCGTCTTGTTTCATGCCAAGATATTCACGGCCGATCCGGAGAATCCGTATGCGGAAGCGGTTTCGATTCGTGGGGACAAGATTGTTGCTGTCGGCACCCTGCCGGAAGTGCTGAAGACAGTTTCCGCGAGCGCCGAGCGCGTTGACCTAGAGGGAAAGACTCTTTTTCCAGGCTTCATCGATTCGCACAGTCACTCGATCGACGGCGGACTCAGCCTGACCGGAGCGGACGCGACCGACAAAGTCGACGCGCTCGACCAACTTCCGGCATTCGTCGACGAAGCGAAAAAAACGGGTCGCGGCGTACGCGGCGACGTCCTCGAAATTCAAGGACTGCCGCTGGCCTTCTGGTCGCACCCGGATGTGCTGAATAGAGACTTCAGCACTGGTGCCTACGCCAATCAGCAGGTCCTACTGCGTGGCATGGATGGGCACACGGCCTGGGCGAATCGCGCGCTCCTGAAATTGGCTGGCATTAATGCCGAGTTCCTGAGCAGTCTTAGTCCGGACCAGCGCGCCTATTACGGATACGACAAGAACATGCAGCCCAACGGATTTCTGGTCGACGCCGGACTGGAACGGATCGAACCGCTGGTGCCACCGCACTCGCAAGACGATTTGCTTGCCGCGGCCCGTGCGGCTCTGCAATACAACTACAGCTTAGGCATTACTGCATGGCTCGATCCGCTGGCATCCGCTTATGTTCTGCAGGCTTACAAAATGCTTGCCGACCACGGAGAACTGACATCGGAAGTGGTAGCTTTTCCGCAAGTGCTGGCGAGAAATCCCACGGCTGAGATCGCTACCGTTCAGAAGACGCGCGAGCTCTACGAGAACGTCCCCCATCTTCACATCACCGGAATAAAAATCTTTGCGGACGGCGTCGTGGAGTTTCCTTCGCAGACGGCGCACCTGACGAAGCCCTATAAAAACACGGGGCACAACGGCGATCTGCTCTTCGACCCTGAAAAATTCGCGGAACTCTGTGTTGCCGCCGACAAACAAGGATTGATCATCCACGTCCACGCGATTGGAGACGGAGCGGTGAAGGCTGCGCTCGATGGGATTGCTGCGGCTCGCGCCGCAAATCCCTCGGGTCAGTTGCCGCATACGCTCACGCACGAGCAGTTTGTCCGGCCCGAAGATTTTCCGCGATTCCGTGAGTTGCACGTGATCAGCGCCCTGCAGCTGTTCTGGGCCGAGGCGAGCAACGACACGATTGAGATTCTGAAGCCTTATGTGGATCCGGAGATTTACAAGTGGCAATATCCGGCGCGGTCGATTCTGGATAATGGCGGAGTTATTTCTGGAGCGAGCGACTGGCCTGTGTCGACGGCGAATATTTTTCGCGCGACGTATCAGGCGGAGACACGCAAGGGAGATGAAGGCGTGCTCGATGCCTCTCAGGCGATGCCGCGCGAAGCTATGTTCTACGCTTATACGCGCAACTCCGCGAAAGCGATGAACATGGATTCCATCGGCTCGATCGCTCCGGGCAAGCGCGCGGACCTCGTGCTGCTGGACCGCGATGTACTGACTGTTTCGCCAGAGGAAATGCGGGACACAAAAGTGTTATGGACGATGGTGGCGGGAAAGACTGTTTATCGTGCAAAGTGAGCGCGACTCGGACTTTCTGCTTTCCGCGACGCGCCTGGTTGAGCACGCCGCGGAAATCGCACAGCAAAAGCGCACTACTCGAGCAGTCCGTACACCACCAGACTCTTTTGAGTCATGATGTACACCTTGCCGTTCACCACGGTTGGCACCGAGAACTTGATGGCCGCTCCCGGATTGTCCCGCGTGGCTTTTGTCTTACTGCTATACAGCTGCTGGGCAAGGTTGGTCGCGTTATATGCAATCAGCGAGGCCTGTCCGGTTGTGGTTTTGTAAGCGGAATTGTTCAAAGCCCACACGATTCCATTGGTCGTGCCATTCGATGAAATCGATACGGTAGTTCCCGGATAGCCAAATGTCGCAGCAGTTTTGGAAGTCGGTGTCGTCGAGAGGAGCCCGGTCAAAGGATCGAGCGAGAATGCTTTCAGCGACTCCGTCGAGCCGCCGAGGTAGACATAATTGTTCCACCAGGACGGCGAGCTCCACATGCCGTTCGTCGCCTCTGAGATCGATTGCACGATCTGGTTGTTGTTGAGGGGATTATTTTGCCCCATATTGTCTCGATTGATTAAATAAAGATCTCCAGCCTTATCGCCCTGCACCAGCAAATGAGGATACGCCCCGGTCTGATCCGGGATCAGCATTGCACCCGACGATCCGATATCACGATCGGTGAGGTTGTAGGTAATGCCGTTGTAGGGCGAGAAATAATCGAGAATCGGAAAAGCGCCGGCGGAGGGCGGACCAAGCTTCACGACGCTCTGGCCGTAGTCGCTGTCGCCGGTGTCGACGTCAAAGGTGCCGTTTCCGGTCGCCACGAAAGTATTGAACGAAGCGTCTCCGGCCACGCCATTGCCGCTTTGCCAGATGCCGCCTTCTGCTCCGTCCGGCGTGGTCAACCATACGGCCGTTTGCGCCAACGTCTGCGAGTTGTAAGCCATTACCCAGCCGTGATAGCTGCCGTAGTCGCAGAGGGACGCCCAGCTGATATACACAAGCCCGTTCTGCAGTAAAAGGGCAGAGCGCTGACCTTCCAAGAGAGGATCGAAGGTGATCACGCCCCCTTTTGAGCCTTTACCGCTGCCGGTCGCGGTGGCCGCAATCGCAATCGGGCCGCCGAATTTTTCTGCGCCGGTGGTGATATCCAAAGCGTGCAGCCGCTGGAAATAGGTTCCCGTTTCCACTGTGCGCACCAGAACATAGAGTGTGTTGGTCGTAGGGTCGATCACTGGCGTCGACATAATGCCAACGTGGGTGGTGATCGCATCCGGGCAATGGAGCGCATTCGTCGAGATCGTCGTGATGCCCAAGGACGGATTCGTAAAGTTAACCTTCCACAGCGGTTGCGCATTGGTTCCGGTCTTGCTGTCTGCGTCAAAGGCATACACGCTGTCGTTCATCGTGGCCACGTAGATCACGTTGTGCGTGCCATTGTTGGGAATCACAACGTTCGGCATGTACAGAGGCTGGGAATACGAGTAGCCATCGACTGATTGAGAAAAGAGCTTTCCAAACGTGTTCGCATTCACGTTCGTCGTGGTCAGAGTCACTTCTTGGAGATTCTGGCCAGTGCGGCCGTTGTCGTTGTGATACGTCGTAACATTCACTTGCGCGGCGCAGGGATTCACACACGCCGGCAAAAGCGCCGCAGCCATCAGGCTCGTCAACACTTGGATACGCATAGTAGCAACCTCTCGATTCAGGCATTCCAGGACAGGGCCGAAGATCCGCTAGCCGAGGGGCCCAGGAGCCGAGACAGATTCCCAAGATCGGCCTAGTTTGGAAACCTGGGGAGAAGAACGGGGGGAATTACCCGGGGAATTGAGCAGAAAGCAAACGAGTGCAAACCTGATCCTGCTCCTTTTGGAATCTAGAAGCGCCCGAGAGGCCTGTCAAGATGAAAAAACCTGCACGTTTCGGGCTGCTTCTAAGATTCGCTAGGCCACGCTCCGTCGCCTTGGGATATCCGGCGCGGGGCTTCGAGCGGTTAGCCCTTGGCGAGATATTTCCCGGCGAGACGGGCGCAAGCTTCTACAAATTCCTGCTCCGGTTTGGTGAATGTGCCGGGAAAGTAGCTCTCGACGTCGAGTTCGCCGAGCAGCTTGCCGTTGACCGAGATCGGTACGACGATTTCGCTGACGACCATGGAGGATCCGGCGAGATAGCGCGGATCTTTCGTGACATCATCCACAATGACGGTCCTGCCGGTGCTCGCGGCGGCACCGCAAAGTCCGGTATCGAGCGGAATGCGGGCGTTCGGAGTGAAGCTGCCGACGTAAGGTCCGATAATCAAGACGCCTGAATCCGCAGGATCGACGAGATAGAAGCCTACCCAGTTATAGCGAGCCATCTTCTCGTGGAGTCGGCGCGTGATGTGTTCCATAACCGCCTTCGCTGTCGAAGCGGTTTTGGCGTAATCCTGAAACTCGCGGAGAAGTTCGTCGTGCTCGCTCGCCATATTCTCTTACCTCGTACCAGACCCTAAGAACTTGAAGATACAGTTTATCCGTACCTCGGGTTGCATTGGAATTGAGACTCGAACCGCAGTCTGTGACTGATGTCACCCGAGCATCTCGCAGAGCAACAGCGGCGATTTCGTTGGATTTGTTTTGGTATAGTTATGGCTGCAAGTCAGGTTGCATCCCGTCCGCGGAAAGGGAAGATCCCACCTGAGCCATTCCTGATCGTCGAGCATGGACTTCTCTTCTGCCCGAGATAGCGGACACCGGGCCATAGGAGGAGTTATGTCTCGCCAGCTACCTGAACAACCCAATCTCCAACACCTCAAAAAACAAGCCAAAGAATTGCTTCGCAGCAGGCGGCAAGGGAAACTTGCGGACGCGCAACATGCGATCGCGAACGAGTACGGTTTCTCTACGTGGGCGAAGCTGAAATTGCATGTCGAGGGCCTGACGCTCAGTCCGGGGCAGGCGCTGAAAGCGGCGGTATGCGATAGCGATGCGGCGCGCGTACAGGCTCTGCTCGAGCAATATCCGGAACTGCGGGCGAAAATCGATGATCCTCTGCCAGATTATGGTTTCGGACTCAATGCGCTCTACGCAGCGGTGCAGCGAAGCGATCGCGAGACGATCGAGGTCCTGTTGCGTGCGGGTGCGAATATCCGAAAGAGAAGTGAGTGGTGGGCCGGTGGATTTGGAGTGCTGGACGACTGCGATCCGAGCTTGGTCGAGTTTCTACTGCAACGCGGCGCCGAATTGGATGTGCATTCGGCCGCGCGGTTGGGAATGATTGCGAAGCTGCGAGAGTTCGTGGCTGCGGATCCAGAAGTTGTTCACGCGCGGGGCGGCGACGGGCAGACGCCTCTGCACTTCGCTTCAACCGTGGAGATCGCAGAATTTCTGCTCTCGCATGGGGCAAACATCGACGCGCGCGATGTGGATCATGAATCGACACCGGCGCAGTACATGCTGCGCGTTTCGCAGAGAAGGCACTATCCAAAAGATCGCCAGGATGTAGCACGGTACTTGGTGTCGAAAGGGTGTCATACGGACATCCTCATGGCAGCGGCGCTCGGCGACATTAATCTTGTACGGCGGCATTTGGACGAAGATCCCAACTGCATCCGCATGCGTGTGTCGAAGGAGTGGATACGGTGCAGCAATCCGCGAGCTGGAGGACCGATTTATCTGTGGACGCTGGGAGGCGGGCGCTCGGCGCACACGGTGGCTCGCGATTTCGGACACGAAGATGTTTTCCAACTGCTGATGGAGCGGACACCGGAGGACTTGAAGTTGTCCCTGGCGTGCGAACTCGGAGATGAAACATCGTTCCAGCAATTTCTGGCAAAGAATCCGGATGCGGTGAAGACGCTCTCTGAGGACGATGCACGAAAGCTACCGGCGGCTGCGCAAAGTAACAATACAAAGGCCGTTCGATTGATGCTCGAAGCGGGATGGCCGGTGAACACTCCGGGAGAAATGGGAGCGACGGCGCTGCACTGGGCGGGATTCAACGGAAATGCGGAGATGACGCAGGAGATATTGCGGTTCCATCCGACGCTGGAATTGAAATCCAAGGAATACGAGGGGACCGCTCTTGGCTGGACTGTGTTTGGGTCGGGAAACGGATTTCATCGAGAAAATGTGGATTATGTGGGGGCGGTGAAGGCGCTGATGGATGCCGGGGCCACCGTTCCTCCGCATGCGGAAGAGCTGGAGCCGAGCGAGGCTGTGCTGGAGGTGTTGCCATGAGCGGCGAAAAGCGGCCTCTTGCGGTGACGATTGTTAGCTGCGTTTACATCGCGGTGGGAGCCATTGGCTTCGTGTATCACTTCCGTGAACTTCTGTCGCAACCAGACGGATTCAAGGATGCCATTTTGGTCGAAGCCGTCGAGCTGGCGGCGATTGTCTGCGGCGCGTTTATGCTGCGAGGTTTGAACTGGGCCCGATGGGGAGCGATCGGGTGGATTGCGCTCCACGTCGTGCTGAGCGCGTTTCATGCCGTTCAGGAATTCGCCATGCACCTATTGATTGGGGTCGTGATTGCATGGGCGTTGTTGCGTCCCGAATCAGCGCGGTATTTCCGGGGTGCGAGAGCTGAGTCTCCGGAGGACTAGTTGGTGGTTCGGGGACAGCAGGCTCCTCGTTGCGCTCGGAATGACAAGCTGCGGTCGGTGCAACAGATTGAGGGGGTGACCTTCGTAATCGCGAGGGGGCGTTACCGCATTGCTGGGGGTCGGGGGCGCTCCTAGAATCGAAGCAGGGTTTACTCCGCCCGAACTGTGCATGCCTGAGCTTACAAAACGATTGGACCGAGTCGAACTGGGGAAGCGCGTAGAGCGCGCGGAAAAACTCCTGCAGAAGGGGAAGACCGCCGACGCCCTCGAAGAATATCTGCTGGTCCTGCGAGACGATCCGGAAAATGATGTAGTGCGGCAACTTGCGGCTGATTTGTGTCTGTCGTTGAGTCGCAATGCGGACGCCGTAAAGCTTCTGGGCGAACTATTTGAGCGTCAAGTCGGAGCCGGCGACGCCACCCGCGCCAGCCTGACCTATAAGAAACTGGCTCGGCATGGAAGTCCCACGTGGCAGCAGAAATTCCGCTTTGGACAGCTGCTTGAGGGGTCAAATAAGAAGCTGGCGGTGGGGACTTACGAAGCTGCCCTGCAAGACCTAGTAAAGCTGGGTAAAAAGCAGGAGGCAGCGGAGATTTTGGACCGCGTCGTGGCCATCGAGCCGACGCAAGCGAACCTTCTGCGGGTGGCGGAACTGGCGTCGGAACTGGGAAACCGGAAGGCGGCAGCGGGAGCTTTCCAGCGAATCGCACAGGTTGCCGGAGCCGAAGGGGCAGACGTCACGCAATGGTATGAGCGGGCGTATCAGGAGGATTCTTCGGATCCGGATATCGCGCTGGCATACGGCAGAAGTTTGCTGGGGCAAGGCCAAGCAGGCGCCGCAATTTTCATTCTTGAACCTCAGCTGAATTCAGGCCAGGTCACGCCGGCTTTGCGCGAGGCTTATGCCGATGCTCTGGTGGCTGCGGGGCGCTATGCTGAAGCCGAACCGCTGGTGTGGCAGCTGTTTGAGTTAAATCCGGCGCGGGTGCAGCAAGTGATCGCACTGATCGGGAATTTTCTCGATGCGCAGCAGGACGACGCTGCCGTGGAACTGGCGCGCAAGCTGGAACAATTCCAGCGCCGGCGCGGAGAACGGCGGCAGTTCATTGCCATCATGGAAGACATCACGGCGGGGCATCGCGCGTCGCCGCAGATTCTGGAATTCCTCAGCGAACTTTATAACTCGTCCAATCGGGAAAATGATTACTGCACCACGCTGCTGAAATTATTCGATTTGTATTGCAGCACGAGCGAATTCGCGAAGGCCGCCGAGTGTCTGGATCGCGCGGCGGAAGTCGATCCGTATGAGCCGGGACACCTGAAGCGGCTCGACATGCTGAAGGGAAAAATCGACGAGTCGCGCTTCAAGGTGATCGCGTCGCGGTTCAGTTCCGCTGCCAAGGCTCCCGACGAGCCGTCGCATTCAGAAGGGCCGACGCTGGGAGCGGGAACGCTGCAAGACCTGATGCTGCAGGCGGAGATCCTGGTGCAGTACGGGATGCGCAGCAAGGCGGTCGAACGGCTGCAAAGAATCCAGGAGTTATTTCCGCGCGAAGAAGAACGGAACGAAGACTTGCAGCGGCTATATCTGGCTGCGGGTGTGACGCCGCGATATGCAGGCTCGGCGCCATTGCCTCCCGCGGCGGTTGCGGCACCGGTTGCAGCGGCACCGGTCGCAGCGCCTGCGCCGGATCCGGCGGCGGACGTTCGAAGCTTCACGCGGGTCGCGGAGATTACGCGTAAGTTGTATCACCAGGGCACAGCTCCGGCAGTGCTGAGCACGGCAGTGAAAGAAATCGGGACGCACTGGGAAGCCACTCGGTGCGTGGCGGCGATGGGAAAACCGGGTATGCCGCCGAGCGCGATGGATGAATTCTGCGCGGAGGGAATCAAGAAAGCGGGATCCGCAGCCATCGGTGAACTCGTCGCGTGCCTGCAGAAAGCTGTCGAGGGTCATGAACCGCTATCGATCCAGGATGCGCCGAAAGCTCCAGTTCTGCAGTTGGCGAGTAAAGTCATTTCCGAGATCGGAGCTTCATCCGTGCTCGCGGTGCCGCTGAGCGACGGAGAAGAGACGGTCGGGATACTGGTGTTGATCCACAACCGTCCGCGCGTATGGCAGCCGTCGGACTTGGTCGTGCTCAAGACCCTAGCTGAGCAGATGGTGATCGCCCTGAATAATGCGGGCCTGCGACGGCTGGTGAAAAATCTTTCGGTCACAGACGAGAAATCCGGGTTGCTGAAGCGGGCTTCGTATATCGATCTGCTCCTGGCGGAGAGCAAGCGTGCGGTCCAGAATTCGTCAGCTCTTTCGGTGGTGTTGCTGCAGTTTGGTAAGAGTTCCGCTTTGATCAAGGAATATGGCGAGGCGGAAGTGCAAGCAATGATCGAGCGGGCGGGGCAGTTGTTCGCCGCGAATATTCGGTCGAATGATCTGGCGTTCCGCTACGACGCTTCGACGATCGCGATTCTTCTGGGCGAGACCGCGGAGAAGGAAGCGATGCTCGCCATTGAAAAATTGCGGAAAATTATTGCCGATGTTCGGTTGCCGGGAAAAGACGGGGCACCAGGGCAGCCTGCGCAATTCTCGGCAGGAGTCGCCGAGGCGGTGATCCGGACAGAGTACGATCCCATCGACGTGGTGACGGAAATCATCAATCGCGCGGAACACGCCGTGAGTCAGGCGATGGCGCAGGGGCCGGGGAAAGTAGTAGCGCTCGGTCCGGCGGCGCTGGCGGCGACGGCCGTCGCGTAGACTCTTTTCACCACGGAGACACGGAGTCACTGAAAATTTCTAAATTCTTGACTACGGTCCCTGCAGTTCAATCCCCTTAGAATTCGACGTTCTTCTCCGTGCCTCGGTGCCTCCGTGGTCAATTGG
>Ga0181528_10002604_pt1 | contig 11141 bp, 9 predicted proteins | sample PEATcosm2014_Bin_47_FD_119742 | JGI IMG/M metagenome (GOLD analysis project Ga0181528, IMG submission 119742) | Peatland microbial communities from MTU Mesocosm Facility, Houghton, MI, USA - PEATcosm2014_Bin10_10_metaG | ecosystem: Environmental > Terrestrial > Soil > Wetlands > Peat | place... | reverse complement strand
TTTGATAAAAGAATAGCAAATGGGTAGTTGGCTGGTTTGTAATTCCGTTACCGTAATTCCGTTACCATACTTGTAATTCCGTTACCGCTTACAGTGATAACATAACAATGTCTGATCACTTTGTAATTATTACCCGTTACATATCATTGGAAAAGGTAAGAGGAAATAGAAAACTAAAGCATTTGAACCAGAAACCAGCCCGCAACAAAAAGTTTTCTGTAGTTATGGTAACGGAATTACATGGGCCATTACATAAGAATTTGTACCCTAAATTATTTTTTAAATGCTGACTTCCCGTTACTTCAATATCTATTATTCATGAAGTATATTGATATATATTGTGATGCCATAATGATTCATTACAATATCTGTCAACTATCTTTTGAAAATTTGAGATTAAAAAGATTAAATCATAATTCAGTATTTTATTTTATCGAAACATGCCTTTATATTCCGACTCACAGACAATTAACCGCAAAAGCTATACGAAAACCGATTGCAGATTTGAAATCTCCATAAAATGTGCATTTAGAATAATTACTTAATTTGTTCATTGCTGCAAATTTAAAAAAAGAACTTCTTGTCTGCTTTGATGAGGAATTGCCCTATTGTTTGCAAACCGGAAATGACGTCACACCGATTTGCCCGCTAGATGGCGTCACAGCTCAAAAATAAAGGCAGATTCCGAAAGGGCAGTCAGGATTTCATACGAGTAGTTTATTGCAACTTTTTGACTATCTCGCTCCGCTTCAGAGATACTCAGCTTGTCAGATTAGGCTGGGATTTCCCTATCTCGGGCAGGTTAAACTCTATTCCGATTTCACTGTAAACGAAGTTATTTTGTCGATTTAAGTTCTCTACTCCTGCGACAAATGATTGAATGGGCTTAACGTCCTTCAGCACCAATTGGGCTATGTGGAGGCGGTTGCCAGGTGAGGTCACTGGCTCAAGCAATTAAAGATAGCCAGCGAAATACCAGGCTCACAACAGCACAATAACACACCATTACCTCATCATTACCCAAATCACACAGCAGTTAAACCGGCAACATAACAAATGTAAAATACGACTTACTTGCTTATTTTGATCTTATTTATTTATTTTACGCTAGCGCCTTTATCACATAGAACAATTCCCTTCACCTGACAACCTGTTAACCAGTTCTCAAACTTGCACAAGGCAACATGACCAAGAGACAAACCAGAGCCACGGCAAAATAGAAGAGAAACTGTTATGTTATTGCGACTCCAGGTGCACAGACAGACAGAAACACGCAGGGACTGGACCGATCGTATAATCTCTCCCATGCTATTGTATAGCAATGGGACAGATAAAAAACAACTTTTACCAACACAAGCAATAATTATGCCCACGAACAAAACAATTAAACAATGTCTTCCCATTACATGCGTTGACCTGTGGCTGGATCATATACTATTGAGTATCTTGAGATAGAGAGGGCTGTTGTGATGTGATGAACAAAATGTTAGATAAATAAGTTTGAATAGAATGCGCTGCTCGACTTTAAGCCGGTTATGAGAATTTTAGGAAGGTGTTATGCGCTGGTCACTGGCTCAATCAATTAAGGATAGTGGTCACTGGCTCAATCAATTAAGGATAGCCAGCGAAATACAATGCACACAACAGTACAATAAAACCATGTTATACTGTTGAATATTTTACAAGTTATGCATTTACCCAGAATAATTACAAAAAGCAGTTAAACCAGTTACACCGGTAACATAATAAATGTAAAATATGAGACTTACTTGCTTACTTTGATCATTCATAACTACTTTACGCTAGCGCCTATCTGGGAAGCAAGCCAAGTAAACAATCAGGTGGATATACAGTCATTACTTTACTAAGCATCAGTATTCGCTGCAACTGACAAACTGATAATCATCTTAATTTATCTGATAGTATTGATATTCAATGCAATGTACATGTTGGCTACATGCCAAGTGAGTGCTGTTACCTAGATTGTTTGGCAGCTCTCAATCATACCATACGAGACCATCACGACAATAGGCAGGAAACTATCCTGGAATGAAATTTAAGTGCAGCCAAATGATCACACGTTGGCTAATTGCTGCTGTTCAAAATGTGCCTCAATCTGATGTGGTAACTGGTACATTTTTCATCTAAGCACTGGTGAGCATACAGTGGATGAAAGTCAAAAAGCTGCGTCTGTTTAATACCAAACACGTCTGAACCAAGGTAACATGAATAGCAGTGCAATCGTTTTGAAAATCCACAAACTTTCCATTTTCGTAGACTTAACAGAATTTCATTATTGAAAACTAATATTTTCTCAATGGCTCCAAATACAGGCTGGCTATCTTCATCTATGTCGGCAATAACTGTCATGCATGGCTCATATTTGGTGCCACACATTTTCACCCAGTCTGCATTATGCACTTCCACGTATCTGTCACAAGCATTGCTCACAATGCTCGCAAACTCTTTGTGTTGTGAGAATAAAGTCGGAAAACCAGGACCTATTTCCAATACATCTTCGAACGGTGGACGCTGAAACCATGCATTGCACTGCTGAATTTGATTTCTTACTGCCATAGTTTTGCAAATATTTTTAAAATTGCAGACAATGTGTGCCAGTCTCTTGAAGTAATTGTGCTTAGCTTCATATCTGATTACCCACATATCGAGCAGTGGTCCGTTTTTCACCAGCAATGTTGGATAATGTACCATTCGATGGTGTTTGTATTTCAGCGGACGTTTGAATATGTCAACAAACACCCTATGATGATGTTCTATCAGATCTGCCAATAGCGAAACATTTGCTCTTGTAACACATGGTGCAAACACGATGTCACAGATGCGGAAGAGCAATGTCACTACATGCCAGTGTTCATCAGTCACTTCAAGAACATCAGACAAAACAAGCGGTAAAATATGCATCAAAACCAATGTCTGATGAGAATGCTGCCCAAGACTATCACTTGCAGGTGTCAGTCTGTATTGAGTGATTTCCGACGGCTTTGAATTACTCAAAATTGGTCCATAATCAAAATACCGTAATCGTTTGTTAAAATCGTCCAGATTCAACTTCTTAGACTTCAACAACAGATGCTTCAGAAACAAATTTATTTCGAACTGAACAACCCCTTCCAAGAGATCATGCATCACGTCACACGTAAAATTGGTGGCTGGATGATAAAACTGTAACTCAGACAGACAACACTTGCTTTTTATTCCAAATGAAGAACTATGACTGGCCGACAACTGTGCAACATGTTCTTCATATGAAGCCACTGTTCGCATAACAAAAGCGTTTTCTCTGAACTGTTCCTGTTGGTCTGCTGCTGTTCCGAGACAAATGTCACAACAATAGTCACCTCTGAAACCCTCAGTATAACCTAATAAGCCATGCAAACCGAGGTTATCACCAACAACTTGTGCTAATATGACTCGAATCTTATGGTCAACACCATTCATGTCAGTCATTGTAAATCCCTTTTCTAGTTGTAATATTTCACTTTTAAATATCTGTAAAATTGATGACATGCCATATTGCTTGATGTCTTGAGTATAAACCAGTGCAAGTAGATGAATCATGTCTAGTTTAGCATTATATTTGTGCGGAAAGTTCAAAATAGTAAAATAGAATGCTCCAATCTTGTGAACAACACTTTTTGATCCCAACGGATTGGCGGGTTCGAAGTCGTCATAATATAACTGAATGAAAATAGGATAGAATTCCAAATGTTTATCCGTTGAAACATTCGGCATTTTAGACAACAGAGTACGAAATTGATCACCACAGAAATAATTCCACATTATTTGGTCATCATGCTCCTGTAAGTCTACCAATGTCGTCCAGCTAGATGGCCATTTTAACACGAGACTGACTGATTCACGTATCGAAACGTACATGAAAGTGTCATCAACCGACACCTGTTTTTGAGATGCCGTCCCTTCTCGTCTGAAGCCAAGCTTTATTTCGGCCGGCATGATCAACCTGCAACTTGTGCCGAGATATTTCAACAACTTATGTTTTGATTCAATGCCATCAAACGGTCCACATATTCCTCTTATGTGGGACAATAACGTTTGAACGTTACTGCTAGTTGTATCAAGTTGTATTTTGGACAAGAATGCAAAAATCTCATCAGCTATTTGCTGATATGCATCCTCAAACAGCTCAGTAACCGAATTCTGTACATATTTAATGCTGGACAGAGTCATAGAACTGGATGCGCTCAACTGCAAGATCAAGCGTGCAGCAGTGTCCTGTTTACGCATAACAGCAGGTACAAATATAGCTTCTGTTGAATTTCCTTCAACAATCTCCATCTCATCATCGACACTACACAGCGTAGGGTCATTTGATAAATTGTTTAATTCAGGCACTAAAGTAACTGAAACTGTCTTAGGTAAACTTTTGTGAGTATTTAGTAAATGCTTTTTAAATGAATTGTAGTTTGAAAACGTTCTGCTACACCCATCCTCGGCACACTGCAGTATGCATGGCTCAAGCAATATATGATGATCCTTAAGATGTACACAGAGTTTTGCAACACTATTAAAAGATAAATCACATTTGCTGCATTTGACCATTTTCATTAATCTGAAAGACACACAAAAAGCAACTACCTGCAGAGACTTTATGTGTTTTGCAATTATTACTCTTGGCCCAGTTTTCACAATCAACTTTTCCAAAGTAGGTTCATTCAACTCCACATAAGCTTCGCCATCAATGCCTTCTTCTGCGTACATTTTCAGCACAAAATGTGTGAAATAAACTTGGAAAATGGCATATTACCATGGTATAATTATAAAAAGTACAAATGCTTACAAATTGATTAACGTCCTTCAACAACAACTGGGTTATACGGATGCGGCTGCCAGGTGAGGTCACTTACTCAAGCAATTAAGGATAGCCAGTTAATTATTATTACTATTAATATGAAATGTTTATGGTGACGCTTCATGTGTCAGCCTGTGAAAGTTGAATCGTAAGAGCGGAACAGTAACGAGATCAGTGCAGAAAGGCGAGTCGAGTAGTAATGTGTCCGAAGAAGAGTTCTGAAGTGTCCAAATGCATCTGCAGAATCTATGTCGAGAGGCAGATCGTTCCAGAAAAAGTGGGTGCTGCTTGACTGAACGCGCTCGGCGAGCAATTTCAGTTCTCGTTGGCAGCCAGGATAACAACAGCTGGCTCGACGAACGAAGTTCTCTCGTTGGTTTATAGTCAGTTTTGATATTGCTTAGGTACCAGTAGACCGCACCCTGAAGGCTAGTGTAGCCACTATGTAGTCAATGCGATAATTCACAGGAAGCCAGTGTAATTGTTCAAGAACAGGATGCATATGCTCAGTCCACTTTGTGTATGACTCGCGCAAGGGCATTCTGAATGCGCTGCCATTTTGTAACGTTTACTCTGGATGTTTTGTACAGGACAGCATTTGCGTAGTCAAGCCTGGAGTCAAGTAACGCGCACGCGACCGTTCATGCCATATCAGTAGTCGGTGATGAACCAGAGTTGTCCATGGGTCCATTTTTCTCAACCAGACCCGACCCGACCCATTCTGCCAATCAGAATTTTGAGCCGACCCACTCAAAGCAGACCTGCTTTAAACTTATCTCAATTTCCCCACCCCCATGCCCCCCTCGCTCATTTCCTGCCCTCCCCCCCCCGGTATATTAACGGCATTCTTCACCCGTGACTAGTTTGGTTCTTCACTGTACGAAATAGCAAACGCCACCGAATGGAGGAGAGAAATGAGGGAGGGTGTTGTGAGCGTATATATGACCGCGATTGACAGGCTACATTTGAAATTGAATAGAACGTGTACCCTCCAGTATAGCGTAATAAGGAGCGACGGTGTTGTCAGATAGCCCGGAGAGGCCCCCGTCCCCTCCACCTTAAGGGGTTGAGAGGACTGGAAGGAGAGAAAATAAAATGTCGTAGCCTACGAGACGTGGACGGGTAAGGGAAGGAGAGGAAGAAGGAGGAAGATGAGCGTAGAGTGGAGAAAAGGGTGGGGTGGAAGAAAATGGATGGAGGAAAGGAGAGGAAAAGGGAAGGAGGAAAGGAGAGGAAAAGGGAGAGAATGGTAGGTTGGATGGGACGGAAAGGGGAAGGATGGGTCAATTGTTCGCTCCCGCGCCATAAGCAAATCCTTTCTATGGCTATGTTCCACTGGTACCGTCTACATAAATTCTGAACCTTAAAGGTTAAAAGCCACATGTGGGCCTATACCCGGACACAGTGGTTGAGTGGTTAACACGGTCCGATCCCCTTTACTATAGTTCTATCCATTCCTATACCCGTATTCCATTCACACACTCTTTCACCTGTTAAAGTTCAACCCTATATCTAATATTCATGTGACATTTCCTCTTCAGCATGGTGCCGGGCGTATATGGGGTCCAACCCCTCGAAGAAAATTTTGGAAAAATATTATGAAAATATGAGCAAATCTTATGAAATCGTGTGGTTTACAGATTTTGCTATTGAAGTTATCAAGATCCCATTGCTGATCTACAAGGGTTCGGAAAATATTATGTTGGCCATAATTCGACCCGACACGACCCGCGGGTCGACTCGACCCATGGACAACTGTGTGATGAATGAATGTGCCTAAGCGCCCGATGTGATAATGTGACGTCCTACAGACATTTTGCACATGTTGACTGAAGGTGAGATGTCGATCAAGTGTCACACCCAACTGTTTGATGCAATAAAATGCAATGCAAGGAGTTAAACACACGTTAAGCAAATGCTAAACTGTATATTGTACATGATACGTCATTACACAGAATAACTACACGAAGCAGATAAACCGGCAACACAACAAAAATTAAAAGACGACTTACTTGCTGATTTTGATCTTACTTAATTAATTTACACGAGTGCCTTAATCGCACAGAACAATTCCCATAACATGACAACCTGTTAAACAGTCCTCAAACTTGCAGAAGATAACATGACCAAAAGAATTCACATAAAACTTTATTACTTATGACAGACACGCACGGCATTATCCACAGTCAGACATGTCATTGGTGCATTCATTATTATCATAAGATATTTTGCGTTGGTTGTGGAAGAAAAGTGTCAAAAGAAACAAAATATATCCGCTTCAACACCGGAATCTGCTACATCAATTGGCGCGCTGAGACGTGATTACGTGAGATATGGAGGATTGTCATTTAATTTAATTTCTGGCTAACCGTCAAACCCGTGCATACGACGTAAAACGATGATGATGATGATGATGATGAGCGGCACATAACATGTGCAACTGACACTTCATGATATTCAGCTATTCACTTATAGTGAATTACTTCTAAATATTGATTATCATTAGCTGTAAATCATACTAAAGATAGCGTAATTTTGACACTGTGGTTGTGAATATAAAAATTGCACACAAGTAGTTAGGCATTAATAAAGAACATAAAGGAAGTAATGCTTTAATGTTCGTACCATCTAGCTGCCTCACTGTGCCTCCGATGACAATATACGTAATACGCATTATATAGAAAACATATACATAATAAACAACACATAAATGTCTTTCATGCATAATTATTATTGGTGACGTGCTACTCATATGTCCACCAGCCAGTTGTTTCCTCACCGTTATGTATGAAATGTCAAACGTCTGTATATGCATTTGAGTGCATTCCGGAGACCTAACTGAGGCATATCATTTGACCATGCAGTGTTTTACGCGAGTGATACTATATTTTGGGGGTCTATGACTTTTCATAACCCTTCTTTGGCTCCTCTTCCTAGCTTTACCTTAAAGGAGGATGGATGAATCTTTCTTTGAATTTTGATGTAAATATTCGGTCAGTATGGCTATATTCACCGAAAACCCATTACAGACAAATGTGTGAGGGAGGGTTGAAGGCGCACTCGCGCACCCGTAATTACAAACAAGTGAGGTTAGCTGATAAATTAATGGGGGAGGAAGGGGCTGCCATGGGATGTGCAGCAATTCGAACACTGGCTTCCAGTATGGAGGTGATCCCATCGTGAAAGCGGTTGGCGAGAGAGAGCCAAAGTTTGTTTTGACATAGGCCTAGTGGGATTGTAGGAATTGTTGGTCATAGCAACGAAGAATGAGACAATGTATGTAATGTATAACAAAAAAGAAGTACGATGTGCCACGCAACAGAAAGTGAAAATATGGTTGAATATGACAGTGACATACAATCCGAGCTAGGCGTTTTAAAAGGTGACGAATCGAAGTGTAATGGTTTTGATTCAGTCTTCCGAATCGATTCGAATCGCCAAGCTCTACTAGCCACCTAGCAAAGCGCCTGTGATTCGATCATCATCATCTCAACATTTTGCGCGCTATACAAATGTATTGAAAATATAATATTAATAAAAATTCGGAATCAAATGTATTTTTAGGCAAAACACATTAAACATATATGATGGTACAGATTATTTTTGTGATGGAGCTGTATTGACATTGCTAAAAGGTGATGTTACAATCACAATTACAAGTCACTTGTAGTGCGCCTCGTACAAAGAAACCGAAGGCGCATTACATATTATATAAATATGTAGTAGTAACTAACCGTACAACTGTTCAACAAGTTCGATACTGAGACCAAATTTCTCACTCAGCATAATACTTATATCGTCACATGACAAGGAGAGGACAACACTTCGGTCCATATAATCAACCATTCTTGTTCTATATATTCAGACACAAACCTTGCATTAATAACTATTTGCATAAAAAAATTAAAATGAGTTTAGCTGTGTTATGGTTATGGTGATGATCTGGCACTGTTGGGAGAGACAAAAGTAACGCAGTTTAAGGGAAGGCGAGGACAGGGAGAGAACTGTGAAAAATTTCCTTGTGGAATCTGCAAGAAAGGTGTAGGAAGAAACTCGATCTGTTGCACTAAAGGTGTAGCAGGATTCTGGCGAATATTGGAAATTGCAGTTGATTTTAGGTGCACTAACTGCACGCGAGGATTGACTGTGGCATGGGGACATTGTCCTATATGTGAATGGTGATACATTGTAAAGCGTGGACACTGGACAGGTTTTGTAACCTTGGCAACATGATCGGCTCAGAGGGCGGAGAAGAAGAGGCATCTAGGATGATAGTATAAATAATGTGCATGCGGAAAGTTTAGGGAACTCTCCCCCGTCATAACGGCAAGGAGGACTTCGCTGTAGCGAAGGAAAATGTATCGGACTTGCGGATGTAGTGTGTTGGTCTATGGCAGCGAGACGTGGGCAATGAAGGTAGAGGATATATGCAAATACAAAAAGAATAAAAGGATGACGATCAGATGGATGTGTGGTGTAAAGCTGAGTGACAGGAAGTCAAGTAAGGAACTGTTGAATCGGCTGGACATGGCTCCTAAAACTATCCAAATGTTTCCTGGGATATGGAAATACCAGCCAAAACTGACAGGCCAAATAACTTGTTAAGGGTGAGAGATAGGTCAAAGGTTGTAATGGAACACAAGTAGGAAATCGGGTGCCGGCTTTCAGAATCCTCCATAAAGTTTGACATATGACGCCCCCTAGAAGAGAAATCGGCATGATTAAGTCATTTCCGGTCTAGCTAAAAAATCTTAAAAGTGAAAAGACGCTAATAAATCGGTAACGATGCATATTAGAGCAAAATTATCAATTATTCATTACTAATAGAAAGTTCGTAATTGCCTTTAAGAATATTCCATAAAACATAACTGTTGACACCACCTAATGGAGAAATCGGTGTTACGCACTTCCATAAAAAATACCTTTGCTTCCGATTTGTTCTGGAAAAAAAGGAAAGTGGAGAAAATATGTTTTTGAGATCCAATTTTGTCGGCCACTGCTCTCCTTAAATAACATGACCAAGCGATAGCGCCTTTGGCATCACAAAATGTTTGTGATTGTCAAGAAATACAAGACCGCAAGTGCAGTGCATCATCATCATCATTTTACATCATTTTTTTATGTGCTAAAGCACGGGTCTGGCGGTTTCTCATAAATGCCACTCCTCCGCTTATCCCCATCAACAAATTAGTAATAATTATTTAACCAAATAATTAGCCCTTCAGTAATGTGCACTTGTTAAAATGACTCATCAGTTTACCACAGACCATCTTACCAATTGATTGAATGGGCTTAACGTCCTTCAACACCAATTGCCACTGGCTAGGACTTTGCCTGTGGACACAACTTGGTGCTCTGCTTCTATATCCACATTATACACTCGCACTCCCGTATCCACAATCTCCACCAACAAGTTCCTTGGACAGCGCCTGTTGGATTCAGAGTTCAATTCCGGGCTAAATTTTCAATCCCGGGATTGGAGTGTTCGACTACCCAGGATTTTGGGATTGGATGAAATAAAAAATAATTAATTAACTCCAATGCAATAACTTAACTCCAATGCAATAACCTTAAATCCGTTATCTTAATTGTTAATAAATTAATATTTTCATAGTTATTGAATTATTTCATAGTCCTACTGGCTAAACTACCCAGTCCGTTGGTCGAACATATTAGTCCGTGGCCCAACAGGTCGATATTTAGGCCAGGCCTATTTAACGTCCAATAAATTACATTAAGTTACTGAATCGAAAGCAACAGATGTGCTGTGTAGTGAGGATCTCAGGAGAGGATAGTCTCGTACTTGTACTTGTAGATGATGGGCTGTTCAGCTTTTTGGAGGCCCATATCTGTCCAGTGCTTGTCAAGTCTATTCTTGAACATGTTGACACTGGTGACGTCGACAAGTTCTCCAGGCATCTTATTCCAGTCATCTATTGCTCGCATGCTGAAATTCTTGAATCTCGCTGTCGTGTTACATCTCGGCTTGTAAAGTTTCATGCTGTGATCTCTCAATCATATCTCGTTGTTAGCCGCCTTGGAAACCCTGTAATTTTCAAGTCCTTCCTTCACCGCTAGGATCCGATTTTTTACATCTTGATTAATAGTCCAAGATGATAGCATAACAATTGTGCAAAGGCGGATGAAAGCATGAAACTTGGCAGAATTGTAGATTTTATTATTTTAATTGATTTGAGATATCGTGCCACGCACAGTATTAATGGCACCATATCAAAAATTGGTGAAGTTTGTAGCTACTAAATCGACATGTTTAGGGCTATTTTGGGCTAATCATCCTAGTTACCGAAAT
>Ga0181528_10002603_pt1 | contig 11144 bp, 11 predicted proteins | sample PEATcosm2014_Bin_47_FD_119742 | JGI IMG/M metagenome (GOLD analysis project Ga0181528, IMG submission 119742) | Peatland microbial communities from MTU Mesocosm Facility, Houghton, MI, USA - PEATcosm2014_Bin10_10_metaG | ecosystem: Environmental > Terrestrial > Soil > Wetlands > Peat | place... | reverse complement strand
ATCCACGTCGTCGTCAACGGGATCGTCGAGAACTACCTGGCGCTCAAGGAGCGGCTGCTCGCAGCCGGCTCGGTCTTCACCTCGGAGACCGACGCCGAGGTGATCGCGCACCTGATCGCAGACCTCTACGACGGCGATCTCGCGGAGGCCGTCAGGGGCGCCTACAACCAGCTCGAGGGCCACTACGCGTTCGTCGCCATGAGCCTCGATGAGCCCGGCGTCCTGGTCGGGGCTCGCAAGGAGTGCCCGTTGATCGTCGGCCGCGGCGAGGGCGAGCAGTTCGTCGCCTCGGCGGTTCCGGGCTTCCTGGCCGAGACCCGCAGCGTCCAGTACATCGAAAACGGCGAGATCGTCGTGCTCGAGCGCGACGGAGTCCGGATCATGACCGCCGACGGCACCGCGGTGGCGCGCGAGCCCGTGACGGTCGACTGGGACGAGGAGACGGCCGAGAAGGGCGGCTATGAGACCTTCATGCTGAAGGAGATCCACGAACAGGCCGACGCCGTCGCCGACGCGATCGCCGACCGGACGGCTCGCCGCGACGGCGTGGACCTGCAGGAGGAGGGAGCTTTCGAGGAGTCCCTGCTGGAGGGCGTCCGGCGGATCGTCGTGATCGCCTGCGGCACCTCCTACCACGCCGGCCTGATCGGGCGCTATGCGATCGAAGAGTGGGCGCGGGTCCCTGTCGAGATGGACATCGCCTCCGAGTATCGCTACCGCAACGCCGTCGTGGGTGAGGGCGATCTGGTGATCGGCATCTCCCAGTCCGGTGAGACGGCCGACACCCTGGCCGCGATGCGCCTGGCCAAAGAGCGCGGGGCGCGGGTTCTCGCGATCACCAACGTGATGGGCTCGCAGGCCACGAGGGACTCCGACGGCGTCCTGTTCACCAGGGCGGGCCTGGAGATCGGTGTGGCGGCGACGAAGACCTTCCTCTGCCAGGTGGCCGTGATGTATCTCCTCGGACTGCGCCTGGCCGAGCTGCGCGGAGAGCTGGGACCAGAGCGCCTGGCCGAACTGGTCCGCGAGGTCAAGCGACTGCCGCGCTGCATCGACGAAGTCCTGGCCGAGGCCGAAGCCCAGGTCGGCCCGATCGCCGATGCCCATGGGGACAGCGAGTTCTTCCTCTACATCGGGCGCCATGTCGGCCTGCCGGTCGCCCTCGAGGGCGCCCTGAAGCTGAAGGAGATCTCCTACATCGCCACCGACGCCTACGCCGCGGGGGAGATGAAGCACGGGCCGATTGCCCTGCTGGACGACTCGACGCCTGTCGTCTGCGTGGCCACGGACTCGCCGGTGCTCGACAAGGTTCTCTCCAACATGCAGGAGGTCCGGGCGCGGGGGGCGCGCGTGATCGCCGTCGCGACCGCCGGCAACTCGACGATCTCTCAGCAGTCCGAGGCCGTCATCACGGTCCCCGCGATCGACTGGATGCTCCAGCCGATCCTCGCCGCGATACCCCTGCAGCTGCTGGCCTACCGGATCGCAAGACGCCGCGGCCTGAACGTCGACCAGCCGCGCAACCTGGCCAAGACGGTCACCGTCGAGTAGGCCCGGCCCGCCTGCCCGGCTGGTCGAGCATCTAGCATCGCTCCCGTGAAGCCGCTGCCCCCCTGGCTGACGCCGCTGCCCGACGCCACGGCGATGCGCGACGTCGACCGCTGGGCGATCGACGAGCAGGGGGTCGCCGGGCTCGAGCTGATGGAGCGCGCCGGCGGGGCTGTCGCCCGCGCGGTCGAGCGGCTGGCCCCCGACGGCCCTGTGGCGGTCCTCTGCGGCAAGGGCAACAACGGCGGCGACGGCCTCGTCGTCGCGCGGCTGCTGCGCCAGGCCGGGCGCGAGGTCGCGGTGCTCTGCTCCTCGCCTCCCGAGGAGTACTCGGGGGACGCCGCCGCGAACCTCGAGCGCCTGCCCGGTGAGCGACCCTCACGCCTGGACGGCACGCCCTGGGGAGCCTCCGACGGGCCGGCAGCGGTGCAGGTGGCGCTCGGGGATTGCGTTGTCCTGGTCGATGCGCTCCTTGGCACAGGCTCGAGGGGAGCCCCCGGCGGCCCCATCGCCGAGGCGATCGAGCTCGTCTCGGCGGCCGGGGCCCCGGTCGTCAGCGTCGATGTGCCGAGCGGCGTCGATGCGTCGAGCGGGGTGGTCGCCGGTCCCGCCGTCAGGGCCACACGGACCGTCACGTTCCACGTCGCGAAGCCCGGCCTCTGGATCGACCCCGGCAAGGAGCACGCGGGGGTGGTCGAGATCGCTGACATCGGCATTCCCCGCGGAGCCCCGGTCGCGGGCGCACTCGGGCTGATCGAGCCTGCGGTGCTCGACGAGCTGCCCCGTCGGGGGCCGGCCTCCACGAAGTTCGTCTCCGGCCACGTGCTGCTCGCCGGCGGCTCACGCGGGCTCTCCGGTGCCCCGGCGATGGCCTGCAGGGCCGCGATGCGGGCCGGCGCGGGCTACGTGACGGCGCTGATCCCACAGGGCCTGCAGGCGATCATCGCCTCTTACGGCACGCCTGAGCTGATGAGCGTCGGCCTGCAGGAAACGGACGGCTCACTCGACGGGCGGGCCGTCTCGGCGGCGCTGGCGGCCACCGAGCGCGGCGGCGCCATGGCCCTCGGGCCGGGGCTGGGGCGCAGCGACGGAGCCGGCGAGTTCGCCCGCTCGGTGGCACAGGGCTGCAAGCTGGCGCTGGTGATCGACGCCGACGCACTGAACGCCCACGCGGGGAGGCTGGGCGAGCTGGCCGGCCGGGACGCGCCGACGGTCCTGACCCCACACGCCGGCGAGCTCGGCCGCCTGCTCGGCCGCGAGAGCGCCGAGATCGCCGCCGAGCGGCTGGCGGCCGTGCGCGAGGCCGCCGAGACCTCCGGAGCGGTCGTTGTCCTGAAGGGCGATGACACGCTCGTCGCGGAGCCCGCCGGGCGGGTCGCCGTCAGCCGGGGCGGGAGCCCCGGACTCGCCACGGCGGGCACCGGGGACGTCCTGACGGGGGTCATCGGGGCGCTCCTCGCAGGGGGCCTTGATCCGTTCACGGCGGCCGCCGGCGGCGTCGAGCTTCACCTCCGCGCGGGACGGCTCGCGGCGCTCGCCGTCGGTGCGGCGGAGGGCGTGATCGCGAGCGATGTGATCGAGGCGCTGCCCCGGGCACGGTCCAGGAAGGCCGCAGAGGATGACTGAGCCCGCCGTCGGCACAGCCCAGGCCGGCCCGGTGGCCGAGCGGGTGCAGGCGCGGGTCAACCTCGCGGCGATCGAGCGCAACTGCGCCCGCCTGCTGACGGGGCTCGGCGGAGAGGCCTCGCTGTGTGCCGTCGTCAAGGCGAACGGTTATGGCCATGGCGCCGTGGAGAGCGCTCGCGCCGCGCTGGCCGGCGGGGCCGGCTGGCTCGCCGTCGCAGGCGCCAGGGAGCTGCGCGAGCTCCGCGAAGCCGGGCTGGCGGAGGTGCGGGTGCTCGTCATGGGCGCCCTGACGCCCGTCGAACTGGCCGAGGCGCTGGCGCTGAGGGGCGACGTGGTCGTCTGGAACGAGGCCCACCTGCAGGCCGTCGCGGCCGCGGGCGGCGGGCGGGTCCACGTCAAGCTCGACTCGGGCATGGGCCGGCTGGGAACCCGCGACCGCGATCAGGCGACCGAGGTCGCCCGGCTGGCCGGCGAGCTGGGAGGTGTCGAGCTGGCCGGCGTGATGACGCACTTTGCGACCGCCGATGAGCTCGACGACGACGGCGGCTTCTTCGCCGCCCAACTCGCGGCCTTCACGAGCTGGTCGGCGGCGATCGCCGAACGTCACCCGGGCGTCATCGTCCATGCGGCGAACAGCGCGGCGATGCTGCGCGATGTCGCGGCCCAGTTCGACATGGTCCGTTGCGGCATAGCCGTCTACGGCATGGATCCCTTCGGCCGGGACCCGGCGCTGCGCGGCCTCGAGCCGGCGCTCGAGCTCAGCTCCTACGTGGCCGAGGTCAAGCCCTGTGGGGCCGGTCAGAGCGCCGGTTACGGACGCCGCTTCGTCGCCGAGCACGACACCTGGATCGGCATCATCCCGGTCGGCTACGGAGACGGCTGGCGCCGGGCCCTGTCGAACAACGCCGATGTCCTGATCGGCGGGGAGCGCCATCCGCTGGTGGGGACCGTCAGCATGGACAGCATCACCGTCGACCTCGGCCCGGACGGTGTCATGGCAGAGCGGCTGCGGGGCGCGCGGGCGATCCTGATCGGCATCCAGGGCAGTGAGCGGATCACCGCCGAGGAGGTCGCCCGGCGCCTGGACACGATCAACTACGAGGTCACCTGTGCGCTGACGCCGCGGGTGCCGCGGGTCTATCACCGCGACGGCTCGCCGGGACTGGCCGCCAGGGAAGCGGCGGCGCCGGTGCTCGACGCGCCATGAGCGCCGGCCTGGACGCGGCTCGCCGAGCGCTGGGGGCAGAGCCGGCCTGGCTGGTCGGCGGGGCCGTCCGCGACCGGCTGGCGGGCCGGCAGGTCGCCGACCACGACATCGTCGTCGCGGGTGACCCGGAGCTGGCCGCCCGGGCGATCGCCGCCGCCGCGGCGGGGCGGGCGGTCAGCTTCGCGCTCTCGGCCGAGTTCGGCTCGTGGCGGGTCTGTGCCCGCGACGGGGACTGGCAGGTCGACGTGGACCCGCTGCGGGGCCCGACTGTAGAGGACGACCTGGCGCTGCGGGACTTCACCGTGAACGCGATCGCCGAGCCCCTGGCCGGGGGCCCGCTGCTGGACCCGCTGGGGGGCGCCGAGGATCTGCGGGCGGGGCGCCTGCGGGCGGCCGGCCCGAGCTCCTTCGCGCTTGATCCGCTGCGGGTCCTGCGGCTCGTGCGGATGACCTGCGAGCTCGGCCTGCAGGCTGACGAGCCGACGCTGGAGCTGGCCCGGGCGCGGGCGGGTGCCCTGGCCGGGGTCTCGGGCGAGCGGATCTTCGTCGAGCTGCGGCGGATCATCGCCACGCCAGCGGCCCGTGCGGGGATCGAACTGGCAAGCGCCATCGGTGCGCTCGAAGCGGTCCTGCCGGAGATCGAGCAGCTGCGAGGGGTGGAGCAGAGTCGCTTCCATCACGCCGACGTCTACGGGCACACCCTCGAGGTGCTCGAGCGGGCAGTCGAGCTGAGCTCCCCGGGCGGAGCAGGACCGCCCGAGGCCGCGGTGGCGATCGGGTCCCACGGGGAGGCCGTCCGGGCGCTGCTGGCGGAGCCGCTGGCCGACGGTCTGACCCGCGGCGAGGCACTCCGCTGGGGGGCACTGCTGCATGACGCCGCGAAGCCCGCGACGCGCGAGGTGCGCCCCGGGGACGGGCGGGTGACGTTCATGGGCCACGACCGGCTCGGCGCGGCCCTGGCCCGGGACGTGCTCGAGCGTCTGCGGGCCAGCGAGCGCCTGCGCCGTCACGTCGCCGGCCTCGTCCGCCATCACCTGCGCCTGGGGTTCCTCGTCCACGAGCCCCAGCCGCTTGAGCGCCGAACGGTCTACGCCTATCTGCGCGCCTGCGAGCCCGTGCAGGCCGACGTGACGCTTTTGTCGATCGCCGACCGGCTGGCGACGCGCGGCGACCGGGCGGACGCGGCGATCGAGGCCCACCTCGAGCTCGCGGGGCGGATGCTCCCGGACGCGCTGGCCTGGCGGGCGGACGGGCCGCCCGGGGCCCTGCTGCGCGGCGATGAGCTCGCGCGGCAGCTCGGACTGGCCCCGGGGCCCGGTCTCGGCCGGCTGCTTGAGGAGCTCAGCGAGGCCCGCTTCACGGGCGAGATCGAGACCGCCGAGCAGGCGATCGCGCTGGGCCGGCGGCTGCTCCAGCAGGAACGCCCCGCCGGCCGCGGGGCTTGACGTAGGATCTGCCCGTCTTGGCCGATCCCGACTGCATCTTCTGCAAGATCCTCGCGGGCGAGCTGCCGGCGCGGATCGTCGACGAAGACGAGCGGACGATCGCCTTCATGGACATCGCCCCCGCCACCCGCGGGCACGCGCTGGTGATCCCGCGCGTCCATTCGCGGGACCTCGGGGAGATCGCCCCCGAGGACCTCGCGGCCGTCTCGCTGGCCGCTCAGCGGCTCGCGGGACGTGCCACCGAGCGACTCGGCGCGGAGGGGGTCAACCTGCTGAACGCCTGGGGCGCGCCCGCCGGGCAGACCGTCTTCCACTTCCATATCCATGTGATTCCGCGCTACCGGGACGACCATCTGCGGTTGCCATGGGTACCATCGCAGGGCGATCCGGACGATATCGCCGCCGCCGCGCAGGAACTTGCGGGCGGGTAGGGAAATAGTTCTACCGCTACATCCTGCGGTCGGGCGTGTTCAATGGCAGACATGAGACGGATAAAGATTGCTCTCACCGCGAGCTTCCTGCTCGCCCTTGCGCTGCCCGCCGCGGCCCCGGCGAAGCTGACCGAAGTCGGCGTGATCGGCGTCACGAACCCGGCGACGGTCCCCAGCTGCCCCGGCACCCCCTGCCTGGCGGTGAGCCGTACGACGGGCTTCCAGGTCAAGGTCGCGACGGTTCACAACCCGATGGGCGTCCCCCGCAACGGGACCATCGTCGCCTGGACGATAACCCTGGGCAAGCCCAACGCGACCCAGGTCAAGTACTTCAACGCCAACGAGGGCGGCGTCGCCGAAGCCGCGATCGCCGTTCTGCGGCCCCAGCCCAAGCCCAACCTGACCTACAAGCTGATCGCCCAGACCCCCCTGATCAAGCTGCAGCCCTACTTCGGCATGACGGCCCAGTTCCCCCTGGAAACGACGATCCCCGTCAAAAAGGGCGACCAGATAGCGCTGACGGTGCCGACCTGGGCGCCGGCGCTGGCCCTTGGCTTCGGCAACGACACCTCGTGGCGGGCGAGCCGCCCCAAGAAGCAGTGCACCAGCACGAACACCCAGACCGCCCACACGCAGGTGAACACCGCGGTCCAGTACTACTGCCTCTACCAGACCGCGCGCCTGACCTACAGCGCGACGCTGATCTCCACTCCCTAGCGTCGCCGGGGCGGGGAGGCTAGGGGGCGCTGGCGCCGCCGGTCGGGCTCGAGGTGCCGCCGCCCGTCGGTGTTTCGGTTTTCGAGCTTTTTTCGGCCGCTTTTTCGCCGGCGCCCGTCCCGCCCGAGGGCGTGCTTTCGCTTGCCGCGGTGCTGGTTTCACTCGCCGGCGTTTCGCTGGTGCTCGATTCTTTTTCCGAGGATTCGCCCGTCGAGGTTTTCGTCTTCGTGGTGCTCGTCGAGGTCGTGTTCGCGGCAGCGGCGGCCTTTTCGGCCGACGTGTCGGTCGGCGGCGTCAATTCAGGGGTGCTCTTGGGCGTGGCGTCCGAGACGGTGCTCGAGCCGCAGGCGCCCAGCGCGAGCCCTGAGAGCAGCGCTGTGCATACGGCGAGAGCGATGCGCGCGCGCACCAGGGTCATGGCTCAGCTGGATCCGGAGGGGGTTCCCAGCGGACCCATCCGCCGGCCGCAGGTGGGGCACTCGTTGAGGTCCTTCTGGGCCATCTGGTCGCACCAGGGGCAGAAGCGGAGGTTCTCGACGGCCCAGGGCAGTTTCGAGTCCGAGGGCGCCAGCGGCAGGACCTTGCCGAGGACTTCCAGCGGCTCTCCCGTCTCACGATCGAGGTAGACCTCGTCCTCGTTGGCCTCGACCACGACCTCCCGGCCGGTCGAGGGAGTGCGCAGGCGGTAACGCTGTCTCGTGCTCACGCCGGGGACTTTACCTGAGCGCTCCCGCGTCGGGCAGCTGCCGGGGCGCCGATAGGGTGATCGCCGTGAGGATCCTGATCTTCCACGGCTATCTGCTGGGCGGCACGGGCTCGAACGTCTACAACGCCAGGCTGGCCGCTGCCCTGGTCGCGCTCGGCCACGACGTCCACCTGCTCTGCCAGGAGCGCCACCCCGAGCGCCACCCGTTCGTGAGCGCCGCCGGGGACTGGGACTCCGGGCAGCTGGTCCTGCGCGCGCAGGGAGCTCCGCCGAGCGGCGCGGGGGCAGGACGGGCGACGCTCTATCGCCCGGACATCGGCGGTCTGCTGCCGGTCTACGTGGCCGACCGCTACGAGGGCATCGAGGCGAAGACCTTCGCCGAGTGCAGCGAAGCGGAGCTCGGCGCCTACATCGACGCGAACGTGGCCGCCGTCCGCGAGGTCGCCGGCCTTGCGGAACCGGAGCTGGCCCTGGCCAACCATCTGGTGATGGGGCCCGTGATCCTCGCACGGGCACTGGGCGGAGCGCTCCCCTATGCGGTCAAGGTCCACGGCAGCGCGCTCGAGTACGCCGTCAAGCCGAATCCCGCCCGCTTCCTGGGGCCTGCGCGCGAGGGCATTGCACCAGCGCGGGCCGTCCTCGTCGGCTCCCACCACACGGCGATGAGCCTCTGGGCGGCGCTGGGCGAGCCGACGCTCCCCGAGCGCACCCGGCTGGGCCCCCCGGGAGTGGACGTCGAGCATTTCGCTCCGCGCGAGCCCGCCGCGGCCGCCGCAGGTGTCCGGGAACTGGCGGTGCGCCTGGGGAGTGAGCCGGCGCCCGAGGGGTCGGCGGGCAGGCCGCTCAGTGCCTTTGACCGCGAACCCCGGGCCGCCGCGGCGGCGATCGCCCGGATCGAGCCCGCTCAGGACGCGCTGGTCGCCTATGTCGGCAAGCTGATCCTCAGCAAGGGCGTCGACCTGCTGCTGGCCTCGTGGCCGCTGGTGCTCCAGCGGGTTCCTGAGGCGCGGCTCGTCGTGGTCGGCTTCGGCGCCTACCGCGAGGGGTTCGAACGGCTGGCGCGGGCGCTGGCGGTGGGCGACATCGAGCAGGCCCGGATGATCGCCCTCGCAGGGCGTCAGCTCGAGGGCGAGCCGCAGGCCCGTCCGCTGGCCCATCTGAGCGCCTTCCTGGACAGCCTCGAGGGGGCCGAGCTGGAGCGCTACCGGGCCGCGGCCGCCGGCCTTGAGGATCGGGTTCTGATGACCGGGCGCCTCGATCACGAGGAGCTCGTCGAGCTGCTGCCCGCCTGCCGGGCGCTGGTCGCTCCGAGCACGTTCCCGGAGGCCTTCGGGATGGTCGCCGCGGAGGCCGCGGCCTGCGGGGCGCTGCCGGTCTGCGCGCAGCACTCGGGCCTTGCCGAGGTGACGGGGGCCCTGGCCGGAGCGATCCCGGCGCAGGCAAGGAGCTGGCTCTCCTTCGAGGTGGACGACGGGGCCGTTCGCGCCCTGGCGGGGTGCCTGGTTGGTTGGCTGACCGCCGATCGAGCCCTGCGCGAGGAGGTCCGCGCGGGGCTGGTGGGGACCGTCCGCGAGCGCTGGTCCTGGGAGGGAGTGGCCGCGGGCGTGATCGCCGCCGCCCGGGGGGAACTCGAGAGCCTCGCGATGCCCTGAGCGGCCTCCACAGAAGGCTCCGGGGAACCGGCCCGTCAGCCGGTCCTTCGGATAGTGTTCCGCCCTCCGATGAGCACAACGACCGATCAGCGCGCCCGCGGGCGCACGGCCTTTCACCGCCTGCGTGGCCCCGCGCGCCGTGGCGCCGCGGGCTGCCTCGTCGTGGCCGTAGGGCTCATCGCGGCGGGCTGCTCGGTCAAGGGCGCAGACAACGCCAACCTGATCGAGGGCAAGAAGGCCTTCGTGGCCAAATGCGGCTCCTGCCACACGCTGGCCCGTGCGGAAACCAAAGGGATCGTCGGGCCGAACCTCGACGAAGCCTTCCGCGCGAGCATCGCCGAAGGGCTCGAGCGCGGGAGCATCCGGGGCGTCGTCGAATACCAGATCGCCTATCCCAACAAGGACGGCGTGATGCCGAAAAACCTGACCTCGGGTTCGACCCTGCGTGACATCGCCGCCTATGTGTCCTCCGTGGCGGCCCTCCCCGGCAAAGACACCGGCCTGCTGGCCACGGCCGTCGAAGCTCCCGGGTCGGGCAAGCCGGCCGTCGAGAAGGCCGGGAAGCTCTCGATCGAAGCGAGCCCCAGCGGCCAGCTGGCCTACGTGACCGACAAGGCCACGGCCCAGGCCGGCTCGGTGACGATCGAAATGCCCAACATGTCGGGCGTCTCGCACAACATCGCGATCGAAGCCGGCGAACATGGCGCCACCGGTACGGGGCCCGTCGTGGCGAAGAGCGAATTCGTGTCCAAGGGCGCCGCCAAAGTCAGCGTGTCCCTCAAACCGGGCACCTACACCTACTTCTGCCAGGCGCCCGGCCACCGTGCCGCGGGCATGTACGGCACGATCGTCGTCAAGTAGGCCTGCCCGGTGGCGCTCGACCGCACGATCCTGGGCAAGGTCGCAGCCGAACAGATGCAGGCGCTCGAGGAGAGCTACGGCGAAGACGACACCGTCGAGATCGGCGCGGTGATCACGATCGTCCAGGTCCTCAGGAAAGTCGGCGACGGCGAGGACTACGCCTCAGTGGTCCGGATGCGCCACAACGTCGGCGACCCCTACGCCGCGATCGGCTACCTGAGAGCAGCCGAACAGACGGTCGTGCAGGCGATCAGCGGCGGAACGGGCGAGCAGTAGCTAGAAGATCGCCCGGGCCGCGAGCACGAGGACGATCAGCGCGACGATCACCGCCAGGGCGTAGAGCAGGAAACGGAAGGCCTCGCCCTCCGAGCGCAGCGGGTTCAGCATCGGCTCCTCTCCCTGACGGGGCGGCTCGCCCGAGCCGCTAGAGGATGTAGACGGTGAAGTAGACGACCAGCCACATGATGTCGACGAAGTGCCAGTAGATGCCGGGCACTTCGACGCCGCGGTGCTCCTCGGGGCTGTAGTGGCCGCGGAAGGAGCGGATCGTGACGAACAACAGGAGCAGCAGGCCGATGAACACGTGGGCGCCGTGCAACCCCGTGAGCGAGTAGAAGATCGTCTGCTGGGCGGCGTCCTGCGGTGCGAAGCCGATGTTGGCGTACTCGTTGATCTGGATGAACAGGAACGAGCAGCCCAGCAGGAAGGTCAGCAGCATGCCGGCCTTCAGGCCGAAGCGGTTGCCCCGCTTGATCGACTGCTCGGCCCAGTGGATCGTGAACGACGAGGAGACGAGGATCGCCGTGTTGAATCCGGCGACCCCGACCGGGAGGGTGGTCCCGTGGGCCGGCCAGGGGTCGCCCTGGGCGACGCGGATGAAGAAGTAGGCCGTGAAGAAGGCCCCGAAGACCATGATCTCGGAGATGATGAAAAGCAGCATCCCCAGCAGCT
>Ga0181528_10002602_pt1 | contig 11145 bp, 8 predicted proteins | sample PEATcosm2014_Bin_47_FD_119742 | JGI IMG/M metagenome (GOLD analysis project Ga0181528, IMG submission 119742) | Peatland microbial communities from MTU Mesocosm Facility, Houghton, MI, USA - PEATcosm2014_Bin10_10_metaG | ecosystem: Environmental > Terrestrial > Soil > Wetlands > Peat | place... | reverse complement strand
TGGCCGTTCGCCGTGCGGGTGGCCGCCGCCGCGATGGCCTAGCCCGCCTGCCAGATTGCTGCTGTTTGTGGCCTGGGCCATCGCCGGCGCGGTGGTATTGGTCGGCATGATGCCCACGTTTGGCGGATGAAACCGCAGCGCGGAATTGGGGATGGTCAGCACGTCCTCCCGTTGTGCGATGATGACGGAAACATTCGCCGTCATGCCCGGTTTTAATTTGTAATCCGCATTGGTCACGCCGATGACGCAGTCGTAGGTGACGACGTTGTTGACCGTGGTCGGTGAATTACGCACCTGCGTCACCGTCCCATGAAAGTTGCGATACGGATACGCATCCACGGTGAAGTCCACGCCCTGGCCTTCCACGATGCCGCCGACATCGGCCTCGGCCACGCTGGAGTCAATCTGCATTTTGGTCAGGTCATTCGCGATCTGGAACAGCGTCGGCGTGTTGAAGCTGGACGCCACCGTCTGGCCCAGGTCAATGGCGCGCGAAATCACAATGCCGTCCACCGGCGAGCGGATTTTGCAGTAACCCAGGTTCGCCAGCGAATTGTCCAGCGCGGCTTGTTTAATCTGCACCGTGGCCTCGGCCTCGTGCAGGTTGGCAATGGCCGTGTCGTAATCGGAACCGGAAATCAAGTTGTTCGTGAACAGTTGGGCGCTACGCGCCGCCTCGGCCTGCTGCAATTCCAGGTTCGCCTTGGCATTGGCCAGATCGGCCCGGCCTTGCGCCACGGACGCCTGGTAAGTCGAAGGATCAATCTCCGCAATCACCTCGTTCGACTTCACCATGGAATTGTAATCCACGTTGAGCTTGTTAATGATGCCGGAAACCTGGCTGCCGACCGTCACATTCACCACCGGGTTCAACGTCCCGGTCGCTGTAACCACCTGCGTCAGGTCGTCGCGCTCCACCACCGTCGCCTGATACTGCGGCGCGTCATTTTTGCCATGTTTGAAATGCCAGACGCCCCCGGCCACGACCACACAGGCAATCAAAACCATGATCACCCATTTCCACCAGCCGCCGCTTTTTTTCTCTGCCATAATATAAATCCCGATGAATTGTCCAGATTGAGACGCAACTAAGACCCACAAGTTACGAAATTTTCCGCGCCTGTCCACGCACTTTCGGTTTGAGCCGTTCGAATTTAACCCTAAACTCGGCGCGTGCTCGAACAGCTCATCCAGCAACTCGCCGCCGCGCAAACGCTCGCCGCCGGGCAAATCCATTGCGCCGTTGAAAATCTCACCGATGAAAATGTCGCGGCAAAGCTCAAGGCCGGTTTCCTGACCGCGCTGGCGCAGAAAGGCGAAACGCCCGGCGAAATTGCCGCGTTCGCCCGTGCGCTGCGCGAAAAATCCATCGTCCTGCCGCTCGATGCCGAAACTCGCTCGCGCGATATTTTGGATGTCGTTGGCACCGGCGGCGACCACCTGAGCACGTTCAACATCTCCACCACCGTTGCCATCCTTTGCTCCGCCGCCGGCGTGACCGTCGCCAAACACGGCAACCGCGCCGTGACCTCCTCGGTCGGCAGCGCGGACGTGATTGAAGCGCTCGGCATCAAGGTTGACCTATCGCCGGCGGATGCGGCGCACGCGCTGCGCGAACACGGTTTCGCTTTTTTCTTCGCGCCGAATTTTCATCCGGCTTTCAAAAACATCGCGCCGGCGAGAAAACTCTGCGCCGAGCGCGGCCAGCGGACGATTTTTAATTACCTCGGCCCGCTCCTGAATCCTGCGCGCCCGTCGGCGATGCTTGTCGGCGTGCCGCGACCGGAACTTTGCGAGCCGATGGCACACGCGCTGCAATCGCTCGGCGTCCGGCGCGGCATGGTCGTCTGCGGGCTGGCCGACGGAAAACATCTGGACGAACTTTCGACGCTCGGCGAAAACACGATTGCAGAATTTTACCAGGAGCGCGGGTTTACCGTTTCCACAACTTCGCCGGAAAATTTTCCACTCCAGCCGGCGACGCTGGCCGATTTGCGTGGCGGCGACAAAATGGTGAACGCGGAAATCATCCGCCGGATTTTGCGCGGTGATGAGCGCGGCCCGAAGCGCGACGCCGTTTTGCTCAACGCCGCCGCCGCGTTGTTTGTCGCCGGAAAAGTGAAGTCGCTCGCGGAAGGCTGGGATCTGGCGGGCGAGACGATTGACGGCGGCAATGCCAAAGCGAAACTGGCGGAATTGGCACGCTGATTTCAGTGCGGCGTGTTTTTCGCCTTTTCGATGGCCGCTTTTTCGGAGGCTTCCATTTGCGCGTAGTGCAAGCCCAGATTGTGCTGCGCGGTTTTGTCGCCCTGGCGCGCGGCGCGGATGAACCACTTCACGGCTTCCGCCGCATTTTGCTCGACGCCGCGGCCGGTCTGATAGCACAGGCCGAGATTGCACTGGGCCGGTGCCAGCTCCTGTTCCGCCGCCGCGAGATACCATTTGACCGCCAGCCGGTAATCCTGCTGGACGACCTGGCCGGTCTCGTAAAAAACGCCAAGATTGAACTGCGCCGCCGGATAACCGCGCTGCGCCGCCTCGCGATACCATTTGATCGCCTCGGCATAATTTTGCGACAGCCCCTGCCCGGTTTCGTAAAGCAGGCCGAGGTTGAACTGCGCCGCCGGGTCGCCCTGCTCCGCCGCCTCGCGCAGCCACCGCGCCGCTTCGGTGTATTCCTGCGGCACGCCCGAGCCGGTCATGTAGCAGACGCCAAGATAGCATTGCGCCACGGGATCGTTTTGTTCCGCCGATTTGCGAAACCATTTCACCGCCTCGTGATAATCCGGCGCGACGCCCTGGCCATTTTGAAACGAGACGCCGAGATAGCATTGCGCCTGCGCGTCGCCGTCAACGGCGGCCTGGCGCATTTCCTCAAACGAATCCCATGTCCGGCGGTTTGACATTGCTGGAAAATCAGCCCGTGCTTACTGTGGGCAAGAAGATTAAATGCCGTTATCGCAAACACAAGCCATGATTTGACGGAGCGTTTTCACTTTCGTCCGGCAAGATTGCCTGCTACAAAACTTTCATGGCAACCTCATCCACCATCGGTTTTCTCGGCGCCGGCAAAATGGCCACGGCTTTGGCCAAAGGTTTTGTCCGCGCGGAAATTGTCTTTCCCAAGGAAATCATCGCCGGCGATTTGTCGGACACGGCGCTCAATAATTTTACCAAGGAAACCGGCGCGAAAGCAGCGGCGTCCAACGCCGAAGTTTTGAAATTTGCGAACATCGTTGTCCTCGCCGTCAAGCCGGACCAGGTCGCCGGCGTGCTCGGCGAATTGCGCGGCGGTTTCACGAAACAACATCTGCTCATCTCCATCGCCGCCGGCGTGACGCTCGCGAAACTGGAAAGCGGCCTGCCCGCCGGCGCGCGCGTCATCCGTGTCATGCCCAACACGCCCGCGCTCGTCGGCGAATCCGCCAGTGCGTTTGCGCTTGGCAAATCCGCGACGGCGGCGGACGGCGAACTGGCGAAAAGACTCTTGTCCGCCGTCGGCGTCGCGTTTCAAGTGAAGGAAAGCCTGCTCGACGCCGTGACCGGCTTGAGCGGCAGCGGCCCGGCGTATGTTTATCTGTTCATTGATGCGTTGAGCGACGGCGGCGTGGCGTCCGGCCTGCCGCGTGACATCGCGACGAAGCTCGCGGCGCAGACGGTTCTGGGCGGCGCAAAAATGGTTTTGGAAACCGGCCAGCATCCCGGCGCGCTCAAGGATCAGGTCACGAGTCCCGGCGGCACGACGATTGAAGGTTTGCACGAACTGGAAAAAGGCAAGCTGCGCGCCGCCGTGATGAGCGCCGTCCGCGCCGCTACGGAGAAATCTAAGAAGCTGGGTCAGTCCTAGAATTGACGGCGATAAACTGGCTTGCTCCAGTTGCTGGCCTGCCGTTGATTTTGAAATTCCGGTTTAATTTTTCTTGGAGGACAACGGCTGCGGCGCGCGCAATTTTCTATAAATCCACGCCTCCAGCGGCCGTAATGGCCCGAGCAGCCGATAAAGCCACGGCCAGTAAATCAGCCGCACACGAATCACCGACAGCAGCATCGTGAACGACGTCCGCGTCAGCGCCACCTTCGAGCCGATCTGGTCCGTCCATTCCGTCGGCGCTTCAAGGATCTTGAAGCCGGCGTGCCGGACGGCCACGAGCAGGTTGATGTCGAACGCCATGTCGGCGATGAGCAGATGGTCGTGAATTTTTTCCACCACCTCGCGCTTCATCACCTTCGCGCCGCATTGCGTGTCGCGGATGCCCATCCAAAACAGCAGTTGCACGATGAGATGAAACACGCGGCTGGCGAACTGCCGCTTGCTGCTCTGCGATTCATGGATAACCGCTCCCGGCAGCCAGCGCGAGCCGATGACGCAGTCCGCCGCGCCGACTTTTTTCACAAGGTCCAGAAACGCGTGCGGCGGTGTGGCGCCGTCGGCGTCCACATAGCCGATCAAATCGCCGAGCGACGCGAGCCGGAGGCCTTCGATGAGTGCGCCGCCCTTGCCGATGGCCGAGCGGAACTCCAGCGCGCGCACTTCGGGAAAATCCGCCGACACCTTTTGGACGACGCCGAGCGTGTTGTCCGTGCAGCCGTTGAGCACGACGAAGAGCCGGAACTTGCCGGAATAATTCCGCTGGAAAAACTGCGCATAGTCGCGCAGCACCGGTTCGATGCGGCGCTCCTCGTTGTAAGCCGGGATCAGGATGAGCAGGCTGGGGTCAGGCACGCCGATTCAGTAACAGAAAATTCCCGCGCAGGCAATCTTGGGAAATGGGGTGCCATCGGTCGCCGCGCAGCGGCTCAAGGCAAAACGTGGGCGGGCGTGACCGTGATGCCTACCATTTCCCGCTCGACAGGTTCACCGGCCAGACGCAGTATCGCACCAGGGTTATGAACGGATCAGGCTGCCAAAACGCCCAATCAGGCCGCGAAAGCCAGTCGTTACGTAGTGAATTCAGATGTTAGGCGACTATTGAGCCATTCGATATCGCCAAAGTTTTATCAATTATGGCGGTTTGGATTGCGTGGTAAAATTGAAGCATGAAAATTAGGCGGCTTGCGTTACCATGAGATTCACCAGCGTCATTTTACTTTTTTGGCTACTTATCAGTTCCAGCGGCTGTATGACACATGCCGTAGTGCATGACGCCAAATATGGGCACACCACTATTAATGGTGATGAGATAAAACCGAATTCTGCAAAGTATTGCTGGACTGTGTTGACCGTTCCTTTGGATGTGGTGACTATTCCATTTCAGATATGGACATGGCCTGAAGTTTTTGGAAGTGATTCAACTACGAATCATGTCGAGGCCGTTAAGAAAAATTGAGCCGCCTATCACATCAGGAGCCAGCGCCCGTTCCCCTCGCTGAAATTTACCGTCTTCGTCCGCCGGGCGCGAAGTGGTAGCCGCCGTGGACGCGCACGGCGCGGGCTTTGCCGGGGAAGCCGCCGGGCTTCGCGCCGGGTTTGCTTTCCTCGAAGAGCGCGGTGTAGGTGTAGTTGAAATTTTCCAGCTTCACGCGCGGGATCGTCTGGCTGATGAAGCGTTCGATGGCGAAGACGTGCGGGGCGTCCTCGGCAATCATGATGGTGAAGGCGTCGCCGCTGTGCTCGGCGCGGCCCGTGCGGCCGATGCGGTGGATGTAATCCTCCGGATGCTGCGGCACGTCGTAGTTGACGACATGGCTGACGTCCGCAATGTCCAGGCCGCGCGCGGCGATGTCCGTGGCGACGAGCACCTCGTATTTGCCGTCGCGAAATCCCTGCAACGCCTGTTCGCGTTCCTTCTGCGTGCGGTTGGAGTGCAGCACGGCCACGGCGTGGTTGTTGCGCTTGAGCAGGCCGGCGACGCGGTCCGCTCCGTGCTTGGTGCGGCAAAACACCAGCACCGAATTGTAATTCACGCGCTCAAGCAACTGGATCAGCAGGTCGGATTTTTGCGTGTCGGAAACGGGATAGATGACGTGCTTCACCGTCTCGGCCGGCGTGCGGCGCGCGCCGATCTCGATGGTTTCGGGATGGTGCATCGCCCATTGGATGAGCGTTTCGATCTGCGGCGGCACGGTGGCGGAAAACAGCGAGGTGTGACGCTGGCGGGGACATTTTTCAACGATGCGGCGCACGTCCGGTAAAAATCCCATGTCGAGCATCCGATCGGCTTCGTCGAGCACGAGAAATTCCACCTTGTCCAGGCGCAACGTGCCTTGTTCGAGATGATCCAGCAAACGTCCCGGCGTGGCGACGACGATGTCCGCGCCGGCTTTCAATTCATCGTTCTGCTTGCCATAACCGACGCCGCCGAAGACGACGGTGGTTTTCAGGTTGGTGAAGCGTGCGAAATCGTGAAACGCGGTCTCGACCTGCGCGGCGAGTTCGCGGGTCGGTTCAAGGATGAGCACGCGCGGGCCGACGGCGTTGTGCTGGCCGAGCTTTGAGAGGATGGGTAGACCGAACGCGGCGGTCTTGCCGGTGCCGGTCTGCGCGCTGCCGATGACGTCCTTGCCGGACAGCACCAGCGGGATGGCGCGGAGCTGGATGGGCGTCGGCTCGAGATAGCCCATCGCCTTGACGCCTTTGATGATGTTCTCGGAAAGTCCGAGTGCGGAGAAACTCATGGTTTTAGTCTATCAGGAAACCGGCGGCGCGGAAGCAATTTGATTGGGCGGCTCGCTGGCCGGCGCGGATTCAATTGCCGCAGGCGCTTCGGTCGCCGGAACTTCCGGTAGCTGCGCAACCGTCTCATTGCTCGTCGCAATTTCGGCAGGCGTTACCACATCCGTTGAAGCCGTAACTTCGCCTTCCGGCGCTGGTTTTTCGGCGGCCGCTTTTTTCTCGGTCTTCGGCGGACGCGGCGCGGGCTTCTTGGCGGTTTCCATGCGACCATCGGCGAATTCCAAAACCGCGCCGGCATGAATCAGCCAGTGCAAATCCACGAGCACGAGCGTCTGTTCCGGCGTCGGTTCGTTGCCCGCCGGTTCCGGCAATTTCGCTTCCGCCGGCTTCGCGGCAGCTTCACCTTCCGCCACCGGCTCGGCCGGCGCGGGCGTTTCGCCGATGGGAATCACCGTCGGCTTCGGCGTCGGCGCGAGGGTTTCGAGCAATTTCTTGCGCGTGCATTTCGGCGTGCTGTTGATGAAATTCACGATGCGCTTGATGCCGTCGGATACCGGCGTCGCTTCAATGTCGAGGAACAACGGCCGCGCCACGCTGACATGCGTGACGGTCTTGTTGACCTTGAAAAATTGCAGGCCGTGATGTGCGAACTGCTGGCTCAACTTCGTCGCGATGGGCAGCGGGAAAAATTTCTGGTGCTCCCATTCCTGGCGGATGAGCCGCTGCAATCCGGTGCAGCGCAGGCTGCGGCTCGGCAGGCCGGCCACCGTGACCGTCTCCACCGGCTTGATGATCGAATCCTTGTGCGTCGCGCGGAAATGCTTCTCCACTTCCTCCAACGTCGCGAGCGTGAGCGGCTCCGGCACATTGAGGCAGATGTATTGCGTCTTGAAGCTCTGGTCTTCGACCCATTTCTTCACGACGGCTTCGTCTTTCACGATCTTCACGCGCGCCTTGAACATGTCGAACGGCATCCGCGAAAACTTTTCCGCGTGCAGCTTGCGCAACTGGTTCTGGTAATCGTGATAATTCGGCGGGCCGAGAATCGCGCCGCTCAAACCGCATTGCGCGACAAAAGTGTAAGTGCCCTTCGGCGGTTCCGTCGCCGTGCGTTCGGCCTGATAGAACGTGGCGAAATGATTTTTGAGAACGTGCGCAACGGCATCCTCGTCGCTGGTCCACGGTGAATCGTCAAGCGCGCAGACAAACAGCGGCTGCGGCGCGCCGCCGGACTTTTTGGTGAGCTGGACGGAATAGCGTTCCGCCTTCTGCAAAATCAGCAGCGCGATCTGGAACAGCGGATACGCGCGGCCGGTCATCTTGATCTGGCGCGCGAGCTGTTCGACGCCGCGCTCTTCCGGGATGAACGCGACGTTCAACTCCGGCAACGGCGCAGGCGGTGCAGGCCGTTCCTCGCGGCGATCATCACGCCGGTCGCCACCACGGAAACCGCCTTTGCGGTCGCCGCCGCTAAATTTTGAACCACCACCGCGAGGCGGACCGCCAAAGCTACCGCGACGTTCACCGCCACCGCCGGGGCCATCACGGCGCGGGGCGCGGCGTTCGCCAGGCTTGCCGCTGAAGCTGCGCTCGGGCTTGACACCTTCATTGCCGGTGAATTTTTCAAAACGGTTAACCTCGGATTTCCCCTGCGCCCAGGCGGGCTGGAAGAGGCTTTCCAAGTTGAGATCGAGATCAGAAACGTTGCTCATGTAAAAAATGCCCCGACAGGCGGGGTTGATATTCCAGAATAGCATGAATTGACGCGGGAAAGAAAGCAAGCACGGCGTCGCCGTGTATTGTGGGATTCGTCGGAGGTGGTCGCGCTGGTTGACGCTGCAGAAGAATCGTTCGAACTCGTGGCTTGATTTACGGGCATGGCGGGTTCAGCTTTCATTCTTGATGACACCTGAACAGCGATATTATCGGTGGGCTGGCTACTGGTCACTTCCATGCATAGGCATTCCGCTCGTCCAGTTGCTAGTTTTTCATGTGTTTGACGACAGGGTGTTTTTCTTTTTCGGAACGGTTGGACTCCTTTTTGCGGTTTCCGGCATCTGGAAAGGCCAAAAACGCGGGAAGTTTTGTGGCGCGATTGCGATACTCATATTTGCTTTTCTTGCTAATATCTATCTGGATTTCAGTAAAGCATATTAGCGTGACACGCTTAACCAATTGCCAAAGCCGACCCGATTTCAAAGTAGCCCACTACCCGGCGTCGCTGGAAACAAGGTTGAATGTCGGCGCGGGATTTCCTAGCCTGCCGTGGCGCGTGGGCGGCGCACAATCATCATCAGGCAAATCTTTCGGCAATTATGAAAAACTGGCGTGGACAATTTCTGGCGGCAATGGCGGTTGGATTTTTTCTCACTGGCTGCAACAAGCCGCCGTCCGCTCCCGGCGCGGGCGGCGACACCATCAAGGTCGGGGAGTTCGCATCGCTCACCGGCAAGGAGGCGACGTTCGGCATTTCGTCGCACGAAGGCACGCTGCTCGCGGTCGAGCAGATCAACGCCGCCGGCGGCGTGCTCGGCAAAAAAATTGACCTGCACACCGAGGACGATCTCTCCAAGGCCGGCGAACCGGCCACGGTCGTCAACAAGCTCATTTCGCGCGACGGCGTGGTGGCGATGCTCGGCGAGGTCGCGTCCAGCCGTTCACTGGAGGCTGCGCCCATCTGCCAGCAAAATCAGATTCCGATGATCTCGCCGTCCTCGACCAATCCGAAAGTCACCGAGACCGGCGATTACATTTTCCGCGTCTGCTTTATTGATCCGTTTCAGGGCACGGTCATGGCGAACTTCGCGGCGAAGACGCTGAAGGCCAAAAAGGTGGCCGTGTTCACGGACGTGAAAAGCGATTACAGCAAGGGGCTGGCGAAGTATTTCAAGGAAGGTTTCACGGCCAACGGCGGCGAGATTGCGGCGGAACTCGACTTCAACGGTGGTGACAAGGATTTCAAAGCGCAGCTCACGGCGATCAAGGCCGCGAATCCTGACGCGGTTTTTGTTCCCGGCTATTACACGGACGTCGCGCTCATCTGCATTCAGGCGAAGGAACTAGGGCTGAACGTCCCGCTGTTCGGCGGCGACGGCTGGGAATCTGACGAACTGGTGAAGATCGGCCAGGACGCGGTTGAGGGGAATTATTTTTCCACGCACTACGCGCCAGATCTGGCGACCGACAAGAGCAAAAATTTCGTTGCCGATTACCAAAAGCGCTTCGACGGCAAAACGCCCGACGCGATGGCCGCGCTCGGTTATGATTCCGCGATGATTCTCGAGGACGCCATGAAGCGCGCCGGCTCGACCGACGGCCCGAAAGTCCGCGACGCACTCGCCGCCACGAAAGATTTTGACGGCGTCACCGGCAAAATCACCATCAACGAAAAGCGCGACGCGACCAAGTCCGCCGTGATTTTGCAGGTAAAGGACGGGAAGTTTCATTATTTAGAAACTGTGAATCCGTAGCCGGGCTGTTATCCTCCGCGCGTGGATTGGCTCCTGCAACAGCTCATCAACGGCCTTGCGCTTGGTGCGATTTACGCGCTCATCGCTCTCGGCTACACGATGGTTTATGGCGTCCTGCGGTTCATCAATTTCGCCCACTGCGATGTGCTAATGCTCGGTGCGTTCGCAGCGTATTTTCTCGCACCGGCAGTCGCGCATATTTTTCCGGCGCAATCCTATTCGGGCGCAATTGTCATCGTCGTGCTGGCCGCCGCGATTTGCGCCATCATCGGCATCCTGATTGAACGGTTCGCCTACCGTCCGCTGCGCAACCGGCCAAAGCTGACCTCGCTCATCACGGCCATTGGCGTGTCGTTGTTCATCGAATACGCCTGCCAGCTTGAGGCCGTATTCGGCGCGCAGACCCGGCCGTTTCCAAAACTGCTGCCGCAGCACGACTTTCAGTTCGGCGGCCTGTCGGTGAGCAGCAATGACCTGATTGTGCTCGTCGTGACGGCGCTCCTGCTGGCGGCCATGCGGTTTATCGTGATGCAAACGAAAACCGGCACCGCCATGCGCGCGGTCTCATTCAACGAAAGTGCCGCCGCGCTGATGGGCATCAACGTCAACCGCATCATCAGCTTCACGTTCGGCCTCGGTTCGGCGCTCGCTGGCGTGGCGGGGATTTTTTACGCGATGCGCGCGCCGGGCATCGAACCGCTCATGGGCGTGCAGCCGGGCCTGCACGCGTTCGTCGCGGCGGTGGTTGGCGGCATCGGCAACCTGCCGGGCGCGGCGCTCGGCGGCCTCGTCATCGGCCTGCTCGAAACCTTCGCCGGCGGCATCCCCGGCCTGTCGAATTACCGTGACGGCATCGCATTCGCGATTCTGATTTTGATTTTGCTGTTCAAACCCGCCGGGCTGCTCGGCAAATCAACGGTGGAGAAAGTCTGATGCACACGGGCGCAAAACGTTTTCTACTCGCGGCCATTTTCGTGGCGGCGGTCGTGTCGTATTTCTCCGCGCAGTTCAACCGCTACTACCTCGGCATTGCGATTGATGTCGGCATCAACATCATCCTCG
>Ga0181528_10002600_pt1 | contig 11145 bp, 13 predicted proteins | sample PEATcosm2014_Bin_47_FD_119742 | JGI IMG/M metagenome (GOLD analysis project Ga0181528, IMG submission 119742) | Peatland microbial communities from MTU Mesocosm Facility, Houghton, MI, USA - PEATcosm2014_Bin10_10_metaG | ecosystem: Environmental > Terrestrial > Soil > Wetlands > Peat | place... | reverse complement strand
CGCGAAACACTGACCTGACGCAGGTCCGCGATCAGGCTCTCACGGCGAAAGAAGCGCCGGAACAATAAACGTCCAGGGAACCGGCCGCCGCGCGAGAGCGTTGCGGCCGGAGACTTTTCAGGGTCAACAACCATAACCAAGAGGCGTCGCGATGCCCTCGGCTTCTCCCCACTCGAATGTTCCCGCCGACGACCGGCTCAACTGGCTGCCCACGTGGCCGCGGCTGACCGCGCCGGACGCGCTTCGGCCGGCGATCGGCGTCGCGCGGCACTCGCCACCGCCGTCGCGCGCGGCGCGGCCGGCGAACGACCACCCGGTCAAGGCGGCGCCCGCGTCCCGCGCCGATTGATCGGCCGCCTGTCGCCGGGGTTTTGAGGCTTCCGCGCGCCGATCGCGTGAGGCATGGCAGGCAAACGGCGGCCCAGAGCGGATAGGGCTGTCATTTTGGCCGCGTTCGCACTATGTGTGCGCCGCACCATTGAATTTCCCCGCTCCCCTCCCCTTTGCCCAAGGCCGTTATGCAAATCCGCAACGTCGCCATCATCGCGCATGTCGATCATGGCAAGACCACCCTCGTCGATAAGCTGCTGGCGCAATCCGGCACGTTCCGCGACCACCAGCATGTCGCCGAACGCGCCATGGACCGGAACGACCTGGAGAAGGAACGCGGGATCACCATCCTCGCCAAATGCACCTCCGTGCTTTGGAAGGACGTGCGGATCAACATCGTCGATACCCCCGGTCACGCCGACTTCGGTGGGGAGGTCGAGCGGATCCTGAACATGGTCGACGGCGCCCTGGTGCTGGTCGATGCCGCGGAAGGCGTGCTGCCGCAGACCAAGTTCGTGGTCGGCAAGGCGCTCGCCCGCGGCATTCACCCGATCGTCGTGGTCAACAAGATCGATCGCCAGGACGCCCGTCCGGATGAGGTCCACACTGAAGTGTTCGACCTGTTCGCCGCGCTGGACGCGACCGACAGCCAGCTCGACTTCCCAATGCTTTACGCCTCCGGCCGTCATGGGTGGGCAGACGCGACGCTGGACGGCCCGCGTGAGAACCTGGACGCGCTGTTCGACCTGATCGTCAGCCACGTGCCGCCGCCGACGGTCGATCGCGACGCACCCTTCGCCATGGTCGCCAGCATCCTGGAGTACGACAACTTCCTCGGCCGCGTGCTGACCGGGCGCATCGAGCAAGGCACCGCCCGCGTCAACATGCCCGTGAAGGTGCTGCGCGGCGATGGCTCGGTCATCGAGACCGGCCGGCTGACCAAGCTGCTGACCTTCCGCGGGCTGGAACGGGTGCCGGTCGATGAGGCCGAGGCCGGCGACATCATCGCCGTCGCCGGGCTGTCCGACGCCACCATTCCCGACACGATCGGTGCCCCCGACCTGACCGCGCCGTTGTCGGCGATTCCGGTCGATCCGCCGACTTTGGCCATGACCTTCCGCATCAACGACGGCCCCCTGGCCGGCCGCGAGGGCAAGAAGGTCACCTCCCGCCAGATCCGCGAACGCCTGTTCCGCGAGGCCGAGGGCAATGTCGCCATCAAGGTCACCGACTCCAACGAAACCGAGGCGTTCGAGGTCGCCGGCCGCGGCGAACTGCAACTCGGCGTGCTGATCGAGCAAATGCGCCGCGAAGGCTTCGAGCTCACCATCGGCCGCCCGAAGGTTCTGACCCGGCGCAACCCGGAAACCGGCGACCGCGAGGAGCCGATGGAAGAAGTGCTGGTCGACGTGGACGAGCCCTATTCCGGCGTGGTGGTGGAGAAACTCGGCCGCCGCAAGGGTGAGATGCAGGACATGCGCCCCTCCGGCGGCGGCAAAGTGCGGCTGACGTTCCTGATCCCCAGCCGCGGACTGATCGGCTACCACGGCGAATTCCTGACCGACACCCGCGGCACCGGCATCACGAACCGCCTGTTCGCCGGCTATGGTCCCTGGAAAGGCCCGATCGAGGGTCGCCGCGCCGGCGCGCTGATCTCCACCGAACCGGGTGAGGCGGTGCATTACGCGCTGTTCTACATCCAGGAGCGCGGCATCCTGTTCGTTTCCCCCGGCGACAAAGTCTACCAGGGCATGATCCTGGGCGAGACCGCTCGGGACAACGATCTGGAAGTGAACCCGATCAAGGAAAAGAAGCTGACCAACATCCGCGCCGCCGGCAAGGATGACGCGATGTTGCTGATCCCGCCTCGGAAAATGAGCCTGGAGCAGGCGATCGCCTACGTCGAGGACGATGAACTGGTGGAAGTCACGCCGGTCGCGATCCGATTGCGCAAACGGTATCTCGACCCGAACCAGCGCAAGCGCAACGAGCGGAAGATCGACGCCGAAGCGGCTGAGTAAAGCCTTTCGGCTGGATGGATGCAGTCGGGGCGCGCTGGCGAGCGCCGTTCATCCAGCGGCACGCCGCGCTCCGCCAAGAGCGGCCCGGACAAGATCGAGGAGTTCTTCCATCGCGAAGGGCTTCCGTACCAGGCCAACGACGCCCGCCAGGTCCGTGACCGCCGCGTCGTTGGCGTTTCCCGTCATGAAGATCACGCCAAGCCGCGATGGCCCCAACTCCGCCAGAGCCCGCCGCGCCAACGCGATGCCGTCCTCCTGAGGCATTCGAACGTCCGTGACCAGGACCCGAATGCCGGCGTGCCCGCGCAGTTCGCGTAGCGCGTCGGCGGCCGAACTGGCGGTGATCGCCGGAATCCCGGCCATCTCCAGACCGAACGCGGTTTCTTCGGCGAGCAGAGCTTCGTCATCCACCACAAGAACGAGCGGAGCCGCAACGTCGCTGTAGCCATCGCTCATGTTAATCCCCGTCCGTTCAGCCTTTCCATTTCCCGCCAAAGTTCGGGTCAATCATCCGTGGTTCGTTGGCTTCTCGACTTTCGGCGTGATGTTCTGCTTCCGATATCACGCTGGCAACTCGCCGTTGCCCTGGGGCTGTGGCTGATCGTGGCCTGCGCGGGATGGTTGCTCGGAGCCGCGTATATCGCCCAGTTCCGCGCCGAGCGGGAGCACGCGGTCCTGGCGCGGGCGACGGTCGCCGCCGAAGCACTGGAGCAAACATTGCTCCGCTCACTGGAGGCGGTCCAAGGCATCCAGGCCCTCACGCAAACACGAGAATCGTTGCTGGCGGCCGATGACCTGGCCGGCGCGGCGGCGATCGCGGATCATTTGCACAACCTCACGGTGACCGAGGCTTTTGGCGTGCTGCAGGTGTCCGTGATCGGAGCGGACGGATGGATGACATGGTCCACGACGCCCGTCGACGCACCCGTTTGGCTGGGCGACCGTGAGCACTTTCTGGTGCACAAAAGTGGCCGGCTCGACCTGTTTGTAAGCGCGCCGCTCGTGGGACGCGCATCCGGACGCTGGAGCGTGCAAATGACGGCGCCACTGGTCAGCCGGCAAGGCACCTTCGCGGGCGTCTCGGTGGTGTCGTTCGATCCGCTGCGGCTCTCCAACACCCTGGCGAAACTGACCTTCGGCACGGGCGGCGTCTCGGCCGTCATGCGGCTGCCCGATGGGCATCTGATAGCGCGCAACGAACAGGCCGGAACACAGATCGCGCGCCCGCCGAACCCGAACCATCCTGTCGTCCTGGCCGCGCTCAAGGCTCCGATGGGAACCATGCGATACAGCAGCGTCGTCGATGGCCGGAGCCTTTTGCTGGCCTACCGGGTCGTCGGGTCCTTGCCGTTAGTCGTCTCGGTTGGCCTGGACGCCCAGGTGGAACTGGCGGACGTCCGGTCGCTGGCAACCTCGGTCCATGCGCTGGCCCTCGCGGGGGCCCTGCTCGCGCTCGCGCTGCTTGCGATGGCGGCGCAGCGCGGCGCCCGGCGACGGCAATGGCTTGAACTCGAACGGACCCGCGATCAGGCCACCGCTTCCGAACTCGCGCGGCGCCATACCGCCAACCTGCTGTCGGGCCTGCCCGCCGCGGTTTACAGCGCGACCATCACGGACGCGGGCGACGTGGTCTCGTTCGAACTCACGGAGAACGCGCACCGCCTGATTGGACAAACCATGACGGGCAATAACACGAAGGGCCAAACCGCGACGGGCCAAACCGCGACGGGCGATACCATTGCCGGCCTGACCACGAGGCCCGGCTGGACCGCGCAAATCGAGGACCTGGACGAGACTGCCTGGAAGAAGCATTTCCAGCGCGTCCTCCGGCACGGCGAGGCAACCGTCGAGTATCGCTTCCCGGCGAAGGCTGGCACCGAACTTTGGCTGCGCGATCAGGCGCGGGTCTACCAACGGCTCCAGGCGGGAACGGCGCTTGTCGTGGGATACATCTCCGACATAACGAACGAGCGCGATCTGCGGGCGCAGGCGATCGCTTCGGCCAAGCTCGCCACGCTCGGTGAAATGGCCACCGGACTCGCGCATGAACTCAACCAGCCGATCGCGATCATGTCGCTGGCCGCTGAGAATTCCGTTCAGGCGCTGTCGCGCAAAGGCGCTGATGGGATCGAGTTCGCCGTGAAGCGGCTGCAACGGATTACCGATCAATGCCATCGGGCGCGGACGATCGTCGATCATTTGCGCATATTCGGCCGTTCCGATGAAGGCGAGGTCGGGCCGGTCTCCGTTGAATCGGTGATCGAAGGTGCGTTGACGTTGGTCGGGGGCGCCCTGCGCGCGGCGAATATCGACCTGGAAATCGTCATTCCCCGGGATCCGCCGGAAATCCTGGCGCGCGCGGTCCTGGCGGAACAGGTCATCGTCAATCTCATGTTGAACGCGCGGGACGCGATGGATGACCTGCCGTCCGGTCACCGCCGCGCGCTGCGGGCCTCCGTGACGCCAAACCGCGGCGCGGGGACGATATCGATCGAAGTCGCGGACTCCGGACCAGGCATCGCGCCAACCGTGCTGGACCGCATATTCGAACCATTCTTCACCACCAAGGAGGTCGGCAAAGGGACCGGCCTTGGCTTATCGATTTGCCATGGCATCATGCGTTCGTTCGGAGGCAGTATCGTCGCGCGGAATGGCGTGGACGGTGGCGCTGTTTTCGCCGCTGTTTTTCGGGAAGCGAGCGCCGCCGGTCCGGCACGGGAATTCGAGATGACCGAGAAACAACCGGCGTGACGGCGGAAGGCTGAACAATGGCGACGACCGTTTTGCTCATCGACGACGATCCGGTGTTCAACGAAGAACTGTCGCTGTTCCTGGAAGGTCACGGTCTGATCTGCCATTCGGTCACTGTTCCGACCGATGTCCTGACACTGCTGGACGAACTCGCCCCCGACCTCCTGTTGCTCGACCAGCGACTGGGCACCGTCAACGGCATGGACGTGCTGCGCTCCGTGCGGGAACGATCGGACGTTCCATGCGTGATGCTGACCGGCGTGACCGATCCCGTCGACCGTATTCTCGGCCTGGAACTGGGCGCCGACGATTACGTCAATAAGAGCGCGTTGCCGCGTGAGGTGTTGGCCCGTATCAGGGCCGTGCTGCGCCGGGCGCGCCCGCCGGATCAGGCGGCCGCGCCAGCGGCGAGCGGCGCGGCCGCCTGGGAACTGAGGACGTCTGAACGGGAATTGTATCGGCCCACTGGCGAGCGCTGCCATCTCACATCCGCCGAATTCAACCTTTTGCACGCGTTGGTCACGGCGAGCGGTGAGCCCCGCGGCCGGGAAGCGCTGACGCAACAAGTGTTCGACCGGGCCTGGCGTCCAGGCGACCGGGCGATCGATAGTCTGGTGGTTCGCTTGCGCCGCAAACTGGAACCCGACCCTGAGCAGCCGGTGGTGATCATCTCCGCCCGTCAGCAAGGCTACCTGTTCGCCGGCTTCGCGACGCCGCGGGGCTGAACAAACGGGTTCGGTGAGGCGCGGCCGCCTCACGCCGGAGGTCGCCAGGCGGCCGGGCCGGTCACACCGTTCGACAAAACAGCACAACACTCGACACCACTCGTGGCCTCACCCGAGGTATCTGCTGCCTCGCGCCCGGACGGTTGGTTCGGCACGAAACGCAACATTTAACACGATGAGTTTTCGCCATGAACGCCAGAGAATACCGGAACGCGGCCCGCGTGAACGCGATGATGATATTGAACGGAACAACCATGATGATGATCGTGCTCGCCATGATCTGTGTGTTCGCCGGTAGCGTGGCACACGCCGCGATCGATAAATGGGACGCGACAAGTCATCGGCTTACCGTATCGATCGATAACTGACCGAACGCCCCTCCTGGCTTCTTCGATGTCCCGTCGCCATTCAAACATTGGATGATTTCATTATGCTGTCGACATATCAGATGGAAGATCGTTTCCCCTCGCGGAACACCGCGGTTGAGACCATGGGCGGCGCCGGGCCGGTCGTCAGCCTGAGCCGGGCGCGCGTACAAACCATGCGGGCTCTCGTGATCGAATCCGCCCTGACCGGTAGCGACACCATCGTGGAAGCATTGAAGTCGGCCGGCTTTGGCGTCGATGAGACCTCGTCGGTCGAGGAAGCTCTCGAGATTTGCCGGTATTATCCCCTCGATGTCCTCGTGGTGGACCTGCGTCCGGATATTCTGGGATATCAGGCGATCTGCCGTTTCCGGGCGGCGCGGGTCGGGACGCCACTGCTTGCGATCCTGGCGTCGACTGACGGCGAAGCGCGGGTCAGGGCCTTGTCCATGGGGGCGGACGACGTCGTTTCCGGCGGCTACCTGGCCCATGAATTGATCGCGCGCATCAAGGCGCTCGCGCGGCGGGGAAAAGGTCTCGCGCGGCCTCGGCTGAAGGTCGGCAATGTATCGCTCGATCTGTTGGCCCGGGAAGCCAGTGTCGATGGACAAACGATTGGGCTGACCAACAAGGAATACGCGATCCTTGAAGTCCTGGCGACACGCATGGGCGCCGCCGTGCGAAAAGAGGCATTTCTGCGCCAACTCTACGATGGACTGGATGAACCCAGCACGAAGGCCATCGATGTGACGGTATGCCGCCTGCGACATAAATTGCGCGCGGCGGGTGCCGATAACGTCATCCGGACGATCCATGGCCACGGCTACGCGGCACGCGCCGTTGCTCGGATCGCCGCCGATGACGGCCCGCGCGCCCCGTCGGCGCGGCGGGAGGCGGCCTGACGGTCCCGTCGTCGGCGAACCGGCGCGCCACGCATCGCGTGAGCCGCCGGGATGCCCGCTATATCATCAGGAGCGCGGCCAGTTTCGCGCGCACTTCATCGCTCACCGACCGACCGACCGACGCGCCGGTATATGTCACCGGCCGCTCCCGAACGTCGATACTCCGGATGTGACTCACCAGGATCTCGCCCGACACGGGCAGCCCCGCCGGCAACACGACGCTCGTGGGAACCGACCGGGCGCGAGAAACGATCGGACAAACCACCGCCATCCCGGTGTTGGCGGTGAACACGCGCGCGGATACCACCAAAGCGGGCCGTCGCCCGGCTTGCTCCCGGCCGTTCGTCCGATTGAGGTCGGTCCAGATCAGGTCCCCGGCATCCGGTTGCCAGGCCGTCTCAGTCATTCGTCCAGCGTTTCCCGGCCGGCATCAGGGCCCCATTCGTAAGCGTTGGAATAGATCGTCCGCCATTCGCCCGGCGTCTTGCCGGCGAACAACTCCTCCGGCGTATACCTCGGCTTCGCCCGTCGAATGACAATCTGTCCTGGGCTCGACACGACCTCGACCCGCTCGCCCTCGCGCAGGCTAAGCTCGCTGGCGACCTCATTGGGCAAGCGAACGGCGAGATTTTTGCCCCATCGCCCGAGAATTGCATGGGTCATCGTGTTTCCTCCTGACGTCAACCTTGAGATATCCCTGACATATCTCCTTGTTCCAGGCAACAACCTCTCCGTGCGGTGCAACATTCGGGGCGGTGCAACATTCGGACGGCCCTTCAGGCGATCTTACGCCACAACCACGCCTTGACGCCGCCACCCCGCAACCGCCACTTCTCTACCCACCATGGCAACGCACATCGTCGTCGATCATCGCCTCAACGCGCCGCCCAGGCATCCGGAGAAGGCGAACCGCCCAGACAATCCGATCCAGCGGAAACCCGCGTGGATCCGTGTCAAAGCGCCCAACCACCCGATCTATCATGAAACCCGCGCGCTGATGCGGGAGAACCGGCTGACCACGGTGTGTGAGGAAGCCGCCTGCCCCAACATCGGCGAATGCTGGTCGCAACGTCACGCGACCATGATGATCATGGGTGACATTTGCACGCGCGCCTGCTCGTTCTGCAACGTCGCGACCGGAATGCCCGGCCGTCTCGATCACGATGAGCCGGCCCGGGTGGCCGACGCCGTCGCCAAACTCGGCCTGCGCCACGTCGTCGTCACCAGCGTCGATCGCGACGATCTGGACGACGGCGGCGCCGCGCATTTCGCCGCCACCATCGCCGCGATCCGCGCCGCCGCGCCGCGGACCACCATCGAGGTCCTGACCCCCGACTTCCTGCGCAAGCCCGGCGCGATGGAGATCGTCGCGGACGCGCGCCCCGACGTGTTCAACCACAACCTGGAAACGGTGCCGCGGCTGTATCCCTCGATCCGGCCGGGCGCGCGGTATTACCAGTCGCTGCGGCTGCTGGATCAGGTCAAACGCCGCGATCCGTCGATCTTCACCAAGTCCGGCCTCATGGTCGGGCTGGGGGAAACCCGGACCGAAATCACCCAGGTGATGGACGATCTACGCATCGCCGACGTCGATTTCCTGACCATCGGCCAATACCTGCAGCCGACCGTCAAGCACGCCGCGGTGGAGGCCTTCGTCACGCCCGAGGAATTCGATCAGTACGCCGCCGTCGCCCGCGCCAAGGGCTTTCACCTCGTCTCGGCCAGTCCATTGACCCGGAGTTCGTATCACGCCGACGAGGACTTCGCCGCCCTGCGCGCCACCCGCTGATGCCCACGCACGCCGAGCGCCAGATCCTGCCCTACAAGCCGGAGCAATTGTTCGAACTTGTTCTGGACGTCGCCAAATATCCTCAGTTCCTGCCCTGGTGTGTCGCGGCGCGGGTTCGTTCCAGCTCCGACAAGGAAGTCCACGCCGACATGACGATCGGCTATGGGCCGTTCCGGGAATCGTTCACCAGCCGGGTGACCCCATCGCGTCCCGAGCGGATCGACGTCCAGTACGAAAAAGGGCCGTTCAAATATCTCAACAACCATTGGCTGTTTTTGCCGCACCCGGACGGCACCGAGGTCGCCTTCTATGTCGACTTCGAGTTCAACAGCCGCATTTTGCAGGCCGCCATCGGCGTGGTGTTCAACGAAGCGGTGCGCCGCATGGTCGCCGCCTTCCATAAGCGGGCCATCGCGGTTTACGGTCCCCCGAAACCGCCCCCGACGGCGCCAAAAGCCTGACCGGAGTCCACAATGGCATACTCCCCCGTCTACGCCCCCGCTCGCATGGACCCGGCTTTGCCACCGTTGCGGGTCAACCTTTATTCCGACACCCAAACCAAACCGTCGCCCGGCATGAAAGCCGCGATGATGGCGGCGGAAGTCGGTGACGAGCAGCACGGCGACGATCCGGCGGTGCTGGAACTGTGCGACCGCATGGCCGCGCTTCTGGGCAAGGAGGCAGCGGTCTTCCTCCCCTCCGGCACGATGTGCAACCAGATCGCGATCCTGACCCATTGCCGCGCCGGCGATGAAATCCTGGCGCACGAACTATCCCACATCATCGCCAACGAAGGCGGCGGCCCAGGAGCGTTGACAGGGGCGGTGGTGCTGGGACTGAGGGGGGAGCGGGGACAGTTCGACCCGGAGACGGTGCGCGCCGCTCTGCGCGAACCGCGCCGCAACGCGCCGCCGCAGACGCTGCTGGAAGTGGAGCAAACCGCGAACTCGGGTGGCGGTTCGGTATGGCCGCTGGATAAGCTCAACGCCGTGATGGACACGGCGCACGAGGCCGGGATGCGCACCCACATGGATGGCGCCCGCCTGATGAACGCCGTCGTCGCGGCCGGCGTGCCGGCGCATGAGATGGTGGCGAAGTGCGATTCGGTCTGGCTCGACTTCACCAAGGGCCTTGGGGCGCCGCTTGGGGCGGTGCTGTGCGGTTCGGCACCCTTCATCGATGAGGCGTGGCGCTGGAAGCAGCGTCTGGGCGGTTCGCTGCGACAGGGCGGCATTTGCGCGGCCGCCTGCACCTACGCGCTTGACCACAACATCGATCGCCTCGCCGAAGATCATGCGAACGCCCGGTTCCTGGCTCAGGGGCTGGCTCAGGTCGCCGGTCTGGTGGTGGAGGAGCCCGAGACGAACCTGGTGTTCTTCGATACGCGCGGCGCCGGGGTGACGGCGGACGAACTGGCGGACCTCGTTCGGCGCGATGGGGTTCAGGTCTCCACGGTCGGGAAATACCGGGTGCGGGCCTGCACGCATCTGGATGTGGACCGGGCGGGCGTCGCGTTGGCGATCCAGGTGATCCGCGAAAAGATTTCTCGCTGACCGGGCTTTCGTTCACCGAAGATTAGGGTTTTGCCGCCAGATTCCGGGGATCGCCACTTGTTCCGGAGGCCCCCCATGCGTCTGCTCCACGCCCTTTTGCTGCTGCCGTTGCTTGCCGGTCCGGCCTTCGCCCAGTCCGCCGCGCCGCCCGCCGCGCCGGCCGCCCATCACGGTAGGCGCACCGCGGCGGAACATTTCGCCGACGCCAACACGACCCACGACGGGCATTTGACGATGGACCAGGCTTCGTCGGGTTATAAGTCCCTCGCGAAATCGTTCTCGCAGATCGACGTCGAGCATCACGGCTACATCACGATGGATGACGTCAAAACCTGGCGCGCGGCGAAGAAGGCGGCGCGAATCGCGGCGAAGCATGCCGCATCCGACACGGGCGACGATGGGACATCGCGGCGGGCGAGCCAGAACTGATACCGACGGCCCAAAAGATCGACCCATCGCGGCAAAGCCGGACCGTCATCCCCGGGGCGCGACCCCATGCGCGCTGACCAGGCGCCCGCGCGGGCAAAAGCCCGGTCCTCGGCTTTTTTTTCGCCACGGCCGGGCTAAAGGTTCCGTCATCCCCCGGCCTCAAGGTTCCGTCATCGCCGGTCTCAAGGTTCCGTCATCGCCGGCCTCAAGGTTCCGTCATCGCCCGGCCTCAAGGTTCCGTCATCGCCGGGCTCGACCCGGCGATCCCTCGCGGCACGGG
>Ga0181528_10002599_pt1 | contig 11146 bp, 8 predicted proteins | sample PEATcosm2014_Bin_47_FD_119742 | JGI IMG/M metagenome (GOLD analysis project Ga0181528, IMG submission 119742) | Peatland microbial communities from MTU Mesocosm Facility, Houghton, MI, USA - PEATcosm2014_Bin10_10_metaG | ecosystem: Environmental > Terrestrial > Soil > Wetlands > Peat | place... | reverse complement strand
GCGGAATCTCCTTGCACCGAGACCGGGAAGAGCAAAACATTCAGTCCGGAATGGCGACGGCTGACGATATTGAGAAAGTCGCGAATGACCGCGCCGGTGGGCGAGGTGATAATGCCTACGGTGCGCGGAAAAGCCGGCAGCGGCCGTTTGCGATCCGCATCGAAAAGCCCCTCGGCCTTGAGCCGCGCCTTGAGCTGCTCAAAAGCCAACTGCAGGCTGCCTGCACCGACCGGCTCCATGGTCTCGGCCACCAACTGCATCTGGCCGCGCTGCTCGTAGACGCTGACCTTGCCACGCACCAGGACATGCAGGCCGTCTTCAGCGCGGAAGCGCTGGAGCATTGCCTGGCGGCGAAAGAGAACCACGGGCAACTGCGCGTCGGCGTCTTTGAGCGTGAAGTAGACGTGGCCGGAGGGAGCGGGGCGATAGTTCGATATCTCGCCCTCGACCCAGCAATCGCCGTATTCCTGCTCGATGAGTTCGCGAACCTGGCCGACGAGTTCACTCACCGGCCAAATGCGGCGGGCAGAGCGCGGCTCCTCGAATGTGAGATCAAGCTGCGGCGCGAATGGATCGTGCTGGATCACTGTTTCAAAGTGTAACTGGTCGATGCTGATCGAGGGACAGGAGTTTGACGGCAAGGGGAGAGTGCTCCTATGATGAACAAGTTGGCATCTGATTCCGGCACCCTGCCGGGAGGGAAGCCGATGCCGATGCCGATGCAAAGCAGCTTTTGCTCTTTTTGCCCACTCGTTCAATGGTAGGACAGCTGCCTCTGGAGCAGCATATTGGGGTTCGAATCCCTGGTGGGCAACCAATCCTTCCGGCTCTCCCTGATTCTCGTAAAATTTATCGGCAAAATATTGAGCGCGTAGCGCGGGCATTATTCCTTCGCAGCTTGTTTGACTTCGATAAACAGCCCTTTGGAGTGCGCCAATACATCGCCTGTGGCGTTGAAGATGCGGGCTTCGGTCCAGTGCTTGCGGCCCTCGTTCCGCAGGACTCGGCCTTCGAGGCGTAGCGGCTCTCCAGAGGGAACTGGGCGCAGGTAGTTGACCTCCATGTGGCGGGTCATGGCGGTTATATTGTGGGCGCGGACGGACTTGCTCATGGTTTCGTCCAGTATTGTGGCGATGATGCCACCGTGCAGATAGCCGGTGGGGCCTTCAAAGACTTCTGCCAAGTTCGCCTCACTCTGAACCGACCCATCCTTGGCGAGAAGGAATTGGAGACGCAGGCCGATGGGGTTAGCCTGTCCGCAGCCGAAGCAGCGGTTCTGGGCCGCGTGGGGCAGAGGCTGCGGCTCTGTATCTGCCGTTGAAGAGAGCGCTGCGGATTTGGTCGCCATCATTTGATGAGTCATACCCTAGGATACTCGGAGATGGATTTTGGCGGCATCTTCTTCGTTGTTGAGTGCGCGGCTGCTCTCTTTTTCGACAGGGCAGGTTCTAAAGAGGGAAGGAGTACCGCTATCCACGGTATTCTCAAGCTATGGCTGAAGAACACACTCCCAATCTTCACGAAGAAAACCTTTTGCAGTATGCGGCTTCGTCTTATCTGCGCTCGGCGCGGCGCCAGCCGGTTCGCTGGCACGCCTGGAATGACGAAGCTTTTGCCCGCGCTGAGGCCGAAGACAAGCCGATTCTGCTGGATATCGGCGCTGTGTGGTGCCACTGGTGCCATGTAATGGACCGCGAGTCGTACGAGGACGTGGAGCTGGCGCGGGTGATCAATGAGCATTTTGTCGCCGTGAAGGTGGACCGCGATGAACGGCCCGACGTGGATGCGCGCTACCAGGCCGCAGTCTCAGCGATCAGCGGCCAGGGCGGCTGGCCACTCACAGCTTTTCTGACGCCCGATGGGAGGCCGTATTTTGGCGGGACGTATTTTCCCCGCGATGACCGCTACGGACGGCCCGGGTTTGGGCGGGTGCTTTTGACGATGGCCCAGGTCTGGCGGGAGCGGCGCGAGGAAGCTCTGGAGTCGGCTGCCAGCGTGATGGCTGCGATTGAGCACAATGAGAGTTTTTCTGGACGGGGCGGGGAACAGTCACTCACGCTGGCGCTGGTGGACAAGATTTCCGCCTCGATTCTGAGCCAGTTTGACCCGCGCAATGGCGGTTTTGGATCGCAACCAAAATTTCCGCATCCGGGAGCGTTGGATCTGCTGTTGGAAACGGCGATGAATCGCAAGAGCGAAGAGGCAGGCGCGGCTTTTCAGATTACGCTCGAAAAAATGGCGCGCGGAGGGGTCTACGACCAACTCGCCGGAGGATTCCATCGTTATAGCGTGGATGAACGCTGGGTGGTGCCGCACTTTGAGAAGATGCTGTACGACAACACTGAGCTGCTGCGGAATTACGCGCATGGATTCCAGAGCTTTGTGCGTGAGGATTTTTGGCAGACGGCGCTGGAGATTGTGTCCTGGCTGGACGGTACAATGACTGATCGCGTGCAGGGCGGTTTTTATGCCTCGCAGGACGCGGACATCAATCTCGACGACGACGGCGATTATTTTACCTGGACGCTGGAAGAGGCGCAGGCGGTTCTGGAGCCTATGGAGCTGGAGTTTGCGTCAATTTATTGGGATATCGGGGAGCTGGGGGATATGCATCATAACCCGGCGAAGAATGTCTTACATGTAAGACATTCTCTTGAAAAGCTTGCGGAGAAGCGAAATCAAAGCATCGCCGAGTTGAGTACGCTCCGGGATAGTGTAAGACAAAAACTTTTGGCAGCGCGAATGTTGCGGCCCACGCCCTTCATCGACCAGACCCTGTACACAGGCTGGAATGCGATGGCAGTGACGGCATATCTGGAGACGGCGCGGATTCTGCGCAAGCAGGAGCCACGGGATTTTGCGTTGCGGACGCTCAACCGATTACTGGCCGAGGCCTGGGACGGGGCAGGGAATTTGCTGCATGTGATTTCTTACCCTCAAGATGCGCCCAAGCCTGCCGAGGCTGCCCCAGGAACGCTGGATGATTATGCGTTTACCATTCACGCCTGCATTGATGGATGGATGGCGAGTGGAGAGATACGGCTATACCGGGCAGCGACTACGCTGGCCGATGCAATGATTGCCCGTTTTTATGACACTGCGGCTGGAGCGTTTTATGACGCCGCAATTCCTGCTGCACGGGCCGATGGAACCGTGCCGGCTCCGTTGGGGGCCTTGGCGGCGCGACGCAAGCCGTTGCAGGATTCGCCCACGCCGGCAGGGAATCCGACGGCAGTCTCGGCTTTGCTGCGCCTGGAGACTTTGAGCGGGCGCGAGGATTACCGGGAGATCGCCGAGGAGACGCTGGATACCTTCTCTGGAATCGTAGAGCATTTCGGCCTGTATGCCGGCAGTTACGGTTTGGCGCTGGAACGGCTGCTGCTGGACCCGGTTCAGGTTATGATTGTTGGCACTGGGCCAGTGGCTGACCGGCTGGAGGCGGCCGCCGTCGCGGGGTTTGCGGTGAACAAAACAGTGCTGCGGCTGGAGCCGGACCAGTTGGTTGCAGAGGAGTTGCCGGAGGCGCTGGCGGAGAGCTTGCTTTCCGTTCCGCAACCCCAGGGTGCGCAAGCCTGGGCGCTGGTTTGCCGGAATCGGACCTGCCTGCAGCCTATTTCCGATGCAGATGCATTGATTTTGGCCTTGGAAGCTGGAAATTGACTTGAGTTCCTGACGTTTGTTGCCGATAAAGTTAGTTGGATGCGGCACTTTCGTCCAAAAAGGCGCGCTTGAAACAGTTCAGAGCAGTCCGCATCTGGTTGTGCTGGCTGGCGCTCGCGGGGGGCGCGCAGGCGCAGCAGTATGTTTTTCGCGTCTTTCGTCAGCCGGAGGGGCTGAAGAATATTGCCGTTGAGGCCCTGGCGCGCGACCGCGCGGGTTTTCTATGGGCGGGCACGGAAAATGGATTATTTCGGCTGACCGGTTCCACCTTCGAGCGCTTTGGCATGGAACAGGGTCTTGAAAACTCAGATATTTCGGATATATTGCCGGACCAGAACGGAACGATCTGGGTGAGTACGCGCGAGGAACTATATCGCTGGAATGGGCAGCGGTTTCAGCGCGCTGGGAGTAGAGCAATTCCGACTACCGGTCCGAACCGCGTGGCCATCGAAGATGGGGAGGATCTGCTGGTTGCGAACGAGGGGCGTTTGTACCGGCTGAAGCACTCTGCCTCGGGAGAGATGATCTCGTACACGCCTGTCTTTCCTGAAGCGATGTTGACCTTGCGACCGGAGCTTGGTCGCGTTGATCGCGTCATGGTTACCGTCGGCAAAGACGGCAACCGCACAGTCTGGATGGGATGCGGTAACAAGCTGATCTCGTTTTCGGAAAACCCGGCTGGTGCGGACGGCACACCGGAGACGGTGACGGAATGGGGCAAGGAGCAGGGCCTCGCCGAAGACACCTGGGAGAGCGTATTGCTTGACCACTCCGGCACTCTATGGGCAACGGGCAGGCGCCATATCGCAGTGCTTGCTTCCGGCTCGGCGCGGTTTGAGGATCGGAGCAGTAAGGACTCGACTTCAGTGCTCCCCTTTCGTCAAGGCTCGTTGATTGAAGACCCGCAGGGCCGGGTGCTGGTGACCGACGGAGATGGCATATCGCGTTGGGAAGGCGGCAGGTGGAAGCATATCGGCCGGGACAACGGGCTGGTGCGCAATTCGTCGATTACCGGGATGGCCTTTGACGCATCCGGAGACCTGTGGCTGGGCAGCCTGGGCAGCGGGCTTTACCTTTGGACGGGCTATGCGAATTGGGAGGGCTGGGATGATGGCCAGGGCTTGCCTTCGGCATCCATCTGGGCAATCTCTGCTTCCGTTCCAGAACGTATCAATGTGGGAACTGTCGATGGACCCGGTTGGATTGATCCGGAAACAGGCGCAGCGGGTAAAGGATTCTCCGGCGACAAGTGGGAGTATGGCTCAGTCGGCGGCCTGAATACTGCTTCGGATGGATCCCTCTGGGCCGGCACTTTCAGCGGCAATATCCTGCACATCGATACGAAGAGTGGGCGGGTGATTAAATCCTTCTCCGTGCCAGGCTCGATCATGAATTCTGTCCAATTACCGAACGGAGCCATTTTGTACTCCGCCACGCATGGCATCTGGGAGATCGAGAAGGGATCGGCGCCGACGCAGGTCGCAGGCGCGAAGCAGCTTGTCGGGGATGCCAGAGTATATGGCGGATGCGTTGCGCCGGACGGCGGGGCCTGGTTTTTAACCAACAACCGATTGCTGCACCTGAGCGCAGAAAACTGGACGGAGCCGAAGATCGACGGACTGCCCAGCCTGCAAGCTTCTCTGATTGCCTTGCGTTGCGCTGCTGACGGCGCAATCTGGGTAACGGGTCCACAAGCCGGAATCTGGCGGCTGACGCCCGAGGCAGAGCATTTGCGTGCTTGGCCGCTGAAGACGCCGGAGGAATTCAAGTCGCTTATTCCTGTCTCAATTTTTCTCGATAAGCGAGGGTGGCTGTGGCTGGGAACAGACCAGGGACTGCTGGTGTGGAATGGCCGCGAATGGCGGCATCTGACCCAGGAAAGCGGATTGGTCTGGAACGATGTGAACCAGGCCAGCATGGTTGAGGCAGCAGACGGCTCTTTGTGGATAGGAACCAGCGGGGGGGTCGCGCATTTGCTTCACCCGGAGCGTGTCTTCGATCCGATTCAACTGAGTGCTTCCCTCACCGAGCTTCGGCATGGAGCGGAAAACTATCTGGGCAGGCAGAGTATCACGATTCCATGGGGCGGCGCGGCGCTGTTATTCCAAATCTCTTCGCCGGTGATGCGCAACCGCAGCGAATTGCTGCTCAAGTTCCGAATGCTGGGCAGGCAAGCGGATTGGATACCGACCGAAGACGGCATTGTTGCTTTCACCAGGCTCGATCCAGGGTCTTATACATTCCAGGCAATGGCCTGTAATCCGGGAATCAATGTCTGCTCGAATCAGGTTTCTGTTGCGGTCACGGTTTTGCCCCCGTGGTGGCAGACGAATTGGTTTCGCGGGTTGTGCGCGTTCGCCTTTCTGCTTTTGCTTGCAGCGGCTGACCGGTTGCGCGCGCGGCATTTAAGTCAGAGAAGTAAACAGTTGGAGACTCTGGTGCGCATTCGTACCGCGGAACTGGAAGCCAGCCGCGAGCAGTTGCGCATTCAGGCTTCGCACGACACGCTGACGGGAATGCTGAATCACGGCGCGGTGTTGCGCTCTCTGGATGCGGAGATACAGCGATCCAGGCGTGAGGGCGGATTGCTGGTGGTGGCGATGGCCGATCTGGATTATTTCAAGCGGATCAATGATACGCATGGGCATCTGGCGGGAGATGAGGCCTTGCGGCAGTTCTCCACTGCTGCCCGGGGATCCATGCGGCTGTACGACCACGTCGGCCGCTATGGTGGCGAAGAGTTTCTGTTTCTGCTGGCGGAGATACCCGCTGGAGCCATTGAGCAGAGACTGGCTACCCTCCATCTTGCAATTTCCAACCTGACTATTCGCACGCCGCTGACGGAGTTTGGGATGACTTGTAGCATTGGAGCAACGGTCTTTGATCCCTTTGGTACGCCTTCGGGTGCCGATTCGCTGCTGGCGATTGCGGATATGGCGCTCTATGACGCGAAGCGCTCGGGCCGCAACCGGGTGATTCTGCGTAAGACGGATGAGCGATTGGATGAGACTAAGAATCCGATTGTGCAATCGTTGCAAGGCAGGTGATTGAAGCTCGGTCTTGCGAATGCCCAATGCCCGTTCCCTGGCTTATTCCGTTTCTGTTTGTACGGTGCGATTCTTTGATTCGGTGGGGACGGTAAAGTTGAAAACGCGGTTGGGATCGCCGGGGAGCAAGTGCTGCTCTTCGAGCGCAATGCGAACGCGGCGGCGAAACTCGCGGACAGGTTCGTATTGTTTCGTTGCAATGGTTTTGAAGACGACCGGGAAGATGATCTCCGAGCCTTTCATCGCATCGACACCCAGAACCTTCGGATCTTCGACGAAAAGATCGCGGAAGGCTTCGCTGTTGCGCAGCTCCATCGCAATGCCGGTGAGCAGTTGCAGCACGGCGTCTGGGTTAGCGGAAAAATCCACGCTCACGTTGATAGTCGCCACCGAATAGCCTCTGCTGAGATTGGAGACTGTGGTGATCTGGGAGTTCGGTACGATATAGAGCGTACCGTCCGCATCGCGGATGGTGGTCTTTCTGAGTGTCATGCTTTCGACCGTGCCGGCAACGCCCGCAGCGTGAATCTGATCGCCGACGTTGAATTGATCTTCAACCAGCAGAAGGATGCCGTTCAAAACATCTTTGACAATATTCTGCGCGGCGAGGCCGATGGCGATTCCAGCCACTCCCGCAGAGGCCAGAAGCGGAGCAAGATTGACCCCAACAGCGTCGAGAATCTGCAACCCTGCAATGAGTCCAATGACCGCGAGCCCTGTTGTGCGAATAACGCCTGCCAACGTCTTCACCTGACCGATGCGCGCCGGACTGGAAGCGTGCTCCTCGGCAACATGAATCATCCGATAGCTGACGGTGCGCAGCAGGCGAATGAGCACGAACGCGATGGCCACAACCACCAGCAAATGAGGCAACTTGAGACGGACGAACTCCTGGGCGTCGATGGCCCATTCGTCTAGAACTCGTCCCAGAAACCGGCCCTCGGCAAACCAGCCAGTCCGCGTCGCCGATAAAAGTAAAAAATGGTGCATCCAAATCTCCTTCACCTAGACTAGACTGTGCGCAGGCAAATACGCTGGCCTGAAATCCGGGGCCGTCGCCGCCCCGGGCAAGAATCAATTCAATTCATCGAACTGAGGAGGTTCCCTATGCAATTCAGCAAGGATCAAGACAATCGAAATCTTCGAAACGCAGCGAAGCGAACCGGAACGCATCACTGGAGGAGGGTTCTTCTTTGTGTTGCCGTGATGGCGGCGTTGACAGGCATCGCCCAGCAAAGCCCGGATAAGTCGATCCATGATCCATCAGTGACAGCCCTGCCGGATGCAAACGCGCAGATGCAGATGCGCGAACAACAGGCCAAAAATCAGAGCTATGAGGCTGCAAACATTGAGCGCAAGAAGCAGATTGCCGAGGACACCGCACTGCTGCTGAAGCTGGCGACCGATCTGAAAACCGAGGTAGACAAGACTGACAAGGATACGCTCTCGGTTGGCGTGATCCGCAAGGCCGATGCCATTGAACGGCTGGCGCACAATGTGAAGGAAAAGATGAAGCTGACCGTCGGGGCCAGTTAGAATTTGTCTCGTAAACCATTGAATTGAGAAGATATGCTGACTCTGCGATCTGCGTACTCCTGTTTTTGGATGAAGCGGCTTGCGGCGCGCGTGGTGCGCCCGTGGCTCTGCCTGATATTTCTTGTCGTGCACCCTACTGGCGCGCAAACCGGCCCCGGCGGCGGTAGGATGACGTTTCCGCAGCCCCCAACTAGCCAGCGGAACGGCGATAACTCAGAGGAATCCTGGAGCGATGTGGCAGAGCAGCAAAAGAGGCAAAAATTGATCAACGCAGCGCGGCAAAAGTCCATTCAGAGCGATACAGAAAAGCTGCTCAAGCTGGCGTCCGCATTAAAGGCCGAGACGGAGAGTCCCAACTCCGGCCAAGATCTGCCTCTGCAAATGAATCAATGGAGTCAGATTGAGCGGCTGGCGCGCAGCATTAAGGACAGGATGAGCTATGTGGTTCCAACTGCTTCTGTCTACAATCCTTATAGCGTACGACAGTGAGTTTTTTGGGCCGGAGGATCACCCGCTGGCGAGGAGACCAAATCACTGATGCCGCCGGTGCAAACTATTTGGTTCTTTTTCCCGGCATAGCGGGTTGATAGAATAATCATTTGGATTTAACAAATCCTACATCCGGTACACGGGGAGAGACAGGAATGGAAGTGGCGGTTTCTGGCCTTGGTGAACTTGAAGTGAACTCCGGTAGTCTCAGTCCTCAACAGATGATAGAGATTTACCGGCTGATGTATCTCTCCCGCCGCATCGACGACCGCGAAATTCTACTCAAAAAAAATCAGAAGATTTTCTTTCAGATCTCAGGAGCAGGGCATGAGGCGCTGCAAGTTGGCGCGGCGTTGGCCTTGCGATCTGGCGTTGACTGGTTTTTTCCGTATTACCGTGATCGGGCGCTCTGCCTGGCATTGGGTGTGACGCCAACGGATATGCTGTTACAAGCTGTGGGCGCTGCCAGCGATCCATCGACCGGTGGACGCCAGATGCCTACTCACTGGGGCAGCGGGCCGCTTAACATCGTCACGACCTCATCGGCAACCACCACCCAGTTGCTGCACGCGGTGGGATGCGCGGAGGCTGGCCGTTATTTCAGCCGGCACCCGGAGGCTGCTGCAAAAGCAGAAGGCGACTATCGGGCATATCGCGATGTGGTTTTCCATGGCGATGAGGTCGTGTTTACCTCGCTGGGCGAGGGATCGACTTCACAGGGTGAGTTCTGGGAAGCGCTGAATACCGCCTCGAATCAGAAGCTGCCGGTGATTTTCTGCGTTGAAGACAACGGCTACGCGATCAGCGTTCCGGTGGAAGTAAACACTCCCGGCGGCAATATCTCCAAGCTGGTTGCCAATTTTCCCAACTTCTATTTTGCAGAGATCGACGGTACTGATCCTGAGGCCAGCCTGCACGCATTCCAGGCGGCTGCAGCCCACTGTCGCGCAGGGCTGGGACCGGCCTTCATCCACGGACATTGTGTCCGACTATATTCCCATTCGAACTCCGATGACGATAAGAACTACCGCTCGGCCACCGAGAGAGATGCGGACGCACTGCGCGATCCTCTGACAAAAATGCAGATGCGCTTATTGCGCGAAGGCGTTCTGAGCGTGGGCGAGATTACCGTTCTTGAGCACAAGCTGGACCAGGAGATTGCCGAGGCTGCGGAAGTGGCTGTAGCTGCTCCATTGCCGACGGTGGAAAGCATCACCAAGCACGTCTACTCGGAAGATCTTGACCCGACAAGTTCCAGCTTCGCAACAGAACATGCGGAAGCTCCTGGCCGCGCTGGCGGCGGCAAGGCCGGCGGTGAAAAGGGAAGCGAGCCGCGTACGATGGCTGACCTGATCAATGCCTGCCTGCACGACGAAATGCGCCGCGATCCACGCATCGTGGTTTACGGAGAAGACGTCGCCGATGTCAGCCGGACTGCCGCGCTGTCCGAAGTCAAAGGCAAGGGCGGGGTTTTCAAGCTGACCGCCGGGTTGCAGACTGAGTTTGGCTCGGAGCGGGTTTTCAACTCGCCGCTGGCAGAGGCCAACATAGTGGGCCGCGCGGTGGGCTACGCCAGCCGTGGAATGAAGCCGGTGGTTGAAATTCAATTTTTTGATTACATATGGCCGGCTATGCATCAGATTCGTAATGAATTAGCTCTGACGCGCTGGCGTTCGAACGGCCTTTGGGCCTCGCCGCTCGTTGTGCGGGTTCCGATTGGCGGCTACTTGACGGGCGGCTCAATCTACCATTCGCAGTCGGGAGAGAGCATTTTTACGCACATCCCAGGGCTGCGTGTGGTCTTTCCGTCGAATGCATTGGATGCCAATGGGCTGCTGCGGACCGCGATCCGCTGCGACGATCCTGTTTTGTTTCTTGAGCATAAGCGCCTTTATCGGGAGACTTATGGGCGCGCGCCTTATCCGGGGCCGGATTTCGCGATCCCGTTTGGCAAGGCGAAGATTGTCCGGCCGGGCAAGGATCTCACTCTCATTACTTACGGGGCAGTAGTGCCGCGCGCGCTGCAAGCCGCGGAACGGGCGCAGAGAGAGCACGGGATTGATGTGGAACTGATCGACTTAAGGACCCTTAACCCATATGACTGGGAGGCCATTGCCAACTCAGTGCACAAAACCAGTCGGGTGATCATGGCCCACGAAGACATGCTGAGCTGGGGCTACGGAGCCGAGATCGCCGCCCGAATTGGCGACGAGCTGTTCGAGTACCTGGATGCGCCTGTGAAGCGCATTGGATCGATGGACACGTTTGTGGCGTATCAGCCGGTGCTGGAAGATGCTATCCTGCCGCAGCCTGAGAATATCTTTAAGGCGATTGTGGAGTTGAGGAAATACTGAGCAGAGTACTCAGATGTTCTACGTTCAGTGTTCAGCGAATGAGCCGTCTGGAGTTCGCTG
>Ga0181528_10002598_pt1 | contig 11148 bp, 11 predicted proteins | sample PEATcosm2014_Bin_47_FD_119742 | JGI IMG/M metagenome (GOLD analysis project Ga0181528, IMG submission 119742) | Peatland microbial communities from MTU Mesocosm Facility, Houghton, MI, USA - PEATcosm2014_Bin10_10_metaG | ecosystem: Environmental > Terrestrial > Soil > Wetlands > Peat | place... | reverse complement strand
TGCTCCGGAAGTTCGCCGAGGGTCAAGGCCAAAGCGCCGGCGAATTCTTCACGCCAAAGGAAGTCGGTTGGCTCATGGCCTATCTGGTTCAGCCGAAGCAGGGAGAGGATGTTTACGACCCGTGCTGCGGATCAGGCGGGTTGTTGGTCAAGTGCCAGTTGGCTCTCAAGGAGCGCGAGGCCCAGATTGACCGGCCACTGAAGCTGCACGGCCAGGAACTCACCGGGTCTTCCTTCGCGATAGCCCGCATGAACATGGTGCTCCATGACATGGCCGGCGAGGTCGTCCGCGGCAACACGATGACGAACCCTAAATTCCTGGAGGACAGCCGCCTAAAGCAGTTCGACATTGTCGTAACGAATCCCATGTGGAACCAGGGCAATTTCGACTCCAAGGTCTACGAGAACGACCCGTACGAGCGATTTGAAAGTCGAGGGGGATATGCGCCCGGATCCAGCGCCGACTGGGCATGGTTACAGCATGTCGCGTCGTCCCTTGACGAAAAAGGCAGGGCGGCAGTCGTTATCGACACCGGGGCGGCCAGCCGAGGAAGCGGCAGCCAAGGAGATAACCGCGAGAAGAGCATCCGGCGCTGGTTCGTCGAGCAGGATCTCGTAGAGTGTGTAGTCCAATTGCCCGACAATCTCTTTTACAACACGACCGCTGCCGGCCTAATTGTAATGTTGAACCGCGCGAAGCGTTTCCCGGGCCAAACTATGTTGATAAACGCAAGCGGCGAATTCCGGAAAGGGCGCCCAAAGAACGAGCTAACCCCAGACGGGATTAGGAGGGTGGTGGAGTGCCTTGGCGATTGGAAGGCCCAGGAAGGACTCTGCCGCGTCGTCGAAATTACGGAAATCGCGGCAGCGGATTTCAACATTGCGCCTTCACGCTTTGTACGTTCTGCATCGACCGCTGACACCGGCGACGTGCAGAGTATGCTGAACGACCTGACCGACCTCAGACGGCAGGCGCAGGCACTTGACACGACGCTTGAAAAGGCTTTCAACGCCCTGGGGTACGAATGGGAACGAGGACCTCATGCATCCTGAATTTCTTAAGAACCTCCCTGAAGGCTGGAATCAGCTGCCAATGGGCGACGCCTGCATTTTCACGGGCAAGCCTCGCACACTCGACCTAGCGGACTTTCCGGATGTCGCCTTCGTGCCAATGGACCTGATCCCGAGCGGGGATTTAAGCTTCTCTGCCTTCAACATGAAGGATGCTGCCTCGATATCGAGCGGAACCTACTTTGAGGAGGGCGACCTGCTCCTGTCCAAGATCACTCCCTGTTTTGAGAACGGAAAGCAAGGCATTGCCGCGTCGATACCGAACGGCTTCGGATTCGCCACGACAGAGGTGATTCCAATCAAGCCTCGCGATGGCATCACACATCTACCATTCGTAGCCTTCTATCTGCTCCACCAGGAGGTTCGAAGTCTGATGGCTGCGTCGATGGAGGGAGCGACCGGAAGGCAAAGACTTCCTAAGGATGTTTTGTCCGGGTGGCCAGTACCTATACCTCCGATGGAAGAACAGCGTGCGATTGCGGGTCTGTTGACGGACATCCAATCGGCAGTCCGCATCCAGTCAGCGATCGCCAGGAAGACAGCCGATCTAAAGGCCGCGACAATGACCAAGCTCCTTCGCGAAGGGCTAAGAGGCGAACCGCTCAAAGAATCTGACCTCGGTCCGATTCCGGAAAGTTGGGATGTGGTTCGCCTGGGTGCGATTGCGAAGGTAGGGAATGGCTCTACGCCGAGCAGGACAAATGAAGCCTACTGGCAGAACGGAGTGTTCCCGTGGATTACCAGCACGAAAGTGCATGATGTCTTTATTCGGGCGGCAGACGAACTGGTGTCCGAAACCGCGCTCCGAGAGTGCCACTTGCCCATCGTGCCCAAAGGAAGCCTTGTAGTTGCAATCACGGGACAAGGAAAGACGCTAGGCAATGCCGCCTTGCTGGAGATGGACACATGTGTAAACCAACATCTCGCGTACATCCGCTTCCTGGACGAACGTCCCTTTCCTGAGTTCTTTCTGTTCTGGCTACAGAATCAGTACCAGTTCTTTCGGGACATCAGTTCATCCGGCGGCAGCACGAAGGGTGCGCTCACGTGTGGTTTTCTTGGGAATCTCTCAGTGCCGGTGCCGAGCCGCGAGGAACAAAAACAGATTGCGGGCTTGCTGGTGGAGTTAACTAAGCGCCAGCACATCGCCGAGAAAAATGCTCAGGTGACCAAGGATCTATTTACCACGGCTCTGCACCAACTGATGACCGGAACAGTCAGGATTGGGCATTTAGAGTCGGCTGAGGTGGTCAATGCCTAGCATCGGCAGCGAGCGCGCCACCGTCCAGAATCCTTTAGTTTCTTACGCTACCGAGATCGGCTGGGGCTATCTCACCACCGATCAGGCTCTGACCCTCCGCCGCGGCGAGAGTGGAACGTTGCTGTACCAGACCGTCCGCGACAAACTGATCAACCTGAATCCCGGCGTCGTCACGATCAACAATGTCGATGAGGTCGTCGCGAAGATTGAAAGTGCTCGCAACAATATCGAGGGCAACGCGGAGGTCCTAGCCTGGCTCCGCGGTGAGCGGTCGATCTACGTCCAGTCGGAGAAGCGGCAGCGGAACGTCATACTGATTGACTTCTCCCATCCAACCGAGAACGTCTTCCACGTAACCGACGAGTGGCAGTTTACCAACGGCAAATACACCAACCGGGCCGACGTGATGTTCGTCATCAACGGCGTTCCTGTAGCTGTAGTCGAAACCAAGAGCGCCACGAAGAAAGATGGCATCGACGAGGGGATCACGCAGATTCGCCGCTACCATCGGGAGACGCCGGAGTTGATGACGTCACCCCAGGTATTCGACGTCACGCACATCCTCGACTTCCACTACGGCGTCACCTGGAATCTGGATCGGAAGGGGCTTTTCAACTGGAAGGACGAGGAGAAAGGAAACTTCGAGAAGAAGGTCAAGCGGTTCTTCTCGCGGGAGCGCTTCCTGAAGTTCCTGGAGTCCTGGATCGTCTTCTACAAGAAGGACGACGAACTGCGAAAGATCGTCCTGCGCCAGCACCAGACGCGGGCAGTCGAGAAGGTGGTGGAGCGCGCACTTGATCCGGAGAAGAAGACCGGGCTGATCTGGCACACCCAAGGATCCGGCAAGACTTTCACGATGATCAAGGCTGCGGACCTCATCCTGCGGAACCCTGCGTTCGAGAAGCCGACCGTGATCATGCTGGTCGACCGGAACGAACTGGAGAGCCAGCTCTTCGCGAACCTGGCAGCCTACGGCCTGGCGCCTGAGATCGCCCGCAGCAAACAACATCTGCGGGAACTGCTCCGTTCCGATTACCGCGGCCTGATCGTTTCCATGATCCACAAGTTCGACAAGGCCGACGCCGACATGTGCACGCGGGAGAACGTCTTCCTGCTGGTGGATGAGGCCCATCGCACGACCAGCGGAGACCTTGGCAACTACCTGGTGGCGGCCATCCCGAATGCCACCATGCTGGGCTTCACCGGCACGCCTATCGACAAGATTGCGTACGGCAAGGGCACATTCAAGGTCTTCGGAAAGGACGACGACAAGGGCTACCTCGACAAGTATTCGATCTCGGAATCGATCGAGGACGGCACAACGCTACCGCTGAACTACACGCTGGCGCCGAACGACATCCGCGTCCCGCGTGAGCAATTGGAGAAGGAGTTTCTGGACCTGGCGGAAGCGCAGGGCGTCAGCGATATCGAGGAGTTGAACAAGATTCTCGACCGCGCCGTGAATCTGCAGACGTTCCTAAAGGCGACTGACCGCGTCGAAAAGGTGGCCAAGTTCGTCGCCCAGCATTTCCGGGAGAACGTCGAACCGCTTGGCTACAAGGCTTTCCTCGTGGGAGTCGACCGGGAGGCCTGCGCGCTCTACAAGAAGGCGTTGGACAAGTATTTGCCGCCGGAATACTCGGCGGTAGTGTACACGTCGGTCCATAACGACAGTGAACTGTTGGCCGAGTTCAAGGTCGGCGAGGACGAGGAAAAACGCATCCGGCGGGCGTTCATCAAGCGCGGCACGCTGCCAAAGATCCTCATCGTGACCGAAAAGTTGCTCACTGGCTTCGACGCGCCGATCCTCTACTGCATGTACCTGGACAAGCCCATGCGGGATCACACCTTGCTCCAGGCCATCGCCCGGGTGAACCGGCCTTACGAGGACGAGGAAGGGGTCAAGAAGCCGGTTGGCTACGTCCTCGACTTCGTCGGCATCTTCGAGAGGCTGGAAAAGGCGCTGTCCTTCGATTCCGATGTGGTCGGCAACGCCATTCAGAACATCGATGTTCTGAAGCATCGATTTGCGACGCTGATGGACGAGCAGGCGCCCGTGTACCTGGATCTGTGCTCGGGGCCCGTCGACGACAAGACCGTTGAAAAGGCGATTGAGACATTCGAGGACAAGGATCGCCGGGAGACCTTCTACAAGCTCTTTAAGGAGCTGGAGATGCTCTACGAGATCATCTCGCCCGATGTGTTCCTGCGCCCGTATGTCGAGAACTACGGCAAGCTCGCCGTGCTGTATCAGATCGTGAAAAACGCCTTCGCCAAGAAGGTGATGATGATCAAGGATCTGATGAACAAGACGGAGGATCTGGTAAAGAAGACCGTCGCCAGTACGGGTCTGGACACGGTGATGAAGGTGGTCCGGATCGATGAGAACACCGTCAACGCGCTCAAGATGGACAAGGGCGGTGAACCACCGAAGGTGATCAACCTTGGCAAGAGTCTGCTAACCGCTATTAACGAGGAGGCGAACCAGCAACCGTACCTGATCCCGATCGGCGAGCGGACGGAGGCAATTCTCGAGGGGTACGACGATCGCCAGATCACGACACAGACGGCGCTGGAGCAGTTGGCGCGCCTGATGGAGGAGTATCTCCAGGCGAAGAAGGAACGAGAGCGCACGGGCTTCGACATCAACACGTTCACGTTGTTCTGGGTGCTGAAGCAGTCTGGAGCCAGCGATGCGGACAAGCTCGCGCCGAAGGTGGAAGCGGCATTCCAGAAGTATCCGAACTACCGGGACAACGTCGCCGAGGAGCGGCAGCTAAAGGCCGAGATGTACAAGCTGGTGTTGCCGGTAGTCGGCAAGGAGGCGATGGTCGCGGTAGTGAAGCGCATGCTGGAGCTCCAGCGATCGTGAGCACCGACATGGAGAAGGCGAAGGACCGTATGCGGGACGAGATCCAGCAATGGGCCACGAAAATCGGCGCCAAGCCGAAGCGGGTCCAGATCCAGCGGATGACCACGAAGTGGGCCTCGTGTTCCACCACCGGGCGCATCTGCTTCAGTACGGAGTTGCTGGACGAGCCGGCGGCGTTCCGCGAGGTGGTGATCGTGCACGAGTTACTGCACTTGCTCGTGCCCAACCACGGAAAGCTGTTCAAGAGCTTGATGAACGCCTATCTGCCCGGTTGGGAGAAGCGGGTCGCGGGCCGGGCCAGCCGGTTCTGCGGAATGAAGGTGTAGCGAGGCCGAGCGCGGGCTGACCCAGGCGCTCGGCTTCTGTTCTCCAACAGGGTCGCAAGAGGTGATTATGAAAATTGAGTACAATCCACGAAAATTCCTTCTTCTGATTCCAATGGCCATGCTGCGCCAGTATTTTGAAAAGCGCGGATTCTTGGGTGGCCTCGATTGGGATGACCTGCAAGACGGGGATCACGAAACTGTGTACGCGGCATGGCAATCGCTGCCGCAGCGATCGCGCGACTCCGTCGGAGTTGACTTCCAAAACGTCGCCGGGCTCGCGACGAAGCAGGGAGTCCAGATCGTCATCGAAGAGGGGAAGTTCCACGGTGTGGACTTGGTACCTGAGCTCGTGGTTCACCCTAGCCACAGCGAGAAGGCATTTCATGTCCTGCTCAATCATCCGCGAGTCTTCCGCGTCGCCAGCCAGTTCAACTACGCCGACAACCTCACCCGCTACTGGCATCCTCGCCATGATCTTCCGGCGAAGCCGCCGAATCTCAGCCTGGAAGCGCGCGCGGCCCTGAAGAAGGCGGTCTCCGATTACTACGTTCAGAATCAGGGGCGCGGTCAGTACAGCGACATTGACGTGTATCTCCGGCATGACACCGTCCACTACTTCATGGTGTACCTGTCGGACTATCCGGACACCTTCGTCGGCTACAACGACGCCGGGGCACTGGACCGTCACCCGCAGACGCCGGCGTTTGACGTCGTCTTTCGTTTCGACGAAAGTTGCGGGCATCTGGATCTCTATGCTGAGGGGCCGAAGCAGCTCCGGCGCGACCTGGAGACGATCTTCGGACAGACTGCCCTCGCCGAAGACCTTTCACTGGAACCGCCGCCTGGGGCAGCCTTCCAACTCGACCACCTCAAGGACCCGTCGTTCGAATTCACCACAGAGGCCGCCGATGGAATATTCAACGTCCAGATGCGCACGATGCAGCTCTCCGTGCCGGATAAGAAGTCGGGGCGGATCACTTTCGAATTGCTCCCGTACACGGATGGCGGCAACATCCACGATCTAATCGCGGACGCCTTGAACCAGGTCAACTGGCAACTGGACGACCTCCGCGTCGATCAGGTCAGGTTGAAGGTCACGTTCCTCCATGGGAAGCCGAGAGCGAAGACGGTGTCGTTCAACATCTCGCCGAATTCTTGTCCGCTGAAAGACCATGTGCCCGAGCACGTGACGATCCGGCGCTGCCTCAAGAAATGGCAGATCGAAAGTGAGTGACGCGCTCGATCTGATCTGGCGGCGGGCAGATGTCCAGGGGCACGTGATCTCCCACGCCGAACTTGCGGCTTGGCCGCCTGGCCAGCGCAAGACGATTGTCGACCTCGGCCTTATTCGGCGGACCACGGATGCCACGGCACTGATCTGCGATGACTGCGGCGAGTCTCACACCGCCGAGATTGTTAGGGACGCGCGGCGGCCGGAATTGCCGTACTATCGGTGCCCCAGAATTGGGCGCGTTCCCATCGCAGTGGAGGCAACGCATCAATGGGAGGTGGACTTCGATCACCTCGCTACCCTGATACGCAAAGCCCTCGGATTAAGCGGAAAAGCCTCTACGCTCACGCCGTCGCGGATTTGGTTGCTCGGTCGGCAGCAGCAGGCTGGCGGCTTCTGGGAGTTGTTCCTGGTGCGAGGTATCTGCTGGCCGGATGGCGTTGGCTTGCTGGACCAGTGCCTTCGCCTGCAGCAATCGCCTGCGCCAGTCCTGCTGGCCCCGCGGCGGCTGCCGTCGGCCGAGATCCTTGGCAAGAGGCCGTGGGCGATTCGCTCTCTTTCTGAGGTTGCCAGCCTTGACGGTTCGAAGCTCGCAGTCGACGATCAAGTCTTGATGGCCGCTGGCGCCGCAGCACTACCCGCGCCGTCGAGATCTTCGCGTTCGGTCACCACGCCGAAACGCCTGCCGCAATCAATTGGCACACCGGAAGCTGTGAACGCGGCAATGGCGTACATGGGATCAAAGGGGCTTACCGAGACTCAGTTCGGCAATCAGTTCCAAAGCACCGATAGGACGGTGCGGAACTTCCGCAAGACCGGGAAGATGCGCAGGTCAACCTTCGAAGCCATGGCCACGAGCATGGGGCTCACAATTGAACAGCTTCTTCGCGGCGAATTGCCCAAATCTGATCGCCGCTAATTTTCCAGTTTTCTTCCAGAACACTTCCGCCTAAGTTCGTATCAGGAAAAAGCTATCTCGGGCATTCTCGATGCAGAGGTTGCGGGACACACACCGCAGCAAGCATCGAGATGAAGCTCAACACACAACAGCGACTCCTTAACGAACACGAGGTAGCGGAATCCTGCTCGATCAGTGTTCTGACGCTGCGGAAGTGGCGCAGCCAAAAACGCGGCCCGCAGTACGTGAAGATCGGCGCGCTGGTCCGGTACCGTCCGGATGACGTGGATGCCTGGATCGTTGCTCAGAAGTCCTCGGGCGACATCCCCCAAGAGGTGGCGCGATGACGCCGCCGGTCACGACCCAGGACATGCTGCCGTCCGAGGCGACGTTCCTCGCCGCGATGCAGCGGCTTGGCTTCGGCCGATTTGAGTACCTGCAGATCCGCGGCGGCGAACTGGTGCTCGATCCCTGGCCCGCTGCCGTGCGCGACATCAAGTTCGCGACCCCGCCCAACGCGGGCAAGTCCGCCGAACCCAACTCAGAGCTTCGGCCGCAGGTCGCCGAATTCTTCGCCTACGTGCGCGAAGTCGACGCCGGCGAGATCCGCGAACTCGAGGTGCGGCACGGGTTGCCCTTCTCCATGGAGATCGAACTCCAGGGAGGCCGCCGTGGTTGATCTCACGCTTGACCAGGCCCTCCCTGTTGTCCAGGATCTCGCCGGGCGGAAGGCGAATGCGTTTGTTCGCCGCTGCGGGCTGGGCGTTGACGAGCGGGAGGATGTCGAGAGCCAACTCGTTCTGACCTTCCTCACACGCTGGCCGAAGTTCGACAGCGAGAAGGCATCCGTCCGGACGTTCGCTTCGCGCGTGATGGATAAGGAACTGACCTCCATCCTGCGCTACCGCCTGGCCGAAAGCCGCCAGCCGCAGGATCTCCCGTCGCGTGGATCAGTTCCAGGTCCGGCGTCGCTACGGCAATTCCGGATTGATCTGGAGCGCGCAGTGGCTCCGCTGCCAAGCACCGTGCAAGAGACCGCGCTCGCACTGTTCTGGTACACGACGGTCGAAACCGCAGAGGCGCTGGGATGTTCCCGCCAGATGATCAGCAAGCGGAAGCAGCAGATCCGCCAGGCGTTTCTTTCCGCCGGCATCGGGCCGAACTACTTTCTCGCTGGAGGCGCCCGGTGAACGCCTCGCCGATGACCTCCACCTACAGCATGTGGTCGCTCTTCCGGAACTGCCGCAAGGCGTGTGAATACCGCTACGAGATCGGCCTGGTTCCACGCGAGAAAGACCCGAACCTTAGCTTCGGGTCGCTGATCCACGAGTGCCTGCAAACCTGGCACGGGACCCGAGACCTCGCCGCCGTTATCGACTTCATCGACCGGGCCTGCGCCTCTCGCCGTGAGGATGACAGTGTCCGCCGTGACTGGCATCTGGCGCGCGCCATCATGACCGGCTACGCCGCGCGCTATCCGCAAGAAGAGTTCGATATCGTCGCCCTGGAAAAGACGTTCGAAGGCGCGATTATCAATCCCGCCACGGGCGCCTCTTCCCGCAGCTTTGTGCTGGCAGGCAAGGTCGACGGCATCGTACGCATCGGTGGCGACCACTACATTCTCGAACACAAGACCGCCGCGACCATCGACGCTGACTACCTGGAGCGGCTTTGGACCGACTTCCAGATCGCCATCTACTCCTACTACGTCGAGCAGGCGCTCGGCATCCCGATCACCGGCATCATCTACAACGTCCTCGGCAAGGCGCGGCTTCAGCAGAGCAAAGGCGAAACGGAGGAGGAGTACCAGGCCCGGCGCGCCGAGCTGCTGGAAAAGTCGAAGACCGGCAAGACCACGGCCAAGCGCAAGCTACCAGAATCAGACGAGGAGTTCCGGGCGCGGATGGCGGTGAAGTACCTCGAGCCGGAGATGTTCCACCGCGAGATGCTCTATCTGTCGCGGGACCGCTTCGACGTGTTGCGGGCTGAACTCTGGGAACTCACGCAGGCGCTCCTCGACGCCCGCAGGCGGAAGGTCTTTTACCAGAACACCGCGTTCTGCTTCAACTACAACCGGCCCTGCGCCTACTTTCCTATCTGCCGCTCCAATGGCAATCCGAACGTGATCGACAACTTCTACACCATCGAGGCGCCGCACGAAGAGCTGCGCGTGCCGGCCAACGAACCCGCTTTCTGAAAGGACACACGATGCCTCTATTACCAACAACGAAGACCGCGTCCAAAAACAGCCTGGCCGATTTGACCGTCATGGTTTACGGCCAGACCAAGATCGGCAAGACCACGCTCTGCTCTCAGGCCGAGGGCGCGCTGTTCCTGGCCACCGAGCCGGGACTGAACGCCCTCGATGTTTTCCAGGTCCCGATTCTCACCTGGGATGATCTGCTCAACGTCTGCGCCGAGATCAGCGAAGGAAACCACCCCTTCAAGACGGTGATCATCGACACGATCGACAACGCCTACAAGTTTTGCACGGACTACGTGCTGAAGAAGTTCAAGATCGAGCACGAGTCCGATCTGGGCTACGGCAAGGGCTACGCGTTGATCAACAACGAATTCCAGCGGGTGCTGACGAAGCTCGCCTTCCTGCCCTGCGGTCTGTTCCTGATCTCCCACGCGAAGGAGATGGAAATGGACTCGCGCACCGGCAAATACACGCGCGTGGTCCCGACGCTGCCAGACAAGGCCCGTAAGATCGTGCTGGGCATGGCCGACATGGTGCTGTTCTGCGACCTGGAGGTCCAGGCTGGCGGCGACGGCGAGCCAACGGTCCGCCGGGTGATTCGCACGAAGCCGAGTCTCTACTACGAGGCCGGCGACCGCACGGGTCGGCTGCCCGAGACCCTCGACCTCGATTTTTCCAGTTTCCTCGAAGCCTTCAATGCGGCAACCGCCGCGAAGTCCGCCGCCAAGCCGGCCTCTGCGGGTAAGCCCGCTCCGGCGGCGGCCAGCAAGTAGTCATTCCGAAAAAGGAGAAACCCAATGGGTAAGCAATCAATCGATTTGGCACAGTTTGACGACGATTTCCAGAGTGAAGCAACCGCGGAGCGGGGTGACTTCGAGAGCGTCCCTGATGGCAAGTATCAGGTGGCGGTCGAGAAGGTGGAGTTGACCCAGTCCTCGACCGGCAACCCGATGTTGAAGTGGACGCTGCGCATCCTGGCGCCCCGCTTCGCGAACCGGTTCCTCTGGCGCAACAGCGTCTTCACCCACAACACACTTAAGTACGTGAAGACGGACCTGCATCTCTGCGGGCTCGACCTCGACAAGCTGTCGGAGCTTCCGAAGCACCTGGACAAACTGCTTGACGTGAAGCTGGAGGTCACTAAGAAGACGAAGGGCGACAACGAGAACATCTACTTCAACCGCCGCATCGAAACCGCCGCCAGCACCAACCGGTATCAGCGCGAGGCCGGAGATGCCCTTGTCCCGTTCTGATGGGTCGCCGGTCACGTTCATTATCGACACCCGT
>Ga0181528_10002597_pt1 | contig 11148 bp, 12 predicted proteins | sample PEATcosm2014_Bin_47_FD_119742 | JGI IMG/M metagenome (GOLD analysis project Ga0181528, IMG submission 119742) | Peatland microbial communities from MTU Mesocosm Facility, Houghton, MI, USA - PEATcosm2014_Bin10_10_metaG | ecosystem: Environmental > Terrestrial > Soil > Wetlands > Peat | place... | reverse complement strand
AATGATCGTGAGCCAGACTCAGTAGCCCGGCTTCGATCTGCGCCCATAGCTCCATGAATTCCCCAAGCAGTTGCTGCGCCCCTTTGGCGGAATGCACCAACTCGGTTCCAAATAGATTCTTGAACAAAATGTTCGCCAGCTCCGCGTATACTTCGACCTTGTCGCGCTCGACCGTCAGTCCATTTCCTTGGTGGTAAAGCTCATTGCGGAGGCGGTGATACCATTCGATCTCTCCCAGGTTCACGCCGGTCAGTTTGTCTTGGGCGTATTTCTCTATCGCATCGAGCAGGCCGGGGAAGCTCTCCGCGATCTCGCCAAACTCCTTGCGCGATATTCTTAATCCGGTGATTCGGTGGGGCAGCCCCAGGTAAGTCTTGATTGTGAGTTCGATTGCATTGTCAATTGCGATCATCGCCAACCGTCGATTGACATCGGAATCGTTCCTAAGAAGTGCGAGACCATGCTGGAGGATTTCCCCAGGACCCGACGCCCACGGTGCATGGTTGTTTTCGGCCATGAGATTTATCGTACTCCGGCGCGCCGCGCGACATCGGAGCCTGCGGTTCGCGATTCGTATAAAGCTCGGCCCGCGATCGGGCTGGCGCAGGAACAATCTCCGATTTGCGCGTCAAACGGACGGAGTTGGAGACCGTACTACAAGGACGACGACTTCAAGGCCGGTACGACCTCGATTCGTATCATGTGGATCGAGCTCAGGCCGTCGTCGGAGGTTCAAAAATTCCCCACAGGCCGTGCTTGCGCATCACCGCCTCGGCCTGTTCTGGCGTGCTCGTCAAACCGAGATCGCGGCTGCAAACGATCTTCTTCTTAATGTGTTCATTCGTAGCCGAGAGCTTGAAGACGTTCACGAGAATGTCCAGAATCTCCATGTATGAGTCGATGGCGATTGAATACACGATGCTCACGAACGATACGACCCATTCGGCCGTCATGTTCAACGGTCCTACGACACCAGAATGCGTCATCCAGCTCAGTTGTGCGTAATGGACGGAATAGATCCGGTCGAACGGTGAACCAAGATCAGTTACCCGTCTGAACAAGTTCTTCATCGTCCAGTGTTTAACAGTAGGCCTTTTTCCGGTTTTCGGGTTCGCCGGCCACATCAGCACCTCTTCAGCGTCAATTCCCGGCCCATGCAGCGCTACGAACTCCTCCTGCAACTGGTGCCGAAACGGCTCATTAGGATGACTCTGCTTGAACTCCACGAGTTTGCGAGATGCCCTTAGCAGCTCCATCCGCGAGAACAACTCGATCTTCTCGGCCGCACCGGCATCGGCGGTGATCGACTTCATTTCAACGGCAAGTTCGAAAACCGTCCGGGACAGAAGGCTGAGGGCCTGAAACTGTTTTGTATCCTTTATCGTCAGCATCATCTCGACATTGAATGCGGCGCGGTGGTAGTTGATGGTTAGGTAGCGTTCTCGTAACGTCGGATTCAGTTGCGATTTGATCACCTCTCGGAAGTCTTGGCGTTCCAATGCATCAAGGTTTCGGAGGGCAGCGTATAGACTTTCAAGCGCGTTCTGTGCCGCTTCGCTCGCCTGGGCGCTACTCATCGTCTTCCTCCTCATCGTCGTTGAAGGGGATCACGTCGATGTAGTTCAGGTCCTTCCGGTTGAGCAGGTCACGAAGGGCCTCGACCTTGTCATCCGGCATGTCGATCACGATTGCCCAAACCATATAATCCACCGAGTAGTCGCAGCATTGTCCAATCAACCGATCACGTTCAGTCTTTTTCGGCTCGACCTTTAGTTCGAGCACAAGTCGATCATCAATCAGAATGTCTGGAAGACCGCGGCTCGTTTTTCGCCGCATCCGAACCGGTATGTCCTCGTGTAGTTCTTCGAGAAGGAATTCATACAGGTCCTGCGTGTAGTCGTCTTCGTAATCGAAGTACTCCGGTTCCCATCTATCCAGGATTTCGCTCACTGTTTCAGCCAATTCCCGGCAGCCGTCAGGATCTTCCTTTTCCGCGAGACTCTTCCTCTTTTCGTCATGATGGTTTTGGATCAGGAATGCGCCAAGAGCAGCGCCGCCCAACCAGGGGGCGAGTTTCTTCAGCCAATCGTCATCAATGGCCATATTCTCAAATTGACCCCTTTGTCACGTATTCTACCGCCGAAGGCAAAGAAAAAGCGGACAATAGTATCCTCGCCTCGTGGGTTGCGGTAACGTCGAAATCACCCGCACCAATGGCCAGGTCCACAGCACCACCCTCGACGCCATCAGCCTCTGCCATGCGCCCAACAAGGCTTCAGCACAATGGCGCCGGTTTTGGTGGTTCGATCCAGATGCCATCATCACAGTGAAGCGGTGAGCAAAACTAGAAGTTTCCTCAGGACCGCACGCGCGATTGGCGCCGCTAACAGCCTCGTTGAAGCGCGAGTTCAGGCGGCAAACGTCGGTTCAGCCGAGCATGAATTGGGTTATGAGGAATGCCGAGTTTGCGGCTCCACTCCATCACCGTCAACGTTTCGCCATTCCCAATTACACGCCGGTTCGACCTTTCCGTTGTGCGCGGACGCGTGCGAGACGAAAGGGGACTCTCTTTGAAACCTGCCTATTCCGTCACGCTAGTGACCCAAGACGCAGGACGGCGTCTTACACGCACAGACAACGATAAACGCCCTTTACGGCCGCCTACGAGACTCTGGGCGGATTGTCGGCCACTCGGAGAATGGTCACCCTCCTAAGCGTCGTCCGGCCATCACTCCCGTGAAGTCCCGATCTGGCAAGCTTGGTCCGTTAGGAACGGCGAGGCCGCTGGGCCCGCGCGACGATTGGGTAGTTTGAAGCCGACGATGGAGCGCCATTCGAGCTCACGACCATCGCAGGAGATCCGGAGATGCGGGATGCGGGTCGCTTAAGTTAGCGCTTATTGGGACGCGCCTCCAAGTCCCCGCGGGACGTCCTGCTCCTGCGGTCGAAGACTCAGGGCGAAGAGGACGACCGATGGGCCGGTCGGGCCCGGGTGCACCCGGGCGGACCCCCGGGGTCCGCCCTACCCAACGCAAGCTGCCGCGACCTTCAGGTGAACTTCAGGCGACTTTCAGTCGCAACCCCAACCTACCAGCTTGAGCCCGTAGTCGTTTAATCCGCAGCGCCGGCTTCTTCTCGATTTTTACGGCGACCTTGCGCGCCGACGCACTACGACCCGAACGCCGGCGCCATCATCTCTCGCTCCGCTTCCGGAATGCCCAGCCGTTTTGCCTCTGTTCGCCATCTGCCGACCGCTGCCCGAACCTGCCGCAGCGCGCCATCCGCTTCTTGTACCGATAGCCCATAGTCTTTTCTGGCGCCCATGGCGATCGAAACGTCGCAAGCGGTCTCCACTTCATTGATCGCCAGCGTCAGTTCTCTCCGCTCAATGGACGGGTTCAGGTCATAGGCGGGCGAAAGCCGGACGCCGTTCTCATCGATAAAGAACCCGTGGTTGCGCAGATGGTCGTCGGTGTTGTGGATCAGGATGTTGAACAGCACGCGCCGGAAGAGCTGTTCGCAATCGGCTTTGGTATTCGCGCCCTGTGACTGGAGTAGATCGACCAGTTCCAGGTAGCTCGCGCCGGGTTCGCCATCCGCCCGTTGCGTGAGCGTCATTGCCGAGACGAACGCGCGCCGTTTTCCCTGGGCTGTGCGGTCGAACCGTTTCGCCAGAAAGGTGGTGTACGGACTCTCCCCCAGGCGCAGCGGCCTGGCTTCCGCGACGTGGATGCCTGCTTTTGCCGCCAACCGGTGAGCCGCCAGTTCCCACGCGCCCATGTCGCGCGTGTCTTGCCTGCTGGGAAATTTAGCGATACACAGAAAGCCCTTCTCATCGCGCACCGACGCCTTGGGCCTTGCTCCGCCGAGCGAGCTTCCAGGGGCGAGCAATTGCGTGAGCCATCGCTCGTAGTGGGGATCGTCTTCGTCCTGGAGATGCTTTTCGAAGCCCAAGCTCGCTGCTTGCAATTCCCGCAGAGAGGCGATAGGGGGCGCCGCCATGCCGGTGTCACTATCGAGAAACGGGCCATCGGCGGAGGCGCGAAAGCGCAATGCTCCCATGCGGGTGAGGTCGTGAACTCCCAGCAGGAAATCCCATTCCGTTAGGGCGCGCGGCCGGCGCCGCTCTCGCCGGGCGCGGAGATTCTCGCGCCGCTGCATCAGCAGGCGTCCCCATCGGTCGGGAGAGGAATCGAGGAAGATGCCGAAATTGGCGCGTTGCGGCGCGGTGTATTGCGGGCCCGTCACCAGGGCCAGATCCGGATCGAAGGCGAAGGCTTCTTCCCGCTCTAACCACTCCCGGCCGTACTCGAAGGAAAAGATCTCTCCGGCTCCGCTAGTCTGGCAGTGCAGAGCGCCCATAAGAGCGGGCTCTTGGAAGCGCTCCGCATCCAGCCAAACCTGAACCGTGTCGAAGCGAGCCATCAGGAGCTTTCCGTTGCAGCCGCGCGTTTCGGTGCTCTTCGCTTAGGAGTAAGATTGGCGTCCTGTAGCTTGCGGCCGAGTGAATCGTCGGCGGCAAGCCGCTGTAGATCGCCTTCCAGGCGGAGTACCTGCATCACCCGGGCATAGATGCCCAGGGCCACTGCGGGATCGCCCTGCTCGACTTTAGAGAGCGTTTTGCGAGAGATCCCGGCGCGCTGCGCCACCGTTTGCGCGGAGTATTTGCGTCGCAAGCGGGCCAGCTTCAGATTGCCGCCATAGCCCTCCAACAGACGCGAAACCCGAGGCAGCAGAGATGGGATGCTTCTGGCCATAACGAGTATTATCTTACACCATTATTGGCCTCTTTGCCCCCGATAATACCCATTATTTTGGCGACCGGCCCTTACTCCGACCTTAGCGCCTGGATCACATCCACCCGAGCAGCCCGCGCCGCCGGCATCATCGAGGCCAAAAGCGCCGCTGCCACCAGCACACCCGCCGAGCAGGCCAGCGGCACGGCGCCGGGCATCCGGACCGCCTCAAAATAACTGCCCGCCAACTGCGCCAGCAGATATCCGACGCCCGCCCCAGCCACCACCCCTGCGAACGCGATCGCGGCGCCCTGCCGCAGAACGCTCATCACCAGCTGCCGCGGCTCGCCACCCACCGCCAGCCGGATGCCGAACTCGCGCGTCCGCCCGCTCACCGAGAAGGCCAGCACGCCGGCAACCCCTACAATCGCGATCGCCAGCGCCACCGCCGCAAAGCCGCCGAACACAATGGTGTTCAACCGGTCGGGCGTGAGCACCTCCGCGCGGATATCTTCCAGGGTCGCCGCGTGCTCCACCGGCTGGTCTGACGACAAACCGCGGATGATGTGCTCCACCGGCGTCACCAGCGAGTACGGGTCGCCATGCACATGCACGAATAAGCGGCCGATCCAGATCGCTTCCTGCCCGAACGGCTGGTAGACCGTGAATGCCGGTCCCGGCGCCACGTTCTCATCGTCGACATCCGCCACCACTCCGACGATCCGCCGCGGCTCGGCGCTGATGGGGATGAACTTCATCACCGGATCGGTCCACATGAGATGCCGGTTCACGGCGTCCTGGTTGGGGAACATTCGCTGCGCCAGGCTCTGGCTTACGATCGCTACCTTCTCTGATCCCCGCCGGTCGCGATCGTTGAAATCGCGGCCGGCAATCACCGGCACCCCCAGCGCCGCAAAGAAGCCCGGCGAGACCGACCGGAAACGTCCGCGCGGATCCTCTTCGCCCGGCGCGCTCACGTGCCCTTCGGCCGTGAACGAGAATCCCGGTCCGAAAGTGCCGGCATCGCGCCACGGAACCTGCGTCCCGAATGCCACGCGGTCCACAGTGGGCAGGTCTTGAATCCGCCGCATCGTCTCGCGGTAGAAATCCACGATCTGCTCGGGCGTCTTTCCGTAGGACATCACCGGCACGTTCAGCGCCAGCACGTGCCGGGTATCGTAGCCGGTGTCGGTGGCTTGCAGCGTGATCAGTGTCTTCAGCAGCATGGTCGCGCCCACCAGCAGCACGAACGACGCTGCAATCTGCGTCACCGCGAAAACCCGCAGGCGGCGGTTGGTGCTGCCGGTAACGCGCGGGCTGCCGCTCCCTCGGCCGAACCCGTGCGCTGTCCCCGACGAAGGCAGTCGCGGAACATACGCCAGCAGCACCGACGCCACCAACGCCAGTCCCGCGCCCACCCACAGCAGACTGGAATCCACTTTCAAATCGAGCGCCCGCGCCGAGAATCGCGCGGCGTAGCGCGCCAGCGTCGCCACCATGGGATACGCGATCGCTACCCCCAGCGCCGCGCCTGCACCGCACAGCATGAGGCTTTCCGCCAGCAGCGTGCGGCGCAAATCCCGCGAGCTCGCCCCCAGCGCCTCGCGAATCGACAGCTCGCCCTCCCGCCGCACCGTCCGCGCGAGCACCAGGTTGGCCACGTTCGAACACGCTATGATGAACACCAGCCCCGAAGCCGCCAGCAGCACCCACAACACCGTGCTTGCCTTAGAAGTGATCTGGTCGCGCAACCGTCTCGCCGTGATGCGACCCTGGGCTTTCACCGAATACGCTTCCGGATGCTCGCGCACCATGGTCTGATAGGCCGTCTTCAGATCTGCCTGCGCTGCTTCCAGCGTTATTCCGGGCTTCAGCCTGCCGAACAGTTCCGTCATGCGATGGATGCGGCCTTGCACCATGGTTGCCGACAGGTGATGCGGGCTGGTCACCACATTGGCGATGATCTCGGTTTCGGCCGGATAGGGCACGGACGGTTCGAGCACGCCGACAATCGTTGCCGTCCGCGTCCCTAATCTTACAGTTTTGCCAAGCACTGAAGGATCGCGCTTCAATGTTGTCGACCAGAAGCGATACGTCAGCACGCACGCGCCCGCGGCCGCCGCGCCATCGTCGTTCGGTCCCAGCAGGCGCCCCAGTACTGGATGCAGCCCCATCACATCGAAATACGATCCGCCGACCACGCCCGAGCGCACTTCGCGCGGCTCCCCAGCCCGACCATGGTGAAGCCGATGGTGGAGAAATCGCCGAACTCACTGAAACTGGTGACGCGTGCCTTCAGGTCCTGGATCTCCGGCACCGAGAACGTAGCATTTTCGATGTTCAACCCGGGCGCGCTCTGGCGGATATAAATGAGACGGTTTTCGTCGCGGTTGACCAGCGGCCGCAAAAGCACTCCGCGCACCAGGCTGAAAATCGCCGCATTGGCGCCGATACCGAGCGCCAGTGTCAGGACTACGGTGAAGGTCAGGCCCTTGCTCCGGGCCAGCGAACGGAAAGCGAACTTGAGGTCACTCAGAAACGTCATACAAAGTCCTTTGAGGATTAGTCGAACGGCAGAACGCCGAACCGACAATCTGGGTTCATTTTTCTTCTTCCTCGGCCAGGAATTCAGCCAGGCGATCCAAACGCCGCTCCCATTCCGAGCGCCGTTCGGCGAACCATGCCTCCGCCGCCGAAGGCGCATTGGGTTCGATCCGGCAAGTCCTAACCCTGCCCGCCTTTTCGGTGTGGACCAGCCCGCTTTGTTCCAGAATCTGCAGATGCTGCACCACGGCGGCGAGGGTAATCGCCAGAGGCGCCGCCAGGTGCGAGACGGAAATCGGCCCCTGGCTGAGCTTCTCCACAATCGCCCGCCGCGTGGGATCGCCGAGTGCATGGAAGACACGGTCGATATTGAACTTAGCGGAGCGCATGGCGCTACTTCACTTGGGCGGCCAAGCCGTCCAGAAGGCGATTCCAGCCCTCTTCCCGCATTTTCGGCCCGTCCGAGCCCTCGAAGAATGCTCCCTGATCGGTGAAAAGCAGCTTTGTACCGCCATCGGACGGCAGAAACTCCACCGTCGCCAGAGAGGCCGAGATGCGATTCTCACCTAATGTCATGGTGTATGCGAAAACGATGCGCCGATTCGGCACAATGTCCTGGTAGATGGTGTGGTTGGTTAGTGCCGTACCGGGAAATGGCGTATTCGGTCCCAGCCGGGATTGGGTTCGTTCCGATCCGCCGGCCCGGAAGTCCAGCTCATACACTTCCGGCTGCCGGTTGTCAGCTTCGGCATACCAGCGGCGTTTCTTCGCCGGGTCTGCAAACGCCGCAAAGACCCGCTCTGGCGGCACGGGATAATTGCGCTCAATGGTAAAAGTGGAGTGCGTTACGGTGGGCTTCATTCTTCCTCCTTGAATACTAAAGTGTATGCTTAAGTATCCATCCGGACAGCTGGATTGTCAAGCAAACGCTTAAGTATTTTTCGGTTTCCGCTAAAGTTTCTTTCCCAGGCTCCGATAAAGAGTCTGTGGAGATCCTCAATCGATGAAGAAGACCCCCTGCATGTTGGCGCTGGCCGCGGCCTTCCTCACGCCAGCCTTCGGGAGCGATGGCGGTGGAAGCGTGTATCCCGCCGGAGTCGAAACGATTCTGCCCGGCCTGACGCCGCCACCCGGTAAGACGATACTGGAGCAGTTCGACAATTTCTATCAGGCCAACGGCGTAATGGATGGCAACGGGCATAGCCTTGTTCCCGGCTTCCACCTGCGGGTGGCGGCCTTTGCCGTCAAAGTGGTGCACAACTGGGGAGTAAAAGCTCTGGGCGGAACGCTGGTGAGTTCCGCCGCCCTGCCGGTCCTCTATCTGCATCTGGATGGACCGTTCGGCAACTTGCACAAGAGCGGCATTGCGAATCCGGATCTCGGTGTACTGGCGGTCGCTTGTGGCAAAGGGCCCTGGCATTATTGGTACGGAGTGGACGCTTATGTGCCCGGCGCGCCATACAATAAAACCGACATCTTGAACGTCGGCCAGCACAACTCCGCCCTAGCCCCTCAAGGCGCCTTCACCTGGCTGCCGCACTTCGGCGAGAGCGAAATCAGTTCCAAATTCCAATACATCGTCAACCTGACGAACCCAGCCACGCAATACCGGTCGGGCCACGAGTTCGTCTGGGAGTATGCCGCCATGCAGAAGGTGACCCAAGAGCTGTCGATGGGAGCCAATGGATATTTTTACCAGCAAACCAGCGACGATTGTTTGAACGGCGCTGCCGTGCCGGGCGGCGACCGAGGCAGGGTATTTGCGGTGGGCCCGCAGATCAGGTACCACCTCGGGCGAGCCCAAGTAATTCTGAAATATCAAAAGGAAATGCTGGTCGAAAACCGGACGCGAGGCAACTCCCTGTGGGCACAAATCGGTATTCCGCTGTGGCAGCACGAACATTAATAGCGACTCAAAATGATCCCAAACTTAGCTTACGTACCCGGCTCTTTGGCTGCATAGGAGCCCTTCTCCTGGCAGCGGCCATGGTCTCGGCATACGCCATACATATGGCCTACAGCTTTCGTGGCCAGCTGCACGAGCATATCGAACTCGGTTCCACACGGCTCGATCAGGCTCGCCAGATCACCATCGGGTTGGCCAACATGCGCACGGCTCTTCGCGGAATAACGCTGTTCTTCTTAACCAAGAATCCACAAGGAGCGGCCAAAGCCAAATCGGCTTTTGAGAGCTCGGCGGCCGACATGGAACGCATGCTGACAAACCTGGCGTCCAGTAAGCTGTCCCCTGAGGACCGTTCCGAAGTCAGAACATCGCCATTCAGATGAAGAAAGCATACACAACGGCAATCAAGGCCGGGTCAAACGAAAAGGATGCCAAACGAGCCGCAGAGGTTGCGGGCAAGAATTGGGCAAAAAAGGCAGGTTATACCGCACCATTGCCGACACCGCAGTACAAGTAACGGACCCGTCAACCGCCAGGGCAACAAAGAGCCGCCGTTGAGCTTTTTCAGGCTCTCTGGCGGCTTTTCCTTTTGGTGGGGGCCTTGCTAAAATCTCGCCATGCCGGTACCTCAACGAGATTGGATTGATTTTGTTTACGCCTTTGCGCCTGCGATAGCGGTTTTCGCTGCGGTAATCATCGGCGGTGTTCAGCTTTATCTACAGCGTAAGCAGCAACAACAGGATTTGTTCGACAAGAGATTTAAGGTCTACGAAGCCGCCACTCTTCAGATGGGGGAAACAATGAGAGCCTTTGGTGCGGCTCTTGCTGGCAATGGCGACATGCGTGTAGATAGCTTGAACCAGTTCTTTCGCAGCACATCCCATGCTCGATTCATATTTGGTGCAGACGTTGTGGATAAGCTAAGGACCATATCGGACAACACGTACCATCTCAAGAACTTGGTCTTTCAGATGAAGCACCCAGTGGCGGATGATTTGCTTCCAGCATACTTACGGCCTAAAGAAAAAGCAACGGACACAGAAATTGGCAATAGATTGGCCGAATTGCTTCGTTCGTTCGAGGTTCTGGATAGACAGGTCGAAGTCTTTTTCCCATACCTCCAGATACACCACGACCGCTGGTGGCTTGGACGGCTGTTCGACCGCATCAATCGCTGGATGGATTCCGAAGTACCGGCGAAGCTGGCGACCCGGCAAGACTAGGTAGCATCCGCCCTAGGCTTTTGCTCACTGCGTGCCCTGAGAATCCGACCACCCACACGGTACATAAACTTATCCAACTGTTTGAAGCTCAGCGAATTGAGTTCGTAGTGGTTGCGAAAGGCGACTACCGCATCAAACAAGTTCTGATAGTAAGAAAGATCGTCTTGTTTCTTGATCTCTGCAAACGGATCTTGATTTTGATAGGACCAGAGGCACGCACGAACATTCCCGTCATAGATTGGATAAGCCTCTGGGTTGTGCCAACTGCAAAACTTGCTGGCGAATGCGGCATACTGTTTCAGGTTGGGACAGTCCCTTATGTGAGCGACGGCTTCGATTTTACCATCGGGTAGAAGCTGATCTAAAGAGTGGTCGTTGGCAAGCCCGACGATGTGTTTGGCAACGGTTTCAACTTTAATGTCAGGGATCATCGTGCCGTAGAGCTTATTGAGCACGAGAACCTTCAAGAGTACGTGCCGGATATCGGTGTTCTTGGGAAAATGTTCCCGAAGTTGAGCAAGTGATTCCTCGATCAACCACTCTTCCCGGTCGAATGCATCGCATTCTGCCTTAACGAGTTCGACAGTTGGTTTGGGCAGTTCAAAAGGCATGGCTCGATTATGCCACTTTTCGGAAGCGGTGCGGTCGGATCTGGTCCCGCACTTCTTTCGCCTCAGCCCGGATCGTCGCCAGCTTCCGCAGGACGGCGGTGCGGCGGTGATTGTGGGGCGGTGGGTTT
>Ga0181528_10002595_pt1 | contig 11153 bp, 7 predicted proteins | sample PEATcosm2014_Bin_47_FD_119742 | JGI IMG/M metagenome (GOLD analysis project Ga0181528, IMG submission 119742) | Peatland microbial communities from MTU Mesocosm Facility, Houghton, MI, USA - PEATcosm2014_Bin10_10_metaG | ecosystem: Environmental > Terrestrial > Soil > Wetlands > Peat | place... | reverse complement strand
CTCCCTCACCGAATGGCAACCTGCAGATCTTCGCCAATCAGAACGTGGTATCGACCGTGAACAGCGGGACGGCGGGCGAGCTGATCATCTCCGACGCCGACCCGAGTCAGCTGCCCTCACCGGCCGCTCCGCAAAATTCGTTGCAGATCTTCAATGACATCGCGAGTGCGCTCAACTCGACGCTGCCGGATCAGCACGCCAGCACACCCGTCTTCCTCTCGGCGGACCAGTCAGGAGCGATGGTGCCCGCGCAGATCGTCGCCGAGAACGGCAGCGTCGAGTTCCAGCCGAATTTGAGCGGCAACACGGAGGGCATCTGGTCGGCCAAGCCCGTCCAAGTGTATGCGGGGCTCGATGTGGTCGACCTCAATCTGGTCGCACAGAATCTGACGGCGTCCGATGTCACCTCGATCACCGCCGGACGCGACATCATCTACTCGCAGCAGAGATTGCCGAACGGTGAGGTTGCGCAGGACACCAATGGCATCGCCATCGACGGGCCCGGACAATTGCAGTTGACCGCAGGCCGCAACGTCAACCTCGGCACCTCGAACGGCGTCGCCACCCGGGCGAACCTGGTGAACCCCGTGTTGCCGGCCACGGGTGCAAGCATCAGCGTGCAGGCCGGCGTCGGGACCGGCACGCCGGCGCAGTATGCCGCCTTCATCAACCAGTACATCAATGGCTCGAGCCAGTTCGACCCCGAGCTCGTCGCATTCGTGCAGGCGATCGACGGCAGCAGCGGTCTCACGGCCGCCCAGGCAAGGCAGCAATTCAACCTCATGACGCCGCAGCTCGAGCGTACGTTCGTCGAGGAGCTGTTCTTCGATCTGCTGCGCATTTACGGAAGCGAGGAAGCCGCCACGGGCAATGGCAACTACACCGGAGCGTTCGCCGCCATCAGCGCGTTGTTTCCCGGTGCGAATCCGAATCTTGCCAAAGGGCAGACCAATCCCTACGGCGGAGATATCGATCTGTATTTCAGCCGGATCTACACCGAGCAGGGTGGGAATATTTCGCTGTTTGCCCCGGGCGGCGGCATCGATGTCGGCTTGGCGCTCGCGCCGGCGAGCTTCGGTATCGACAAGGCGCCCGATCAGCTCGGTATCGTCGCCCAGACCAGCGGCGATGTAGAGGCCTTCTCCTATGGCGATTTCCAGGTCAACCAGTCGCGCGTGTTTGCGGCCGATGGCGGCGATATTCTGGTGTGGTCGACGGAGGGCAACATCGATGCCGGTCGCGGGGCCAAGACCGCCATCTCCGCTCCGGCGTTGAACATCGCCTACGATGCCAACGGACAGCCTACCGTATCATTGCGAGCCGCGATCGCCGGCAGCGGCATCCAGGCGCTCACCGCCACGCCGGGCATCAGTCCGGGCAACGTCTATCTGTTTGCGCCTCACGGCGTGGTCAATGCCGACGACGCCGGCATCGTGGCGGGCAACCTGACGGTCGCCGCCACCGCGGTGCTCGGCGCCAACAACATCACGGTGAGCGGTACCTCGGTCGGCGTCCCGCCCCTGGCACCGCCCGCTCTCGGAGCCACGTTCGCCGGGGCGTCCTCGACAGCCGGAGCCGCCTCCAACGTGGCAGAAAGCTTCAATGGCGCCAACGCGGGCGCGGGCGCCACACCGGTGGCCGACGCGGCGATCGGCTGGCTCGACGTCTTCGTTACCGGTCTGGGCGAGGAGGACTGCAAGCCCGATGACATGGAGTGTCTGAAGAGACAGAGCATTCACGCCAGGTAAGCGGTTCCGGCCGCGCGCGTCTTTCTCGAGCGCGCGTCTTTCTCGAGCGCGCGGCACAGACTCAGCATGTGACGTGGAGGTGCTCAGGCTCGAGGCCGGCCTGATGCCGCTCATACATCTGCGTGTAGGCATTCTCGATACTTCTGGCGGACAGCTCGGCATCGAATAGAGGACTGGTCGAGCGATTCCTGCCGAGCTTGTCCCTCACCGCGGCCAGCCGCTGCGGATCGAGCGCGAGCTCGACGGCCGTCGATTCGTAGAGATCCTGGGTCGATGCGATGAGCTCCGGCAGCCCGATCGCGGTGAGCAGACTGGCGGCAACACGGCCCGCGAACGTTTCGCCCGGCCGGGTCAGCACCGGCAGCCCGCTCCACAGCGCGTCGCTCGCCGTGGTGCCGGCGTTGTAGGGCAGCGTATCGAGGAACAAATCCGCAGAACGGTATCGCGCGAGATAATCCGGCATCGAAAGCCTCCTGCCAAAAACGAGCCGCCCACCCTCCACGCCACGCTTGCCGGCCTCGCTGCGCAGATTGCGCTCGACCTGCTCGAGATCGCCGAGCAAAAGCAGGGTACTGCCCGGTACGCGGCTCAGTATCCGCATCCAGCCGTCGAACGTCGCGGGTGTGATCTTGTAGACCGCGTTGAAGCAGCAGAACACGAAACCTTCGCTCGGCAGGCCAAGCTCGTCGCGGGTGAAGCGCTTCTGCGGCATGATTCGCTTCGAATCATTGGGCTGGTAAGACGGCAGGTAGACGATGCTTTCCGTGTAGTGCTCACGTGCGCCGGCTGGGACGATCGTCGCGTCCGCCAGCAGGTAGTCCATGTACGCCGCGCCCGAAGTACCGAGATATCCGAGATAGGCCGCCTGCAGGGGCGCGGCACGCATCGCGAACACGTTGGGTCTGCCGCTGTCGGTGAAGCCTCCGAGGTCCACGGCGATGTCGAGCTGCATGCTTCTCGCCAGCCGTACGATGTCCGCGTCGCCGGCGGCATGGACATCGAAGAACCGGTCAAATGCGCGCTCCATCCGCTGCCTCATGCCGTCGCCCGTATCGGGGCCGAAGGAGAAGCCGTAGACCTCGAATCGGGAGCGGTCATGTCTCTCCAGCAAATCGGCCATCAGCGTCGATATCGGATGGTCGCGGTAGTCTCCGGAAAAATAGCCGATTCGAATTCTATCGTGACGAGGGTATCGATCCATCGCCGCCAGCAGCCGCGACGCGGGGTGCTTGCCTTCCACCCAGAGCTGCGCCGCGCGACGCTGCAGGCCCGGGCTATCGGTCAAGGCGAGCACGGGAAAGGGCGGCGTCACCGCCTTGCCTTGCGCGATTTTGGATTCGAGCTCCGCGATGTCGCGGTCCCAATCGCGCCAGTCGCAGAGCTGCATCTTGGTGTGCAGCCAGCTGCCGTAGAGCCATTCATAATCGGGTTTGAGCTCGAGCGCGTGCCGATAGCTCTCAAGCGCCTGGTCGAGGCGCTTGAGCTCCTTCAATGTACCAGCCCGATTTGCAAGCGCATCCGCATGTTCGGGGCGGATCTCGAGTGCGCGCGCGAAGCTCTCCAGCGACTCATCGAAGCGCCTGAGCTCCTTGAGCGCAGTGCCCCGGTTGCAATGGGCGTCCGCGTGCGCCGGGTCTTTGCGAAGCGCCAGCTCGTAACTTTCCAGCGCCGCCTCGGGTTTTCTCAATTCCTGGAGGGCGACGCCGCGGTTGTTGAAGGCGTCCGCGTAGGCCGGCTTGACCTCGATCGCGCGATCGTAGCTCTCGATCGCTTCCGCGAAGCGCTTCAGGTTTAGCAGGAGATTCCCGCGGTTGTTGTGGGGTTCCGCGAAGTCCGGCTTGACCTCGATCGCACGTTCGTAGCTCTCCAGGGCTTCTGTATAGCGATGCAGCCGTTTCAGCACATTGCCCCGCTGATAAAGTGCCTGTGCGTCGTTCGGCCTCACCTGAAGTGCACGCTGATAGCTGTCCAGCGCTTCGCCGAACCGTCCGAGCTCTGCCAACACGTTGCCAAGGTGGTAGTGCGCTTCCGCGTAGTCCGGCTTGATCTTGAGCGCCTGCTCGTAGCGGCGCAGCGCCTCGTCATGACGTTTCAGCGACTGAAGCAGATTGCCATGGTTGAGATGCGCTGCGGCGTCCTGCGGCTGCACTGCGACGGCACGGGCGAGCAGTTGTGCGGCCTCCTGGGATCTTCCCGTTTGCGCGGCAATCGCGCCGAGCACGTTCAGAGCCTCACCGTGGTCCCGCTGGGCTTTCAGTATCAACCTGCATAATTGCTCGCATGTCGCCCAATCGCCGCCACGGTAAGCAGCAAGGGCGTGCTCCATGGCGTGCGATACCGCCGACATCAAGGGATTGGCGCCAGCAGGTGGCCGGCCCGGAGCGCTCGAGCCAGGTGCGATGGGGATGCGCTTGCTCATGGAAGTGCCCGCATATTAGCGAGGCAATGTGTCAGTAAGCGGTCATCCGCCCGGATGACATGTCGGCGCCTTTATGCAATGCTCCCGCCCCCCCGTCACACCGTTCTGTCCCACCGTGAGAATCCTCCTTCCCTTCTGGCGCGGCGTACCCGAGCGCTGCTTCTACCAGGAATTTCACCGCGGCATCACTGAAGCCTTGCTCGAGCTCGGACACGAACCGGTTACACTGCCTTTCGCCGACTGTGGCAAGGTCGCGCTGGAAGAGGCCAACGCGCTTTATGTTCAGCTCGATTCGGCGGCGCCCGACGCCATGCTCGACCTGGCCTGCTGGGGCTACGCGCTGTCGCGGCTCACGGTGCCTACCAAGGACGGCGGCCGGGAGCCGATCTTCGACGCTTTCGAGGTCGCCTGCGCCGGATTGCTCTTCGATCAGCCCTTCAATCAAGCGATCAACGGCATCGTGGCGAAGCGGCTCTGCGCCGTCTACCCCGACGCGGGACATCCGCAGCAGGTGCGGCTCATCTATCCGAAGATCCGGCTCGCCTCGGAGACGATCGCACCGCCCGCTGTCCGGCCGGAAAATGACCGCTCGGCGGGGCACGCGGGGCGCGATATCGACGTGTTGTACGTCGGCAATGTGGCTCCGGAGTCGCTGAGTCGATTCTGGCACGATCGGACTAATCGCCGCTGGCCCACCGGCTTCTCTCCCCAGTTCTGCGATGCTCTGGTCGAGGCGGTGCTGGCCGAGCCGGAGCGCTCGCTGCACCTCGGGGTGCGGGCGGCATTGCTGAATCTCGGCGCCGTACCGGAGGACTTCGATTTCGGCGTGCATTTAAGATGCGTGGAGCACCATCTTCGGCAGATCCTCAGGCATGACGCCGTGCTGGCACTTGCCGGCTCCGGGGTTCGGATGCGGGTCGTCGGCAAAGGGTGGAGCGCCATGCCGCTGCCGGGCAATGTCGAGTGCAGCGCGGAAACGGATTACGACGGCTTCTTCGAGCTCGCGGGCAGGGCAAAAATCTGCTTGGACGCTTCGACTTATCTCGACGGCGCCAACGATCGGGTGTTCAGCTATGCCGTCAATGGCGCGGTGTGCCTGACGAATGCCTCCGGGTATCTGCGCGGCGCTCTCAGTGACGAAACCGGCTTCATTTTCTACTCCATGCGCGATCTGGCCGGCCTCGCCGATCGGGCGAGGAGCTTGCTCGCGAGTCCCGCGATGCTGCAAGAAGCGGGCGCCCGGGCTCGAGCGGCCGTTCTCACCTCGCATACCTGGCGGCACCGGGTCACTGATATCCTCGGCGCCATGGGCCTCGCATGAAAGTCGAAGTCATCAGCGCCACGCGGCTCTCTCCCGAGGACTTCTGGGCCAAATCGGCGCTGGGTACCTCCTTGCGGCGTCTCTCCTACGATCGGGAGATACTTGCGCGGATCGCCTTCTCGAACTCGCGCGGTCTTGGGCAGATCTACCGGGACGGCATGGCCGCCGCAGATCCGGATTGCGTGGTGGCCATGATTCATGACGATGTCTGGATCGACGACTATTTCTTTCGCGAGCGGCTGATCGAGGGGCTCGCCGCTTACGATGTGATCGGTGTCGCCGGCAACCACCGTCGGGTGCCCGGCCAGCCGGCTTGGGCCTTCGTCGACGCCACCAGCGATCCTCTCAGGTGGGATGACAAGGCCAACCTGTCCGGTGCGGTCGCTCATGGGCGATACCCGTTTGGCGCCATCGCGTATTTTGGCCGCGCGCCCGCCGAGTGCGAGCTGCTCGACGGCGTTCTGCTCGCCGCGAAGAAATCCGTCCTCGCGGCCAACGATGTCTCTTTCGATCCGCGCTTCGAATTTCATTTTTATGACATGGACTTTTGCCGTTCCGCGAGGCAGGCCGGGCTTCGGCTCGGAACGTGGCCGGTCTGCGTAACGCATCAGAGCGGAGGAGGGGCATTCGGCACCGCGCCATGGAAGGATGCGTACCGCCTTTATCTCGAGAAGTGGCAGAGCTGATTTCAGCCGGCATCGTGCCGCTGCCCTTCGTGGTGCTCATCGTCGCGCCACTGTAACAAAAGGATCACGCAGCGCCTCCAGAATGCGCGACTCGTCTCCGAATGTGCGAGACAAAGGGAAACAATGAAAAGTTGGGTCAAGTGGGCGGCCGTTTCCACGGCGCTCGTCCCCGTTATCGCGCTCGCCGCATCCTCCTGGTGGAATAACGACTGGAAGTATCGCAAGGAGATCGGCTTCGATACGACGGCGACCGGCGCCGGCATCGACGCGACCGCGCAGGATGTCCCGGTGCTGGTGCGCCTGTCGCTCGCGAATTTCAGCTATTTCAACGATACCAAGCCCGACGGCTCGGATTTCCGGCTGATCGCGGGTGATGACAAGACGCCGCTCAAGTTCCATTTCGAGAAATACGACCCGCAGGAACAGATGGCGCTGCTGTGGGTGGACGTGCCGCAGCTCACGGGGAATTCCAAGGGCGGAAAGATCTACGCCTATTACGGCAACTCGGGAGCGGCCTCCGCGGCCGATGTCCCCGGCACCTACGACGTGTCGCAGGTCCTCGTGCTGTCCTTCTCCGACGGCCCCGGGTTGCCCAAGGATCTGACCGCCTACAAGAACAACCCCTCCGCCTCCACCGCGGAGCTTGCGCCGGCGGGGCTGATCGGCGGCGAAGCCAAGTTCTCCGGCAAGGAGAGCATCAGCGTGCCGGCGACGGCGTCGCTGCGCTTGCTGCCCGCGCAGGGATTCACGGCTTCGGCGTGGCTGCGGATCCCCCAGGCCGAGCAGGCTGTGGTGTTCGCGCTCACCGATCAGGGCAAGTTCCTCGAGCTCGCCTTGGATGGCTCGCGCCTCACGGCCCGCGCCTCCTTCGGCGCGGCTCCCGCGACGGTTTCGCAAGCTTCCGATCTCACATTCGGCCAGTGGCACCACGTGGCCGTGACCGCGGGCAACGATAAGCTCACCTTGTACGTTGATGGGGTGGCCGCGGGAAGCGCGCCCGTGACGCTCGCCGAGCTCGGCGGAGACTTCACGATCGGCGCGGCCAACGGCGCGCGGTTCCTGACCGGCGAGGTGGACGAAGTCGAGGTCGCCAAGGCGCTGCGCTCGGCCGACTGGATCAAGGCGGCCGCGCGCAGTCAGGGCATCGACGCGAATTTGGTCATCTACGGCGCCGACGGCCAGCGCGAAGGGGGCGGCCAGACCTCGTACTTCGTCACGATCGCCAAGAATCTCACCATCGACGGCTGGGTGGTGATCGGCATCTGCATGGCGATGCTCGCGATCGCGCTGATCATCATGGTCTTCAAGGCGATTTTCCTGAGCCGGGTCGAGCGTGCCAATTATAAGTTCCTCAGCGATTTTCGCCGCCTGAGGGGCGATGCGACTGCGCTCGACAAGCCCGCCGAGGGCGGCGACCGTGTTGCGGACGATACGGCGGAAATCTCCGTGCTCGGGACCGATTCGGGCAAGTATGGCCTGTCGACGCTCTACCGCCTGTATCACCACGGCGTTCTGGAGACGCAGAAACGCGTCTCCGGACAGACCGTGAGCGCCGCGCGCGCCGCGATCCTCTCGCCGCAATCGATCGATGCGATTCGTGCGGCCATGGACGCGACCATGACCCGTCTGCAGCAAAGCCTGTCCAGCCAGATGGTGCTGCTCACCATCGCGATTTCTGGCGGGCCGTTCCTGGGCCTGCTCGGGACCGTCATCGGCGTCATGATTACCTTCGCCGCCATCGCGCTCTCCGGCGACGTGAATGTGAACGCGATCGCGCCGGGAACAGCGGCGGCGCTGGCGGCAACGGTCGCCGGCCTGTCGGTCGCCATTCCCGCGCTCTTCGGCTACAACTGGCTGAATACGCGAATCAAGGCCATCAGCGCGGATAATCGCGTATTCGTCGACGAGTTCGTCACCCTGCTCGCCGAACAGTACAGCTAGGCGAATCGTGTCAGGCTCCATCGACAGTGGCGAGAAGGATGTCTACGACGACATCAACATCACTCCGATGCTCGATCTCGCCTATGTGCTCATGGTCATCTTCATCATCATGACCACGGCCTCGGTTCAGGGCATCAAGGTCAATCTGCCGAAGGCGAGCGATACTCCCTCGCTGGCCAAGCCGCAAACCAAGGCCATCACCATCACGGCCGACGGTACCATGTACCTCGACACCTATCCCGTGAGCCTGCCGGAACTCGAGAGCCTGCTGCGTCAGTACAAGGCGGCCAATCCTAATCTGCCGGTCATCGTCAAGGCCGATTCGACCGTGCAGTATCAGCGCGTCATCGATGTGCTCGACGTGGTCGGGAAGCTGGACATCACGCAGCTCGGGCTGGTCACCCAGCGCATCGTCAAGTAGACGCGCATGGCCGAGAAGCGCAGCCAACGACGCACCGTGACGCGCCTCGCCGGCGCTGCCTTTGCGCTGCTGATGCTCATGGGATTCGTGTGGTTCGTGCGCACGATGATGGCCGCCAAGACGGCCGGTCCTCAACGGACGATCCAGACCGTGCAGATCATCCAACCGCCCCCACCGCCCCCGCCCGACCAACCCCCGCCGCCTCCGCCAGAAAAAACGGAGGAGGCGCTGCCGAAGGACACACCCGAACCCTCGCCCAAAGATCAGGAGCCGCCGCCCGCCGGCCCCTTGGGCCTCGATGCGCAGGGCGCTGCCGGTGAGGACGCCTTCGGGCTGGCCGCCCGCGCGGGCGGCGGCGATCTGGTCGGCGGGAACGGCAACGCGGCGTTTGCCTGGTACACGAACCGGCTGAAGGACGCCATCCTCAACAAGCTGTCGGGTGACGGGCGCATAGGATCGAAGAAGTTCTCACTCTCGGTGCGGGTGTGGATCGAGGCGGACGGGCGCATCAAGCAGGTGAAGCTCGCGACCACGACCGGTGACGGCGCCCTCGACAAGGCCATCGAAGCGGATCTGAGCTCCCTGGTGCAATTGAGTGATGCGCCGCCGCTCGAGATGCCGCAGCCGGTGAGCCTCAAAATCGTCTCTAGAAGCTAACAACGGGTCGAAGGGAGATCAATGCAATGTCCATGGTGAAGCTCTTGCGAGCGATGACGGCATCCTTGGTGCTCGCGACTGCGCCGAGCCTCGCATGCTACGCCGCGGATGAGCGGCAATCTCTCGAGGAGCTGCGCAATACCGTCGTCAATCTTCTGCAGGCCCTGGTCGATCAAGGCGTGATGACCCGCGAGAAGGCCCAGCAACTCGTCAAGGCGGCGCAGGACAAGGCTGCCGCCGATGCGGCTGCAGTTGCGAAGAGCGACGAAGGCGCCGTGCGCGTGCCGTATGTGCCGCAGATCGTCAAGGACGAGATCGCCAAGCAGGTCGCCGATCAGGTCAAGCCCGACGTGGTGGCCGGCGTGGTCAAGGAGGCGAAGGACGAGAAATGGGGCATTCCCGGCGCTCTCGCCGACTGGCTGACCCGTACGCGCATCTCGGGAAACGTCACTCTGCGCGAAGAGGACGTGATCTACGCCAAGGACAATGTCCCCAATTATTATCTCAATTACTACGCCATCAATCAGGCCGGCGGGATCTCCGCGGCCGGCCTCAACGCGTTCGAGGACGTGAACGTCGATCAAGTGCGCTTTCGCGGCCGCGCGCGCCTCGCGGTGGATTCGGACATCAGCAATTCGGTCACGGCCGGTGTGCGCATCGTGACGGGCAATACATCGGACCTCGTGTCCGAGACCCAGACCCTGGACGGCACCGCGCCTTACGCTTTCGGACTGGACGAGCTGTATATCCGCCTCGATGAGCGCAATGCCCAAAGATTCCCCTGGCTGTCCGTGGTCGGCGGCAAGTTTCTGAATCCTTACGGCACGCCGACCGATCTGATCTTTCACAAGGATTTGACCTTCGAGGGCGCCGCCCTCACCGGGCGTCTCGGATTGGGCGACGGCAGCGCGGAGCAAACGCACCTGTTCGTCACCCTCGGTGCGCATCCGCTGCAGGCAATCGAGCTGTCGACGCAGGATAAATACCTTGCGGGCGGGCAGGTTGGAGCGAATATCAATCTGGGCGGCGGCCAGCGGCTGCGTATCAACGGCGCGTTCTTCGATTACCTCAATGTCACCGGCCGATTGAACCCGCTCGACGGCACAATCTATAACTTCACGGCTCCGCAGTTCGAGCGTCAGGGCAACACCTACTTCAACATCGTCAACTCACCCAATAGCAACGATTATCTGTTCGCCCTGGCGGCCAAGTATCGGCTGGCCGACGTCAATTTGACCTACCAGCTGCCGGTGGGGCCCTACATTTTCACCGTCACCGGGGACGCGGTCAGGAACCTGGGGTACAACGCGGCTGAGGTGTCGGCGAATGTGGGTGAGTACGTGGCGCCACGGACCAAGGGCTATCAGGGCGAGCTGAGCCTCGGAACGCCCACCGTCCTTGGCTTCGGCTCATGGCGCACGTTGTTTGGCTATCGATATCTGCAGCGCGACGCGGTCATCGATGCCTATACGGATTCCGATTTCCACTGGGGCGGAACCGACGCCAAAGGCTACTATTTCATCGGCGATTATGGTCTTGCGAACCACCTCTGGATGCGCTTTCGCTACCTGAGCTCGAATGCGATCGATGGTCCGACCCTGGGGATCGACACCCTGCAACTCGATTTGAACACCAGCTTCTAGGTGCCATCATGAACACAGGTGCCCCGCGACGCTGCCTGCCGATCTCAGCAGCCGCCCTTTTCGCGCTGACCTTGAGCCTATCCTCGCATGCTCAGGTCGAGCGCAGCGGCGGCGGCGAATCGCAGAGGATCATGCAGCAGTATCAGCAATTGGCCGCGCAGAAAACCGAGCTCCAGGCGCAGGTGACCCAGATGAAGAAGGATCTGGACACCGCCCAGTCCGACCTGGCCTCCACCAAGAAGGAGCGCGATGCCCTCAAGGCCCGGGTTGGGGCCTCCACCGCGGCCGCCGGCACCATTGCGCAGCTCACCGCGTCG
>Ga0181528_10002594_pt1 | contig 11153 bp, 8 predicted proteins | sample PEATcosm2014_Bin_47_FD_119742 | JGI IMG/M metagenome (GOLD analysis project Ga0181528, IMG submission 119742) | Peatland microbial communities from MTU Mesocosm Facility, Houghton, MI, USA - PEATcosm2014_Bin10_10_metaG | ecosystem: Environmental > Terrestrial > Soil > Wetlands > Peat | place... | reverse complement strand
GGACAGCGGGAACGACGGCCAGCAGGGCGGTGCCGACGGCCAGCGCGATCGGCGATTTACGGAAATGAACAAACGACATGTCGCAGCACTCTCTTTCGCAATGAAAATCAAGTGCGCGACGCTAACGGCCGTACATTGCCGTTCCGTGACATGTCGCAATGCGTTGTTGCATCACAACGATGCTTATGACAAGTTCACATGACGTTTGCGTGACAGGCCATGCGGGGCACGCCGCCCCGCGGGTGGCGGCACCTCAGACGGCCTGAGGTGGCCTCAGTTGGCCTCAGTTGGCCTCAAGTGGCGAACTGGATCCGATGCAGCCCGGCGTACAGGCCCTTGCGCTCGATGAGCTCGGCATGGCGGCCGATCTCGGCGATGCGCCCGCCTTCCATCACCACGATGCGGTCGGCGCGCTCTATCGTCGTCAGCCGGTGGGCCACGACGAAGGTGGTGCGGCCGCGCATCAGGCGCTCGAGCGAGAGCTGGATGAAGCGCTCCGATTCGTTGTCCAGCGCCGAGGTGGCCTCGTCGAGCAGCAGGATGGGCGCGTCCTTGAGCAGCGCGCGGGCGATCGACAGGCGCTGGCGCTGGCCGCCGGAGAGCTTGACGGCGTTCTCGCCGATGCGCGTGTCGAAGCCCTTGGGCAGCGCTTCGATCAGCGGCAGCAGGAACGCGGCCTCGGCGGCCGCCCGCACCTGCTCGGCCGACGCGCCGCCGCTGACGCCATAGGCGATGTTGGCACCTATGGTGTCGTCGAACAGCACCACGTCCTGCGACACCAGCGCGATCTGCTGGCGCAGGCTGCGCAGCGTGAGTTCGGCGATGGGCACGCCGTCGAGCAGGATCTCGCCGGCGCTCGGCCGGATGAAGCGCGGTATCAGGTTGACCAAAGTCGTCTTGCCGGCGCCCGACGGCCCGACCAGGGCGATGGTCTCGCCCGGGCGCACGTCCAGGTCGATGCCGTGCAGGGCCGCCTGCGCCGCGCCCGCGTAGGTGAAGCCGACGCCGCGGAAGGCGATGGCGCCCTGGGCGCGGGCGATCTGGCGCGTGCCGGTCTCGGTTTCCGAGGCCGAGTCGATCATCGCGAACACGCTGTCGGCCGCCGCCGACATGCGCGCGATCGGGCTGTTGATCGACGCCAGGTGGCGCAGCGGCTGCAGCACCAGCAGCGCGGCGGTGAGGAACTCGATGAACTGCTGGTTGGTCAGCTTGCCGCTGTCGCCCTGCCACATCGCGAAGCTGATGACCAGCGCCAGTCCCACCGAGGCGATCAGCTGGGTGGCCGGAGTGGCCGCCGACCACGCCACCTGCATCTTCATGGCAAAGCGCCGCAGCCGCAGGTTGATGTTCTCGAAGCGGCGCAGCTCGTAGGACTCGCCATCGTAGACCTTGATGACGCGACTGGCCTCGTGACCTTCCTGCACGGCGCGCGTCATCTCGCCGAGCATCGCCTGGCTGTCGACGTTGAGCCGGCGCAGCCGGCTGCTGAAGGCCCGCAACACCACCGCGATGACCGGGCCGACGATCAGCGTCGGCAGCGTGAGGCGCCAGTTGTCGTACAGCAGCAGCACGACCAGGCCGAAGGTGGTCAGCGATTCGCGCACCAGGGTCGTGAGCACCTCGGCGGCCAGGTTCAGCGCGTTGCTCGCCTCGTTGATGAACTTCGAGATCACCAGGCCCGACGGGGTGTTCTCCAGCGTCGACTGCGGCCAGCGCAGCAGCCGCTGGAACATCGCGGCGCGCAATTGCACCAGGACCCGCTGCGAGACGTTGCTCACGAGAAAGGAGCTGCAGAAATTGGCCAGGCCGCGCACCAGGAAGACGCCGACGAAGGCCGGCGGTATCCAGTAGATGGCCGGGACGATGCCGTGGGCCAGCAGGCGCGCGGTCAGCTTGGCGATCCATACCTGGCAGCCCGAGTCGATCAGCATCGTGCAAAATGCGATCGCCAGCAAGGACCGGTGCTGCAGCACCATGCCGGCCATCCGACGCAGGCTCGGATCGGCGTAGCGGGAAGGGTGCTCGGGGTCCTGCGTTGCTCGCTTCATGCCACTGGGTTCATCGGGCAGGGTTCGGTAAAATGCGCCGGCGGCAGCGCGGTGGCGTAGTGTATGCGATCGCTCTAGCCGGCTACCGGCTGGCGAACCGCGGGCATAGGCCCGGCAACCGCCCAGCGGCGCGCCCCTGGCGGTACTCGAGAGAAGGCGGCTTTGCATGCAGTCCCTGGTCGTGCGCCTGCCCAATCACCTGGGTGATGCCTGCATGGCGCTGCCGGCCATCGAATGCCTGGCGGCCGCCGGCTGGACGCTGACGCTGGCCGGACGCCCCTGGGCCGCCGACCTGCTGGCCGCCTACCGCTGGCAGTTCGTCGCACTGCCGGCCGTGCGCAACGAGAGCGTGGCCACCTTGCGCGCCGCGGCGGCCGCGTTGCCGCCCGACACCGAGGCGCTGCTGCTCACCAATTCGTTTTCTTCCGCGCTGGAGTGCCGCCTCGCGGGGCTGCGGCCGTCGGGTTACGCCACCGACGGGCGCCGGCTGCTGCTGCGCTGCGCGGTGGCCGTGCCGCGCGAGTGGGCCGGCGACATGCACACGGTGGCCTACTACCTGCACCTGGCGCGGGCGTTCAAGCAAAAGCGCCATCAGCCGGGCACCGCGCGGCGCGCGCCGGGACTGGCGGCGCCGCAGCTGCTGGTGACGGAAACGGCCCGGCAACGCGCCGCGGCGGCGCTGGCCGCGGCCGGCGTGAACGGTCCCTACATGGTGCTGTGCCCGACCGCGCGCGGCCAGCATCGCGGCCAGGACAAGTGCTGGAGCGGATTCGGCCGTCTGGCCGAGGAACGGATCGCCGCCGGCACGACCGTGGTGGTCTGCCCCGGGCCGGGCGAGGAGGCCGCTGCCCGTGCGGCCGTGCGCCAGGCGCGGTTGATCGAGCCGCTGCCGCTGGGCGCCTTTGCCGCGCTGCTGGCCGGCAGCCGCCTGGTCGTGGCCAACGACAGCGGGCCGGGGCACCTGGCCGCCGCGGTGGGTGCGCCCCTGCTGGGGGTTTTCGGCGTCACCGATCCGACCAAGACGCGTCCGCTCGGGCCGCGCGTGCACATTATCGGCGGCAGCGCTGGCTGGCCGCCGTACGCACAGGTGGCCGCTCAGGCCGCCGCGCTGCTGGACGCGCTGCCGGTCGCCTGAGTGGGCAACTGAGTGGGCAACTGAGCGTCCACCGGGGCAGCCGCCGCAGCGCTGGCGGGCGCCGCCGCCAGCAGCGCACCGAGCACGAGTCCGATCAGGTGCGCTTCGGCGAAGGTCTGGAAGTGCGAATTGAGCAGGCTGGTGGTCAACCACGCCGCGAACAGCGCCAGGCCCACGCCGCGATACGGCGGCGGCGCGCGCTGGCGCAGCACGCCCGACAGGAAGTAGAGGAAGGCGAGCACGCCCGGGATGCCGGCCTCGACCATCACGTGCAGGTACTGGTTGTGCGTGTCCTTGGCCTCGGCAGCGCGCCAGTCGCTGTAGCGCTGGTGGATGAGCCGCGCATAGGCCGGCGCGAATCCGCCGACGCCATAGCCCAGCACGGGTCGCTCGGCGATCAGGTCCAGCGTCGTCGGCCAGATGATGAGCCGCAGGCCCATCGAGGTCTCGGAAGGCGAGGTCTGCACCGTGCCCAGTTCGCCGTAGGCCTGGGTGAAGCGCTCGCGCACCATCGGCGACGAGGCCAGCGTGAGCGCGCCGGCCAGCGGGATCAATACCAGCACCCACCAGCGCTGGCGGCCGTGCAGCACGGCGGCGCCGGCGATCGCCGCGGCCACCAGCAGCGCCACGTGGGCGCTGCGACCGGTGGCGATGAGGGCGATGTTGGCGAAGAACAGCAGCAGCGCGGCGTACAGCATCAGGCGCTGGCGCCGGCCGGCGGGCCGGCCCCAGGCCAGCAGCACGGCCAGCGCCGTGCCGGCCACGAAGGCCATGCCCTGGGTCGTGTGGTTGCGCAGCAGGATGCCGGGGTCATCGATCAACACCGGATTGGGCATCAGGCGCAGGATGAACGAGGCGACGGCCGCGACGGCCAGCGCGCCCACCAATATCCAGCAGAAGCGGTCGCGCCAGCGCGGCGCCGTGAACAAGGTGGTGCCCACCAGCATCAGGATCAGCGGGCGCCAGCTCCACCAGGCGGCCAGGCGCCGGTCCCAGGGTGCGTCGGCCCACAGCATGGCCAGCGCCATCGTCGCGAGGAAGACCAGCACGCCGCGCCCCAGCGGTTGCACGGCGGCCGCCCGCAGCCGCTGCCAGGCCTGCGGCACGGCGCAAAACGCGATGAGACCCAGGCCCGCGGCGATGTTGGCCAGCGGCGGCGAGGTCACGCTGCCGATGGCGGCAAGGGCGAAGAGCAGGCGCGCCGCATCGGCTGCGCGGCCTGCCGGAGCGTCCAGGGCCGGTGCCGCGGGCAGACCCGCGGCGGCAATGGTGGCGTCGGCCAACGGGCTTCCTAGGCGCGGTCGGTGGGGACCGTGCGGCCCCCGACGGCCCGGTGGCGCCAGCGATCCCAGCGGAACCGCAGCCAGGCATAGAGGCGGCCACGGCCGCGGCGCTTCTCGTCGAGCACGCTGGCGAACTTGCCGTTCATGCTGCCCTGTTCCACCACCGGTTCACGCAGCCAGTAATGGGGGATGCGCAGTTCGGCATCGAGCTCGCGCAGCAGCCAGTCGGGCGGCCGGGTGACGCGGTTGCGTTCCAGCCAGGCCATGCGCATCGCGCACGACGCGTGGTCGAGCACCATGGCCTCGGCCGCCGGCAGCGGGCCGCCGGGCACCAGCATCGTGGGCGACTGGGCCGCGCCGGCCGCGTAGCGGTTGTGGCCGCAACCCAGGTAGATCAGGTACGGCGTGCGCAGCGCGTCGGCCTCGGCCATGGCCTGCGCGAGCACCTGCGGGAAGTTGGCCGCCAGCACCACGTCGTCCTCGAACACCAGCACGCGGCGATAATTGCGCTCCACGCAGATGCGCCAGGTGGCGATGTGCTTGAGCACGGCCGACTGGTGGGTGATGCGCATGTCGCTGGGAGCGAAGGTCTTCTCGATGAGGTCGGGCGGTATGGTCTGCGGATCGAAGTCGAAGATCCACTCGAACGCGATGCCGAAGCGCGCCATCTCGGCATCGATGTGCGCGATGCGGTCGTGGAAGCTGCGCACGCCGATGATCAGCACCGCGTCGACGACGTCGTTGACGGCCGTCCCGGCGCTGCCCGCCTGCGGCCGGCCTGCGCCCTTCGCGCTACGCTCGGCCTGGGATGCGGCATCGCCGGCACCCCGATTCGAAGCCTCTAGATTCGGAGTCATCGCTTGATTCTATCCGATCGCAATGCCCGGCCCGGGTCCGTTCCCGGGGCGGAAGCGGGCGCCGCGACAACCCATGGCGCCAGCCGCATCCAGGTGGTCGAGCCGACGCTGGCGAGCGAAGCCGGTCATTGCGCGGCGCTGCTGCGCGGCCTGCGCGCGGCCGCGCCCGGCTTGCGCTTCCGGGTGTGGCTCGACCGGCGTGCGCACCTGCCCGGGTGGGAGGATGCGGCAACGCAGCTCGCGCCGGTCTTTCACCGGCGCTGGCGCAAGCTGCAGGCGCTGCTGCTGTACCGCCGTCTGCTGCGCGCCGGCGCGCCGGTGCTCGTCCCGACGGCGACGTACTTCGACCTGCGGGCGCTGGACCTGGCGGCGCGCGCGGCGCTGCCGCCGCATCGCGCCTATCTCTATTTCCACAAGCTGCGCCTGAGCCCGGCGCGCGCCCGCGCACTGGCCGCGCTGGCGCGGCGCCAGCCCGCGCTGGAACTGTTCGGCACCTCCGAGGAGATCGTCGCGCGGCTGCGCGCCGCCGGCTTCACGCAGGTGCGCCGGGTGCTGCCGGTGCTGGCCGGCGCGGCTGCCGGCGCCGCCGCGCTGCCGCCGTTTCGCCATCTGCTGGCAGCCGGTGCGGCGCGCGCCGACAAGGGCTTCACGCGCATCGTCGACCTGGTCCTGTGGCTGGCGCAGTCGGGCGCGACGCTGCCGATCGCCGTGCAGACCTCCGGCGACCACTACGGCCGCTACGACGAGCGCACCGCCGCCGACCTGGCACGGCTGCGCGCCTGCAGCTACCCGGGCCTCACGCTGGTGGACGACACGCTCGATGGCGCACGCTACGCCGCGCTCTTTCCCGGCGCGATCTGCCTGCAACCCTACGAGCGCGCCGAATACGCCGACAAGATGAGCGCCGTCACCTTCGATGCGCTGCGCGCCGGCGCGCCGGTGATCACGCTGTCGGGAACCACGATGGCCGGCATCGTCGCGCAAAGCGGCGCCGGCATGGTCATCGACGAGGCCACGCCGCAGGCCTTGCTCGCCGCGGCGCAGGCGGTGCTAGCGCGCTACCCGCAACTGCAGGCGCGCGCGCTGGCGGCGGGCGCCGCCTACGATCCGGCCAACAGCTGGGCGCCTCTGGTGGAGCGCTTGCGCTTGGCCTAGCGGGCGCCCTCACCCCTGCCCTCTCCCGCACGCGGGAGAGGGTGTGATCGCGTGCAACAGCATGCTCCCTCTCCCGCGAGCGGGAGAGGGCAGGGGTGAGGGCCCGCAATCACCCGGCGATCGCCACCCGCTCCGACGCATACAGCCGCAGCGTCAGCCAGAACACCAGCAGCGTGGCGGCCAGCGTCACCACCACGCCGATGGCGATGCCGGCGGGATTGACCGCTTCGCCGCGCAGCAGGTGCAGTATCGCCACCTGCTGGCCGAAGATCGGGATCGCCGACATCCACAGCTGCGGGCGCATCGGCACCGCCATCAGCAGGATCGAGGGCACCAGCGGCACCAGCTGCGCCAGCCCCAGATAGGTCTGCGCCTCGCGGAAGCTGCGCGCGAACGAGGCGACCCAGATCTGCGCGGCGGCGATCAGCACCACCAGGGGCACGAACACCGGCAGCGCCTTGACGATGAAGCCCGGCCCGATGCTGAGCGCGAGGCCGGGTTCGTCCGATGGCAGCAGGTGGCCGACGGCGAGAAACGCCAGCAATCCGAGCACGAGGCTCGAGAAGCTGAACAGCGCGGTGGCCAGCAGCTTGCCCAGCAGGATCTGGGCGCGCGGCACCGGGTTGATCAGCAGCGGCTCGAGCGATTGGCGCTCGCGCTCGCCGGCGGTCGAATCGATGGCCAGCCACATGCCACCGAGCAGCGCGGTGAGGATGAGGAAGTACGGCAGCATGCCCAGCAGCATGGCGCCGCGCGCCTCGGGCGTGGCCTGGTCGCGCGTGGCCACCACCACCGGTGCAAGGAGCGCCGGGGCGATGCCGCGCGCCAGCAGGCGCAGCGAACCGGTGCGCCGGGTGTAGTTCTCGATCATCGATTCGAGCCGGTCGATCGCGCCGCGCAGTTCCTGGCGCGAGGAGTCGCAGATCAGCTCGACCTGGGCCGGGCGCCCGGCATTCCAGTCCTCGGCAAAGTGCGGACTGACCCGCAGCACCAGGTCGGCGTTCTGCTCGCGCACCGCCGCTTCCGGGTCGGCGACCGGCGGGCGCACCGCCATTCCCTGGCGGCGCAGGTCGTCGATGAAGTTGGGCGCGTATTCGGCGCCGATCACCACCACCGGCAGCGGCCGCTCGGCCTTCTCGAGCTCGCGGCCGACGATCAGGTGCATCAGCACCAGGAACAGCAGCGGCGTGAAAAGCGGGCCCAGCACCAGTGCATTGAGCAGCACGCGCCGGTCGCGCAGGCTCTCGCGGCATTCCTTGGCGAAGACCACCAGGGCCGGCGCCAGCGCCGCGCGGCCGCTCACGCCAGCCCCTCGAGCGCGCTGGCGCCGATGATCTTCATGAAGGCCTCCTCGAGGTTGACCTGGCCGGAGCGCTCGCGCAGCTCCTCGGGAGTGCCGTCGGCCACGACGCGGCCGTGGGCGATGATGACGATGCGGTCGCACAGCACCGCCACCTCCTGCATGATGTGGGTGGACATCAGCACGCACCGGCCTTCGGCGCGCAGCCCGCGCAGCACGTCGCGCAGGCCGCGCGTGGACATCACGTCCAGGCCGTTGGCCGGCTCGTCGAGCACGACGTTGCGCGGATCGTGGACCAGCGCGCGGGCGATCGCGGTCTTGACCCGTTCGCCCTGCGAGAAGCCCTCGGTGCGGCGCTCGGCCAGGGCCGCCATGTCGAGCATGCCGATCAGCGCCGTGCAGCGCGCCCGCGCCTGGCCGGGGTCGAGTCCCTGCAGGCGCGCGAAATACTCGATGTTCTCGCGCGCGGTCAGGCGCTTGTACAGGCCGCGCGCGTCGGGCAGCACGCCCAGGCTGCGACGCACCGCCATCGGGTCGAGCGCGGCATCGATGCCGTCGACGCGGATGCGTCCCGCGTCGGGCTGCATCAGCGTGTAGAGCATCCGCAGCGTCGTGGTCTTGCCCGCGCCGTTGGGGCCGAGCAGGCCGGTGATCTGGCCGTCGCGCGCGGTGAACGACACGCCGGCCACGGCGCGCACCGCGCCGAAGGACTTGGCCAGGTCCTGCACCTCGATCATGGCGCGGCGCCGTTCACGCTGAGGAAGGCCGGCGTGGCGCCCAGGGCCTTGAGGCAGCTGTCGTCCAGCCGTGCCGGGTCGCGCTGCTGGACGAAGGCGCTCACCAGCCGCGGCATGCAGCCGGCGCCGATGACGGCGTGGCCCTGGCCCGGCGCGACCAGCTGGCGGGCGTGCGGCAGGCCGGCGACGATCTCGGCGCCGTAGCGCGCCGGGGTCACCGGATCGAACTCGCCCGACAGCACCAGCACCGGCAGCTCGCTGGCGAAGGGCTGGTGGAAGTCGGCCGCGCGCGGCCGGTGCGGCCACTGGCGGCAGGTGGCGATCGCCGAGCGCACCGCGCCGCCGCCCAGCAGCGTGTCCTCGTCGGCCGGGTTCTCGCGCAGCAGGTCGGCGTCCTCGGTGCACAGCACCGTTGCCGCCATGCCGCTGCTCAGGTGCTCGGTGACGTCGCCGACGACCAGCTGCGCCTGTGCCAGCACCGGGCCGTAGCGGCCGTCGCGCGCGTCGGCGATGGCCAGCGGCAGCAGCGCGCTGGTCGTGTCGCTGTACAGGTAGAAGCGCACCAGCTCGGCCATGTCGGCGGCGCCGAAGCTGCGCCGCACGAGCGCGAACGATTGCGGGTCGTTCAGCTCCACCGGCTGCGGCTGCGCGCGCAGCCGCTGCTGCAGACGCCGGAGCGTGGCGTACGGATCGCCGTAGCGCGCCGCGCAGGCGGCGCTGGCGCCGCACAGGGCCATGCGCTGGCGCAGCGCCTCCTCGAGGTTGCGCGCGTGCTCGCTCATGAGCGCCAGGCGGTTGGGCACCGGACTGTCGAGGACCACGCTGCGCACCGCGGCCGGATAGCGCGCCGCGTACTGCTGCGCGACCCGCGTGCCGTAGGACACGCCGAGCAGATCCAGCGGCACATCGCCCAGCGCGTGGCGCACCGCCTCCAGGTCGCGCACCGCATCGCCGGTGGCGTAGAACTGCGGCGCGGCATGCGTGGCCAGCGCCGCCAGGCAACGCCCGACCGCGGCGTGCTGCGCCTCGGCCGAGGCCGGCGCCCCGGCGCGGGCCGCGTGGCCGGCCGGTGCGTGCGTGGGCTTGTCGGCCTCCAGCGACAGGTCGTCCGTGCAGTCGAGCGCATTGGACGCGCCGGTGCCGCGCTGGTCGATCAGCAGGATGTGGTGGCGCTTGCGCAGCGGCGCCAGCGCCGCCGCGATCGCCGGGTAATCGCGCGTGGCGGCGCCGCCCGGGCCGCCGTCGAGGAAGGCGAGCATGTCGCGATCGGTCTCCGCGGCCGCGCCACGCACCACGGCCACGTGCAGGCCGATGTGGCGGCCGTCCGGCTCGTCCCAGTTCTCCGGCACTTCGAAGGTGGTGCACCAGGCGGCCTGGGACGGCAGCCAGCTGGCGTGCGGCGCGCCAACCGAGCAGGCGACCAGATCGAGGCTGCCCAGCCGCCAGTGCGCGTCCGGCGCCGGTGCGGCGGCGGCGCGCGCCAGCGCGCCGGCCAGCAGCAGAGCGGAAAGCGGCGCCAGCGGCGCGCGGCGGTGCCGGCGAGCCCGCCGGGCCTCACGCATAGTGAAAGCTGGCTTTCACGTTGGCCTGGGTGCGCAGGTCGTCGATCAGGCGCTCGTCGCCGCGCACGCGCCAGGCGTCGGGCAGGACGATTTCGGCGGCCGCGGTGCGGTTGGCGTAGCGCATGATCACGCGGCAGCCGCCCGGGGGGGTGTGCCCGCCCGACTCGGCCTGCGCCGGCGCGGCCACCGCCCGGTACGCGGCCAGCACCTCGCCCAGCGAGCCCGCGTCGGTGCCGTCGCGCACCTGGATGGCCAGCGCCGCCTGCGACAGGGCGCGGGCCTCGGCCAGGTCGAGCACGTCGTCGGCGGTCAGCGCGAGGCGCTGCGAGAACTCGTCGAAGCGCGCCCGCCCGGTGACGAAGACCAGCTGGTCCTCCTTGAGGACGGCGCGGCGCCGGTCGAAGAGCTCGGCGAAGACCGCCACTTCCAGCTGGGCCGTGGCATCGTCGATCAGCACCGCGCACATGCGGCCGCGGCGCGTGTTCTGCTGGCGCACCGCGACGACGATGCCGGCGACGCGCACGCTCTCGCGCGCCTGCTTGAGGTCGGCCAGCCGCGTGGGGGCGATGCGCCGCGCCTCGGCTTCGCACTCGGTGAACAGGTGGCCGCTGAAGCAAAAGCCCAGGGCGATGCGCTCGTTGGCCAGGCGCTCGCGCTCGCTCCACGGCGTGTAGGGCACCTCGGCGAGCACCGGCAGCGTCGCGCCGCCGCCGCCGAACAGGCTCTCCTGCAGCAGGTGCGATTGGGCGCGTTCGGCGTCGTCGAGCGTGCGGCCCAGCGCGGCGATCAGCCGCGCCCGGTCGGGCTCGAGCCGATCGAAGGCGCCGGCGCGGATCAGCGCCTCGATGACGCGGCGGTTGACGCGCTGCTTGTCGATGCGCGCGCAGAAATCGGCCAGCCCCAGGAACGGGCCGGCGCGGCGCGCCTCGATGATCGACTCGATGGCCGCCGCGCCGGTGCCCTTGACCGCGCCCAGGCCGTACTGCACGGTGCGTGCGTCCACCGGCACGAAGCGGTGGACGCCGACGTTGATGTCCGGCGCCTGCAGCGTCAGGCCGCTGTTGCGCGCGTCGGCG
>Ga0181528_10002593_pt1 | contig 11153 bp, 5 predicted proteins | sample PEATcosm2014_Bin_47_FD_119742 | JGI IMG/M metagenome (GOLD analysis project Ga0181528, IMG submission 119742) | Peatland microbial communities from MTU Mesocosm Facility, Houghton, MI, USA - PEATcosm2014_Bin10_10_metaG | ecosystem: Environmental > Terrestrial > Soil > Wetlands > Peat | place... | reverse complement strand
TGGCCGACGAAAACATCCACGCCGCCCAGCGCCCGTGTGATGTCGCCGATTTGAGTCACCATTTCGGCGCCGGAACATCGCAGTCGTGACTCCCCATGCCCCGCCAAATCCACGGTGTAACAATCAAATCCGGCTGCGGCCAGGGCTTCGCCGAAACGAAACAGGGTCTCCTTTGAGGCCATAATCCCATGGGCGAGCAGCGCCACCGGGTGTGGCCCGGATGTTTTTGGAAACAGATGAATCGCCGGGGTGTTTCCAGCGAGAACCACTTTCTCAATCCCCACGCCTGGTTCGATTAAGTGCGCCAGCAGAGTCCCGGCAATGAGGCTGGCGATGGCGGCGGAGAGCATCCACCTGGCGCCTGGAGCACGGGTTTCGCCCGGGTCCGCAACTGAGTCTTGGGAAGATACAGAGTTGATGAACCGAATGTATCTGAGTGCGCGCTTTCGAGCAAGCGATGGGAGTCCACGTCGTCCTGCCAATTATCTGTGGCCGCGCGCAAGCACCGGCGTGTAGTTCAAAGAGAACCGTCCGTCTTATAAACGGAATCGCACTAGATCAGTGCCGGGCCCGGGAGCGTTACCCGGCACGCCGACCATTTTACACCTCCGAGCGCGCGTCGCTCGAACGGCCCCGCATTGCGGGAGCCAAGCCGGTAATCGAGACCGGCCGGAGGTGTTTGCTCGTGTAGCCCAACCAGCAGAGGCACGACGTCGAGAGCGTCGCCAGTGTCAGTGCGAATCTGACCACGAGCACCAGTTTGGCCTGCAAGCATTAAAGTGATGCAGCTGACTTTTAATCCGCAGAACAGGGCGCGTTACCCTGGCGGGCCACCATTTTCATTGCCTCGTGGTGTAACCGCAGCATACCGGGTTTTGACCCCGACGGACCTGGTGCAAATCCAGGCGAGGCAACCAATTTTAGCAGGTCGAGCTTCGACCGCCCGGTGGTGAAATAGCATCACGTCTGGCCTACACCTAGAAGTCGAGGGGGCAGAACCTTCCCGGGCGACCATTTTTAAATTTGTCTCGCGGCTGATTCTGATAATCCTAAATCCGTCACATGGATGAGATCTGTGTCTTTTGCCAACGGAAAGTTCCCACGCGTGGGCACCATGTCGTGCCGCGCTGCAAGGGTGGGCGCGAGATCGCGCCGACGTGCCATAGTTGCGAGGATTTCATCCACAAGACTTGGACCCATAATCAACTGCGTGACGACTTCAACACGGTGGAGAAAATCCGCGCGGATGATCGGTTTCAGAAATTCCTCCGCTGGCTTTACAAACAAAAGACGGAAACGGTTTTCAAATCCCGGCGTAATCGAACTCGCACAGATCAGAAATATCGCTGAAACTGGCGTGTGAGAAATGCCGACAACATTGCCTTGGTCTGGTTTGCCGTGTTCAGCACGGTGACATTCCTCACGTTCGGTTTCGACAAGTGGCGGGCCTCGCGTTCCGGCAGCCGGGTTCCGGAATTATCCCTGGCGATGCTCGGCGCGCTGGGCGGCTGGATCGGTGGATTCATCGGCATGATGGTGTTCCGGCACAAGACCGCCAAGTGGACGTTCAAGTTCAAGTATGCGCTCGCGCTGATTCCCTTTGCCGCCGAAGTCTGGGCCTGGCTGCATTTCCGGTGACTCTTCGTTGCCGTCGTTTCAATAAAGAACAAACACCTCACTGCGTTAGCAGTGGACGTGTGCCTGGTGGCCGTCCGCTAGAACTTTATGAGCGACATATTGAACAAGACGATTGTGCTGGTGCTGAACCGGAACTGGCAGGCGATCAACATTCGCACGCCGGCCGATGCGTTCTGCCAGATGGCCACCAACGCGGCCACCGCACTGGAGATCGAAGGCGAGAGCCGCATCCGACCCGTTACGTGGGCCGAGTGGATCACGCTGCCGATCCGCGACGGCGACAACGCCGTGCGCACCGTGCATGGCGCCATTCGGGTGCCGACCGTCATCGTGGCGGTGAATTACGCGCGCGTGCCCAAGAAGCGTCCGAAGCTCTGCGCCCGCACCATCCGCGAGCGCGACGGCAACCGCTGCCAATACACCGGCGTGCTGCTGCGCCCGGACGAGGGCAACCTTGACCACGTCGTGCCACGCTCGCGCGGTGGCGCGGACACGTGGGAAAACCTGGTCTGGTCCGCGAGGGAAGTGAACCAGCGCAAGGCCGACCGCCTCCCGCACGAGGCCGGCCTCAAGTTGCTGAGTGTTCCCCGGGCGCCGAAGGAACTGCCGGTTTCGGCCATGATCCGCAACGCCCACGGCGTCGCGGAGTGGAAACTGTTTCTCAACGAATAAATCAACGGGAGGGCGCGGGTTCATTACCGGGCTCGCGCTCTCCCTTTAACAAACCTAGAATTAAAATCAGAATGAACACAAAAGACTTTCTCCGTCTCGGCGTCCCGCTCGGCGAAGCCACGCGGCGGGCGACAGATTTCATTGCCAAGTTCATCCTCGGCGGCGGCGACAAGTCGCGGCTGCGCGAGGAGGTCGCGGCTATTGTGGCGAACCCGTCAGCGTTTCTGGCGGATGATTTGCGCAAGGATTTTGCCAAGGCGTTGCTCTCTGCACCGCCGCCGGCGCGCGCCGAGCCGGTGAAATATCATCAGTGGGGCGAAGGACTGGATCACGAGGCGGTGATGCAGATGGAGAAGGCGTGTCTGTTGCTGGTGTCGGCGGCGGGCGCGCTGATGCCGGATGCGCACGTTGGCTATGGCCTGCCCATCGGCGGTGTGCTGGCCACGGAGAACGCGGTGATTCCTTACGCCGTCGGCGTGGACATCGCGTGCCGCATGAAGATGACGGTGCTGGACATTCCGGTGCACGATTTGGAGCAGCGACAGGATCGGCTCACGCGTGCCATCGAGACGGAGACGCGCTTCGGTATTGGTGCGAACTTCAAGCAACGCCGCGCACATGGCGTGCTGGATGCGGATTGGTCGGTCAGCCCGATTACCAAGCAGAATAAGGACAAGGCGTGGTCACAGCTCGGCACCAGCGGCAGCGGCAATCATTTCGTGGAGTTCGGCCTGTTCACGGCACACTCGAAAATCAACGATCTTGAAGCGGGCACCTACGTGGCACTGCTGTCGCACAGCGGCAGCCGCGGCACGGGCGCATCGGTTTGCGACCATTACAGCAAGCTCGCCGTGAGCCAGATGCCAGATTTACCAAGCGAGTTGAAGCGGCTCGCATGGCTGTCGCTCGATTCGCAGGAAGGCCAGGAATACTGGAAGGCGATGGAGTTGATGGGCCAATACGCGGCGGCGAATCATGCCTGCATCCACCGACATGTCGCTGAGCATCTCGGTGCGCAGGTTCTCCTGGATTTGAAAAACCACCACAATTTCGCGTGGAAGGAGCGGCATGTCATCGGCGGCGTGGAGCGCGAGGTCATCGTGCATCGCAAAGGCGCAACGCCGGCGGGCGCAGGTGTGCTGGGCATCATTCCCGGCTCAATGGCGACACCGGGCTTTGTTGTCAGCGGCAAGGGCAATGCGGAATCGCTGAACTCGGCTTCGCACGGCGCAGGCCGTGCTATGAGCCGGAAAGCCGCTAATGAGAAGTTCAATTGGAAAGACGTGAACCGCTTTCTGAAACAGCAGGGCGTGACGCTGATCTCCGCCGGCCTCGACGAAGTGCCGATGGCCTACAAGAACATCCGCGACGTGATGGCGGCGCAGAAAGATCTGGTCACGGTGCTCGGCGAATTCATGCCGAAGCTGGTGAAGATGGCACCTGGCGGCGAGCGACCGGAGGATTGAAGAGAGGCCAAAACCACGGCTGCATGTTTGCATGCCTGCAACGAGTGCTTGGCAACACACAGTTAAAACTGCGGGCACAAAACGAAAGCGCGGTAAATCCGCCAAACCGCGGCCAGCGTTTGGATGTAGACTTCAAGGCGACTGTGGCACCGCGTTGATTTCGATGTGATTGGTTTTGGCAATAATCGCAGTTCCCGCGATGCGTGAATTTGACCACGGCAGTTGACTTTGAGGCGTTGGTTGTGAGCTTCCTGCCAAACCGCCACCGCCAAGAGAAAAGCTCTGTGCGTTCGTCGTCCCGGAAGACATCACGAGCAGATTTCCGGCAAACACGACCTTTTGTTTTAGAGTTTGGTTCATACCTGTGACACGGAAAATATAATTTTGGGCGGCTTGCAATTCATCCCGGGCGGCGCCGGGTTTTTCTCGTTCAGCTTGCATTGCCGGCGCGCCGGCTGACTGCGGCATGGCCGTCTGAACCGAAGCATTTTGTTCAGCCGCACTTTCCGGCTGCAAGGAGCCGTCGTAAACCGAACCGTCCGCATCCACGACGCGGATGGCATTGCCGTTTTGCTGCACCTGAAAATTCGCCAGCACGGCTGCGGCCTGATTGAGCGCGACCGTGTTCTTAAAAGAATTTTGCGCGACATTGGCTGCAAATTGAACGGAGGTGGTTTGCATTGGGACTTTCCTGTCCGGCGCGGCGGGCGACTGGGCAGGAAGGTCCAAAGCCGGCGGAGCGCCCGCGGGGGCTGTGGCCGCCAGCATGCCGGCACTGGCGGTCGCATACCCGCCGGTGTCTTTCAAATCGGCCGAAGTTTCGGCCAACTGGCGGCTTGCGGAATTGTCTGCGGCCACGAGTTGCGAAAGACCACGATTTGTCAGTTCGGCCAGACGCTGGTCATCGACCAAATCAACCCGCCCGTCAGCAAACAGAACCGCATGGCCCCTTTTTTCCGCCAGCGAATACGCCAGCACGGCATTGCTTGAGAGTTGGCCCAAGTTTTCACCGCCCGCGACATAGACAAAAGGTTTGCCGGTTTCCGGGTCGGTCAAAGCCCTGGCCGAACCAAGTTCATTGGTCAGCGCATCGAGCGACGACGGCAGGCTGCCGTGATTTTCGTTTGCCGCCATTTGTGCGGCCGCGCCGATTTGCCTGAGATTGTTCAGGGCAGTGAGCTTTTGCGCCTTGAATTTCGCCTTGCTCAATGCCGGCAGGAACAGCGCCGCGCCAAAGAAAACAATGACCGCAAAGCCGGCGAGCAGCGCCCAGCGGTGCCGGAATAATTCCCAGAGCGTCACGGACGCCTCTTCGTCCTCCGGCTTGGGCTTCCGGCGCGCAATCTCGCCTTGCAGCAGTCGCCGCGTGGCCGGATGCAGCCTTAACGGACCGCCGGCGTCGGCGCGGCGCTTCTTCGCGTAAGCGCGCAGCAGTTTTTCAATTTTACGTTCCGGTTCCATTCTTTGTCATCCGTTAGACGGGAAAACGTCCGGAGATTCCCGAACAAACAGCTTGCGGGCGATTTCTTCCAGCCGATCCAGACACTTGCTCAATCGCGAACTGACCGTCTTCAGGTTCAAATCCAGTGTCGCGCTTAATTCCTCGTAACTCAAATCGCCGAAATAGCGCAGTTCGATGATTTCACGACATGGCCCGCTGAGCTGGTCGAGCGATTCGCGCACGAGCAACTGTTGCTCGGCGTTCATCAACTGTTCATCCGGCATCGGTAAATGATCCGGCGGGTCGGGTGCCAGACCGGTTTCAGGATTTTCGGCCTGCAACGAAATCGTGGACTGTCCGCCGCCGCGTTTGGCCGCGATCCGTTTCTCGCGGTAATCGCGCGCCTTGTTCGCTGCAATGCGGAACAGCCACGTCTGAAACTGGCTTTCGCCCTGAAAAGTGTTGAGATTTTTGATGACGGATAGAAAAACCTCCTGGCAGATCTCCTCGCTGTCTTCGCGGGAAAAATCCGGCGAAAGCTGGAAGACGAACCGCCCCGCCGCTGCATAATGCAGGTCGAAGAGTTCGTCCCACGCCGCGGCGTCACCGCGACGGCAGCGCGCCAGCAATTCGGCTTCGGGGGCCATGCTTCTGGACTTTATTTGAAGATGGGCCATTTGAACAGATTTCTTGCGGGAGCATTTTCCAGGGCTTTCCGTCTGACTGGTTATGAAAAGAATCATCATCACATTGCTGGCCATCTCACTTTTCAACCTCGCCGCACCGGCCAAGCCGGTTTCCGCCAATGATCTCGTGATCCAGGAAATTCGTTACGACGGCCGGCTGGCCGACGACGAGGCGCGGTTCACGCTCGACATCGCCGCCACAGCCCGGGGCGCGGGCGAAAGCTCTGTGGAAATTCTGCAAGGCGACGTGGCCATCCTGCCCGGACGCCTGCCCGACGCGCTGAAAATTGTGCGCGACGGCAACCGCTACCTGCTCTTGGCGGCGCGGCCGGGCCAGTTCAAGTTCAGGCTGGAGGTCGTCGCCAAGATTCAGCGCGCGGAGCCGTGGAACCAGATTTCGTTCACCGGCCCGGCGGCGACGATCGCCGCCATCACGGCGCAGGCGGCGGGCGCAGACACGGAGGTTCAGTTGCTCAACGGCACGCTGCTGGACACGACCAGGACCAACGGCATCTCGCGCGTGAACGGTTTTCTCGGCGCGGACCAGACGGTGGCGTTGCGCTGGCAAAGCAAGGTCGCACATATTGCGCATAAAACGCTGCTCACCGTGGATTCCGCCATCACCGCGCAAATCACGCCCACCGTCATCAAATACACCAGCCGTTTTCGCTACGAGATCGTCCAGGGCAACGCGGCGCAGTTCACGCTCGCGCTGCCGACGGCCCAATCACTCACCCGGCTCGAAGGCGAGCAGATCCGCGACTGGCATACGACGACGGACGGCGACCGCCAGACTTTGACCGTGGAGTTCATCAAGCCGGTGGAAAACGCCTACGATCTCACGCTCTATTCTGAGCAGACAGTGGACGGCGCGGCGGAAAATGCGGCGTTGAATCCACCGCAACCATTGAATGTCGAGCGTGAGTCCGGTTCGCTGACAGTTTCTGCCGAGGACACACTTGTGGAAACCGCCGCGCTCTCCGGACTGCGCCAGGTCAATGCTGCCGGCGACGCGCTCGCGGCGTATCAATTCAACTCCCGGCCGTTCACGCTCGCGCTCCAACTCAAGCCCATTGAGCCGGTCATTGGCATGACTGACCGCGTCAGCGCGCGGCTCGAGGAAACGCGGATCATCGTCGCGCACCACCTGGCATTGAACGTCGAGAAGGCGGGCATCTACACGCTGGAACTGACGCCGCAGGCCGGGTTTGCCGTGGCGGACGTGCGCGGCGAGGGCGTGGACGACTGGCATTTCAGCGACGGAAAAATTCTCGTGAATTTTTCTGCGCGGCTGCTGGGTTCGCGCCTGCTCGACGTGCAACTGGAGCAGGCCATCAAGACATTTCCCGAACAGATCAGCGTCGCGCCGTTGCGCGTGACCGGCGCGGCGAAGGAAACGGCGCAAATCGGGGTTGCCTCCGCGGCCGGCATTCGCCTCCAAACGGCGACGCTGGCCGGCCTGCGCGAAATCCCAGTGAACCGGCTGCCGGAGCGCACGGATGAAATTCTCGCCTACACCGCCGAGCAGCCGGACTGGCAGCTTTCCGTCGCCAGCGAAAGACTCGCCGCGCGCGTCGTAGCCGACGTGTTCAACCTCGTCACCATCGGCGATGGACTGGTCGGCGGCAGCGCAACGATCCGATACAGTTTGATAAATCAAGGTGTGCAGGATTTCAAAATCAAGGTTCCGGCAAACTGCAAGAATGTTGAGTTCACCGGTCCAAACATCCGGCGCAAGGAACGGGCAGGGGACATTTGGACTATCGGCCTGCAGGACAAGGTCTGGGCCGGCTACACGCTTGTGGTCACCTACGATTTTCAATTCGATGCCCAGGACGCAACGTTGCCCATGGGCGGCATTCACACGGTGGACGTGGAACGTGAGACCGGTTCAATCGCGATCACGACCGCTGCGAGTTTGCAGATCAACGCCAAACCTGCGACCGACACGCTGCGGCGCGTGGATGAAGCCGAGCTTTCCGCCGCCGACCGCTCGCTCATCACGCGCGCCGTCGTGCTGGCGTATCAGTATACCGGCGACCAATACGACTTGTCGGTGGATGTAAAGCGATACGCCCAACAGCGGGTGCTCGAAGCGGTCGCCGACCGCACGCAGATCACCTCCGTCCTGACCGAATCCGGCCAGATGCTCTCGCAGGCTTCGTTCATGGTGAAAAACAATGAAAAGCAGTTTCAGCGCTTTCAACTGCCGGCAAACGCGAAGCTCTGGAGCTGCTACGTCAACGGCCAACCCGCCAAGCCGGAGCGCGACGGCGACTGGGTCTTGGTTTCGCTGCCGCGCGATGCGAACCGTGACCAGGCTTTTGCGGTGGATATCGTCTATGCGCAGACAAACGGTGCGCTCGCCTCACTGCTGGGAAAACCACTGAAGCTCGACGCACCGCGCACGGATATTCCAAATACTTACGCCGAATGGCAACTGTTGGTGCCGCCTTCACTGCGGCTTTCTGGTTTCGGCGGCAGCATGAACATCGCCCAGGGCACGACCTATGAGCTGCTCGACGCATGGGAAAAATTTCTCGCGTTCTACGGCCAGGTCCTGCACGAGGCGGGAGCGGCGATCATGTTTATCGGCTTCCTCGCGTTTCTTGTCATTGCGCTCGTGATCTCGGCGGTGCGGCGCGGCTGGCACGGCGTCATCACCTTGTTCGCGGTGGTGGCCATTCTCGCGGTGCTGGGCGCGATGCTATTGCCGGCCTTGTCCGCCGCCAAGCGCAAGGCGCAGCGCATAAATTCGGTGAACAACTTGAAAGAAATCGGACTAGCGGCGCGAATTTTTGCCGGCGATAACGGCAACCGGCTGCCCGCTTCGTTTGATGAGATGAAGAACGAACTGGGCACGGACAAGATCACCTATGACACCGAGACTGGCCAACGTTACACGTATCTCGGCGGCGGAATGTCCTCGGACAATCTCAAGCCGGATTCCGTCCTTGCCTACAGCCCGATTTTCGACGGCCACTGCAATGTGCTCTTTGCCGACGGCAGTGTGTCACAGATGACTGCCGCCGCATTCGGGGAGCTTTCGCAGCGCGGTCTGGTGCAGATCGCCACGCCACAGGAAGTCGCCGTCCAGCAGCAGCAGGCGGCGATTGCAAATAGTCAGTTTGCCAATGCGCCCAGCACTGCGCCGGCCGGAATTTCTGCGGCTACCGTCGCCGCCGGGGAATTTCATGGCGGCTTTGCCGGCGGCGGCGTTGTGACCGGGCTTCCCGCCGCGTCCCCGGCGGCATCGACTGTTTCAGGCATCCGCTCGCTCCGCATCGAACTGCCGCAGACCGGTCAGCCGTTTCTGTTCACGAAAGTTCTCAACATCCGTGACGAACCGCTTTCGGTCAGCGCGAACATCATGACGATGCACGCGTTTCAGACCCTCCAAATGGCCTGGCAGAGCGCGGCATTTTTGTTCGGCCTCGGCGTGTGGTGCTGGCAATGGCGGCGGGCAGATCGCAACAGCCTGATTCTTACGGTCGCCATGGTGCTAATCCTGGGATCGGTGTGCAGCCTGCTCATCCAGTGGCGCGCATTGCACGATGCGCTCATCATCGGCTTTCCGATCGCGGTCCTCGCCGTCATCGCCTGGCTGGTCTGGAAATACTGGCCGCGCGGAAACAAAGCGGAGGGCGCCGTCGAAATCCCGACACCCTCATCGCCCGAAACGGCCATGGGAATTCCGCCGGTGGTCGCCACTATTGCCGTGTTGCTCGCCTTGAGCTTGTCCTGCGCAAGGGCTGCGAATTCAGAAACCGACAATCCGCAACCGGCAACCGGCGCGGCTTCGATAGTTTCCGCCAATTATTCCGGCCTGGTCAACGACCGGGTGGCCTCGCTGAATGCGACGTTGCAATTTTCTTCCGCAACCGTCGGCCAGATCGTTCCGCTGTTTGACGACGACGTGGCCGTTCAACAATTTTCGGTCAATAATGGCCGCGCCGAACTAGTCCGCAACGGCGGCGGCATCGGCGTCCGGTTTAACTCGAAGGGCAGCGTCACGTTGCAAGTCAAGATGCTGGTCAGGATCGCCGGCGACGTGACGAAACGCCGGCTGGTGTTTGCGATACCGCCGGCATTGTCGAGTCAGGTCACGCTTACACTGGATGAAGCCGAAGCAGACGTGGATTTCCCGGCGGCCGTTTCATTGCAGCGGTTTTTGGTCAAGGGCCAGACCCGCGTGCAGGCGGTGATGGGTTCGGCTGACCACGTTGAACTGCTCTGGACGCCGCGCGTTAAACGAGCCGCTGAAGTCGCGGCCACGGTGTTCTGCCAGAACGCCGCGCTCGTCACCTTCGGCGGTGGCGTGATGACTGTGCGGGCGACGCTGGATTATCAAGTCACGCAGGGCGAACTGCGACAGGCACGCGTGCAACTGCCCGCAGGACAAAAATTGCTTCGCGTTGAAGGCAAAGAAATCCGCACGTGGGAGCTCAAAAATGAAAATGGCCAGCAGGTCCTGGTTGTAGACCTGATGAAAGGCATTTCCCCCAGCTGGCGTTTGACGGTGGAGACGGAATCCGTTTTGGACACACTGCCCTGGAACGTTGCTGTCGAGACGCCGCACGCGCTGGATGTGAAACGAGAAAACGGCCTGGTCGCCTTGCGGGGCGCGGAGGAACTGACGCTGGCGGTCGCGTCGGCCTCCGGCCTGGAGCGCGTCGACGCGGAGGAATTCGGCCGCATGGTTGGGGACAAGGCGGACAATCTCACCAGCGTGTTCCGGTTCGCAAATCCCGGATTTGCGCTGCACATCCATGCCGGGGCCATCCAACCGGAGATTGAGGCCGTCGTGCGGAACAATTTCCGCGTGGGCTCCGAGCAGGTTTGGCTCTCGGCGGCGATTGACTACACAATCAAACGCGCGGGCGTGTTCACACTGAAAGTTGCGTTGCCCGGCGGTTATCGCGTCGAGCGGGTGAACGGAAACAGCATTCTGCAGCAGGCCGAGCACAGCGATGGCGGTTCGCGCGTGCTCGAAGTGACGCTGAAGGAACGCACGGTTGGTGACTACGCATTGGGCATCGAACTGGTGCGCGATTTCAAGGAACTGCCCGCGTCGCTGGCAATCATTGGCGTGCATCCGCTCGACGCGGCAAAGCTCACGGGCTTCGTCGCCGTGTCCGCCGAGCCGGGCGTGGCGGTGAAGACGGAAGTTTTCGACGGCCTCACGGAAATCCCCGCAATATCGCTGCCGGATTATGCGACGGTCGTCAGCGCTGGAAATCTGCTGGCCTA
>Ga0181528_10002592_pt1 | contig 11154 bp, 12 predicted proteins | sample PEATcosm2014_Bin_47_FD_119742 | JGI IMG/M metagenome (GOLD analysis project Ga0181528, IMG submission 119742) | Peatland microbial communities from MTU Mesocosm Facility, Houghton, MI, USA - PEATcosm2014_Bin10_10_metaG | ecosystem: Environmental > Terrestrial > Soil > Wetlands > Peat | place... | reverse complement strand
TTATGCCGCTTGGAGCCTCAAAACCGGTCCGCGCGCCGGAAAAACTCCACCGCGAAAGACGAAAGTTTCATCCACTTTGCGCTGCCGCAAGGAGCGGACTGTGATTCCCGGCGATATTGCATGCGGAAGGAGAACAACATGAAGATCATCAGGATTACCGCCGACGAAGCCCTGTGGCGCAACAATATGCTGCCGGAAGGCATTCTCGAGCGCTGGCTTGTCGCCGACGGGGAGATTGCACGCGAAGGCCATGCGGTGGCCCAAATCCGGATCGAGGGCGCATTGCACGATATCGTGGCGCCGACGACAGGCCGGATCTCGATCTCGGCACCCCTCCTCGCCGTGGTCGAACCCGGCTTCCTGCTGGCAACCATGGCAGCCGACGCCGAAATCGCCACCGGAGCCTGATCGACAAGGAGGCCGAGATGTCCGCAGCCGAGATCGCAAAGCTTCATTTCGCCGCGGCCATCTCCGATGCCGAAGCCGCCGGCGTTGATCACGACAGCGTCTGCCGCTCGCTTCTGGGTCTTGTTGTTTCCAAGTACCTCGAAAACAGGAATGTTGCGGATGTCCAGTCTGAACTTCGATTTGTTGCGGAAAACTGCGATCCCGAGACAGACTTCATGTTCATGCGGCCGTAGAAGCCCTCCAACCGCGGTTCGGCCGCCTCGTTCAGAGACCGGAGCTCGGCAAACCGTTACCGGGTTGAGCTTGCGCAAAGTGTGGCCTTTCCGGTCCTGATATTCGAACTTCATTACGTCGAAACCACTGACCGGGTTGGCAATGAAATCGAAACTTGCGGCAAGTTACGGACAGGAGCGGCTGCCACGCTATACGAGTTATCCAACGGCCCCTCATTTCAGCAGCGATGTCGGCGAAGATAGCTACCGCGGCTGGCTTGGCGCGATCTCACGGCGACAGACCGCGTCGCTCTATTTGCATGTTCCGTTCTGCCGCTCGATGTGCTGGTATTGCGGCTGTCACACCTCGGTGACGCAGCACGACCGGCCGATCGCGGTCTACGCGGCGGCGCTTCGTTGCGAGATCGATCTGGTCGCGAAGGCGATACCGCACCGAGCCAAGGTCGCCCACATTCACTTTGGCGGCGGCACGCCTACCATCATCGCGCCCGAACTGTTTGCCGACCTGATCGGATCCCTGCGCAGCTCCTTTTTCGTGCTGGCGGACGCCGAAATAGCGGTGGAGATCGATCCGCGGACGCTCACATCGCCGATGATCGAGGCGATGGGCTACGGCGGCGTCAGCCGCGCCAGCCTCGGCGTACAAAGCTTCGATCCGGTCGTCCAACGCGCAATCAACCGGGTTCAGAGTTTCGAGCGGACGGCGACCGCCGTCGATGGGTTGAGAAAGGCCGGAGTTAATGCGATCAATTTCGACCTGATCTATGGATTGCCGCACCAGACGGTCGAATCCTGTGCCCAGACCGTCAGGCAATGCATCGCGCTGGCTCCGGATCGGCTTTCAGTCTTCGGCTATGCGCACGTGCCCTCATTCAAGAAGCATCAGCGCAAGATATCCGAGTCATCGTTGCCGGATACCCTGGAGCGTCACCGTCAATCCGAGGCGATCGCCAACGCGCTACTGGAGGCCGGCTTTGTCCGGATCGGGCTGGATCATTTTGCGCTTCCCCGTGATCCATTGGTGGTTGCTCAGCGGAATGGCCTGTTGCATCGAAACTTTCAGGGATACACCGACGACTGCGGCGACGTTCTGCTCGGCTTCGGTGCCAGCGCCATCGGCCGCCTGTCCCAAGGTTACGTCCAGAACATGGTTTCGACACGGGAATATTCGGAGCGAATCGCAACCGGACGCCTGGCGACGGCCAAGGGATATGCCCTGACGAGCGACGATCAATTCCGTGCCGAGATCATCGAGCGCATCATGTGCGACTTTGCCGTGGACCTGGATGATGTCTGCCGCCGGCACGGAAGAGGGCGCGAAGCGTTGTCATCGGATATCGCGAGATTGGCACCTCTGGTATCCGATGGCGTGGCCACGATGAAGAATGGCAAGCTGAAGGTCGCAGACGATTCGAGGTTTCTCGTGCGTACCGTGGCCTCGACATTCGACGCCCATATCGGGCGATCCACAGCGGTCCATTCGCGCGCGGTCTAGGCTGCGCCTCGCAGTCAGGGTCGGGCGTCGCAGCTTCCATGTCATGCGCCGCCGCCGACCGATCGAATGCTGTCGCTTCTCCAGGGCATGGCGGCGCCGTGGTGACGGCGGTCAGGCATCCATGTTGCGCAGGCGCTGACGATTGCGCAGCACGATCTGACGGGCGCCGGAAAATCCGAGCACGCCTTCGCTGTGAAGTTGTGAAAGCGCCCTTGATACGGTTTCCAGCGTGAGACCCAGATAGTCGCCAATATCGCGGCGGCACATCGGCAGCGCCAGCATGCCTGTGACGGCAAGGCGACGGTCCATCTCGAGAAGGAAGTTCGCCACCCGCTCCATGGCGCTCTTGCGCCCCAGCAGCAGCATGTGATCCTCAGCATGCCGGAGATCGCCGGCGGTCATGGTCCAAAGCTTCTGCGCAACCTTGACGTCGGTTCCCGCCGCCTGTTCGAGACTGCGGCGTTTCACCAGGCGTACCGTGGTATCGACGATGGCCTCCGCCGCCAGCCGGTGGCTGGTTCCGGATTCCATTCCGAAGACGTCGTTCGGCAGATGGAACGCGCCGATCTGACGTCGTCCGTCGGAAAGCAGCTTGTAGGTCCGAACGGCGCCCTGGATGACCTGATAGACATATTCCGCGGGTTCGTCTTCCCCGTAGATTTCTTCATCTTTCCGGTAGGAGAACTCCGTGGCAACGAGGCCGGCATGGCCGGTGAGCAGGCCGAACTGATCGGCTGTCGGGCAGATAGCCGGGCTGATTTTGCTGCCAATAACCGATGGGATGAGTGGTTGGGTATGCATTTGCCATCTCCTGTGCGGCGGATGGCAAGTATTTACGCGGCACAACCGAGGTTGGATATTTCGCGCGATACCGTAAGGGGTTGTACCTAAGTAGTTTAACGGAGGTCGTGGCGGGCTCCGGGGCTGGCTTCCCGAATAGCACCCCGAATCCGGGCAACGAGGCTTTCCTCGAGATGGGGCTTCAACAGGACGTGGTGCACGCCAGCCGTCGCGGCTTTCGCCGGAATACTATCATCGGGATAACCCGTAATCAGGATAACCGGCGCAACGATGTCGCGGCTGCGCAATCGGTTTACGAGATCGATCCCGTTCACGTTGGGCATCTTGTAGTCGATCACAAAGCAGTCCGCGGCACTTAAAGCGGCCGTATCCAGCAACGCTGCCCCGTTCCGGAACGTTTTGACGTCAAATCCGTCCGTTTCGAGCAAAAATCGCAGCGAACCGAGCACGCCCGGATCATCGTCAACCACGCATATGACGTGTTTTGCCGGTGACGAGGACATCACGAAATACTGCGCGCAGTTGGGCGATTGAAGGGCTGCATATCTTACATAGAGCGCATTTTGGGCGGGCCGACTTGACTTGGCTCAATCTTTCAAGACGCCGCCGCGCATCGCGAGCCGCACCAGTTCCGACAGGCTCGCTACCTGCATCTTGGTCATCACGTTAGCCCGGTAGACCTCTATTGTCCGCGGACTGATGTCGTACTCCCTGGCAATCAGCTTGTTCGAGAGCCCGGCGATAAGGCCATCCAGGACCTGACGCTCCCGGGGACTGAGAGTTGCTATCCGCGACTGGATCTCGATCGTGGCCGCTTCGCTCCTTAGGCCCGGCTCTGCCTGCCTCAGTGCGGTCTCGATCATCCCGATCAGGCGGTCATCCTCGAAAGGCTTTTCAACGAAATCCGCGGCACCCAGCTTCATCGCCTCCACAGCAAGCGGGACATCGCCGTGACCGGTCATGATCACCACGGGAAACAAACTGCCGCTTGCCTTGAGACGTTTCAGAAGCTCAATGCCGTCAATATCGGGCATGCGGACATCCGACACCACGCATCCAACGTCGAGAGTGGGAAGAGCATCGAGAAAACTTCGCGCGGTTTCGAACAGCGCAACGTGAAAACTGGCCGCGCCGAGCAGGAAGTCGAGAGAGTCCCGCATCGCGTCATCGTCATCGACGACATAGACGTTTCCCTTAGGAGCCATTCGTCACACTCTCACTTGATGCGATCGGCAACGTGAAACGAAAAGTCGCGCCACCCGAACGATTGGATTCAGCCCACATCCGGCCGCCGTGTGCCTCGACAATCGAACGGCTGATGGACAATCCCACCCCCATGCCGGTCTCCTTCGTTGTAAAGAAGGTCTGGAACAGATTCGGCATGACGTCATCGGGGATTCCGGGGCCGGTATCGAATATCGCAACTTCGATCATGTCATCGGCGACCCTGGCATTCGAGGCGATAAGTTCGCGTTGCGGTGAGTCGGCCATGGCATCGAGTGCGTTTCGAAACAGGTTCACCAGAACCTGCTGGATCTGGACACGATCTACCAGCACCTGATCGTGCTCCGGATCGAGATTGAAGCGAAGCTGGACACCCTGCTCGCGGGCGCCGGAAAGCCCGAGTGCGCCGGCTTCTTCAATCAGCTTGGAAAGACTTTCAACGCGTTTCTCGGATTCGCCACGTGAAACAAAGTCGCGAAGACGCCGAATGATCTGACCGGCGCGAAGCGCCTGCTCCGCGGCACGATCCAGGGCATTCTCGATCTTCGATCGGTTGGGATCGGGACTATCGGCCAGCAGCCGGCGCGAGCCTTTCATGTAATTGCTGATGGCGGCAAGCGGCTGGTTGAGTTCGTGGGCGAGCGCGGATGCCATCTCTCCCATCGCGCTCAAGCGCGAAACATGGACCAGTTCGGATTGCAATTCCTGAAGCCGCGCTTGGGTCTGCTGATGCTCCGTCAGATCGCGAACGAACCCGGTAAAGTATGGTGCGCCGCCGGATTGCATTTCTCCGATCGAGAGATGCATCGGAAACGTCGTTCCGTCCTTGCGTTGGCCGGTTACGATTCGGCCGATGCCGATAATATGCCGTTCTCCCGTCGACGCATACCGGGCCAGATAACCATCGTGGCGCTCTCGATCCGGGTTTGGCATCAACACGCTGACGTTCTTCCCGATGGCCTCCTGCTCCGCGTAGCCAAACTGCCGCTCGGCGGCCCGGCTGAAGAACTGCATGATCCCGCTCCCATCAATGACGATCATCGCATCGGGAATGGTCTCCAGAATCGAGCGAAGGTGATTCTCCCTGATTCTGAGCGTTTCCTCGACCTGCTTCTGATCGTTGATCTCGATGACGGGCCCGCTGAGATGACGCGGCACTCCGGCTTCGTCCCGTATGATGCTGCCAAGCGCCCGGATCCAGTGCTGCGATTGTGACGCATCGCCGACCCGGTATTGCATGTCAAAAATGCAACCGGTTTCGATCGAACGCTTGATGGCCTGATCGGTGAGCTTGCGATCTTGCGGCTCGAGCCGCGACAGGAACAGGTCGTAGGAAAGGGGCAGATCGTCAGGAACGCCAAAAAAGCGCCTGGTCGTATTGGACCAAAGCAATCCGTGCGTGACGAGGTCAAGGTCCCAGATGCCGACGCCGGATCCTTCGATTCCCCGTCGAAAACGTTCGTCCCGAACGGGGTCGTCCGACGCCGGATGAGCGATAGTAGTCACGTTCCGCCTTCGTTGCTGTGTCGGCGCTGTGGCGGCGCTCGTCCGACGAATGGTCGATCGCGCGCACCGGATTTTGGCCACGCAACCTATCCTTGTTGGCGATGGTAGAATAGCCGGTTTGCGGGGGCAAGAGTAAGCCGGCCGGTCGGCAGGGAGTGTCCAAAATCACCGTTTCCTTGATTTGCCTCATGATCATGCTCCCGGAGCCGGCCTAGAAGATCAGGCAGTCCTTAGGCTTTGGGAGGGAAGGATGACGTATAAGACGGTGATGGTCAGTCTGGCGCTGGACAGGCCGAACGATGCCCGCCTCGAGATTGCCGGGCAGCTGGTCGAGCGGTTCAAGGCGCATGCGATCGGAATAGCCGCGGGCGAATTCAGTCCGCCGCTTTATTTTACGACGGGTGAGCAGGCCCAGAAGGTCGTCGAGCTGGGCCGGGCCGCGGTCAGAAACCGCGTTGCCGAGGTCGAGGCGCAGTTTCGCGCTGCGATGCAGTCACGCGCGTCGGCGGTAGAGTGGCGCTGCGCCGAGGACTTTCCGGGCAGATTTATCGCCAGGCAGGCGCGTGCGGCCGACATTATTGTCGTTGGCGAAGATGGCCGCGAGGCCATTGCAGATCCATTCATGCAGGCAAATACAAGCGAGCTTCTCATGCAGGCCGGACGACCCCTTTTGGTTGTGCCCGACGCCTGTGACTGGCTCGACTTGCGAAGCGTCCTGATCGCCTGGAAAGATACCCCGGAGGCCCGCCGAGCGGTCGCCGATGCATTGCCGATCCTCCGCGAGGCCAAGGACGTGGCCGTCGTCGAAATCGCCGAGAACGAGGCTGACAGGCCGGCGGCTCGGTCAGGGGTCGAAGACCTTGTTACCTGGCTGTTGCGCCACGGCGTGATCGCTTCCCAGCAGGTGCCGGCAGAGTGCGGCAATGCCGAAGCACAATTGGAGAAGATTGCATCGCAGCTTGGCGCGGGGCTGGTCGTCGCCGGCGCCTACGGTCATTCCAGATTTCACGAATGGGTTTTCGGCGGCGTGACAAAGCGCCTCCTCAATCCTCCCAACCGCTGCTCGCTGCTGTCGCGGTGACGCGAAAATCAACCGAGCCTTTCGAGGCCGGAAATAAATTGACATCAATCAATATCGTGTTTGCCGAGCATGATTGACTGGCTTTCGGCCAGAATCCAGAATGAGGGATCGCCCGCCTTGGACACGTTTCTCGAACAAACTGCTGCCGAGCATATGACACGTGCCACCAGGACGGTTACGCGTGACGTCACGTTGCGGGAACTCGAGAATTTATTCGAAAAGGACGATTTTAACGCCTACCCGGTTGAAGAGCACTCACAGGTCGTCGGATTGGTTTCGAAATTCGATTTTCTCGCCTGTTTTGTGTTTTCGCCGGCTGCCATGGTGCCGCGCTATGGCGATCTGATGAAGCGCACTGTCGCAAATATCATGACACCCGACTTCATTTATGTACGCGGGGAAACCAGGCTGACGCGGGTGCTTCAGCTCATGGTCGATCATCGCATCAGAAGCATGCCGGTCATCGAGGGCGATCACCGGCTGGTGGGGATGATATCAAGGGAAGACGTGATGCGTGCGTTGCAGCGTTGTTCCGGCGTCGCCCAATAATAACACGCTTGCTAAATTGGCTGCGACCTGCGGGCAGGAATTCCGTTCTTCTCAATGCTTTATCCGCAGCACGATGGCGGGAAGTGCCGCAGGTCTATTTGAGCGGCAAGGTACTTCCATGCCTTCCGGGCACGAAAATAGATGCGTCTCGTCAGACGAGAGAGCCGCGCCGGCACGCGCGGCGAGGCGTCTGACGGTTCAGCGGCAGCTTCTGGAATAGCCGCCGTACCAGTCGCAGCCGGCCCGGTATGGCCCATCTCAGCTCGCTTTTGCCAGCTCTTCGTCTTCCTGGGAGTTCAGGAACATCCCGGAATTTGTTTCGACCCAGCATAGATGGTCGTGGACCTTGGTCACTCCCGAAACGCCCTCCGCCGCGACGATAGTGGCTTGCCGCGCGCGTTCGTCGGTAATGACGCCGCTCAGATGAACGATGCCGTCACGCACGATGACGCTGAGGCCGAACGGACACCAGTCCTGCTTCTCCAGCGCGTCGATGATGCGGTTGCGGATGTGATCGTCGTCGGCGGTCGGATCGGGAATCTGGCGGGCGAGGCTTGCGACCGCCTGCAGCAGGTTGGAGCGCGCAACGATGCCGACGAGCTTGTCGCCGCGCATCACGGGCAATCGCTTTACGTGGTGCTTTTCCATCAATTCCACGATCTCCTCGAGTTCGGCACCTTCGCTGATCGTGAGCGGTTCCGGCGTCATGATCTCACCTACCTTGCCGCCGTGTTCATGCACGAAATCGCTCGCCTCTTTTCCCGCACCAAGGATGAATTTGAGAAATTTTCCGCGCTTTCGCTGCGTGCCGATTTCGCTGCGGCGAATGAAATCACCCTCCGAAACGATACCGACAAGTTTACCGGCCGCGTCGACCACCGGCAGCCCGCTGATATGTCGGTACAGCATGGTGTTTGCGGCTTTGACGATCGTGGTCTCGGGTGTGACGGTAATGACGGGCCGGGTCATGATCTGATGGGCGCGCATTTGATGCCTCCGCTGGTTCAGGATTGACTTTCCAGAAGCAAACTATTGCAGGCGGCGGCCTGCGATTTGATGGAGATCAAGGGATTTGGGGCAATCGTCGGCTTGATGCAGCTCAATGTGGATTGCCGGACAAGGCCGTAGCATTGTTGAAACCACGGGAGGCGGGAGACCATCATGCTGGAATTTTATGAACCCGGAGCCGCAATCATCGAAGACTCGATCGCGAAAGCGGTGGAGCGGACACGCAACACAAATAAGCGCGTCATCGATTTCATGTTCGGAGTGCAGAAGGCAATGCTGGAGGAGTTGATCTTCGTCGGCACCGAGGCCCTCGATCGGGCGCGCTCCGAAACCCAGTTGTTCAGCGAGTTTTCCTCGAAAATGGCCGCCTCTCATTCGGTCAAGGACCTCCGAACTATGTGGGAGGAATGCGGTCAACATCAGATCGACTTTGTTCGTCGCGACAGCGAGCGGCTTTTCAGGCATGGCGCGCGGACGATCGAGACCGCGGCCAATCTGTTCAACAGCCGGCCGCAGGCCTGATCGCTCCTCGGATGGATGTGGTTCCGAAACCGACGATGGGGCGAGGTTTGAATAAGATGAATTCGGTGCAGGCGGTATCAACCATGCCAGCGACTGATCAGACGAGATTGCCCTGTCGCGCCCATGCCCCCGGCTACGGCAAAGAACAGGGGCTGCCGGCCGCGTCGAGCGCCCCGCAACAAGCGGAAACTACTCAAGATCAGGCTGAACCGTATCAGGCCGATCGCGCCGTTCACGCCATGCTGGCGCGGCTCACCGGCGGCATATCGCCAGTCGCGCTGTCGCTGGCCTATATGGACTGGGCTTCGCATCTGGCGGCGGCGCCGCAGCGGCAAATGGAGATGTCGCAGGATGCCTTGCGCGGCGCGGCACAGTTTTTTGACGCCGCGCTTCACTGTTTCTCGCCCCAATTCAAGCCCTGGTCTCTGGTCAAACCGAAGCCCCAGGATCGGCGTTTTGCCGCCCCGGAATGGGAGCGCCCGCCGTTCAATTTCCTTGCGCAGGCCTTCTTGCTGAAAGAGCAATGGTGGCACGAGGTGACCACGGGTGTGCGTGGTGTGGCGCCTCGGGACGAGGCGGTCGTGGAGTTCTCGGTGCGGCAGGTGCTCGATATGCTGGCGCCATCCAATTTCGCCGCGACCAATCCGGAAGTGCTTGAAAAAGCCTTTCGCAGCGGTGGCGCGAATTTCGTGTTCGGCTGGCAGAACTGGCTCAGTGACTGGAGGCGGTTGTTGTCCGCCGGCGGAGCGGCCCCGGACGAGGAGTTTGTCGTCGGAAAAACCGTCGCGGCGTCTTGCGGCAAGGTGGTCTTTCGTAACGAGCTGATCGAGTTGATCCAGTACTACCCGACGACCGGCAAGGTGCATCCGGAACCAATTCTGATCGTTCCCGCCTGGATCATGAAGTACTACATTCTCGATCTGTCGCCGCAAAACTCGCTGGTCAAATTCCTGACCGGGGAGGGCTTTACGGTCTTCATGATTTCCTGGCGCAATCCCGGGCCAAGCGATCGTGAAATCGCCTTCGATGACTATCGCAAACTCGGCGTGGAAGCCGCGCTCGCGACCATCGCCGAGATCGTGCCCGACCGTCAAATTCATGCGCTGGGCTATTGCCTGGGCGGGACATTGCTTTCGATTGCCGCCGCGACCATGGCGCGGGCCGGCGATGCCAGATTGAAGTCGGTTACCTTGCTTGCGTCGCAGACGGATTTCACCGAAGCGGGCGAACTGACCCTGTTCATCAACGAAAGCCAGGTCGCATTTCTCGAAGACATGATGTGGGATCGCGGCGTTCTCGACACCACGCAGATGGCGGGCGCATTCCAGTTGCTGCGCTCCAACGATCTGATCTGGTCAAAGCTTACCCGTGACTATCTGATGGGAGAACGGGCGCCGCCCAGCGATCTGATGGCCTGGAACGCCGACGCCACGCGCCTGCCGTACCGGATGCATTCGGAATATCTCCGCCGGCTGTTCCTTCATAATGACCTGGCCGAGGGCCGCTATCTGGTCGAAGGTAGGCCGATCGCGTTGTCGGATCTTCACGCGCCAATGTTCGTCGTTGGAACGGTTCACGATCACGTGGCGCCCTGGAAGTCCACCTACAAGATAAATTATCAGGTGGAAGCCGACGTCACCTACCTCTTGACCAGCGGCGGTCACAATGCGGGCATCGTGGCGCCGCCGGGTGAACCGGGACATTCCTATCAGGTCCGGACCAAGGCAGCGGACGCTCCCTATGTCGGGCCGGATGAATGGCTGAAGCTGGCCCCGAAGCTTGAAGGATCATGGTGGCCGGAATGGGTGAAGTGGCTAACCAGCAGATCCGGCGAGTTATGCGAGCCGCCCCGGATGGGCGTCGCGAATGCGGACGGCCAGACTTTGCCTGATGCACCGGGCGACTACGTCCGCCACTGACCAGCGCCACTTATCAGGCGCGAAGCGGTTTCAGGGCCGCCAGTTTCCGGTAGGCCGCGGCGGCGCGTTCTATCAATCGCTTTTCGTGCTTCCTGCCGTGAAATGGCAGGGAGGCGCGAACGCCGTCGCGTTGCAGCGCGGCTGCAAGAGATTGGCCTTTGGCATCGTCGTTCAATTGCCCGAGCGCTTTTTGCGCCTGGCGCAAATGCTTCAGCGCGGCCCGTTGCCGGACCAATTCCCGGTTTCGGAACAGATCTCTGGAGAATTCAACCGAATAATAGCATTTCTTGTTGAAAAGCCGCAGCCGATGCCGTTTTTTCGCATTCATGTCCCGGAGTTTTCGATGCTTCTTCAGCAGCTTTTCCTGCCATCGCATCGATTTTTCGGCGCAGTATGCCGCGATCAGGG
>Ga0181528_10002590_pt1 | contig 11155 bp, 11 predicted proteins | sample PEATcosm2014_Bin_47_FD_119742 | JGI IMG/M metagenome (GOLD analysis project Ga0181528, IMG submission 119742) | Peatland microbial communities from MTU Mesocosm Facility, Houghton, MI, USA - PEATcosm2014_Bin10_10_metaG | ecosystem: Environmental > Terrestrial > Soil > Wetlands > Peat | place... | reverse complement strand
GGGAGCAACGATAGCGGAAGCCTCCCCGAATGAGCCGTTCCCGACACCTCACCTCAAGGCACTGGTGCAGGCTTGTGAAAAAAGGCCGGAGCAACGCAATTCCCGCGTAGCGGGTTAGTACAATGGGCCTTATGCCGATGTCGGCATAAGGCGCATTCCGTCCGCGGCTTCATCTCCACGCTGGGCAGCAAGCACGGCTACACGATCACCAGCACGCGCCGCGAGACCGATAAAGCGCGCTGCTACTCGATCGCCAAGTAACAGGCTCCTGTAAACGCGAAGAGAGCCCGGCATCGGCGCCGGGCTCTTTGTCATTCAGGATGTCCGCACTGCGCGCTAATACAACTGGCTGGCGCTCAGTGCATAGGCGTAGGAGAAGCTCGAACACGTCGGCGTCGTCATGTTGACGACGATCGGGTCCGCGGTAGATGTGAACAGCAGCAGCGGTCCGATGATGGACTGACTCCCCAGGTTCGATCCGCTCGCCGGCGTTCCAGCGAGCGACGCGAACGGAATGCTGATCGCGGTGTAGGAGTTTGAGCCCGTCGGATCAGTCCAGAGGAACTGGGCGGAAAGCGAACCTGCACTGCAGCCGGCCGCCGTTACGACTTTGAGCGCGCTGGAAATCAGCCAGACGTGCAGGTTCGCGTCTGGCGGTGTGACGAGTGGGGAGCCCACCACGGAGCTCGTGGCGATGCCGGCCAGCGTCGTCTGGGGTGCGACCCACGTGGTCTGTGCTGCCAATGGCAGCGCGAGCAGAGCGAACAGTGCGATAAAGATGAGTCTTTTCATGGTTAGCCAATCCTCGCTGCGGACACAAAGTAGTCAAACGAGACGGTCGAGCAACCGGTGGGAACAGAGATGGCGTAGGTCGCCGGCGTGGTCGATTTCTGGATGATGGTGGCCTGGAACGTGTAGCTCCCATTCATCGCCGTACCGCTCGCAACAGCATTCGAGACGCTGGTAGCTGCCACGCTGATCGGGCTGTAGCTGTTCGCGCCCCTCGCGTCGGTCCATGCAATCGTCATCGCAAGAGTGCCAGTCCCGGAGCCGCACGACCAGGTGGACGTGGGCGTGATCGTGCCCGTGATGATCCACACCTGCTGTAAGGCTGATCCAGGCGCGGTGAAGAGGTTCGTCGCGGAAACTGCCACCGCCTTCCCGGACTCCCCGGACGTGAAATGTGTGGGCATGACGCCCAGCTTGCTGCTGCCCGGTCCTGAGCCGCCGTTGCTGTCGTAGACCTCCATCACGGACGGTGTGCTGGATGCGCCAAAGCCGTGAGAGGGCGCGTTGGTGCGGTTAAGAACACCATCTGATGTGCTTGTATATGCAGCTCCGGGCTGCACAGTAATAGCTCCACCCGTTCCGCTGGTGAGCTTGTGATTCGCAGTCAGCGTTTGGCCAAAGGAAATGTTGAGAAGAGCGTAGCTTGTGCTGCCCCGCCGATAGTTAAACGTGGGGCTGCTGGAGTCGATAATCCAGATGTCACCACTGGCTGGAGACGTCGGAGCGGCTGCCATCGGGAGTACGTTGATTCCTGCCGTGGCAGTGCTGGACTGGAAGGTTTGCTTCATGCCAGCAGCGAACGTGTTCGCAGCTCCGGTGTCTGCGAAGGTGCCGGTTGGGGCGGCCAGCGAGGTTCCCCAGGCTGATCCAGTGGACACCGGAATGCCGGCGCTCGGGTATGTCATGCCTCCGCCGCCTGCGGAGCACGTCCCGTCGCCCTTCATGAAAGACGATCCACAGCTAGCCCAGAGAGCAGCGATGTCAGCAGCTACAGCCGCGGAGAATCCGCCAGAGCCGTTCCCCTTGAGCGGGACGCTGCCCGTCGTCTGAGGTGCGTAACTGAGCGCAGGAATCCAGCCGGGCGCCAGAGTCCCGGCACTGCCCGCCATCGGGATTGCATTGGCCGCCGGCGTCACCGTCGCCACAGGATCGGAGCCGCCGTACTGGTGGCTCGCAGCATGGGCTGAGGGTGCGAATGTCGAAGGGACGCCAGAGAGCGATGCCCATGGCCAGGTCGTGGGCTTGTTCAGGATCTGGGAGAGCCCAGAGGCAGAGGACCAGTCCGAGTTAACCTGCGCTGCCGGGATCGTGGGCTTGTTGAGGATCACGCCCAGACCGCTGGAAGCGTTCCAGTCAGACTGCACCTGTGCAGCCGGGATCGTGGGCTTGTTGCTGAGATCCGCATAGCTGCCGGAAGTCGCGACAGTGGCGAATGTCGGCCACGTTCCAGGCGCCCCAGTGATGGGCACCTGGTAGAGTCCGGCCATCGCGCTCAGAACGCGGGCCGTGGTGAAGTAGAGATTCCCGCTTTCCGTGATTTGCGCCGTCGTGGCCGGGATCGTGGGCTTGTTCAGGATCACGCCCATGCCGGTGGAAGCATTCCAGTCAGACTGCACTTGGGCAGCCGGGATGGTGGGCTTATTGCTGAGATCCGCATAGCTTCCAGATGTCGCGACCGTAGCGAAAGACGGAACGCCGGACAGGGACGCCCATGGCCACGTCACAGGCCACGTGCTGGGCGCGCCCGTGATCGGTGCCTGGTACAGTCCCGCCATCGCGCTCAGGACGCGGGCGGGGGTGAAGTACAGATTTCCGCTCTCTGCGATTTGCGCCGTCGTGGCCGGGATCGCAGGCTTATTCAGGATTACGCCCAGGCCGCTGGAAGCGTTCCAGTCGCTCTGCACCTGCGCTGCTGGAATTGTCGGCTTGTTGCTGAGATCGCTGTAATTCCCACTGGTGGCGACGATGGCGAAGCTCGGCCAGGTCGTCGGGGCGCCGGCGATCGCCGCCTGAAAGTAGCTCGCGGGTTTCTGTGCCGCGCTACCCAGGATCTGATCCAGCGCGCCGGAAATGCCAGAGCCGAGCCAGGTCAACGGCGTCTGGTACAGCCCAGCCATCGCGGTCTGGACTCGGATAGGTGTGAAGTACAGGCTTCCGCCTTCCGTGACCAGATCAGTGGTGAAGTCACCAGCCTGCGCCGCAACGGCGCCGGAACGTCCGAATACAGAAGAAACCGATACAGAGACGCTTGCAGGAATAGCTGGCGCCCACGATGCACCGCTCCACGTAGGCACCTGGCCCACAGCCGTACCGGACGGCATCTGGTTCCAGTTGAGCTGCATCGACGCCGGGATCTGTGTGTTCCGTTCGATCGCAGCAACCGTCGTGGTCGTCGGCGAACTGGGGATCGCCCAAAACGCCGGCGCGCGGTTATGGCTCTGGCTCTGGCTGTAATAGATCACGTTGTAGTCGTAGCCAGGCGTGCACGAGGCCAGCGCGTAAAGCTGAATGGCAGGGATGCTCACGCCATTGGTGACGGTGTAATCCTGTGCGGACGCCTGGATTTTCACACCGCCGCAAATGACGCCGGGATTGCTGACAGTGATGTGGCCCGACCACGGAGTGCCGTTGGGGTTGTTAATGGGGCCGTTGACAGTCACCAGCGTGGGCTGTGCAAAGAGCGCGCCGGCCGCCAACAGAAGGGAGATGAACGTCTTAAGAAACGGTATGAATTTGGGCATGTTTCCTCTACTGCTTGTGCAGCACCGCGACGAACAAGGCGAGCAGCAACGCACCGCAAGCCGCGCAGGCGACTCTGAGCCACATGGACAGCGACTGTGTGCGCTCCATTGCAGTGCTGGCCTCCGCGCGGGCATCGTCCACCTTGTCGCGGATCTCCTTCAGCTCGCGATCGCGAATGTCGTTGATCTTGTTCCATAGGTCGCGGCGATCTGCCGCACAATCGTCCAGCCGGCGCCGGGCCTCTGCTTGGAATTCACGCGTGCTCGTATGCCCCTCTGCCAGCTTTTCCATCGAGACCTTGATCTCGTTCACGCTGCTTTGCAGGCTGTCGATGCGCGTGATCAGCGTTGCCACGTGCCGGGAGATCTCCTGAATGCTTGGCGATTCTTCACTCACGGTGATTTCCTTTGTAGGGTTCGTCCTGAAGGCAAGTCCCAGGGTTCCGCTCTGCTCAGCCAGGTCGCTCACATGCACACAGCCGCGCCAATTCACCCCGCCGAAAGCATCGGCGCTGACCCAGCATGGATAGTCGCAAAATGGACAAATTGGATGCGGCCCGGGCCGCCAGAGCGCGCTTGGCGGTTCAGCGGGTGGCATTCCCCGCGGGGGCGGTGCTGAGGATGCTCGATGGTAACGGGCTCTGCTTCAGGTAGGCGAAGACGGTCTTCAATGCGGAAAACACGAGCATGCCGGCGAGAGCTTCCCAGAAGCGCGAATCCCGCAGGAAACCCGGAGCCACTACGGCGGCGCCGAGCGCGACAGTGCCGGAATCTCCGAGTGCGGAAAGCACAGCGGCCAGCAGGCCGTGCAGCCAGAGACGCATGTTGCTGTTCATCGTTAACCTTTCGGAGCGGGGCTGGACGCCCCGCCCAATCTGCATGGTTGTTTTGGGATCGGTCGCCGCGGGCTTAGGCCGTGGCGCTGGCCGTCGGAGGCGTGGTCTTGTTGAACCAGCCCAGTTTGTTGAAGGCGTCGACCAGCGCGCTGGCGATCGAGGTCACGTACGTGGTGAGTTTGTCGATGGGCACCACCGATGCCACACTCTGTTCCGTCGTGTAGAGCGACTGCAGAGCGGCCTGCACGACGTTGAGTTTGGTCGCGCCGGTCTGGGCCGCGCTGTTGCCGGTCGCTCCAGCGACTTCCTGGAAGCCCTGTTCGAGCGCGGCGATGATGGACATGACGGTCGAGAGGATCGTCGGAATGATCTTGAGCCAAGTCAGAAATACAGTCATGTGTTTGTTCTCCTATCGGACGGGAAATGTGAGCTTGAGCATGTCGAACGCCTTACTCACAATGGTTTTCAGCATGCCCGCGCGCTCGCGCCACGGGCGAAGAGCGTCGTCGATCGACTCGGCGGCGCCATCGAGATGTCCACTCGTGCCAGCGATGTTGGCAATCGTGGTCTGAATGTTGTTGTCCTCGAGCAGCTTGGCGAAATCGTCCACCGCCCGGTCGAGGTCGGTCAGAGTTTGTTCAACCTTGGGCGAACCGGCGGCCAGCTGGTCGGCAGCCAGCTTGGTCAAACGGTCGATGTTGTCGAGCGATTCCTTGAGCGGCAGCAGCGTGGAGTTAGCGGTGATGAGGAACTGGTTCCCGGCCTTCACCGCCAAATCCGCATCGTCAAGCGCCGTGTTCAACCGCTGGCGCGTGTCGCGCACCAGCAGGCCCGTCTCATGGATGGAGGTCTGGAGTTCGGCGAGAACGCTGTGCGTATCGCGACGAACGTCCCTAAGGAAGGCCAATCCTTCCACCGCCGTGAGTTGCATTTGCCGCGAGGCCTGGTAGCTCTGGACCGATGCAGCCCTGATAACGCCCACAGTGGCAGTGGTTTGGGAAGGCAGGCACGCGCTGTTCTTGCGGCAGTCCGTGAGCCAGTCAAGTGCCCAGGCTGTACTCGTGAGGCCCGGGCGCATCCCGTGCAGCAGGAGGCCCAGCTCGAACGCCGGCCAGCACAGCAACGTGCCCAGCACGAACCACGGGATGACCAGAACCACACGTGGGGTGCAGTGCTTGCGAGACCATTTGTTCATGATGTTGCCTCCAAAAAGTGAGCTTGGTGGGCCGTAGTCAGCGGAGGATCAGCGGACCGGAGCGTCGCGACCGCCTATTTCGGTCGGGTTGCGGTAAGGCCCTTGCCCTGCCGGTAACCGGCAGCCTGCGTAAGGGTCTTCTGCGCTTCGATCTCGGTGATGTAGCCCGACTGATCGAGCGTGTGTTCCACGCGCACTGCAATCCACGCATGGTCGATCTCCGGCCGGAAGCCGGAGAGAATCAGCGGGCCTTCAGCACAGATCGCCGGATTGCCCTGCAGCGTGAGGCGGAGCAGTTCCGAGCCGCGATCCAGACGTTGCACCCTCGACGTGGCCGCAGCGAGCGCCTCGTTGCTGTTCGGGTACTCGGCCGGATCCGTATCGACGGTGTCTTCCTCCGTGGCATCGTCCGAGACCGCTTCCACGTAGGTGTCCTGGCCAGCCTGCGGATCGTGGTAGCGCGCCCGGGCGCGCTTGTGCGAGCTGCGCCGGGTCAGTGTCGCCGCCCAGCGCAAGCAGTCGGTGGGCGCAATGTTCGTCGCTGGAATCGACTTGCCCGTGCCACCCGACGGCGCGACCCCGGCGTTGTGCTGAAACACGATGATCTTGCCGCCCTGGATCTTCCAGCCGGCGTTCACCAGCTCCAGCAGCACGGAGAGGTATTCGTTGTCGCTCTGGCCGGTCTGCGCGCGGTGGGCGATCTGGATCGCACCGATGGTCGGATCGACCGCCGCGCCCAGGTTGTTGCGAGTAGCGATTTTGGCCACAATGCCGGTGATCGTCAGCCCGGTGTACGTGTCGGTGTTGCGGGCCTGGAGTCCGGAAATGCAGGTCGAGTTTGTATTCGCCACGGGCGCCGGCGTGTTGGCGCTGCGCGCCCGGAGCGTCAGGCGCCGGTCCGGTCCTTCCACTTCCAGCTCATCCACGATCCAGCGGCCCATCGCGGACAGGCCGGACTCCTTGTATCCCAACGAGCACTCGATCATCGCGCCGAAGGGCGGCAGTACGATGGCCGCATCCCGGTCGTCGAGATCGATCTGCAACTGGTCGGAAGTCACACCCACTTCGTCGGTGATGTGCAGCCGGATCAGGCGCGCCGCGATCTTCGATGTGAGATCGACATCGTTCGCTGTGATCCGAAATTGCGGAGTCAAATTAGTTCCAGAGCTTGACGGTCTGAATCTGCTGGGCCTGGTCGCTCAGGTCCGGAAGCGTGATGGCGATGCCCGCTGGCAAGAGCGGACCTTCGTCGGCGAGGCCGGGATTCGCGGCCAGGATGGCCTCGGTGTAACCCGCTGTCGCGCCATAGACCTTGTAAGCGATCGCGTCGACCATGTCGTTCGCCTTGGTGGTGTACTGCTGCGGCATCAGTGATTCACACTCCGCGCTGTGGTGGCGAGCAGGTTACCCACAGTCTGGACAGTGCCCTGGCCGACCTGCACCGCCGCCCCGATCTGGGAGAGCGATCCGGCAAGGTCCGATCCGAACAACGTCTTGATGCCGGCCTGTCCAATGCCACTCGTCAGGAGCCGGGAGATCGTGCCCACAGGATCATGGGCAATCCCGGTCTTCAGGCTCGAGACCGTCATCGAAACTTGCGCGAGGACCGTCGCCGCGGCGGTCGCGTCCTTCTGGATCAACTGGACGGTCTGGATAGCCTTGGTGAGCGTCGACGCCGCGGCTTGCGGCGGGATCTTCGCCGCCTGCAGCGCCGTCGTCAGGCTGCCCAGTTGCGAGGTTTTTACCGGCGGCAAGACGCCGGATTTGGCGGTCGGGATATCGGGCGGCGTGATCAGTGTGGTGCCCTGCTTGCCCAGGAGGTTGTACCAGGTCGAGGAGACGTAGCCGCGCGAGCCGGCGCTCTCATCGTCCGGACCGTAGTAGCTGAGCCGCAACGTGAACTCGATCCTGAGCGGCGTTCCTTTGAACGTCATCGTCCGCTGCTCGTCGGTGATCGCCAGGACGCACCATGGGCCCAGGTTCTCACCGCGCCCGGTGGTGAGCGTCTGCGGCTGGCCCTTCTGCGCGTAAGTGCGCAAAATGTCCACCTGGTGAATGCCACCGTGGAACGTGGGCAGGATTACGCCGCGCAGCTCGATCTCATCGCGGCCCACGCCCACGAACTGCAGGGAAGGCCGGTGCGCGATCCGGTTCAGTTCCGCCCAGCGGTATTCCACATTACGGCGCAGTTCCTGGTAGGCCGCCGTCTGAATCGAGAACTGGAAGTTCCCAAGTTGCATCATGATGTCGGTAGCCATCAGTCGTGCATCCCTCCGCGCCGGCGCGCTTCGGCATCGCGAACCGCGCGCTCCAGCGTAGATTGAATTTGCGAGGCAACAGCGACAGGATCGCTGGCGCTGTGAATAGTGATGGGCATGTGAATCGTGATCGTGGTGCTATGCCCCAGACCCTGCCGGAAGCCGTGCGGCAACGGAATAATCCCCTCCGTGCCGGCGTCGCCCACCTCGACGAGGGTCGGCTTCGTGGCGATGCCGCCCTTCGCCATCTTCTTCGGCTGCCCGATCTCGATCATGCCTTCGAGCCCGGTATGAAGCGCCGTTGGTTTAGCGATGGGAACAGCGTGACCGCCGGGAAGCTGCGCTCCCTCGAGCGCTGCGCCAGGAGACGGCGCCGCGCCGTGGTTCAGGACAATGTGCGTGCCGGACCAGCGCTTCCACCGCTCGTCGGTGGCAGCCTGGTTCTCCTTCATCTGGTGGTACGCAATCGCACCACCCGTGGCGGCGCCCAGGAGTCCGACGCCCAGGAGCGGCGCCAGCGTGGCCATGAGCCCGGCCTGGGCCGTCTCCGCAGTGCCGGCTGCCGTGGCCAATTCCAGCTCAGCATCGCCCGCAAGCCCGAGCGCTGTGGCCAGCCGGCCCAGGAGCGGGATACGCGTCAAGAGGCCCGCTTTCGACGCCGCGCCGGCCGTTGCTTCCTCAGTCTCCGCCACGGCCAGGCCCTCGGTGGCGACCGCCGCCTCGCCGGTTGCGACGGTCTGTGCGCCGAGTTGGATGGTCGTCTCCAAACTGCGCAGCTTCCACAGCAGTGCCAGTTCCTTCATCTTCAGGAACGGCGTCAGGATCGTCGCCATCGCATAGCCGACGACGGTAATGGCACCGCCAAGGCCCAGCGCAGCAACGGTCACTCCGCCAATCCACTTCGCCGCGGTTGGATGCTCATCGAAGAACGCACCGAGCTTCGCGCACACGCCTTCCAGTTTTTCAAGCACGGCTGTAGCTGCTGGCATCATCGCGATGCCAATCGGGTTGAAGATCATCCCGATGTTCTTGACGGCCTTCTCCCATTGCTTTTGTGGAGAATTCTCTAACTTCCGATACTCCTCTCGAACGCGTCCAGTGCTGCCGGCGAGCGCCTCCTGCGCTTGCACCAGTTCCCCGGTTGCGGCGGCGCGCGACAGGTAGAATGCCGCATCGGCGCCGCGCCGGGTGAATGCCTTGGTGAGGGCATCCCGGTTGCGCTCGAGGCCGCCCATCCGGTTCAAGCGAGCGTTCATGGAGAGGATGGTGCCTTCGAAGTCGAGGTTGCCCTGGGCGTTGTGAACAAGCTGGAAGCCCAGTTCCTTGGAAGCCTTGGTCAAATTGCGCAGCACCGCACTCATCTGCTGCCCAGCGCCACCGGCCTCCATGCCATAGCGGGTGAGCGCGCCAATCGCAGCCCCGGTTTGTTCGAAGCTCACCCGCGCCATGCTGGCCTGCGGCAAAGCCTTCGCGAGGCCGGAGCCCAGGCCGCCGATATCCTCAATGGCGAAGTTCTGCTGTATCGCCGCCGCCAGGTCGCCGATGTGCGAGAGTTTCTGCTGGGTCGAGCCCACCATCTGCAGCCCGGCAGTGTTGTAAATGTTTGCGATCGCCTTGGCCGTCTCGGCCGCATCCTGCTGGGTGACCTGCGAGACCATGTGCACGGTCTTCGAAGCGATCAACGCTTCATCCGCCTGCAGGCCTTCCCGGTTGAGCGTGCCCTGGATCGCGAGCATTTCCGGCATCGTGGCCGAGCTGTTGTGCACAAACGCTCGCGTTTCCCGGATGACATCGCCGATCTGTTTCTTGTCGCCGCGCAGGACGAAGCCCAGGCGAATCTTGGCATCCTCCGATTCGCTCGCCTTGTCGAAAACGCGCTTCACCGCCGCGCCCAGAATGCCGACCTCCACCATGGCGGCACGCCATTGCGCACGGCTGGCCTGGTTCTTTTTGAGCGCGGCGCTCGCCCCTTCATAGCGCTTCATCGCCGTGCCCAACTGGTTGAGGGAGTACTCCACGTGTTGATTGGCAGCACGGAACTTCTCCGCCGCCGCGGAGGCCTCGCTGTAATCCGCCTTGGTCTTGGTCAGACTGACGTTCGTGCGGTCCAGGTTTGCCCGGGCGCGCAGCACAGCCTCATCGGCATGCGCAAGCTGGGCAGCCAGTTTCTCGTCGGCGCCGCCGGCCGCCGCGATCTTCTCTTTGACCTTGGCGAAGGAGGCCTCCGCCTTGGCGAGCGCGGCACTCTGCTTTTCGTAGCGCGCGTTGAGCCCTTCCACGGACTCACCCAGGCGCACGCTCGCAGCTTCCAGTCGCTTCATTTCCTGCGAGCGCGACGCCAGGTCCTTCATCGTGTCGCCGATCTTCTTGAGACCAGACGTGGTCTTGCCGAAGACGGAGCCGACGGTCGCATCCATCAGGGCGCCGATTTTGACAACAACACTGGCGTTGGGAGTAGGCATCAGCTTTAAGGAAGAAGCGATTCGCGGACAGATTGCGCGGCTTCAGACCAGTCGCGGAAATCCTCGATCGAGAGATCGAGCAGTTCGGAGAGAGACCAGCCGGTCACGTTCGCCAAGCACACTACGGCTTGGCGGAGTTCCGCGGCGTCGGGGAGAAAAAACGGGCAAGTACCTCTTGCAGGCGCGCATAATCGGCGGCATCGAGCTCTTCGATTTCGGCGGGCGTCAGGCTCGCGAGATTCGCCACCAGCCGGACCTCCTGCTCCGCCGTGTTGCCGGCCACTTTCTGGGCGGCAAGCGTGTCTTTGACCTTGGGCCGGCGCAAAGTGATCTCTTGAATCAGCTGCGCGCCGGAAGTAATTGGGAACTCGAGTTTGATTGTGGTTTCAGATTGCTGCATGGAATCCTGCTAAAAAAGCGGGGCGGCTCGCAACGCCGCCCCATCTCCAAGGAAAGTGAAAGTAGTTGGCTCCGGGAATCCCGCCCGGACCGGGCCTGCCGTGGCTGCAGAAATGGCTTAGATGCCCAGCGCCGTGCGCTGGCTGGCGAGTTGATCGACGCCTTTGATGATGCGTTTCATGTTGATGACATCAATCTCAATCACGTCCGTACCGTTGACGGTGAGCCGGTAATAAGTCACCGCGATGGACGCCTTGAGCGTGGCCTGATCGCCAGCCTTCCACGTGCCCGGATCCAGCTCTTTGATCCGGCCCCCGACCGTAGCGACGATCGCTTGCGCGTCCTCGCCTTGGCGCTGGACGGCGCCGCGGAAGCTGAACCGCGTCTCCGCGCTGGTGGTGATGCCCCACAGCGCCATCACGGCGGCGTTGTATTCGGCCAGCGTGAAGGAGCACTCGAGCTTCTCCGTGCCGGT
>Ga0181528_10002588_pt1 | contig 11156 bp, 5 predicted proteins | sample PEATcosm2014_Bin_47_FD_119742 | JGI IMG/M metagenome (GOLD analysis project Ga0181528, IMG submission 119742) | Peatland microbial communities from MTU Mesocosm Facility, Houghton, MI, USA - PEATcosm2014_Bin10_10_metaG | ecosystem: Environmental > Terrestrial > Soil > Wetlands > Peat | place... | reverse complement strand
GACAACTGCATCATCGTCTGCTCCATCGAGAATTTCGACCCCATGGGTGTGCACACCGGCGACTCCATCACCGTCGCCCCCGCCCAAACGCTTACCGACCGCGAATATCAGATGATGCGCGACGGCGCCCTCCGCTGCCTGCGCGAAATCGGCGTCGATACCGGCGGATCCAACGTGCAGTTCGCCATCAATCCGGCCAACGGCAAGATGGTCATCATCGAGATGAACCCGCGTGTGTCGCGCAGCTCCGCGCTAGCTTCCAAGGCGACCGGATTCCCCATCGCCAAGATCGCCGCCAGGCTCGCCGTCGGCTACCGGCTCGACGAAATCCGCAACGACATCACCCTTAAGACTCCCGCCTGCTTCGAGCCGACCATCGATTACGTGGTCGCCAAGATTCCCAAGTGGGCTTTTGAGAAATTCCCCGGTGTCGGCACCACTCTGGGAACGCAGATGAAGTCGGTCGGCGAGGTGATGGCCATCGGCCGCACATTTAAAGAAGCGCTTTTGAAAGGCATTCGAAGCTTGGAGACCGGCAAGGCCTTCGGCTCCGAGACATTCGACAAGAATCTGATCGCGCAGAAGCTCATCACCCCCACGCCCGACCGCCTCAGCTACATCCGTTTCGCTCTCGCCAGCGGCTATACGGTGGAGGAAATCCACGAACTCACCTCCATCGACCCGTGGTTCCTGAAGCAGATGAAAGAAGTCGCCGATTTCGAGGCGGAGTTGGTCGAAGTGGGCCGCGACGCCCCGCCTGCCACGCTCCGCAAGGCCAAGCGCTACGGCGTCTCCGACGCGCAACTCGCCAAGTCGTGGAACATGTCCGAAATCGCCGTGCGCAATCGCCGTAAGGAACTCGGAGTGGCCGCCGTCTTTAGCCGCGTCGACACTTGCGCGGCGGAATTCGAAAGCTTCACACCGTATCTCTATTCCAACTACGAAAGCTCCTGCGAGGCCGATCCGGCCGACCGCAAAAAGATCATGATCCTCGGCAGCGGTCCCAACCGCATCGGGCAAGGAATCGAGTTCGATTACTGCTGCTGCCACGCTTCGTTCGCCCTCCAGGAAATGGGCGTCGAATCGATCATGGTCAACTGCAACCCGGAGACCGTATCGACCGATTACGACACCAGCGACCGCCTCTACTTCGAACCGCTCACGCTCGAAAACGTCCTCAACATCGTCGATACCGAAAAGCCCGATGGAGTGATCGTACAGTTCGGCGGACAGACGCCGCTCAATCTCGCGCTGCCGCTCAAGCGCCTCGGGGTGCCCATCATCGGCACCGACCCCTCGAATATCGACCTCGCCGAGGACCGCAAACTTTTCGGCAAGCTGCTCGATGAGCTGAGCATTCCCTGCCCGCCGAACGGCGCTGCGACCAGCGTGGAGCAGGCGTGCGCCGTGGCGCGCTCCATCGGCTATCCCGTTCTGGTCCGCCCCAGCTACGTGCTCGGCGGGCGCGCCATGGTGATCGCGTATGACGAGGAGATGGTCCGCCAGTACATGCGCGAGGCCGTCACTTTCTCGCAGGACCGGCCGGTACTGGTCGATCGCTTCCTCGAAAATGCCACCGAAGTCGATGTCGACGCGCTTTGCGACGGCGACCAGGTTCTGATCGCCGGCATCATGGAGCACATCGAAGAGGCCGGCGTGCACTCCGGCGATAGCTCCTGCGTGCTGCCGCCGCAATCGCTCCCCGCGGAAACGATACGCACCATCGAAGACTACACCGTGAGGCTGGCCAAGGGGCTGAACGTCATCGGACTGATGAACGTCCAATACGCCATCCAGAACGGCACCGTATATGTGCTCGAAGTGAACCCGCGCGCGTCGCGCACCGTGCCGTATGTCAGCAAGGCGACTGGTGTGCCGCTGCCCAAGATCGCCGTCGGACTGATGTGGGGCCGCAAGTTGAAGGACTATGCCGAGCTCACCGGCGGTATCGCTTCTGGAAAACTTTCAGTCCCGCAGGTTTTCGTCAAATCGCCCGTCTTCCCCTTCAATAAATTCCCCGGCGTCGACCCGGCGCTTGGACCGGAGATGCGCTCCACCGGCGAAGTGATGGGCGTCGGTGTGAATTTCGGCGAAGCCTTCCTCAAGGCGCAGATCAGCGCCGGCAGCAATCTGCCCGAGAAGGGCACCGTCTTCATCAGCGTCAACGACCATCAGAAGCAGGAAGCCGTCGGCGTGGCGAAAGCCTTCGCCGATCTCGGATTCCAACTGGTCGCCACCCGCGGCACCGCCAGCGCTCTGCGCAACGCCCGGCTCGCTTGCAAGACCGTGCTCAAGGTGAACGAAGGCCGGCCCAACGTGGTCGATCTGCTGAAAGGCGGCCAGATCCAGCTGGCGATTTACACCACTACCGGCGCTCCCGCATTCCACGACGAGAAGGCCATTCGCCGCAGCGCCATCCAGTATCGCGTTCCCTGCATCACCACCATGAGCGGAGCCCGCGCCGCGGCCGACGCCGTCGCCGCCCGCCAGCGCGATCCCATCCGCGTCTGGAGTCTCCAGGAAATTCACGCCCAAAAAGCCAAGGTGTGACGTGGGCGCGCTACAAGCGCATGAGGCGCTGCCTCATACTTGGCCAGGGGGTCGAGCCCCCTGAGACCCCCAGCGCCCCTTTCCCGATGATAGGAAGCGTTTCTTCCGGAAGGGAGGGGATCTGTCAAGGGCGGCCCAGCAGTTGGCCGGCGGAACGAAGCCTTGACAGATCTCCAGGTGAGGGTCGGGAAAGCCGGCCCTGGGCTGCGCCCCCTCCCGTAGAGTCTCTACCTGTCAAGGATGTCCGGTAACGATGTGCCAAGGATGCCCTGGAACTTCACACTTCAGCGTGCCTGGGCGAACGCAGACTCAGAACTCCCCGAGGTCATCCCCGAAGTTTCGGTAGGCTCCGGAAATTGACTTGAGCCTGTTTCGTCTCGCCGTTGGCGGCGTCAACTCTAAATTTCCCGGCATCAGGAATTCGGAGACTCGCCCTTACTTCGTCCCCACCACCACGATCGTGAACGAGTCGGGCACCATCACGCCGCCGCGTCCGCGTCCGCCGCCTTTCTGATCGCCCTTGGGCGCGGCATCGGGCGGAGGCGGAGGCGCGGGCTGCATCTCGGCGGCGATCATCAGCACGCGATCCGTCTTGCTGTCGAGGGTCAACGTCTTCGCGCCGCGCATCGTCTCCACGTTCTGCTCCACCGTAAACTTCTTGCCGCCGTCGTCCTTGATCACCGTCAGCGTACCGTCGCCGTTGGAGCTGAATGCCTCCATAGTCTTCGGGTTGAACGTGGCGCCATCGGTGCCCATGCCGATCGGAAGCGTGTCGAGGATCTTACCCGTGTCGGCATTGAGAATCACCATCGTCGCCGGATTGTGGCACGTGGCGAACAAAATGCGATTCCTGGCATCGAACGCCAGTCCGCCCGGACCACCGCCTTTGCCCTCGAGCCCGTACGTGGCAGTCACTTTCAGCTCCTTGGTATCCACCGCGGCGATGGAATCCTTGTCTTCCAGATCGACCCACATGCGGCCCTTGCCATCCGTCACCGCCTGCTCCGGCGCGCCGCCCAGATCGAGCGTGCCGACTACCGAGCCGTCCTTGCTATCGATGATCGTTGCGTTGGGCGCGCGATGGCTGAAGATCCACACGCGCTGGTTGAACGGATCGAAGAGAATGCCGTCGGGTCCGCCCTGGACCTCGATGGTCTTGATCAGCGCCGAAGTCTTGGTATCGAACATCGCCACCGGATTGCTACTGGCGAAGCCGTGGCCGCTCTTCGGGTCGACCGCCACTCCACGCGCGTTGACGTTGGGAATCTCGGCCAACAACTTCAGCGAGTCCAAATCGTAGACGGAAACGCGCGGCGTGACGCTCGTGCGCGGCACATATAACTTGCGTCCATCGGAATCGGCGAAGACGTAGTCGAATCGCCCCTCGCCGCCCACGCGGGCCTTCTGCAGTACTTTGTTGGGCCCGGAATCCTGCGCCACGGCGAGGCTCGCCAGGCTGAGAACGAACAGCACGTTTTTCATGAGTTTCTCCTTACTTACCGACCACCAGGACATGGAAACTATCGGGCACCACCGGAGGGCGCCCCTTCTGACCTGCCGGCTGTGTGCCATATTCCGCCGCCAGCAGATAAATCTTGTGCATCTTCTCGTCGACCGTCATGGTGCGCGCGCCGCGCTCGGTGGTAACGGTGTCGACCGCTTCGTACTTGCCGTTGACAGGCTTGACGATGGTCAGCGTGCCCTCACCATTAGAGCTGAACGCCAGCCCGAGAGTGGAATCGAACCCCGCGGCGTCCGGCCCGCTGCCGATAGCCGGAGTGGCGACGATCTTCCAGCTGGGGATATCCACCACGATCATCATCTTGTTGCCGCATACCGAAAACAGCTTCTTGTTCTTCACGTCGATCGCCAGGCCCGAAGGACCTTCGCCCGGCGCCAGCGGCAGGCGCTTGGTGACTTCCATCTTGACGGCGTCGATCTGCAGCAACTCCGAAGGATCTTCCAGGTTGACGAAGAGCGTGCCATTGCCGTCGGTCTGGCAGAATTCGCCGGTCGGGCCGGTGGGGAAGGTTTTGAGCACTTCGCCGGTTTTCGCGTCGATCGCCGTCGCGTCCGTGCCGCCATGGTTGATGGCGAACACGCGCTTGGTTTTCGGCTCATAACAGACAGCGTCCGGCCGGTTGCCGGCGGCCGGTTCGCCGACTTTTTGGAGCGTTTTCAAATCGAAGATCGTCACGCTGTGCGCGGTGTTGTTGCCGTTGGTGATGAATCCGCGGTTCAAATCGTTGGCGATGGCGATTCCATGGACTCCGTGGAGTTGTGGAATGTTGCCCACGATTTTGCCGGCATCGGGATCCACCACTTCCACGCTGGTGCTGTGCGAAACGTACAAGCGGCGATTGACCGCGTCGAACGTCGTGTAATCCCAGCTCCCCTCGCCGCCAATCTTGATCTTGGTGATTACCTTGTACCCCTCGGCGGCCCATGCCGCGCCGATCACGAGAGCTAATGCGAGAACTTTCTTCATATGTGTCGCTCCTTTATTTGTCTGTGTTCACTCCTGCCTGCTGCGGTCGAAACTCTCCGGAAATATCCGCTGGCTGACGCGCGCGGCTCGGAAACGCAGTCCGCCCGTGATCCCAACTGGCATTGGGCGGTCCTGCCGCTGGGTCGAGACTCTCTCCGGAAACATCGGCTTGCTGACGCGCGCGGTTCGGAAACGCAGTCCGCCCATACCGAGCCGCGACCGTGAGGGAGCGGTTCCGATAGCACCGGAGAGTTCCCGCCAACGTCCACGTCATTTTACTCCCGGCCTCCCAGATAATAGTGAACGGCCGGAGTCACCACCAGCGAAAGAACCATCGAGGCGAGAATGCCGCCGATTACCGCGATGGCCAAGGGTTGCAGCATTTGCGAGCCGGCGCCCCACGCGAGGGCCAGCGGAACCATGCCGGCCACGGTGGCCAGCGCGGTCATCATAATCGGACGCAGCCGGCGCTCGCCGGCGCGAATCATGCTTTCCTCCGCCGGCATCCCGGCGGCGCGAAACTTCTGGTCGGCATCGAGCAGCAGAATACCATTTTTCGCCACAATGCCGATCACCATGATAAGCCCCATGAATGACGATAAGTTGAACGTGACTCCCGTAATCACCAGCGCCACGAAGACGCCGCAAGTGGAGAGCAGCGCCGAAGAGATCACCGCGATGGGCGCGGCGAAATTGCCGAACTCGAACAGCAGCACCATGAAGACCAGAACGATGGCCAGCGCCAGCACAAACGCAAAGCCCTTGAACGACTCCTGCTGCTCGGCGTACTTTCCGGCGTACTCCACGCGAATGCTGGGGGGCACGTGGAGGTCTTCAATCGCCTTCCGAACCCTCTCCATCCCATGCCCCAGGTCGATCCGCTCGAAGCGCGCGGTCACCTGCACGTTGCGTTGCAGATCGTCGCGCCGGACTTCGGCTTCGCCGGGGATCTCTTCCATGCCGGCCAGCGTTCCCACGGTCGCCGTCTTTCCGGTGCCGCTCACCAGCATAGTCTGACGGATGGTGTCCATGTTCTTGCGGACCGCCTCCGGGAAGCGGACGCGGATGGTGTAGGAGCGATCGTTCACTACTACCGGCGCAGTGGCTGGTTCGCCCTGCAGCATGGCGCTGGTATCGAGCTCCACCTCTTGCGGCGAGAAGCCGGCGCGGGCGGTCACTACCTGATCGACCTTGAAGACCGTGGCCGGGCCGCTGTTGGTGTCCTCCACGCTATTCACCACATCCACGACGCCGTCGATCTTTTTCACGGTATCGGTCACCGAGGATGCCCATTTTTCGAGCAGGGCGGGGTCCTGAGAGAAGAGCTTGATGACCACCGGCTGCGGCGCGCCGGTGAGATCGTCCACCATGTCCTGCAGAAGCTGGGGAAACTCCACGTCGAGCAACGGTTCCTGTTGCTTCACCTTGGCGCGGACCTCGGAGATCACGTCGTCCACACTGCGCTTCCGGCTGTCCTTCAGCTTCACCGAGATGTCGCCCTGATTCGCCTCGGTGACCTGCGCCAATCCGAGCTGCAAGCCGGTGCGGCGCGAGGTGTTCTCCACTTCCGGAGTCGCGCGCAGAATCCTCTCCACATGCGAGACCACGCGATTGGTTTCCGCCAGCGACGCGCCCGGCGGCATCACGTAGTCGACGATGAAGCCGCCCTCGTCCATGGCGGGGAGCAAGTCGGAGCCGGTCTGCTTGTAACAGAGGTACGATCCGGCCATCAGCACCACGGCAAAGCCGGCGAGCACCAGCTTATGTTCGAGCGTGATCTTGAGCACGCGCTCGTACGCGCGCATCAGCCGCGGGGGAACCGAGTGATGTTGCTCCGAACCTCGCGCGGCGTGAGTGCGGAGCAGGTAGTGGCTGAGCGTGGGAGTCCAGGTGAGCGCCAGCGCAAGCGAGGTGAGCAGCGCCATGCCCACCGTAACCGCCAGCGCGCGGAAAAACACGCCGTTGACACCGACCACCGCGATCAGCGGAAGAAAGACCACGATCGGCGTGACAGTAGACCCGATCAAGGGAACGCGGATCTCGCGGATCGCGCTGCGAATCGCCTCCGCCCGGGACTGGCCGGCGTCGCGGTGCATCACGATGTTCTCGACCACCACGATGGCGTCGTCGATCACCAGTCCGACGGCCGCGGCCAGTCCGCCGAGCGTCATCAAATTGAAGCTCTCGCCGAGAGCGCGCAAGGCAATGAAGGTAACCGCGATGGTGGCGGGAATTACCAGTCCGGCGACCAGCGAAGTGCCCCAATCGCGCAGGAACAGCACCATGATGAGCGAGGCCAGCACGAGCCCGAGAAGGATCGCGTCGCGCACGCTCTTGATGGATTCGGTGACCAGCAGGGACTGATCGTAGAACGGGCGCAGCTCCACGCTCTTGGGCAGCTCCTTGCGAAGCTGAGCGATCTCATTCTTGATGGCATCCGCCACCACCACGGTGTTGCTGTCCGGCTGGCGCATGACGTTCAGCAGGATGGCCGGCTTGGCATTGGCCGTCACGGCCGTGTATACCGGCATCACCGACGGCTGCACTCCCGCTACGTCGGCGATGCGAATGGGCGCGCCTGCCGGCGTGGTTCGGACGACGATGTTGCCGATCTCCGCCGGGGTCTTGGTCTGCCCGCTCACCAGGCTGAGCACGAGCTGATGATTGGCCTCGATCATTCCCGGCGAATCGATCATGTTGCTGCGTGCGATGGCGTCCAGAATATTGGGTACGGTAACGCCGGCTTGCACCAGCTTGGCGGGGTCGGGCTGCACTTCGAATTCCGGCACCTGGCCGCCCTGCACCACGATTTGCGAGACTCCGTTCTGGCGATTGAGCCGCGGCTTAATTTCGTAGGTGGCCATCTCCCACAACGTGGTTTGCGGAATCTTGTCTGACGTCAGGCTATAGCCCATGATGGGGAACGCCGCGAAGGTCAAGCGGTTGGCCGTGAGCTTGCAGGTGGTGGGCAGCGTGGGTTGCACGCGCGCCAGAGCGGCGTTCACCAGCTCCAGCGTGCGGTTCATGTCGGCGTTCCAGTTGAAAAACAGGTCGATTTCGGCCGTGCCGCGGCTGGTAATGGAATAGAGGTGGTCGAGGCCGGGCACGATATTGACGGCCTCTTCGAGCGGCTTGGTGACGGTGACCAGCATCTGATCGATGGGGAAGACGCCGTTATCGGCGCCGATCACGATGCGCGGAAAATTGGTATCGGGGAAGACCGCTACCGGGATGGTGAACGCGAGATAGATACCCACCGCGACCAGCGTGACGATCACGAAGATGATGGGCTTGCCGTGGCGCGCAGTCCAGTGTTGGGCGTCGGGCTCAATGGGGGCCGGCTGAGAGGTCGAAAGGTCGCTCATTTCGCTTTCGGCCTGGCCTCGTCTTTCTTCTGAGCTGGGGGAGTGTCTTTGGACGCGTCGGGCGCGTTCTCATCGTCGTCCGATTCCTGCACGGTGGTGTCGACCTTGCGAACCTTGGCTTTGTCGTCCACTCCCAGGCCGCCTACCACCACCACTTCGTCGCCCGGGCGCGCGCCATTCAGAATCTGGACCTTGTCGCCTTCGCGAATTCCGAGGGTGACCACGTGGCGATGGGCGATGGAATCGGAATCGATCACCAGCACCGCGGTGCCGCCCTCTTCGCCGGGCAGAATGGCGGACGAAGGGACGGTGGTGGCGTTCTTCACGAGTTCGGTGACGATCTTGACATGCACGCTGGCGCCCGGCTTGAGCTTCTCGTCCGGGTTGTTGCACTCCACCCAGACTTGCGCCGTGGTGCTGGCGGGATCGGTGGCGGGGCTCACCACGGTAACTTTGCCCTCGACCATGTCGCCGCCATCGGCGGGCGCGACTTCGGCCGATTGCCCCACCCTGACGCTGGCGATCTGATTTTGCGGAATGTTGACGCGCGCCACCACCTTCGAGATGTCCATCACGGTGAGCAGCGGAGTGCCGGCGGCCGCCATTTCGCCTTCATACACGGGACGGTCGGCCACCACGCCCGATCGCGGACTGCGGATTTCCGAGTAACTGAGCTGCGCCTCAGCGGCCGCCAGCTGCGCGGTCATCGACTGCAATTGCGCCCTGGCGGTGGCGATCTGGTCGCCCTTGCCGACCGCATTGAGGGCCCGCAGATGCTCGGCCGCGCCATCAAGCTGCGCCTTGGCGGAAGCGTAGGCCACGCGCGCTTCGTCCACTCTGCGTCCGGCGAGCGCGCCTTCCTCGAAGAGCTTCTGCTGGCTGTCGAGCAGCCTCCTGGCGGCGTCGAGCTGCTGGGTGTCCGACTGTACGTCGGCCTGCGCCTTCACCACCGCTTCGGGCACGGTGGCGAGCTCGGTGCTGTGCAGGTTCAGGTTGGCCTGGTTGACCTGGGCCTTGAGATTGTCGACAGCGGCTTTGAGATCGCGATTCTCGAGGGTGGCCACCAGCTGGCCGTCTTTCACGTGGTCGCCGCGATTGACGTAGAACCTGGTTACGGGCTTGCTGATGCTGGGCATCACGCTGCTCTGGCCAAGCGGGAAGAGGACGCCATCGCCGGCCACGATGCGGCGGATGGGCTCCTGGGTGACGCCGGTGACCTGGACGGGCGCGGGCGCTTCGGCTTCCGCCGTCTGGCTCCGTCGACAGCCGCTCGCGATCACGCTGGCGGCCAGTGCTACCAACAGCCATCTATTCTTCATCGCCTAAAACGCTCCCGTGAGTGTCTGGAGGTTGCCGATTGCCACGCGATACCGCGCCAGCCCATCGTCCAACGCGTTGCGCGCGTCGCGCGCGCTGGTCTGCGCGTCCACCACTTCCAATACCGAGACTTCGCCCGCCTGGTAGCGCAGGGTGGTGAGGCGGAGGCTCTCGGCGGCCAGATTCACCGACTCGCGCAGGGTGGCCAACTGGTCGCGAGCCACGGCAGCTTGGCGGTAGAAGGATTCCAGTTCGGAAAGCAGATTGCGCTGCGTGTAGGTGAGATCGTTCTTCGCCTGTTGCAGCTTGAATTCGGCCTGCCGCACTTTGCTGCGCGCCGCGCCCCACGTCCAAATGGGAACGTTCAATTGCACCTGCGCGGAAGATCCGAGATTGTTGCGGCCCAGCTCATCGTGGACGGCGAACTGATTGGCCTCGATGCCGAAAAAGTAGTCGGCGGAGATATTCGGCAGGCGGTCGGCCTTGGCGGAACGCAATTCGAAGGTCTGTTCGGTGACGGCGGCCTGGGCGGCGCGGATATCGGGACTGTTCTTGCCGGCGAGGGTCTGGATTTCGGCATAGTCCGGCAGGGCGGACAGGGTGTCGAGATCGTCGTCGACCGTGAAATTGGTCTGATAATCGGGGAACAGCAGGACGGCGAAGCCGATGCGCGCCTTATCGAGAGCCAGCTGCGCCTCCTGCCGGTCGCGCCGGCGATCGTTGAGCTGGAGGTGTGCCTTGACGGTGTCGGAATGGGCGACTTCCCCGCCCTTTTCCTGCTTCCCGGTGATGTCGAGGAAGGACTGGGCGTCGGCCACTGCCAGGTCGGCGTTGTGCAGCTTGCGGGCGGCGGCGGCCATACCGTAAAAGTCCTGCATCACGGTGCCGATGAGGCCGCGGGCGGCGAGATCGGCACGGGCGTGCGCGGCGGCCTCGGCGGCCATGGCGCGGCGGTAATCGGCGAGCTTGGCGGGAGCGTAAAGATCGGCGTGGGCAGTGACGTAGTCGTTATAGACGTGGACGCCGTCGTTGGGGACGTAGATGCCGGTGGGGCTGCCGTTGGCCTGGGTGTAGATGTACTGGCTGAAGCCGTTGACGGTGGGCAGCAGCGCGGCCTTGGCCTGTTTAGTGTCCTCACGCGCGAGCAGCGCCTCGATATTGGCGTTGAAGGCCGTCTGGCTGTATTTTTGCGCGCGCGCCATGGCGTCCTGGAGGGTGAGACGCAGGGGCGCGGCGGGGTCAGGCGGGGCTTGGGCCCAGGCGGCGCACGGGAGGAGCGCGAGGGCAATGCCCGCGATCGGCATGAAATGCGGCATCGGTGCGAATTCAAGTATAGAATTCGGGAGATGAATAGAGGATTAACGGGATGGAGAGATGGAGAGGGAGGGCTTGAGTACTGCCCCCCCATAACTCCTGCCAATGCAGGTACTTGTTTG
>Ga0181528_10002587_pt1 | contig 11158 bp, 7 predicted proteins | sample PEATcosm2014_Bin_47_FD_119742 | JGI IMG/M metagenome (GOLD analysis project Ga0181528, IMG submission 119742) | Peatland microbial communities from MTU Mesocosm Facility, Houghton, MI, USA - PEATcosm2014_Bin10_10_metaG | ecosystem: Environmental > Terrestrial > Soil > Wetlands > Peat | place... | reverse complement strand
TCCGTCGCGCCAAGTGACGTCCACCGTCACGCCGCCGCGCGCCTTCAGCCCCGTCACAGCCCCAACGGGCCAATCGGCGGGCAGGGCCGGCAGCAGGTCGATGACCCCCGCGTGGCTTTGCAGCAGCATCTCGCAGATGCCGGCCGTGATGCCGAAGTTGCCGTCCATCTGGAACGGCGGGTGGTTGGCGAACAGATTGGGCAGCAAGTTGTAGGTCAGCAGGCCGCGGATCATGGTCTCGGCCTTGTCGGGCCGACCGAGGCGCGCCCACAGGGCGCATCGCCACGGCCAGGTCCAACTGCGCCGGCTGTCGCCGTCGGCGCCGCGATGCTCCAGCGAGATGGCCGCCGCCGCGGCCAGCTCCGGCGTGCGCGCCTCCGAGATCTGATGGCCGGGGAAGACCGCGAAGAGGTGAGACGTGTGGCGATGATGGTCGGTGGGATCGTCGCGGTCCGTCATCCACTCCTGAAGCTGGCCCCATTTGCCGATCTTCGGCACAACCAACTTGTCGCGCAGCGCGGTGATGGTGGCGCGATAATCGGCGTCCACGCCCAGCGTCTCGGCGGCGTGGGCGTAGTTGTCGAACAAGTCCCAGACAATCTCCTGGCTGTAACTGACGCCGTCTTCGGTGGGCCCGTGCTCGGGTGACCAGCCGCGCGGCACCACCAATCGACCATCCGGCAGGGCCTTGAGGTGGTCCTCCCAGAACTGGCACACCTCCTTGAGCAGGGGATAGGCCACGTTCTTCAGGAAATCGGTATCGCCGGTGAAGGCGTAGTGCTCGTAGAAGTGCAGGGCGTACCAGGCATTGGCGGTCTTGTCCCATTGCCAGCCCATGCCGCCGGTGATGTTGTGCGAGGTGCGCAAGGCCCAGCCGCGCACGGCGCCGGTGGGCGTCTTGTACTCCGGCGCAGCGGCCGTGGCCTCGCGCCAGGCGGGGATCTGGCTCCCGATGAGGTCGAACAGCGGCAGCGTGCATTCCGACAGGTTGGCCGGCTCGGCCAGCCAGTAGTTCATCTGCACGTTGATGTTGGCGTGGTAATCGCTGCTCCACGCCGGGGTGTTGGAATCGTTCCACAGCCCTTGCAGATTGGCCGGCAGGCCGGGGCGCCGCGAGCAGGAGGCCAGCAGGTAGCGGCCATACTGGAAGACCAAGGCCTCCAACTCCGGATCCGCGCCGCCCTGGGCATAGGCGGCGAGGCGCGCATCGGTGGTCTTGGCGCGCGCCTCGGCCGGCGAATCGCCCCAGTTGACCGACACGCGGCCGAAAAGGGCGTGCCAGTCGGCGAGATGACGCGCCAGCAGCTGGTCGTAGCCCAACTTGGCGGCGGCATCGCGCTGCGCGGCGAGGCGAGGCGCCGGGTCGTCGCCTAGGTAGTGCCGGGCGCGATCCTCGACGTAATTGGTGCCCATGGCCACCACAATGACGGCCTCGTCGCAGCCGCTCAGGTGCAGCACGCCGTCGATGGCCTCGACCTGGCCGCCCTTGGCGATGACGCGCGCCTGCACGCCGTATTGCAGGCCATTGGGCAGCTTGCCGGCGAAGGAGACAGCCTGGCCGGCGGCCGTGCTGGTTTCGCCGTGGCCGCCCTTGAGGCTCAGCGCGCCGCTCACGGCGCCCGGCTTGTCGGCCGTCCAGCGCATCACCAGCACCTGGTCGGCATGGCTGGCAAAGGCCGTGCGCGTGTGTTTCACGCCATCGGCGGTGAAGGTCACGGTGGACAGGGCGTCGGCCAGGTCGAGGCGGCGTTCGTAATCGGCGGGCGCCGCGACCGACGCCGCGCTCCTGGCCGACGGCAGCGGCGCGCCGGGCCAGCCGATCTCGGCGATCTGCAGGTGCGGCACGCCCGCCGTGGGGAAGAAGGTGAGGCGATACTGGCGATAGGTGGTGTCGTTGGCGAAGTGGAAGGCGCGTGTGCCGCCGCGCGGGGTGATGGGCGGCTCGTCGTCGTGGCGATCCAGGGTCTTCCAGGTGCGGCCGTCGTCGGAGGCACTCACTTCCCACGTCTTGGGATCGCGCACGGGATAGTCCGGGCAGGCCGTGAAGGCGTAGTCGCGCAGAGCGAGCGGCTGCGGCAGGTGCATCTCCCAAATGACGGGTGTGCCGTGGGTCTCGACGCACCACTTGGTGTTCGGATCGCCGTCCACGCTGTACTGGATCTCCTCGGAGTCGTAGAAGGCCTTGTGCCCGCTGGCGCACAGCACGGTAGCCACGCCGCCGGCCGTTTGCGTCTCGCCGGATTCCATGTCGAGGAAGAGGTCGCCGAGGTTCTGGTAGGCGCCCATGTGGCCGTAGTCACCGCTGGGATTCTCGTCGCCGGTCCACAGGCTGCTCTCGTTGAGCTGCAGGCGCTCGCGCCGCACCCCGCCGAACACCATGGCGCCGAGCCGGCCGTTGCCGATGGGCAGGGCGTGCTGCTCCCAGCCGGGGTGACTGTCCGGCGCCGGCTGCGAGTACCGCAAGGTCAGTTCGCCGTGCGCGGCGCCGATCGTCGCCAACATCGCCATCACGCCTATCCACCTTCCCATGGCGGTCGTTTCCTGGGCGCCGAGGTTCGCCTCGATCGTCGGGCCACCTTCCCGCGCTCGGGGTGCAGGCCTCCGAGCCTGCGATCCGAGGCCGGCCGGAGGCCTGCACCACAATGGGCCAACCCGTTGCGGAAGGAAGCTCCGCCGCGGCGCCGAATCGCTCGCCCACATCACGGTTGCAAGGAGACTGTCAGTGGCTGAGAAGACGATCAACGTGGGTCTGGTGGGCTACAAGTTCATGGGCACCGCGCACTCGAACGCCTACCGCCAGGTGATGCCCTTCATGGCGCCCGCGGCGCGGCCGGTGATGAAGGCCTTGTGCGGTCGCGACGCCGCCGGCGTGCAGGCCGCCGCGGACCGCTTCGGCTGGGAGTCGATCGAGACCGATTGGCGCAAGCTCATCGCGCGCGACGACATCGATCTCATCGACATCTGCACCCCCAGCGGTCCCAGCCACACCGAGATCGCCCTGGCCGCCGCCGCCGCCGGGAAGCACATCTTCTGCGAGAAGCCCCTCGCCGCCAACCTCGCCGACGCCCGCGCCATGCTCGAGGCGGTCGAAAAGGCCGGCGTCAAGCACATGGTCAACTTCAACTACCGCCGCTGCCCGGCCGTGGCGCTGGCCAAGAAGATGATCGCCGCCGGGCTGCTGGGCGACATCTACCATTGGCGCGGCGTCTATCTCCAGGACTGGATCATCGATCCCGATTTCCCGCTGGTGTGGCGGCTCGACAAGTCCATTGCCGGCTCCGGCCCCCTCGGCGATCTGGCGGCGCACAGCATCGACCTGGCGCACTTCCTGGTCGGCCCCATCGCCAACGTCGTCGGCATGGAGCAGACCTTCGTCAAGGAACGGCCCGTGGCGGAAGCCATGGGCGGCCTCAGCGCCACCGGCGGCACGGAGCGCGCCAAGGTCACCGTGGAGGATGCCGTGGCCTTCCTGGCGCGCTTCGAGAACGGCGTGTTCGGCACCTTCGAGGCCACGCGCTTCGCCGCCGGCCGCAAGAACCACAACCGCTTCGAGATCAACGGCTCCAAGGGCTCGCTGAGCTGGTGCATGGAGAGCATGAACGAGCTGGAGTACTACGATCGCAGCGACGAAACGGGCGCCGTGGGCTCGACGGCCGGATTCCGGCTCATCCAGGCCACCGACGGCTCCCATCCCTACATGAGCCACTGGTGGCCGCCGGCGCACATCATCGGCTACGAGCACAGCTTCACCCACGGCGTGGCGGATCTGCTGGACGCCATCGCCAATGACACCAAGATAAAGCCCGACTTCCATTGCGGCGCGCGCTGCCAGGCAGTGCAGGACGCCGTGACGAAGTCCATTGCCGGCGGCGGCTGGACCGCGGTGGAGGAAGTGTGACAGGTCCCGACACATCCCATGGTCCGAGGAGCACTTGACGATGGCTTGGAGTCACGACGCGTCCTACTTCCTTGGCGGCGCCTTGCTCACCAACGCCATTCCCCATTTCGTCAGTGGCGTGATGGGGCGGCCCTTTCAGACGCCCTTTGCCAAACCGCCTGGCGAGGGTCTGTCTTCTTCCATCGTCAATGTGCTTTGGGGATTCGTCAACTTCTCTGTTGGCTATGTTCTCCTATGCCGTGTCGGCAACTTCGACTTGCGCGCCACGGATCATGTTCTGGCTTGTGGATTGGGTGTTCTCCTCATGGGCATAGGGTCGGCGCTCGCCTTCGGGCGGTTCCATGGCGGCAATTCGCCTGGAGACGCCCAGGCGACCCCATGAAAGGCACGTCAGCCTTGCGAGGTCACAGATCGATGGACCCATACCGCCGCAAGCCGGAAAGCAGCAAGGTCCCACGGTGAGCATGAACCCCGTCAACCAACTCGACCGCCGCATCGCCGTGGCCTTCGGCCGCCTTCTGCGCGACGCCGGGGCGCGCTGCGGCTGCAACCTGCATACCGTCTGCTTCTGGACGGTCTGCGTGCTCTACACGCTGATCTGGCGCGCCCTGACGATGGCCGACCACCATCCCGAGTGGATGTGGTTCCTGCTGGGTCCCGGGCTGGGCACCGTGGCCAGCTACGTCGGCGATCACGAGCCGGCCGTGCTGGTGGACGACGGCGTGGCCCTCACCCGCATCGGCGCCGACGGCCGTTGGTCGGTGATGCGCCTCGTCTATCTGCCGCTGGGCCTGTGGCTGGTGGCGCAGACGGCCCTCAGCGGCGAGCACGCCGCCGGCTTCATCGCCCTGCTCACCGTCGAGGTGGTGCTGTTCGCCGTGCTCGAGTACCTGCTGGCCATCCGCCTCGTGGCCGACGACGATCCCTTCGTCATCGCCACCAAGCAGGTCCAAGCCTTCTTCGCGGCGGCGGGCGCGGCGTCCGACGAGGAGGAGACGAAGGGCGAGCCGGAGGGCGAGCGCCATGGCGAGGACAAGGGCGAGCCGGAAGCCGGCGAGCCGAGTCCCGAGGCCGAGGCGTAGGCTATCCGGCCTTGCGATAGACGCGCGTGAAGACCGGGCTGAGGGCCTTGCCGTCCAGCACATACAGCCATTTCACCGTGGTCGTGGCCGTCAGCTTGAGGGGCGCGGCGAGCTTCGGCCCGGCCGCCGTCGGCTCGCTGCCGTCAATAGTGGCGACCACCGTGGCGTCGGCCGTGGGTGGCTCCAACTTCACTTCCGTGGCGTCGGTGAAGACGACTTCCGGCGGGTTGGTGGGCTCGGGCACCAGCTCCAGCAGATCGATCCACACCGTGCCCGGCTGGTCGACCACCACGTTGAGCAGCATGTGGCCGGCGGCCGTGCGCGTGCCGTAGAGCACGTACTTGCGCCACTCGCCGCCCAGGTCGTAACCGTGCCGCACGCCGTGGCCCACGGCGTCGGGCCCGCCGCAGTCACCGAGGCGCAGCTCGAGGCGCGCCGGTGACGGCGCGGCGCCCACCGGCAGCGGCTCGCCCCGGGCCCACACACTGGCGCGATACGTGCCGGGCTTGACGCTCACGGCGTAGGGGTTGACGTCCACGGTGAGGGCATCGGCCTCGTCGGGCACGTGCAGGCGCAGGGAATGGCGGCCGTGGATGGCGTCGGTGGAGTCCACGGCGTAGCTGCCGCCGTGGCCGGCGCCGATCTTCATGTAGCAGCAGCTCGGAACGCCGGGCATGGCCACTTCCTCGAAACTGCCGTCCGGAACCAGGTTGTCCGGCGTCGGCGCGACGCGATCCGGCGGCGGCGGCGCCACGTCGAGTTGGTAGAGGCGCGTGCCGTGAACGTCAATCCAATCGCTCAGCGTGCCGTCGGTGACATCCACGTCGCGGTCTTCCCACAGGCAGTGCGCCTTGCCGCTCCACGCCAGGCCGTCGATCTGGACGGTGCAAGGGCTCGGCTGTCGCGCGGTGTTGGTGACGGACACCGTGACGCGGCCGGCCCGGCGCCAGGCGCCGGCGTGGATCGTCGCGGGCGTGGCCGTGCAGGCCGGCCGCGGCTCGTCGCTCAGCAGATCCGGCGTCAGCTCCGCCACTTCATGGGCCACGGCCGACGCCTCGCCCCACGTCACGGTGGACTTCGGGAAGCCGTTGAGGCCGTTGCGAATGAAGTACTGAATGCCCGTGGCGCCCTCTTGAATTGCGCGCCACGTCATGAGGCGCAGCTCGGCGCGCGTCGGCTCGCGGCGCCACCATTCGTTGCCGCCGAAAGCCTGCGGCACGATCCAGATGGGCTTCTGATGGGCGAAAGCCGGCGTCAGAGAGGCCGTCACCTGACCCACTTGCTCCGGATCGTGGGCGGGAATGGGATACGGATCGCTCATGATGACGTCCATGGCGGCGGCGTATTGCCTGGCGGGCTTGGGGCTCATGATGACGATGGTGACGGGATGATAGGGATCCACCGCGGCGATGCGCTCGCGCACGGCGCGCAGCACGTCGGGGCTCTCTTTCCAACCCTCCGGCTCGTCAGCGATGTACCAGGCCAGCAGCGCGGGATGGTCGCGAAACGCCTTGACCTCGTCCTCCACGGCCGCCAGCACTTCGTCGACGCGCTTGGCGTCCAGGGCGTGGCGCACCTGTGTGATGAGCTGATAATGCACCTTCATGCCGACGCGGGCGCAGTCGTCCAGGTAGGCGCGGCGCTGGGCGCGCAGATTCGGCGCGGCGCTCTGATAGGGGCACATGAGGTTGAAGCCGGCCACCGTCTCCTCGGCCGCCAGATGCGTCTGCGGCTCATCGCTGGCGTTGGTGTAGCAGTAGAAGCCGAACGGGAAGAACGGCCGGCGATCCACGATGAGGCCGCCGGAGGCGTAGTCGATCTTCACCTCGTTGGCCTTCGGCTCCAGGCGCCGCACCACGACTTTGCACTGCGCCAGCATCGCGTCGCCGTCGAGCAACACCACGTCCAGGGTGTTGTCGCCCATGGCGAGCTTGGCCAGCGGGATGTCGAACGGCATGCGGCCCGCGGGCGCGTTCCCGGTGGCCAGCACGGTATCGCCGGCGCGCACGGCGACGGTGTGGCGCTCGGCCAGCTCCACGAACACGACGGCGTGGTCCTCGAAGGTGTAGAAGCTCCGGCCGGCATAGGCCGTCAACGTCGGCGGCGCGGCGAGGCAGGCGCCGGCCAGGAGGATCAGGCAGAGCCCCGCAGGATCGCCCACCGTTAGGACCCTCCTGTCTCCGCGGACGCAGCAAGCCTCCGCGGCTCATCAACTTTCATTTACTGGTCCATATTTTGTTGGATAGAGATATATATTTAGCCGGTCGGCGATGGCATCCTTCAAGCGGCTCTTCACCGCGGCGCGTAACGGCATTTGTTTGTCATAAGGCTTCCCGCGCTCAACGAAGCGAATCTCAGCATGAGCCTTATTGTCGGGCAACGGCGCTGAATTGCAGATAGGATCGTCCACAACGCGGCTGACGAGGTGGTCAGCCGGTGGTCGGAATGCCGTCGGTACGTCGCCGGCCACGATGAAGGCAATGCCATTGTGCTCCGGCGCCGCAGCCAGCAGAACATCAGCTGGCGAGTCGCTGTACTTCTCGCGGTTCACCGAAACAGCGCAATCCTCGATGCGGATGGCATCCGGCCTAACGTGCCCGTCCCGCACCCTGGCGTAGCTGACCCGGATGAACAACCGCTCTTCAGGCGCAAAGGACGGGTCAATCGGCCGACACACCGGTCTCCGCCTCTTCCGCCTCCGAGAGGAAGCGTTGGATTTCGCGCGCCGCCGCGCGGATTTGGACAGGTGTCGCCGGCAAGTCCCAGATGGTGGACGGGTGTCCGGGCCGCAACTTGATCGAGGCGACGATTTCGTCCGCGCTGTAACACTCTAGCGCTCCGGAGCGCTCGCCGGCTTCGAATGCGATGAGAACGGTCTCATCTGCGGTGGCCGCCACGCGACTCGGCGGCATCGCGGCCTCAAGTGAACGGAGAACACGCTCGGCCAAGCCTAGGACGCCGTCGTTGGGGCGATGTGTGCCGTAGCCGTCCGCATTGTCTCCGATCGACCTGAACGATTCCAACAAGGCCAAGCGCTCCCTCAGCCACACGCTGGGCGTCTCCGGCGCCAAGCGACACATCGAGGTTGCGCAGATCCACCGCGCGTCTGAGAGCAGGTAGGTATGGCTGGAGGTGGCCTCACCCGCTGCAGTCCGCAGGTAGCCCCAAACGCCAGCTACTACGTCGGTGAGTGCACTGGCCCCGTCAAGGTAACTGTTCATTGGGATCTCTTCGGTGGCGTAGACTCTAAACTGGACAAGAGACTACCCAGCCACTCGTGCACGTCCCTCGCGGTCTCCATGTCCATGTGGACCGTCGCTTCGACTTCTCGTATCACACCTTCCTTCGCCACCCTACGACTCAGGTCTTCTGGGCCGAGGCTACCGTCCTCGTTCAACTGGAAGGTCGTTTGCTGCGGGATCGGTATGCGCTCGCTGAAGAACGACACGACCACCCCGCGTCCGGACGGCTCTGGCCCGCCGTGCGCACCTGCGGCATGGACCGACCGAAAAGCCGGCGACTTCAGATAGTGGAACGTGATGCTCGGCGAGCGCGCTCCGTTCAATCCGCCTTGCTCCTCGCTCATGGTTGAAGCTCGTTTCTTCTGTCTATTGTCGCACTGCGGTGCCGGACATTACACTGGCGGCGGCCATCCTGTCAAACTCGATCCCCTTCGCACCGCGGCTACCTGTGGACCGTAGGCACTATGGGACGGCTAACGCTGCGGTGTCGATCCGGTTGTCCGCGTTGGTCACCTGATCGCAGTTGACGATGCGGATCGGCTCGCCCGTGCCCGTCGGCGCCGTGAAGACGTTGCCCGTGACCTTCAACCCGAGAATCGAGGACAGCGTGAGGTTCGGCAGCGGGCAATCGACACAGTGGTTGCCGCTCACCGTGATGTTGTTGTGGGCGCCCGCCGGCGACACCTTGCCCGAGCCGTTGAGGGCCTCGACGCGGATGGCCGACTGCCCGCAGGCGACGATCTCGTTGTCGCGCACCTCGACGTTGTTGGAGCTACCGCTCTCCAGCCACCAATACTCGGGGCACACCAGCACCGCCGCCATGCGGCTGCCGATGATTTTGTTGCCGATCACCTGGCCGTCGCTGGCCTTGATGAGGATGCCCCGCGAGCGGTTCTCGCCGAACTCGCAGCCCTGCACCAGGAAGCCGTTGCCCATGCGCTTGGTGGATGAGATGAGCGAGCCGCGCGCCAGGTCGACCTCGCGATCCAGGGTGATCTTCCAGGCTTGCGCGTTCCACCGGTAGCGGATGTCGGGCAGGATGTTGATGGTGCGCACGAAGTCCTTTTCGTCGGCGTTGATCATGCCGTCGTGCTCGCGTTTGAGCACCTTGGCGTCGGGCAGGCGCCGGCCGTCGAAGGCGAACAACTCGGCGCCGTCGCCCTCCTTGAGGTCGAGGGATCCGTTGGCCAGCACCCGCAGCTCGGCGCCGTGGCAGGCCGTGACCATGTTGTAGCTGCCGTGGATGTTGATGGCGTCGTCACCCATCCACTTGGCGTAACAGCCCAGGTAATGCGGCCCGCGCACGGCGCGCGCGCTGTGGAAGGCGTCGGCGTCCAGCGAGCGAATGCGCGGGTCGGCGCGCACCACCAGATCCGTCTCGGGAGCGCGGCGGTCGATGCGGCAATGGTCGTAAATCGTGGCATCGCAGTCGCTCTCCACGAAGCCGAAGGCGTTGGAGGCGAAGACATCGATGTGTTCGAGTCGCAGGTTGGCGCAGCCGCGGATCTCGAAGGTGTGCGGGGCCTTGCCGTGCGGCGCGTGATCGGCGCCGATGACCACGATGTTGCCCACCGCGATGCCGTCATTGGGGTTTCCGCGATCCATGGTCAGGCGCAGGTGCTGCTCGTCGATCACTTCCACCTTGGCCGGATTGTGATCGTAGGTGGCCAACTCGCGCGTCTTGGCGTCGAAGATCTCGTACTTGAAGTTGGCCACCTGGCTGGCGGGCGGATAGCCGGCGAACAACTCGATGTCGTGCACCTTGTGATCGGCGCTGAGCGTGGTGATGCGGCCTTGCGTGAAAGGCAGCGGATCGTAGTCGACGGTCAGGCCGCGCACGGTGAGGTTGGTGCAGTCGCTGATGCCGACCGCCAGGGTCGTCTCCGTGCAGATCATCTCCACGCCGGTGCAGTCGATGGTCACGTCGTGGAGGCCGCGCAACGACAGGTGGACGCGGCCTTTGGGTGTGACGCGATATCGGCCGGGCGGCACGGTCACCGTCTTGGCGCCGCCCGCCAGGGCGTCGCCGATGTACTTCTGAATGTCGAACGGGGTCCCGACCGCGGTCGGGCCGACCTCCGCCGCGGCCACGCTCGCCGCCAGCAGGGCCACGCCCAGCATGAGATTGGACAACACCGTGCCTCCCGTCGCGTTGAAGGTGTACGCGACGGGAGGCACGGTGTCAAGCTGCCATCACCTCAGAAGCGCGTCGGGTAGACCACGTTGTCGGTTTGCGCCTCGGCCGCCGGGGTGGGCGGGGGCGAGCTGGACGAACTGGCCGTGGGCGGAGCCGCGGGCGCCGTCGGCGGCGTGGGGGTGACCACCGTCGGCGTGTTGGGACCCAGCCACATCACGGCGTCGCCGGAGGTTTGCAGGGTCGGGCCGCCGCTGGACAGCTTCCACTGGCCGCTGAAATACTGCCAGCCGGTGACATTGGGCGGCGGCACGGCGTAAACGGTGAGCCGCATGCTGCCCGAAGGATTTGGGATGCGCCACACGGCCTTATTGGCCTGCGTATCCGTCTCATGGCTGGCCGGCTCGAGATGGTGCACGAACCAGCCGGGCGGGAGCTGCTCGACGATGCCGAGGCGATCGTAAGTCATGCCGGCCGGCAAGGTCACCAGCAGGTCGATGGCCACCATCTGGCCGGACTGTGCCTGGCGCGGAAGACGCCGCGTCACGGAACCCGAATAGACGCCCTGCGCCGCCTGATAGTCGTAGGGCACGGCATAAGGATAAGCATACGGCGCCGGATAGGCATAAACGCCCGGCCCGTAGTACACGCCGACGTCATAGAACGGCGCCCACCAGAAATCGAAGTAGAACGGATCGTAGCCGTGCGAATGGTACCAGCCTTCGCCGCCGCCGCCACCACCACCACCGTGCCAGCCGCCGCCGCCGCCGCCACCAATCCACCCACCGCCGGCGCCGCCGAT